>Ga0073899_10000224_pt1 | contig 52034 bp, 57 predicted proteins | sample KloWWTmetaKNB5Ph_FD_88975 | JGI IMG/M metagenome (GOLD analysis project Ga0073899, IMG submission 88975) | Active sludge microbial communities from Klosterneuburg, Austria, studying microevolution and ecology of nitrifiers - Klosterneuburg... | ecosystem: Engineered > WWTP > Aerobic digester >... | reverse complement strand
CTCGTGCATGAACTGCGGCAGGCCAGCCACGCCACGGAAGCGGTCCGGGTAGCAGGCCACCACGCGGGCGATCACGTCGTTGCAGTGGCGTGCCCAGATCTCGCTGACCTTGGCCGGCTTGACCGAGTGCATCTGCAGGTAGGGGCGTGGCGAGATGAACTGAACGTCGGTGCCGACGCTGTCCATGATCTTGACCACCTCGGTGGCCACCTTGTGGATGGCCTCGTCGGGGATCTTCGGGTCGACCGAGGGGTTGCCGCGGCCACCGACCAGCTCGGACATGAACTTCAGGCTCTGCGGCGGCATCACCACGTGGGCGTGGGAATCGATGATCAAGGGAGTTCCTTTCAAGGCGAAATCAGTTCTGAACCAGGGCCAGCACTTCGAGCTGCAGCCACATGCCGTGCTGCAGGTCGTGCACGCCGATGTGGCGCGCCGGGCGGTCGTCGGGGTCGGGGAAGGCGTCGAGCCAGTGGGCGTTGATGGCCTCGCGCACCAAGTCGTCCTTCACCGTGATGCTCAGGCGCACCACGTCGTCCAGCGACGCGCCGCCCGCGGCCAGCAGTGCGCGCAGATTGGTGAAGGCGTGCGCCGCCTGGGTGGCGGCGTCGGCGGGCAAGGCGCCGCTGGCCGGGTCCTTGCCGGCGATGCCCGAGGAGCAGATCAGGTTGCCCACGCGGGCGCCCAGCGGGATCGGCGCCTTGTGGCCGACGTTCGGGACGTGCAGGGAGCGCTTGGGACGCTTGGGGTGGGTCATGCGGGGTCTCCGGATTCGGCATCGAAGAAGCTCATCGGCACGGTGGCCAGGAACTCCGAGAAGCCCGAGGAGCCCACCGGCACGTGCAGGTGCATGGCCTGCCAGGCGCCGGCTTCGTCGCCGGACTGGATGGCGCGGGCGATCTTCAGGTGGTCCTGCAACGAGCGGGCGATCTGCTGCTTGTTCTGGAAGTCCTTGACGCGGTAGCGCTGGATGCGCCGGCGTGCGTGGCGGATCTGCTCGGCCAGGTACTCGTTGCGGCTGCCGGCGTAGATCACCTCGTGGAACAGGGTGTTGGTCACGCTGTATTCGGCGGCCCCACCGGTGACGGCCGCTTCCTGCCCGCGGGTGAGCGCCTCGTCGAGCCGCTGGCGCAGTCCATCGTCCACCCGGCGCGCGGCCAGGCGGGCGGCCAGGGCCTCCAGCTCGGCGATGAACTCCAGCATGGCGCGCACCTTGCCGATCGACAGGCGCGCCACCGTGACGCCCTGGCGTGGCGCGACGCGCACCAGCTCCCGGGCGGCCAGCTGCTGCAGGGCCTCCCGCACGGGGGTGCGGGACACCTCGAATCGCGCCGCCAGCGCCCGCTCGTCCAGCACCGCGCCCGGGGGCAGCTTGCCTGATTCGATCTCCTCTTCCAGCGTGGCGCGGATGTCGGCAGCGCGCCCGCCGCGGGGGCGGGCTTCGTCGGCGCCGAGTTCGACAGGGATGGGGTCGGTGGAGGTGGTGGGCATGGTGGCAGCGGTCCGTGCTGATGGATATGGAGAATACATAAACATCAATCGTGGCATGCATAGGGAAAATCATGAGTATGCGGATGATGTGCGCTTTGCGCCCACTTTGACGTGGAAATCGCAATAAATCGGCGCTGGCAGGTCTGAAAATATGGGGTTAACCCGGTGTTTTCGGGGCTTTTGTCGGTGAACAGGGGGTGTTTGACATTGGTCTGTGATTTTCTGGTGTGTTGAAAGTGTTCATTTGGTATGCCAGACTGCGGCTCATGACGAACACGACCCTTCCTCGCCTCACTGCGGCGTCGGACACCTTGCGGCCGATGGACCGCGTGCTGCGGCCGCGCTCCATCGCCATCGTGGGGGCTTCCGCGGATCCGCGTTCCTTCGGCGGCTTCGTGCAGGCCAACCTGGACCGCTTTGCCTACCCGGGTGCCTTGCACCTGGTCAGCCGCAGCAGTGCGGAAATCGGTGGGCGCGCCTGCGTGAAGACGGTGGACGAGCTGCCCGAGGGCATCGACCTGGCCGTGCTGGCCATCCCGGAAGCGGGCGTGCTCGATGCGATCCGGGGGCTGGCGGCGCGGCGCTGCCACGCCGCAGTGCTGTTCGCTTCTGGCTACGCCGAGACGGGCGACGAGGGCCGCGCCAAGCAGGCCGAACTGGCCGCGGTGGCCGAGGCCGCCGGCATGCTGATCGTCGGGCCCAACTGCATGGGCTTCACCCATTTCGCGGCCGGCGTTCCGGTGACCTTTGAGCTGCTGGAGCCGGCGATGGTCGGCGGGGCCGGTTCATCCGAATCACTCGGTGCTGGCCACGGCGGCATTGGCATCGTGGCGCAGAGCGGCTTCATGGCCGCGACGATGCGTGACGCCTTCCTGGGCCGCGGCCTGCCCGTCACCTGCCAGTTCTCCACGGGCAACGAGGCGTCGGTCGGCGTCGAGGACGTGCTGGGCGCCTACCTGGCCGACCCCGCGGTGCGGGTCGTCGCTGTGTACGCCGAGCAGGTCCGCCGCCCGCGGCTGTTCCTGAAACTGGCCCGCCAGGCGCGCAAGGTGGGCAAGCCCATCGTGTTGCTGATGCCCGGGCGCAGCGAGCGCGCCCGCCACGCCGCCGCCTCGCACACCGGCGCGCTGGCCGGCGACCACGCCAGCGCCAGCGTGCTGCTGCAGCGCGAGGCGGTGGTGGTGGTCGACACGCTCGACGAGCTCTTCGACACCACCGCGGTGCTGCTCAGCCACCCCCGCCCGGCGGCGGGCGGGGTGGCCTTCGTCACCGGTTCGGGGGCGATGAAGAACATCGCGCTGGACCTGGCCGATGGCATCGGGCTGGACCTGCCGGCGCTGGGCGCGCCCACCGTGCAGGCGCTGGCCGAGAAGCTGCCCAGCTACGCGGTGGCCGAGAACCCGCTGGACTACACCACCATCGGCGTGCGCCAGCCCGGCCTGATCGGCGAGCTGGTGCACACGATGGCGGCCGACCCGGCCGTCGGCAGCGTGCTGCTGTGCATCCCCGTGGGGCCGGTGATGGCCCAGCGCGACAAGGCCGATCACATCGTGCCGGCGCTGGGCCGCTGCCCCAAGCCGGCGGTGCTGGTGCTGACCGGCGATGCCGGCCCGGTGGAACCCTTCTTCCTGGAGGCCATCCGCGCCAGCGGCGTGCCGTTCTTCCGCTCGGCCGACCGCGCGCTGCGGGCGCTCAAGCGGGTGGCGCAGTACGCCGAGGCGCTGGAGCGCGCCGCGCGGACCGATGAGCTCGCCGCTCGGCCCTTGCCTGATGCCGGACTGCCCGGGCCCGTGCCGGCCAATGGCATCTATCCCGAGTACACGGGCAAGGCCTGGCTCAGCTCCGCCGGCATCGCAGTGCCGCGTGGCGGCCTGGCGCGCAGCGCCGACGAGGCCGTGGCGATCGCCGAGGGCCTGGGCTGGCCGGTGGTGATCAAGGCGCAGGCCAGCAGCCTGCCGCACAAGAGCGATGTGGGTGGCGTGATCGTGGGCCTGGCCGATGCCACGGCCCTGCGTGCCGGCTGGGCAACGCTGATGGACAACCTGGCGAGGCATCGCCCCGATCTCACCCTGGGTGAAAACGTGGTGGGAGGGCTGGACGGTGTGCTCGTCGAGGCGATGGGATCCAGGGGCCTGGAGCTCGTGGTGGGGGCCAGGAACGACCCGGCGTGGGGCCCGGTCGTCCTGGTCGGTCTGGGTGGGGTGTGGATCGAGGCGCTCCGTGATGTGCGCCTGATCCCCCCCGACCTGGCCGAGCCCGACATCGTCGCGGAGCTGCAGCGCCTGAAGGCCGCGCCGATGCTGGCGGGCCTGCGCGGCGCGGCCGGGGTGGACGTGCCGGCGATCGCCCGCGTCGTGGCCACCCTCGGCGCCCTGATGCGGGCCAACCCGTCCATCGCCGAGATCGACGTCAACCCGCTGGTGGCCTACCCCGCAGGCAGTGCGACGCCCGTGCTGGCGCTCGATGCGCTGGTGGTCGTGCACCAGGATGCAGGAGCGACGGCATGAAGCTGGCCTTCAGTGCGGCCGACGAGGCCTTCCGCCAGGAAGTGCGTGCCTTCGTGCGCGATCAGCTGCCCGCCGACATCCGTCGCAAGGTCGAACTCGGCCTGCGCCTGGAGCAGGCCGACTACGTCACCTGGTTCAACCAGCTGGAAGCGCGCGGCTGGCTCACGCCGGGCTGGCCGCCCGAGCAAGGCGGGCCGGGCTGGACGCACTTGCAGCGCTTCATCTTCGACGAGGAGTGCCTGCTGGGCGGCGCGCCGCGCATCATCGCCAGCGGCATCCAGATGCTGGGGCCGGTGCTGATCGCCTTCGGCACGCCCGAGCAGAAGGCCCGCTACCTGCCCGACATCCGCGCCAGTCGCACCTGGTGGGCGCAGGGCTTTTCGGAGCCGGGCTCGGGCTCCGACCTGGCCTCGCTGCGCACGACGGCCGTGCTGGAGCCGGACGGCAAGCACTTCGTCGTCAACGGCCACAAGGTCTGGACCTCGTACGCGCAATGGTGCTCGATGATGTTCGCGCTCGTCCGGACGGATCCGAGCGCCGCCAAGCCGCAGGAGGGCATCAGCTTCCTGCTGATCGACATGAAGTCGCCCGGCCTGACGGTGCGGCCGATCCGCATGCTCGAAGGCGGCACCGACCTGAACGAGTGCTTCCTGGACAACGTGCGCGTGCCGGTCGAGAACCTGGTCGGCGAGCTGAACCAGGGCTGGACCTACGGCAAGTACCTGCTGGGCCACGAGCGCACCGGCATCGCCGGCATCGGCTCGTGCAAGCAGCAGCTGGCCCGCGCACGCCAGCTGGCCGGGCAGCAGGGGCTGGGCGATGACGCCCTGCTGCAGGCGCGGCTGGCGCAGTTCGAGATCGAGCTGATCGCACTGGAGGCCACTGCGCTGCGCCTGCTCGCACGCGGCCAGCGTAGCCGCGTGCCGCAGGTCGAGGCCTCGATGCTCAAGGTGCGCGGCACCGAGCTGCGCCAGGCCATCTACGAGACGCTGCTGGACATCGCCGGGCCGGACGCGCTGCCCTTCTCGGCCGAGGCGCAGTTCCTGGAGTTCCTCGATGCGGCCGACGACGCGCCGGTGGCGCCGGAGCTGGCCAGCGTGGCCGCCAACTGCCTGGACGCCCGCAAGCTGTCCATCTACGGCGGCAGCAACGAGGTGCAGCGCAACCTGATCGCCCAGGCCGTGCTGGCTTCCCATTGAATATTGAAGAGAAGACCGAGCGCCAAGCCATGGATTTCTCCCTGAACGACGACGACCTGGCGCTGCGCGACGCGGTGCAGCGCTTCTGCGAGGGCGAGTACCCCGCGCCCGAGCGTGGTAACGCCGAGACTCCCGCACAGGCCGCCCAGCGCCACATCGCCCTGGCCGAGCTGGGCCTGCTGGGCCTGCAGATCCCCGCCGAGCTGGGTGGCAGCGCGCTGGGGCCGCAGGCCGCGATGCTGGCGGCCGAGCAACTCGGCCGCGCACTGGCCAACGGCAACTGGCTGTCCAACGCGGTGCTGGTGGCGCCCCTGCTGGCCGAGGCGGGCAGCCCGGCGCAGTGCAGCGAATGGCTGCGGGCGCTGGCCGCGGGCCGCCTGCAGGTCGCGCTGGCCTGTGGCGAGCCCGAGGCCCGCTACGACCTGGCCGATGTGCGCACCCGCGCCCGGCCCAGCGCGGACGGCGGCTGGACCCTGAGCGGGCGCAAGGCCCTGGTGCTGGGTGGCGATGGGGCCGACCTGCTGCTGGTGGTGGCGCGCACGGCCGGTGACCGCCGCGACCGCAGCGGTCTGAGCCTGTTTGCCATCGATGCCGGTTCGCCCGGCCTGACCCGCTGCCCGGTGACGCTGCTGGACGGGCGCCGCGCCGCGCAGCTCGACCTGCAGGGCGTGGCGCTGGCGGCCGACCGCCTCGTCGGCCCGCTGGATGCCGCGCTGCCGTTGGTGGAGCGCGCGGTGGAGCGCGCCAACGCCGCGCTCTGCGCCGAGTCGGCCGGGGCGCTGGAGGCCCTGCTGGCGATGACCTGCGAGCACCTGAAGACGCGCCGGCAGTTTGGCGCGCCGCTGGCCAAGTTCCAGGCCCTGCAGCACCGGGTGGCGGACATGGCCATTGCGCTGGAGCAGCTCAAGTCGATGGCCTGTGTGGCCGCCATGGCGCTGGAGGCCAGCGATGCGAGCGAGCGCCATCGGTTGGCGTCTGCCGCCAAGACCCTCACCGCCCAGCTGGGTCGGCAGTGCGGCCTCTGGGCCATCCAGCTGCACGGCGCCATGGGCATGACCGACGAGTGCCGCGTCGGCCACTACGCCAAGCGGCTGATCGCCAACGGCCAGCTGTTCGGTGATGCCGCCTTTCACCTGGCCGCTTTCGAGGCCGCGCGGTGCTCGAACGCCGGCTGACCTTTACCTGACCCCCTGAGACGAACGAAGGAGACACGCCATGACCTCTCATCCGATCCTGCGCCGCGGCCTGCTCGGCTTGGCCGCCGCGACCCTGTGCCTGGCGCTGCCGCTGGGCGTGCAGGCGCAGGGCGACAAGCCCATCCGCCTGCTGGTGGGCTTCCCGCCTGGCGGCGCCTCCGACAGCGTGGCGCGCGTGCTGGCCGAGAAGCTGCAGGTGCTGCTCAAGCAGCAGGTGATCGTCGAGAACCGCCCGGGCGTGGGCGGGCGCATCGCCGCCCAGGCGGTCAAGAACGCCGCGCCGGACGGCCTGACCTACATGGTCGCGCCCAACGCCACCTTCGTCTTCCAGCACCTGACCTACCCGGTGAGCGTGCTGGGCTATGACATGACCACCGACTTCACCTCGGTGGCCCAGGTCAACTCCTACCCGATGGCGATGGTGGTCAACGCCGGCATCGGCGTGAAGAACGCCAAGGACTACGCCGCCTGGCTCAAGGCCAACCCGGACAAGGGCACCTTCGGCACGGCCGGGCAGGGGGGCGACACGCACTTCAACGGCCTGCAGTTCGCCAAGGTGGCGGGCGTGAAGATGACGGTGGTGCCCTACCGTGGCAACGGCCCGCTGGTGACCGACCTGGTGGGCGGGCAGATCCTGACCGGCAACATGGTGGCCGGCGATGCGCTGCAGCACGTCAAGAGCGGCAAGCTGGTCTACGTGGGCGTCTATGCGCCGAAGCGCTCGCCGCTGCTGCCCGACGTGCCGACCATGGCCGAGCAGGGCTTCGACACCGGCGGCGACAACGGCTGGATGGGCATCTGGGGCCCGGCCAAGCTCCCGAAGGCCGAGTTGGAGCGCATGCAGGGCGCGCTCAAGCACGTGCTGGCGCAGCCCGAGGTGAAGGACCTGATGATGAACCGCTTTGCGCAGATCGCCGATTACCGCCCGGGCAGCGAGGCCGACAAGCAGCTCAAGGCGGAGCTGGCGCACTGGGGCCCGGTCATCAAGGCCAGCGGCTTCACCCCCGCGCAGTAGAACCCCCCCGTTGCGGCTGCGCCGCTCCCCCGGGGGGCGCCGCCAGCGGCCCGGCAGAGCCGGTTCCGCGGCGGCTGCTTGAGGGGACCGGTGCGCTGAAGATCTGGAGTGATTGAATGAGTCTGAACGGCAAGGCCGCCATCGTCGGCGCTTACGAGCACCCGACGCGCAACGCCGAGAAGCTCTCGGTGCTGCGCCTGCATGCGGACGTGGCCCGCGGTGCGCTGGCCGATGCGGGGCTGACCCGCGATGACATCGACAGCTACTTCTGCGCCGGTGACGCGCCCGGCCTGGGCACCGCCACGGTGGCCGAGTACCTGGGGCTGAAGCTGCGCCACGTCGACAGCACCGAGTGCGGCGGCTCGGCGCCGATCCTGCATGTGGCGCATGCCGCGGCGGCGATCGCGGCCGGGCGCTGCAACGTCGCGCTGATCACCCTGGCCGGCCGCCCCCGCGCGGCGATGGCCGAGGCGCAGGCGAGGGCTGCTGCCGCCGGCCCCGGCAAGGACGGCCGGCCCGCCAAGCCCGCGCTGGCGCTGCGCCCGCCCGACCCGGATTGCCCGGAGCTGGCCTTCGAGCTGCCCTACGGGCCGGCGACGCAGAACCTCTATGCCATGGTGGCGCAGCGTCACATGCACGAGTTCGGCACCACCTCCGAGCAGCTCGCCTGGATCAAGGTGGCCGCCTCCCACCACGCCCAGCACAACCCGAACGCGATGCTGCGCAAGGTGGTGACGGTGGACGACGTGGTGAACTCGCCGATGGTGAGCAGCCCGCTGCACCGCCTGGACTGCTGCGTGATGAGCGACGGTGGCGGCGCGCTGATCGTCGCCCGACCGGAAATCGCCCGCAGCTTGAAACGCCCCGTCGTGATGGTGCGTGGCACCGGCGAGGCGCCCAAGCACGGCATGGGGGGGCGCATCGACCTGACCTGGTCGGCGGCAGCCTGGTCCGGCCCGCGCGCCTTCGAGGAGGCGGGCATCACGCCGGCGCAGATCCAGTACGCCTCGCTCTACGACAGCTTCACCATCACCGTGCTGATGCAGCTGGAGGACCTGGGCTTTTGCAAGAAGGGCGAGGGCGGGCGCTTCGTGATGGATGGCGGCCTGATCTCCGGCGTGGGCCGGCTGCCCTTCAACACCGATGGCGGCGGCCTGTGCAACAACCACCCGGCCAACCGCGGTGGCGTTACCAAGGTGATCGAGGCGGTGCGCCAACTGCGTGGCGAGGCCCACCCTGCGGTGCAGGTGCGTGACTGCACCTGGGCGCTGGCCAATGGCATCGGCGGTGCACTGGCCTCGCGCCACACCGCCGGAACCCTCATCCTGGAGCGTGTGTGATGGCCCGCAAGACCCCGAAACCGATGGTGCAGGCTGAGACGCTGGCCTACTGGCAGGCTGCCGACGAGGGCCGCCTGCTGGTCAAGCGCTGCACGGCCTGCGGCGAGTTCCACCACTACCCGCGCGATATCTGCCCGCACTGCCTGAGCGACGCGACCGAATGGGTGGACGCCGCCGGCACCGGCACGGTCTACGCCTGCAGCACGATGGGCCAGGGCCATGGCGAGGGCGAAAGCGCCTACACCCTGGCCTACGTGACGCTGGACGAGGGGCCGACGATGCTGACCAACCTGGTCGGTGGCGACCCCTCGCAGTACCTGATCGGGCAGCGGGTGCGCGTCGTCTTCACGCCCACCGACGGCCACGCCGTGCCGATGTTCACCCCCGCCTGACACCCGCATGACACCCGCCTCAACCCCCCGGGAGAAACCGATGCGAACCGGTGCGCTGTCGCGCTTCACCATCCTCGACGCCACCCGCGTGCGCGCCGGCCCCACCGCGGTGCGGGTGTTTGCCGACCAGGGCGCGCGGGTCATCAAGCTGGAGATCCCGCCCGGTGCACCCGGCGGCGACGACATGATCGGCGGGCGCGAGCACAACCGCGCCGACTACGAGAACCTGCACCGCAACAAGGAAAGCCTGACGCTGAACATGAAGGAGCCCGAGGGGCTGGCGATCCTGCATGCGCTGGTCAGGCAGGCCGACGTGTTCATCGAGAACTACCGCCCGGACGTCAAGTACCGCCTGGGCATTGGCCCGGACGAGCTGCGCGCCATCAACCCGCGGCTGGTCTACGCCAGCATCTCCGGCTTCGGCCAGGACGGGCCCTACGCCAACTGGCCGGGCTTCGACTCCATCGCCCAGGGCATGGGCGGGCTGATGAGCGTCACCGGCCGGCCCGGCGAAGGCCCGATGCGCGTGGGCATCCCACTGGCGGACCTCTGCGCCGGGCACTTCTGCGCCCAGGGCATCCTGGCGGCGCTGCTGGAGCGCGAGGTGTCGGGCCAGGGCCAGTGGGTGCAGACCTCGCTGCTGGAGTCGCAGATCGCCATGCTGGACTTCCAGGCCGCGCAGTGGCTGATCGACCGCAAGGTGCCGCAGCAGCATGGCAACGAGCACCCGCTGACCGTGCCCACGGGCGTGTTCAGGACGGCCGATGGCTACCTGAACCTGGCCGCCATCGGCAACACCATGTGGCGGCGCCTGTGCGAGGCCCTCGACGTGCCCGAGCTGGCTGCCGATCCCGAGCTGGGCAACGACCTGCAGCGCTGCGCCCAGCGTGAACGGGTCAACGGCGCGATCGGCGCGGCCTTCCTGAAGCGCAGCACCGCCGAGTGGACCGAGCGGCTGCTCCAGGCCGGCGTGCCCTGCGGGCCGATCCACACCGTCGACCATGTCTTCACCGACCCGCAGGTGCAGCACTTGGGCATCGCCTGGCCGATGCAGCACCCCGAACTCGGCGAGGTGTCGGTCGTGGGCCAGCCCTTCCGCCTCTCGCGCAACCCCCGTGCGGCCGAGCCGACACCGGCACCACACCAGGGTGACCAGACCGACGCCATCCTGCACGAGCTGGGCTACGACGACGCGCGCATCGCCGAGCTGCGTGCCGCGCTGGTGGTCTGAACCTGAACGCCCTGGCCCCACGAACCTCCGAGAAAGCACCCCATGGCCCGACTCGTCGCTGCCTTTGGCGCCTCCCACAGCATCATGCTGGTCTCGCAGCGCGAGGACTGGATGCACGGCTTCCGCGCCATCGACACCAAGAACCCCTTCTACTACGACAAGCAGGGCTGCAAGACCGACTACGCCGCCCTGCTGGCCGCCACGCCACCCGGTGCGGCAGAGGCGCTGGCCTCGCCGGAGCGGCTCAGCCAGCGCTACGACCAGGCCGAGGCGGCGATGGACGCCCTGCGCGAGCGCATCCACGCCGCCAAGCTGGATGTGCTGTTGATCGTCGGCGATGACCAGACCGAGCTGTTCCGCACCACGCACAACCCAGCGATCGCGATCTACTGGGGCGAGATGATCCGCAACACCCGGCGCGAGCCGGCGGCTGCCTCGGATGCCTGGGTCAAGTCCGCCCGCATGTGGCGCCACGAGCCCGAGGTGGACCGCGACTACCCGGTCCGCAGCGACCTGGCCGAGTGGCTCATCCGCCAGCTCTGTGACCGCGACTTCGACATCAGCGCGCTCGATGGCCTGGAGCCCGGCCAGTTCGAGGGCCACGCCTTCCAGTTTGTCCACCGCCGGCTCCTGCAAGGGGGCTCGATCCCGGCGGATCACATGCTGCCGGTCATCCCGGTGATCCTGAACACCTTCGATCCGCCCAACCAGCCCACGCCGCGGCGCTGCGTGCAGCTGGGCGCGGCGCTGCGCGAGCTGATCGCCGCCTGGCCGCAGGACCTGCGCGTGGGCGTGATCGCCTCCGGTGGCCTGAGCCACTTCGTCGTCGACGAGGAGCTCGACCAGCAGGTGCTCGACGCCATCCGCCGCCGTGACAGCGCCGCGCTGGCCGCCTTTGACCCCCTGCGCCTGCAGGCTGGCAGCAGCGAGATCCGCAACTGGCTGGTGGTGGGCGAGCTGGCGCGCGAGCTGGAGCTGGAGCACGTCGACTACATCCCCGCCTACCGCAGCCCGGCGCTGACCGGCACCGGGCTGGCGTTCGCCTCTTGGAAGACTCTGGACTGAACCGATGACCGATCCGAATGTTCAACGGTTGCGCCGGCCCGACGCCTGCGCCGTCTCCGATGCCCTCGACAAACTCGGCCTGAGTGGTGCCGTCACCGGCCTGCCGCTGCGCAGCGCCGGCCCGGGTGGTGCGAGCCGGATCGCCGGCCGGGCGGTGACGATGAAGGTCGGCCCTGGCACGCCGCCGCCCGGCCCGCCCAAGCACCTGGGTTGCACGGCCATCGAGCTGGCCGGCGCCGACGACCTGATCGTGGTCGAGCAGCGCAGCGGCGTCGAGGCCGGCTGCTGGGGTGGCCTGCTGACGCTGGGCGCCAAGGTGTGCGGCATCGCCGGTGTGGTGGCCGACGGCCCGCTGCGCGACGTCGACGAGGCCATCGCCTACGAGTTCCCGATCTACGCGCGAAGCCTGACCTCCCGCACCGCACGCGGCCGGGTGGTCGAGCTGGGCACGCAGGTGCCGGTGGTGATCGGCGATGCGGCCGCGGGCGGCCAGGCCACGGTGTACCCCGGCGACTACCTGCTGGCCGACCGCAGCGCGGTGATCGTCATCGCCGCGGCCGACATCGAGCGCGTGCTGGACGCCGCCGAGCAGATCGTCGCCAAGGAGGCGGCGATGGCCAAGGCGATCCTGTCCGGAACCCCCATCGGACAGGTGATGGGCGGCAACTACGAACACATGTTGAAGTAGGACCACCCCCGTGGCGGCTCACGCCGCTCCCCCTCAAGGGGGCGACACCAGCAGCCCGGCGAAGCCGGTTCTGCGGTGTCCGCTGGAGGAATACCGACAAAGAGGAAAACGAGATGACAGACCAGGACCCCAACGTGGCGCGTGCCGCCAAGCTCGACACTGCCACCCTCTCCGACGCGCTGGACAAGCTCGGCATCGCCGGGCAGTGCTACCGCATCAAGCCGCGCGACGTGGGTTTCCGCATGACGGGCCGCGCCTGGACGCTGCTCTACGGCCCGGCCGGCAAGCCCTGTGGCACGGTGGGCGACTACATCGACGACGTGCCGCCCGGCAGCATCGTGGTGCTCGACAACGGCGGGCGCGACAACGCGACGGTCTGGGGCGACATCCTCACCGAGATCGCGCACCGCCGCGGCATCGCCGGCACGCTGATCGACGGCGTGTGCCGCGACACCGCGCTGTGCCGCCAGCTCGGCTACCCCATCTTCAGCAAGGACCACTGGATGCGCACCGGCAAGGACCGTGTGCAGGTGGAAGCCACCGGCGTGCCGGTGAACATCGGCGACGCCCGCGTGGCACCCGGCGACATCGTGCGCGGGGATGCCGATGGTGTGCTCGTGATCCCGAAGGAGCACGAGGCCGCGGTGCTAGACACCGCCGAGGCCATCGAGGTGGCGGAAGAAGCCATCCGCAACGCCGTGCGCGGCGGCATGCGGCTGGACGAGGCGCGCAAGCAGTTCAAGTACCACCAACTGCAGACGCGGGAGGCCCAATGACTCAGCGTTTCGACTGGCATTCGACCACCCGCGCCGACGCGCCGCGGGTCGGCGAGGACCTCGTGGCGGCGGCACGCACGCTGCCCACCGCCACCCTGCACGAGGCCGGCGGCAAGATCGGCGCGCTGCCCTCGGCGCTCAGGCCCATCGCCCCGGGCATGCGGGTGTGCGGCCCGGCGCTGACGGTGCACTCGCCCGGCGGCGACAACCTCTGGCTGCACCGCGCACTGGACGTGGCCCGGCCCGGCGACGTGATGGTGGTCTACGCCAGCGGCGTGCACGAGCACGGCTACTGGGGCGAGATCATGGCGACGATGGCGCAGGCGCGCGGCCTGGCCGGCCTGGTGATCGACGGCTGCGTGCGCGACGCGGCACTGCTGGCGGAGATGGGCTTCCCGGTCTTCGCGCGTGGCCTGTGCATCCGCGGCACCGGCAAGGACTTCGGCGCGCCCGGCTGGATCAACCACCCGATCCGCCTGGGCGAGGTCACCGTCGACGGTGGCGACCTGATCGTGGGCGATGCCGATGGCGTGGTGGCGATCCCGCGCGCCCGGGCGGCCGAGGTGATCGAGAAGTCGGTGAAGCGCGAGGCCGACGAGGCGGCCATCCTGGCCCGCCTGCGTGCCGGTGAATCGACCCTGGATGTGTATGGCTGGCGCTGAACACGACCCCGGCCTTTCGGCCGGCCTGCCGTCGCTGGCCATCGACGGCCGCATCGCCACGATCACGCTGCACCGGCCCAAGGTGGCCAACCGGCTGGAACTGGAGGACCTCGCCGCGCTGGGCGAGCACCTCGCCACCGTCAACGCCCGCGACGAGGTGCTGGTACTCCGGCTGCAGGCCGAGGGCCGGCACTTCTGCAGCGGCTTCAACATCGCCCGGGTCGACGGCGGGGGCGAGGCCGCCGGAGCGCGCTTCGAGGCCCTGGCCGAGGCGCTGGAGAATGCCCGGCCCGTGACGGTCGCGGCGATCCAGGGCGGCATCTACGGCGGCGCCACCGACCTGGCGCTGGCCTGCGACTTCCGCCTCGGCACGCCGGCCAGCGAGTGGCGCGTGCCGGCGGCCCGCCTGGGCCTGCACTACTACCTGGGCGGCCTGGAGCGTTACGTGGCGCGGCTGGGCCTGCAGGCCGCCAAGCGCGTGATGCTGACCGCCGAGACCTTCGACGCCCCGGCCATGCTCGCCGCCGGCATGCTGGACCGGGTGGTTCCCGCCGCCGAGCTGGCCTACGAGGTGGAGGCCTTCTGCACCCAGCTGGCCGGCTTGGCGCCACTGGCCCTGCTGGCGATGAAGAAGAACCTCAACCGGCTGGCCCGCGGCACGCTCGACGCGGCCGAGGCGGCGGCCGACATCGCCCGCGCCGCCGCCTCCGAGGACCTGAAGGAGGGCGCCCTTGCCTGGGCCGAGAAGCGCCCACCCGTGTTCCAGGGGCGCTGATGCGTTCACTTCTTCAGGTCCACCATGTCCACCTCCGCTGACCCGACCCGCTGGGACGCCGAAGCCGACTTCGTCATCGTCGGCGCCGGCACCGCCGGCTGCGTGCTGGCCAACCGGCTGAGCGCCGACCCTGCCCACCGCGTGGCGCTGGTGGAAGCCGGCGGCCCCGACCGGCACCCCTATGTGCGCATGCCGATGGGCTTCCTGAAGGCGCTGCAGAACCCGGCGCTGACCTGGCAGTTCCAGAGCGAGCCCGAGCCGGCGATGAACGGCCGGCGCATCCCCATCCCGCGCGGGCGCATCTGGGGCGGCTCCTCGTCGATCAACGGCATGTTCCACATCCGCGGCCACCGGCGGGATTTCGACGACTGGGCGGCGGCCGGCTGCAGCGGCTGGAGCTATGCCGAGCTGCTGCCCTACTTCCGCCGCAGCGAGACCAGCTGGCGCGGTGACGGCCCCTACCACGGTGGCGACGGCCCGCTGCAGGTCAACCCGGTGGACACCCGCCGCCTGCTGGCCGAGCCGCTGCGCGAGGCGGCCGAACGCGCCGGCCACCGCGCCAACGACGACTACGACGGCGAGCACCACGACGGCATCGCCCGCGGCGAGGTGGCCATCGACCGGCGTGGCCGGCGCCACAGCAGCGCGCGCGCCTACCTGCACCCGGCGTTGCAGCGGCCCAACCTGCAGACCTTCAGCCACGCCCAGGTGCAACGCGTCATCGTCGAAGGCGGCCGGGCGGTGGGGGTGGAATTCCTCCAGGACGGCCAGCGCCGGCGCTTGCGCGCGGCCCGTGAGGTGATCCTCTGCGGCGGTGCCTACGGCTCACCCCAGCTGCTGATGCTCTCGGGTATCGGCCCCGGCACGGACCTGCAGGCGCTGGGCATCCCGGTGCGGCAGGACCTGAGCGGCGTGGGTGCCAACCTGATCGAGCACCCGCGCATGCCGCTGCAGTTCCGTGCCCGCGCTCCGGTGACCTTCCTGAGCCAGCTGCGCTTCGACCGCGCGGTGATGAACGTGCTGCGCTGGGCCTTCACCGGCGCGGGGCCGTTCGCGACGCAGATCTGCTCGGGTACCGTGCTGCTCAAGAGTCAGCCGCAGCTCGACCGCCCGGACATCCAGCTGCTGTGCAACCCGGTGCGCATCGATGCGCGCCTGTGGTTCCCTGGCGTGGTGAACGAGCAGGAGCACTGCTTCTACATCACCGTCTGCCAGCTCTACGCGAAGAGCCGCGGGCGCGTGAGCCTGCGCTCGCCTGACCCGGCGGACGCACCGCGCATCGGGCTGAACCTCTTCAGCCACCCCGACGACCTCGTCAGCATGCGCGAGGGCATCCGCGCCGCGCGGGCGATCTACCGCCAGCTGCCGCAAGCCGCGCTGATCGACCGCGAGACCATCCCCGGCGCCGGGCTGGACAGCGACGAGGCGCTCGACGCCGCCATCCGCCAGCTCGGTGGCATCACCCACCACCCCGTGGGCACCTGCGCGATGGGTGACTTGGCCAGGAGCCCGGACGCGGTGGTCGACCCCCAGCTGCGCGTGCACGGCGTGGCCGGGTTGCGCGTGGCTGACGCGTCCATCATGCCCACCATCGTCGGCGGCAACACCAACGCGGCCACGCTGATGATCGGCGAGAAGGCGGCGGATCTCCTCCTCGGCAGGACGCTGGCGCCCGCCACGGTCTGACCCAGCACCGAACACCACAGGACACTGCGATGACCCCGACCCTGCCCGAGCTGCTGAACCATCCGTTGCGCTGCCTGATCGACGGCCAATGGTGTGAGGCCGCCAGCGGCCGCACGCTGCCGGTCACCAATCCCAGCACGGGCGAAGTCTTCGCCCAGGCCGCGGCCGGCGAGGCGGCGGAGATCGACGCCGCGGTGGCCGCCGCGCGCCGGGCCTTCGAGTCCGGCCCCTGGTCGAAGATGCCGCCCGCCGGCCGGCAGCGCCTGCTGTGGCGGCTGGCCGAACTGATCGATGCCCACGCCGACGAGCTGGCGCTGCTGGAGGTGCTCAACACCGGCAAGCCGCTGAAGATCGCCCGCATGTTCGACGTCGGCCTGTCGGCCGAATGCCTGCGCTACCACGCCGGCTGGGCCACCAAGCTGGAGGACGCCACGCGCGACGTGTCGCTGCCCGGCAATTGGCACGCCTACACCCTGCGCGAGCCGGTGGGCGTGGCCGGCCTGATCGTGCCCTGGAACGTGCCGCTGCCGATGGCGGTGGGCAAGATCGCCCCGGCGCTCGCCGCGGGCTGCACCGTGGTGCTCAAGCCCGCCGAGCTCACGCCGCTGACCGCGGTGCGCCTGGGTGAGCTGATCATCGAGGCGGGCTTTCCGCCCGGCGTGGTCAACATCGTCACCGGGCTGGGCACGACCGCCGGGCAGGCGCTGGTGGACCACCCCGGCGTGGACAAGATCTCCTTCACCGGCTCCACCGCGGTGGGCCAGCGCATCCTGGCGTCGGCCGCCGGCAACCTCAAGCGCCTGTCGCTGGAGCTGGGTGGCAAGAGCCCCGTGTTCATCTTTGCCGATGCCGACCTGGAGCGCGCCACCGACGCCGCAGCGCGCGGCATCTTCGCCAACAGCGGACAGGTCTGCGCGGCGGGCTCGCGCCTGTTCGTGCACCGCGCGGTGGCCGAGCGCGTCTTCGAGGGCATCGCCGAGCGCGCCCGCCGCCTGCGCGTGGCCCCTGGCCTGGAGCCCGATGCCGAGATGGGCCCGCTGATTTCCGCGCGCCAGCGCGAGCGCGTGCTGGCCTACATCGAGAGCGGCCGTGCACAGGGCGCCGAGCTGCTGGCCGGCGGCGCGGCCCTGGACGGCCCGGGCTTCTTCGTCCAGCCCACCGTGATGGTCAACACCCGCGCCGATATGACGATGGTGCGCGAGGAGATCTTCGGCCCCGTGCTCAGCACCTTCGTCTTCGACGACGAGGAGTCGGTCGAGCAGCTCGCCGCGCGCGGCAACGACAGCGCCTACGGCCTGTCGGCCTCGATCTGGACGCGCGACCTCGGCCGCGCCCACCGCCTGGTGCGCAAGATCCGCAGCGGCGTGGTGCGCGTCAACGCCGCCGTGGCACCCGATTTCGCGATGCCCTTCGGCGGCGTGAAGCTCTCCGGCTGGGGCCGCGAGAACGGCCGCGAGGGGGTGGAGAGCTATACCGAGCTGAAGTCGGTGGCGATGGACCTGGGTTGACGCGCCAACCCGCAGAGGCTGGCCCGGGGCCGGGGCCAGCGCACCGCGAGTGAGCTAGAGGTCCTGCAGGGCGACGTCGAGCGCGCGGCGCAGCGTTGCCGGGTCCTTGACCTCGCTGGCCAATTGAAGCGCCAGCTTGGCGAGGAAGAGTTCGGCCTTCTGCGGCGTTGCCCGGTCGACGGACTCGGCCAGCGCATCGTAGAAGTCCTCGAGATCGGTCAGGCGAATCGGGTCGGACATGGGGAACTCCTGGTCAGTGGCCGAGGGCTCGGGAGACGGCACGCGACAGCCGCTCGCCGTTCAGTGACATCCAGCGGGCGCAGACGTGGTGGTCCGGCCGGACCAGGTAGGCGCCCTGGCCGCGCTGGATGCCAAAGCGTTCGCGGGCGTGGGCATGGCGGTCGTCGAGCACGAGGTCGGCGCCTGCCACCTCGCGCTGTCCCGTCGCGCTCATCAGGACGATGGCGATCGGCAGGCCCGTTGCGCGCAGCGTCTCGACGGTGTGCTGCAGTCCGGGCGCTACCCGGTCTTCCGGATGAAACAGGAACAGATGGAACGAGGCTCCGAGGTGGTCCAGCAGGTGGTCGTCGTTGCCCAGGCGGACATTGCGGATCTGGGCCCCCTGCGGCCAGCCGCCGTCGAACAGGCTGTTGTCGTCGTCAGCGGTGTTGAGCGTCGAGTCGGTGTACTCGTGCGGCCGCGAGGTGCGCCAGTTCATCAGGGGCCTTGCGTAGGCCTGCGACAGTGAGAGCGACAGCACCGCGTCGCGCAGCAGGCGGAAGCCCGGCGTCGGTGGCGTCATGAAGCGCACGCTGCGCCCGGCCTCGTCGATGATCTCCTGCGCGGCCTTGACGCGCTCGCTGCTGTAACTGGGCAGCAGGCGCGGGCCGGCCAGGCCACGGATCACCATTGCCAGCTTCCAGGCGAGGTTGTGGCCGTCCTGCCAGCCCGTGTTGGCGCCGCGCACGCCGAAGATCGGCAGCATGTGGGCGGCGTCGCCGGCGAAGATCACGCGGCCGTGCACGTAGTCGGTCAGCGTCATCGTGCGGGTGGAGTAGACCGAGCACCAGTCCAGCTCCCAGGGCGTGCCGCCCTTGCCCATCAGTTCCAGCTGGGCATTGATGCGTGCGCTCATCGAGGCCGGCGCGAGCGCCTGCTCGGGCGTTTCGCCCGGCGGCAGCTGGTAGTCCACCCGCCAGAGCCCGAAGGGCTCGCGGTGCACCAGCACGGTGTTGCCGGGGTTCCACGGCGGATCGAAAAAGGCCATCCGCTCGGTGGGCAGGCCCAGGTCGCAGCGGATGTCGGCGATCACGAAGCGGCCCTCATAGGCCGTGCCTTCCATGCGCAGCTGCATCGACTGGCGTACCTGGGAGCGCGCGCCGTCGCAGGCCACCAGCCAGTCGCAGCGCAGCACATAGGGGCCGTCCGGGGTGTCCACCTGCAGGTCGGCGCCGTCCGCGCGCGGCTGCACGCCGAGGACCTTGTGTCCCATGCGCAGGTCGATCAGCGGCTGGGCCTGGATCTGCTCGATCAGGAACTGCTCCAGGTACTGCTGCTGCAGGTTGGTCAGCGGCGCGTAGCGGTCGTCGTCGTCGAAGGGCACGTCGAGCCGGTACACGCACTGGCCGCGGTAGAACGAGTTGCCGTGGCGCCAGGGCAGGCCGTGCTCGACGATCCGGTCGGCCACGCCCACCTGCTGCAGGATCTCCATCGACCGGCGTGTGTAGGCCAGCGCGCGGCTGCCCTCGGACACCTGCTGGTCGGCCGTCAGCAGCACGCAGGCGATGCCCTGGCGCGCCAGGTCGAGTGCGGTGGCCAGGCCGATCGGGCCGGCGCCGACCACGGCGACGCGGTGCTCGATGGCCTGGCCGTCCAGTTCTGGTGGCCGTCGGTAAGGGTAGACCTGGTAGTCGTAGAAGATGGAGGGGCGTGGCTGGGTGGAAGCTTGGTACACGGGGGTCTCCAGGTGTCGAGGGGCGGGCCGGTCGCGTGCGCGGGGGTCAGCCCGCCCACTCGACCAGGACGTCGGCGATCTTGTCGACTGCGCCGGGATGGGCCTGCGGGTAGTGGTTGACGCCGACCAGTCGGTGGTCCGTGCAGCGTCCAGCGGCGGCCTGCGACCACATCTGCGACTGGCTGGGGAAGACGATCTGGTCCGCCGTGAACTCCATGTTGAGCACCGGCACCGAGGTGTCGCTCAGACACTGCGGCCCCTTGGCGCGGCTCATGGACCAGCTCCACTGGCTGAGGAAGGAGCGCAGCGTGGTGAAGCGGCCGATGTTGTTGGGCGCGTAGTTGACCGCCTGGGGTTCGCCCCAGACGGTGCCGGGTCGGCGGTCGCTCGGATCGAGCGTCATGTCCAGGAAGCGCGGATCCGCCATCGTGCGGTGGACGATGAAGGCCTCGTCGGCCACCGGGCGGGCGCCGGGGTTGGCCTCCAGCTCGCGCAGCCGGGCCAGCGCGCGCTGCGTCAGCCTCTCGTTGCGGGCGGCCTGGGCGGCGCGGTAGCGGTCGAGCCATTCGCGATCGAACGGGGTCTGGCGCTGCGGCTGGTAGAGATCGAGCTCGGGGTCGGTGCTGAGCACGTTGCCTTCATCGATGACCGAGGGGTCGAGCCATTCACTGAGCGTGTGGGCCCGCCCGGGGTGGGCGCACAGCAGAGCGAGGGCGTCTGCCGGCGGCAGGTGCTCGGGGCGCAGGTCGATGGGGCGGCCGTCCGGCGTGCTGCGGATCGTCAGGCGCTCGGCCTGCTGCTGGTACAGCGCGGCAAGCGCACCGCCGCCCGAGTTGCCGATCAGGACGACCTTTGCGTAGCCCTCCTCGCGGAGGAAGCGGATGCCCGCACCCAGGTCCTGGATGGCCCGTTCCACCAGCATCATCGAGTCGTTGGCCACATAGCGCGAGTTCAGCGCCAGGATGGCACGCCCGCGTGAGCGCAGCGGCTCCAGCAGGTAGTGGTTCATGAAGTTGCTGGTCGGGTGCATGACGATGAACGCCAGCGCCTTGCCGCAGCCGGCATCCTCGAAGCGGCCGAAGATCCTCGGGTCGAGCATCTGGATGCCGCTCTGGCTTTCCATGTGCGTGCCGCTGGGCACCGCGAGCGAGACGAGTCGGGTCATGGGAGGTGTCACTCGGCGCTGATCTTGTTGGCGCGGATGAGACGCCCCCATTTGTCGGTCTCGGCCTTGACGTAGGCCGCCATCGCCGCGGGTGAGCTCGGGATGAGCTCGGTGCCCATCTCGGCCATCCTGCTCCTGAACTCCGGTTCGGCTGCGACGGCGCCAAACGCGGCGTTGAGCCTCTGGATCGCGGCCGTCGGCGTGCCCGCCGGCACCGCCAGGCCCTGCCAGGCCCAGGCCTCGAAGCCGGGGAAGCCCTGCTCTGCGACGGTCGGCACGTTCGGCAGCTGAGCCAGCCGCGTGGGGCTGGCCATGCCGAGCACCTTGATCTTGCCGGCCTGCAAGTGCTGGGCCGCGCTGACGACGTCCAGGAACATCAGGGGCACCCGACCGGGCAGCAGGTCCGCGACCGCAGGCGCACCGCCCCGGTAGGCGATGTGGGTCATGAAGAGGCCCGCCTGCCGCTTGAACAGCTCCATCGCGAGGTGGTGGGGGCTGCCGATGCCCACGGAGGCGTAATTGACCGCGCCCGGGCGCGCCTTGGCCACCCGCAGGAGATCGCTCACCGAGGTGACCTCCAGCGAGGGGTGCGCCACCAGCAGCAGGGCGAAGCGGGCCGTCAGTGAAACCGGTGCGAAGTCCCGCTCGACGTCGTAGGGCACCTTCTGGAACAGGCTGCGATTGACCGCATAGGTGCCGGTATCTCCGAGCAGCACCGTGTAGCCGTCGGCCGGCGACTTGGCGACCAGGTCTGCACCGATCATGGTGCCGGCGCCGGGCTTGTTGTCGACGATCACCGCCTGGCCCAGGTGCTGCGCCAGGCGTTCGCCGGCCATGCGGGCGAACGCGTCCGTGCCGCCGCCGGCCGGGTAGGGGACGATCAGCCGGACTGGCCTGGTGGGGTAGTCGGCCTGGGCCCAGGCCGAGCCCAGCGGGCCAGTCATGGCCAGTCCGAGTGCGGTCTTCAGGATGTCGCGGCGATGGGGCATGGCGGTCTCCTCGATGGCATGGTGGATGTGGGCGGTGTTCAGGCCGCGGTGGCCCGGCGGGCCTGCTTCTCGCGGGTCCAGGCGTCACAGGCCGTGCGCGCCCGGGCGCGGGCCTGTTCCTGAAAGCCCGGGGGCGCGGTCGACGTGGTGAATTCCAGGCGGATGCCGTTGGGGTCGAAGAAGTAGACCGACTTGACGAAGCCGTGGTCGGTCGGTCCCAGCACGTCGATGCCCGCGGCCACCAGCTTGCCCTTGGCCTCGATCAGCATGGCCTCGTTCTCCACCGTGAGGGCCAGGTGGTTGACCCAGGCGGGCGTGTTGGGCGAGGGCTCGGCCGCCTGGTCGTCTCCCAGGTCGAAGAACGCCAGGCACGAGCCATCGCCCATCTCGAAGAACAGGTGCACGTACGGGCAGTGCTCGCCCGTGCTGGGCACGCGGTCGGCCCGGATGATGTGCGTCAGCGGCAGGCCCAGGACGTCTTCGTAGAAGTGGCGGGTCTCCTCGGCATCCCGGCAGCGGTAGGCGTAGTGGTGCAGGCCTTGGATCGGAACGAAGGGGGTCATGACGGCTTCCTCGTGAGCGGGCAGCGTGCGCCTGCCGGACATCGGCACATCGGCGTCCTGCCGGCGACCTGTTTCGAGGGCTATGCTGGGCATCGGCCCCCCCAGTGGCAGGATGTGACATGGCAGACGATCACATAGTGAGCAGATCCAGGGCAAATACGGGGGCACAGACCGCCCGGCGCGCCCTGCAGATCCTCAAGCTGCTGCGGGCCCATCACGCCGACGGGTTGACGACCCGGGAGATCGTGACGGTGACCGGTGAGGAACGCTCGGCGGTGCAGCGTGCCCTTGCCACGCTGATCGAAGAGGGGTTGGTCCAGCGCGGCGTGGACCGCCGCCGCTTCCACCTCGGGATCGAAGCCATGCACATCGGGCGCGTCGCACTGCGGCAGCCCCCCTTGATCGAGCGGCATCAGTTCGCCTTGCAGCGGGTCGCGCGCCTGACGGGGGACACCGTGTTCCTGAGCGTGCGCGTCGGCGACTTCATCCTGTGCGTCCACCGCGACGAGGGCTCCTCGGCGGTGCGTGCACCACGCACCCGGGCGGGCGACCTGCGCGTGCTGGGAACGACCGCCGGCGGGCTCGCGCTGCTGAGTGGCCTGCCCGACGACGAGATCCGCCAGATCCACGGGCGGCACGCCGCCGCGTTCGACGCGGCCCGCATGGACCTGGCCTGCCTGCAGAGACATGTGTTGCACGTGCGCCGCCAGGGCCATGCGGTGCTCAGCGACAACGTCAGCGAGGGCGTGACGTCGGTGGGCGTTTGCCTGGCCGATGCCCAGGACGAGCCCTTTGCCGCCGTGGCCATCGCCGCCGCCAGTCCGCGCATGGGCCCGGAGCGGGTGGCGGCGCTGTACCAGTTGCTGCGCAGCCTGGACGAGGATGCATCGACGGCAGCCCGGTCGCTGCTGCCGGGCGGCCCGCCGCCTCCTGGCCCGTAGCCGCAGGATCAGTCCCGGGCCGCGCCCGCCACGGGGGGCAGGGCGATGCCCTGCGTGAGCATGTCGAGGAACTCCTCGACGATCTGCTCCAGCGTCAGGCGGCCTTGCGGCCGGTACCACTGCGGCACCCAGTTGAGCGTGCCGAAGAGCATTGCGCTCACCATGCCGGGGGCGTGCGCCCGCAGCTCGCCGCGCTGGATGCCTTCCTCGACCAGGGTGCGCACGGTCTGGTCGAGCCTGCGCTGGAAGGCGCGGATGCCCTGGCCCGAGAGGTCCTCCAGCGGACGCGAGCCCACCAGCACCTGGCAGCGGCCGAAGTCGTTGTTCTGCGCCCGGGCCAGCGCCAGGGCGAAGCGGCGCAGCCGCTGCACCACCGGTACGCTGTGGTCGTGCATCTGCTCGATGACCTCGTCGAGGTCCGAGAAGGACTTGACCAGGCACTCGTAGAGCACCTCGTGCTTGCTGCGGATGTAGTGGTACAGCGTCGCCTTGTGCATGCCGAGCTGCTCGGCGATGTGGTCCAGCGACGTGGCCTCGTAGCCGCGCGTGGCAAACAGCTGAGCGGCGGTGCGCAGGATCTCGTCGCGGCGGTCGTCGTGGCGGGCCACGCTCTCGGGGGCCTTGCGTGGACGCCCGCGGCGTGGCGGCGCCGGCGTGGAAGGGGCCTCGGTGAGCGTGGGCGCAGTCATGCGCGAATTATCCGATGCGCACCACGCCGCGCTCGACCAGGCCCTGCACCGCCGCCTCGTCCAGGCCGAGTTCACCGAGCAGCGCGCGGGTGTGCTCCCCCACCAGCGGTGCGCGGTGGCGCACGCCGCCGGGCGTGGCGGAGAGCTTCACCGGAACGCCGGGCACCGCGGCGGGCTCGGCGCTGCCGGGGTGCTCGACGCGCGGCAGCATGTCGCGTGCGGCGAAATGCGGGTCGGCGAAGATCTCCGCAGCGGTGTAGACCGGGCCGAAGGGCACCTCGCCGCCGAAGTGCTGGCGCAACTCTTCCTTGGTGCGGCTGCTCGTGTAGGCCTCGATGAGGGCCATCAGCTCGGTGCGGTGCTGGGTGCGTGCGGTCTCGGTGGCGAAGCGCGGGTCGGTGGCGAGCTCGGGCTGGCCGATGTGGGCTGCCAGCACGCGGAACTGCGGGTCGTGCGCCGCGGCGACCACCACCACGCCGTCGCGCGCGCGCACCGTGCCGAAGGGCGTCATGCCCGGCAGGCTGTTGCCCATCGGTCGCGGGGACTCACCCAGGTAGCTGTAGCGGCTGACCACCAGCTCGGACAGTGCCAGCACGCTGTCGGTCATCGCCACGTCGACGTACTGTCCCTCGCCGGTGGCGCGGGCATGCCACAGCGCCGACAACGTGCCAAAGGCGGCGAACAGCCCGGGTACGGTGTCGCCCACCCCGCCGCCGACCTTCATCGGGTGCTCGGCGTCGGGGCCGCTGATGCCCATCCAGCCACCCATGGCCTGGGCGACGATGTCGAAGGCGGGCCAGTCCATGTACGGGCTCTCGCCACCGGCGCGGTCGCCGAAGCCGCGCACCGAGGTGTAGACCAGCCGCGGGTTGAGCTCGTGCAGCACCGACCAGCCCAGGCCGATCTTGTCGAGCACGCCGGCGCGGTAGTTCTCCACCAGGGCGTCGGCGCCACGCGCCAGGTCCTTCAGCAGCGCGCGGCCCTCATCGGTCTTGAGGTTGATGGCGATCGAGCGCTTGTTGCGGTTGCAGGCCTGGAACAACCCGCCGTAGGCATGCAGGCTGTCGTCGGCGCGGAAGGGGCCGACGTGGCGGAAGAAGTCGCCTTCCAGCGGCTCGACCTTGATCACGTCGGCGCCATGGTCGGCCAGCACCTGCGAGCAGAAGGGCCCGGCCAGGGCATGGGTGAGGTCCAGGACGCGGATGCCGCGCAGGGCACCGGTGGAGGGCTGGTTCATCGGGAGGTGTCTCACGTCAGAGTTTGCGGGCGATGAGGTCCTTGAGCACCTCGTTGGAGCCACCGTACAGCCGCTGGATGCGTGCGTCCATCAGGAAGTGGCAGATCGGGTATTCCTGCATGTAGCCATAGCCGCCGAAGAACTGCAGGCACTCGTCGACGATCTTCCACTGCTGCTCGGAGCACCAGATCTTGGCCATGGCCGCCTCCTCGGCGCTGGGCGGGTTGACACCTTCGACCAGGCGCTGGATCAGGCTGTCGATGAAGACCCGGCCGATGCGTGCCGCACTGGCGCATTCGGCCAGCTTGAACTTGGTGTTCTGGAAGTCCCAGAGCGTCTTCTCGAACATCTGGCGCTGCTTGACGTGCTCCAGCGTCAGCTCGATGGCTCGCTCGGCCGAGGCGATGGCCGTCACCGAGATGGTCAGCCGCTCCTTGACGAAGCTGTCCATCATCTTGCCGAAGCCGTTGCCCTCGACGCCGCCGAGCAGGTTCCAGGCCGGCACGCGCAGGTCGTCGAAGTAGATTTCGCAGGTGTCCAGGCCGTGCTGGCCCATCTTCTCCAGCACCTTGCCGACCTTCCAGCCGGCGGCCTGACGCGGGTCTTCCTTGTCCACCATGAACAGCGAGATGCCCTTGGCGCCCGGTCCGCCGGTGCGCGCGGCCACGATGGCCAGGTTGCTGCGCAGGCCATGGGTGATGAACATCTTGCTGCCGTTGATGACGTACTCGTCACCCTCGCGGCGGGCGCTGGTGCGCAGCGTCTTGATGTCCGAGCCCGCGCCCGGCTCGGTGGCGCAGAAGGCGAGCAGTTTCTCGCCGGCGACGATGCCCGGCAGCCAGCGGTGGATCTGCTCCGGGGTGCCGGTGAGCAGCAGCGTCATCGGTGCACCGAAGGCGCCGGGCACGTAGCCGAAGGAGGTGTCGCACACGCGCGCCTGCTCCTCCATGATGACCACGTCATGGGCGTAGCTGCCGCCGTGGCCGCCGTACTCCTCGGGAAAGCTCACGCCGATCAGGCCCAGCTCGCCGGCCTTTTGCCATACCGACCGGTCGATGTAGTGCTGGCGGCGCCAGACGTCGGCCTTGGGCACCACCTCGGTCTCGAAAAAGCGGCGCGCGGTGGCGCGCAGCATGTCGAGCTCTTCGGTCATCCAGGGGGAACGGTAGCCTTGAAACATTCGGGTCTCCTCTTGGGGCGCAGCGCTCGGCGGCACCGCGGATCGTTTGGGGGGGAGGTGGTGGGGACGGAATCGGCCGATCGCGATGCACCCAGTATGGTCAAGCGTCTTATTTATGTCAACCAACCAGTTGGTTGACATAAATTGACTTCGCTTCTACAGTGCATCTGTCGGCCCACCCGCTCCTGCCCAGGGCCGGCCCCGGCGGGCCCCAGCAGGCAGAAATCAGCAAGCAGCGGGCCGTGGCCGGGTGAGCACGTCCAACCCGATTTCCGGAGACAAGCACCATGATTCCTTTCACGAGTTCTCCTGCCAGGCGCCTGTCCAGCCGCCTTCGGCGTGGGGCCCTGGCCCTGTCTGTGGCCAGTGCCACCGCGGCCCTGGTCTGGCCGACGTGGCGGCGGCGCAGAACGGCCCGTTGCCCCCGCTGAAGGTCATGGTCGGATTCGCGGCCGGCGGTGGCACCGACCTGGTGGCGCGCATCTACGCCGACGCCCTGCGCGAGCAACTCAAGACCACCGTGCTGGTGGAGAACAAGCCCGGAGCGGGAGGGGCGTTGGCGGCGCAGGCGGTGGCAGCGGCACCGGCCTCCACGCCCACGCTGCTGGTCGCCATCGATCACCAGGTGGCCCTGCTGCAGCACATCATGAAGAACCCGGGGTTCGACGCGGAGCGCGACCTGCAGCCCGTCGGGCGGCTGGTTACCTACGACATGTGCCTGGCGGTGAACGCCCAGGTGCCCGCCCGCGACGTGGCCGAATACGCCGCGGCCGTGAAGGCCGATCCCAGGAACGGCAACGTCGCGGTGCCCGCGCCGGGCTCGAACGCGCAGTTCATCGCCCATGTCATCGGCACGCACTACGGCCTGAAACTGGTGCCGGTGCCCTACCGCGGCGCGGCGCCGGCGATGAACGACCTCGCCGGGGGCCAGGTGCGCGCCGCCGTGATGCCCTGCGATGCCTTCATCCAGTTCGCCAAGTCCGGGACGGTGCGTGTCGTGGCGATCGCCGGGGACAAGCGTTCACCCCGGCTCCCGGAGGTGGCGGCGCTGCAGGAGGTGGGCATCCGCGTGCCGGCCAGCAACAACTTCCTGGGCGCCTATGCGGCCAAGACGATGGATCCCAAGCTGGTGGCCGCACTGGCCCAGGCCACCCGCGAGGTCTTCAAGCAGCCCTCGGTGGTCGAGCGGCTGAACGCCACCGGCATGAGCGCCGGCCATGCCAGCGCCGAGGACCTGGCGCGTTTTGGCCGCGAGGCAGCGGTCTTCTGGGGCGCGCAGGTGAAGTCTTCCGGCTTCGCGGTCGAGTGACCGCCAGGGCCAGGAGCCAACCCAGGCAGAACCGACACAGGAGCAAATCATGACGAACCCGACGACGAATCCGACGACGAAGGCGTTGTTGAACCCCGACACCTGGAGCGGCAAGGCCTTCACCGGGCAGTGGCAGGCCCTGTCCGGCGGGCTCATCGAGGTGATGGAGCCGGCCACCGGCGAGTGCCTCGCCACGGTGGCGCGCGCCACCCCGGCCGATGTGCGGGCGGCTGCCGCGGCGGCCCGCGCCGCGCAGAAGGGCTGGGCGGCCCTGCCGTACATGCAGCGTGCAGCGGTGTTCCGCCGTGCCGCCCAGCAGCTGGAGGCCGCGCGTGACGAGCTGGTGCCCTGGCTGGTGCGCGAGACCGGCTGCATCCCGCCGAAGGCCTTCTTCGAGCTCGACTCGGTGGCCCACCTGCTCAACGAGGCGGCGGCCATGCTGACCCAGCCACGCGGCCTGGTGCTGCCGAGCCTGGAGGGCTGCACCAGCCTGGCCAAGCGGGTGCCGCACGGCGTGGTCGGCGTGATCTCGCCGTTCAACTTCCCCTTCCTGCTGACCTGCCGGGCCACGCTGCCGGCGCTGGCCACCGGCAATGCCGTGCTGCTGAAGCCCGATCCGCGTACCCCCGTGTGCGGCGGTGTGATGGTGGCGCGCCTGCTGGAGCTGGCCGGCCTGCCCGCCGGGGTGCTGCAGATGCTGCCGGGGGACGCCGACGCCGGCGAGGCGCTGGTGACCGACCCGGATGTGACGATGATCTCCTTCACCGGCTCCACCGCGGTGGGGCGGCGCGTGGGCGAGCTGGCCGGGCGCCACCTGAAGAAGGTGGCGCTGGAGCTGGGTGGCAAGAATGCGCTGATCGTGTGCGACGACGCCGACCTGGACGCGGCGATCTGCAACGGTTCCTGGGCGTCCTGGCTGCACCAGGGCCAGATCTGCATGAGCGCGGGGCGCCACCTGGTGCAGCGCCCGGTGGCCGAGGCCTACGCCGAGCGCATGGTGCAGAAGGCCCGGCTGCTGCCGGTGGGCAACCCGGCCACCGAGCCGGTGGCCCTCGGGCCGCTGATCACCGACAAGCAGGTCGAGCGGGTGCAGCGCATCGTGCAGGAGTCGGTGCGCATGGGCGCCCGGCTGCTGGCGGGGGGCACCTGCGAGGGGCGCTTCTACCGCCCCACCGTGCTCGCGGACGTGACACCGGCCATGCCCGTGTTCCGCGAAGAGATCTTCGGCCCGGTGGTGTCGATCACGGCCTTCGACACCGACGCCCAGGCCGTTGCGCTGGGCAACGACAGCGAGTACGGCCTGTCGGCCGGCGTGCTCACCCGCAACGTCGGCCGCGGCATGGCGATCGCCGATCAGCTCCACGTGGGTCTGGTGCACGTCAACGACCAGACCGTCAACGACGACGGGACCATGCCCATGGGCGGTCGCGGCGCGTCGGGCAACGGTTCGCGCCATGGCGGCCCGGCCAATTGGGACGAATTCACCCAGTGGCAATGGATCACCGTGCGCGCCGAGGCGCCGCAATACCCGCTGTGACGCCGTGGCGTCGCAACTCAACGAATGAAACGGAGTGTCTCCAATGAAGATTGTCAAGGTCGAGTGTTTCCCGATCTCCTCGCCGATGGTCAAACCCATGATCATGCCGAACACGCGGATCACGGCCATTGACAGTGTGCTGCTGAAGATCACCGCCGACGACGGCACGGTGGGCGTGGCCGACTCGGGCGACACCTCGTCGTGGTACCGCGGCGAGCTGCAGGACACGATGATCAGCATGATCTGCGACGTCATCGCGCCGCGCATCCTGCTGGGCGAGGACCCGCTGCGCATCGAGAAGATCGTCGGCCTGATGGACCTGCTGGTGCGCGACAACAACCAGGCCAAGGCCGTGGTGGACTTCGCGCTGCACGATCTCAAGGGCAAGAAGCTGGGCGTGCCGGTCTACGAGCTGCTGGGCGGGCGCACCACCGACGCAGCCCGCATGGGCTGGGTGCTCTCGGCCGGCACGCCCGACAAGGTGGCCGCCGAGGCGCAGGTGGCCAAGTCCAAGGGCTTCGAGCTGCTGAAGATGAAGGTGGGCGCGGGCACCCTGGCCGAGGACGTGGCCATGGTGCACGCGGTGCGCGAGACGGTGGGCCGCGACGTGCGCCTGACCGTGGACGCCAACGGCTTCTGGAGCTACGAGACCGCCCTGCAGACGATCCGCAAGATCGACTCGGCCGAGCTCGAGCTGATCGAGCAGCCGCTGCCGCACTGGGACATCGAGGGCCTGGCGCGGCTGCGCCAGCAGGTGCGCACGCCGATCTACGCCGACGAGTCCGCGCAGGAGCTGCACCACCTCAAGGAGATCATCGACCGCCGCGCGGCCGACGGCCTGTTCATCAAGACGCAGAAGGCCGGCGGCCTGCTCAAGTCGCAGCGCTGGCTGACGCTGGCGCGGCTCTCTGGGCTGCCGGTGATGTGCGGCTGCATGATCGGCTCGGGCCTGGAGCACAGCGCCAACGTGCACCTCTGGGTGGCCAACCAGTGGGCCTCGCAGTACCTCAACGAGTCCACCGGCCCGCTGACCATCCACGGTGTCTGGGAGAGCAAGGACATCCCGGCGGGTGCCGACCTGGCGCTGAACGTGCCGCGCTTCGAGGGCGGCAAGACCTGGCCGAACGAGGGCCCGGGCTTCGGCATCGAGCTCAACGAGGCCTTTGTGCTGAAGAACGCGACGCCGGGCAAGCGCGCCCGCAGCGTGAGCCTGTGAGTCGGGCGCCTGCTTCAGGGGCGGCGCCGGTCGAGCGTGCCGGGCCGCTCACCGGCCTGACGGTGGTGGAGTTCGCAGGGCTCGGGCCGGCGCCCTTTGCCGCGATGATGCTGGCCGACCAGGGCGCCCGGGTGATCCGCATCGACCGCCCGGCACCGCCGCGGTCGGCTGCGGCCAGGCCCGCCGCAGCCCAGGAGGGCGCCGCCGGCATGGCCGCGCTGGCCGAGCGGCGCAACGACCTGCTGGCGCGTGGGCGCGAGTCGATCGCGCTGGACCTCAAGCGGCCTGCGGCCCGTGAGGTGGCGCTGCGGCTGGTCGAACGCGCCGACGTGCTGGTCGAAGGGTTCCGGCCCGGCGTGATGGAGTCGCTGGGGCTGGGGCCGGAGGTCTGCCTGGCGCGCCGGCCTTCGCTGGTCTACGCGCGGGTGACCGGCTGGGGCCAGAGCGGGCCGCTGGCGCGGGTGGCCGGGCACGACATCAACTTCACCGCCCTGTCCGGCGCACTGCACACCGCCACCCGGCGCGGCCAGCCGCCCACGCCGGTGCCGGGCTACATCGGCGACTTCGGCGGTGGCGGCATGCTGGCGGCCTTCGGCATCGTCAGTGCCGTGCTGGCGGTGCGCCAGGGCGCGCCGGGGCAGGTGATCGATGCGGCCATCAGCGACGGTGCTGCGCTGCTGGGCGTGCTGATGCAGGGCTGGCGCAGCGCCGGCCTGTGGAGCGACGAGGCTGGCAGCAACAACGGCGATGGCGGAGCGCCTTTCTATGACGCCTACGAATGCGCCGATGGCAAGTTCATCTCGATCGCCGCGATGGAGCCGCCGTTCTATGCGCTGTTGCGCGAGAAATGCGGGCTGACCGACGCCGACTTCGATGCGCAGTGGGACAGCCGCCGCTGGCCGGCACAGAAGACGCGTGTGGCCGAGGTGTTCCGCCGCCGCACCCGCGCCGAATGGTGCGCATTGCTCGAAGGCAGTGACGTGTGCTTCGCGCCGGTGCTGGACTTTGGCGAGGCGCCGCTGCATCCGCACCACCAGGCGCGTGGCACCTTCGTCACGGTGGATGGCCGCACGCAGGCCGCGCCGGCGCCGCGTTTCTCGGCCACCCCCGCCGCGGCCTGCCCTGCGGTGCGGCCCCTGGCGGCCGACACCCTGCAGCTCCTGGGTGAGCTGGGATACGACGACGCGGCCTGCGCGCAGCTGGTGGCCGAGGGCAGTGCCTGGCATGGTTGATCGAAGGGTGGGGGCTGAGCTCCCCCTGTCGGATTTGTCGGGGTCCGTACATCCCTGGCGCCGCGCCGGTGTCGGGCCGGCAGCGCCAAGTCATTGATTCAACGACTTATTTTCAGGTTCCGGAGGGTGGCACGGGTCTCGCAATGGAGATCGCAACGCCCAACTCGCTGTGGTGGCAGGCCTGGCTGCCACGGCGAACCGACCGGAGCCTGCGATGTCCTCTCCTGCCACTGCCTTCGTTTCCATCGGCGACCTGCGCAAGGGTCGCCAGGCGCTGAGCGCCGTCGTCGCGGACCTGCCCGACACCGGAGGTGGCTGCGGCAGCTCCGGCGGCGCTGGCAAGTCCAGCTGCGGCTCGTCCGGCGGCCCGGACGACATGCCCGCAGAGATCTGGGACAAGGTCAAGAACCACCCCTGCTATTCGGAAGAGGCGCACCACCACTTCGCCCGCATGCACGTGGCCGTGGCGCCGGCCTGCAACATCCAGTGCAACTACTGCAATCGCAAGTACGACTGCAGCAACGAGAGCCGCCCCGGCGTGGTGAGCCAGAAGCTCACGCCCGAGCAGGCCGTCAAGAAGGTACTGGCGGTGGCCAGCGAGATCCCGCAGATGACGGTGCTGGGCATTGCCGGCCCGGGCGATGCGCTGGCCAACCCGAAGAAGACCTTCGACACCATGCGCGCGCTCAGCGAGAAGGCGCCCGACATCAAGCTGTGCCTGTCCACCAACGGGCTGGCGCTGCCGGATCAGGTCGACGAGATCTGCAAGTACAACATCGACCACGTCACGATCACCATCAACATGGTCGATCCGGAGATCGGCGCCAAGATCTACCCCTGGATCTTCTACAACCACCGGCGCTACACCGGCTATGAGGCCGCCAGGATCCTGCACCAGCGCCAGATGCTCGGCCTGGAGATGCTCACCGCGCGCGGCGTGCTCACCAAGATCAACTCGGTGCTGATTCCCGGCGTCAATGACGAGCACCTCATCGAGGTGAACCGCGAGGTCAAGAAGCGCGGCGCCTTCCTGCACAACATCATGCCGCTGATCAGCGAGGCCGAGCACGGCACCGTGTTCGGCCTGACCGGCCAGCGTGGCCCCACCGCACAGGAGCTCAAGGCGGTGCAGGACGCCTGCATGGGCGGTGCCAACCTCATGCGCCACTGCCGCCAGTGCCGTGCCGATGCGGTCGGCCTGCTGGGCGAGGACCGCAGCGAGGAGTTCACCCTCGACAAGATCGAGGCGATGGACATCGTCTACGACATCGACAAGCGCCGCGCCTACCAGGCCAAGGTCGAGCAGGAGCGCGAAGCCCAGCACCAGGCCAAGGTCGATGCATTGGCTGCCGCGTTCGACCAGCAGCTGTTGAACGTCGACCCCGACATGACGGTGCTGGTCGCGGTGGCCACTGAAGGCCACGGCAAGGTCAACCTGCACTTCGGCCACGCCACCGAGTTCCAGATCTTCGAGGTGTCGCAGTCGCAGGCGCTGTTCGTCGGCCACCGCCGCGTCGACCTCTACTGCCAGGGCGGCTACGGCGAGGAGGAGCAACTGCCCTCGATCGTCAACGCCATCAACGACTGCCACGCCGTGCTGGTCTCCAAGATCGGCGCCTGCCCGCGCGATGAACTCACCGCTGCCGGCATCGAGCCGGTGGACGAGTACGCCCACGAGTTCATCGAGAAGGCGGCGCTGGGCTGGTTCGCCGGCTACCGCGAGCGGGTCGCCAGCGGCGCCATCGAGCACCACGAGCGTGGTGACGCGCGCATCCGCCAGGGCGCGTTTTCGGGCCCGACGGTCGCGGCCGCCTGAATCCGCTCCCTCCCTTCTCGTCTCTCCTCTTCTCTTCTCTCTTCTTCTTCTCTTCAACGACCCAGACCAGGAGCCCACCATGGCCCTCAAGATCATCGCCTCCACCTGCACCGGCTGCTCTGCCTGCGAGCCCGAATGCCCCAACGTTGCCATCCGCGAAAAGGGCGGCACCTTCGTCATCGACCCCAAGAAGTGCACCGAGTGCGAAGGGCAGTTCGATGCGCCCCAGTGCGTTGCTGTGTGCCCGGTCGACGGCTGCATCAAGAAGGCCTGAGGGTGCCCGCCATGATCCTGCCCACCTTCACCTCCACCCCCGCGGCCGAGAAGTTCATCCGCCGCATGGTGCGCTTCTCCGACCACCCCACCGGCGGCCTGCGCCTGACGGTGACCGAGGGCGGCTGTTCGGGCTACAACGCCGAGTTCACCGTCGAGGCGGCGCCCAGGGAGGGTGACGCCGAAGTGCTGGTCGGCGACACCAAGGTCTACCTCCCGGCGCAGAGCCGCCTGCTGCTACAGGACGTGGTCATGGACTTCGCCGACACGCCGACCAAATCCGGCCTGACCTTCACCAACCCCAACGCCGCGCCCTGCGCCTGCAGCAGCTCCGGCGATGCAGCGGCCAGTGCGATGCCGGCGCAGGCCTCGCCAGTGTCGATTTCGGTCAGCTCCATCAAGCGCATGGGCGCCGTGGGCTGAAGACCGCTGCCAAGGACGCCGCCATGGACGTCCCGATGGACACCGACTTCGACGCTGCGGTACTGGGCCACGGGCTGCCGCCTGAGGCCGCGGCCGCGCTGAAGGAGGCGGGCGCCCACCGGGGCAGCGACGCCCCGCGGGCGATGGCGGCGCTGATGCGCGCCCAGGCCCTGGCGGGCGAACACCCGGCGGTGCTCATCGCGCTGTACCGGCACCATTTCTACGGCCACCGCCTGGCCCCGGCGCGTGACATCGCCCGCCGGGCGCTGGTCCGCGGCGCCGCTGCGCTGGGTCTGCCCGCCCGCTGGCGGGACCTGCCGCTGCGCGCATTGCCCGACGCGCGTCACGACCCCGCGGTGCGCTTCTACCTCTTCGCGCTCAAGGGCTATGCCTACCTGAGCCTGCGCCTGGGTGACGACGGCGAGGCCGCTGCCGCCCTGCAGCGGCTGCGCGCGCTGGACCCGGACGACTGCGTGGGCGGCGCCCTGCTCGAAGACGTGCGCCAGCGCCGCCTGCGCCTGGCCGCGGGAGAAGCGGAGGACGACGATGCGCTGGCGCCGGCCGCGGTGTTCGGCGCCGCCGCCTGGGCTCGCCTGGGCACCGACGTCCAGGCCGCGGGAGTCGCATCGTGAGCACCGCGGTCCACCATCCCACGCCGGTGCGTCCTGTCGAGCCGAGCGACATCCCGATGCTCGACTGGCAGGGCCGGCCGGTGGACTGTGGCGCCTGCCCGCACCAAGACCTGCTCGGCCAGCCCGAGCCGGGGGGGTGCGCGCCCGGCCGCAGCTGCATGCAGGACGCCTACGCGCGCCGCATCGACCGCTTCTTCCGCACCCACCCCGGGCTGGCGCGGGAGCACCTGGGCCACCCCTACTTCGAGGTGCGGGCCATCGCCGCGCGCCACACCGACCCTTTCCACCTGCCCGCGCTGATCGATGACCCGGACGAGACCGTGCGCATGCAGGTGGCCCTGCGTGTGCCGCAGCGCCTGTTGCAGACGATGACGGGCGACGCCCACCGCGAGGTGCGCATCCGCGTGGCCCAGCGCATTGCCAGCGAGCAGCTCAGCCGCCTGCTGAACGACGAGGACTACGAGGTGCGTGCCACCGTGGCCCGGCGCCTGCCGCTGGCGCTGCTGCCGCTACTGATGCACGACAGCGACGTGCAGGTGCGCTGCGTGGTGGCGCGCCGCGTCGAGATGCCCACGCTGTGGCGCCTGGTGGAAGACCCCGCTCCGGAGGTGCGCCGCATCGTGGCCGAGCGCCTGCCTGCACCGCTGCTGGCCCCTCTGGCGCGCGATCCCGAATGGCTCGTGCGCTGGGAGGCCGCTGGCCGGGCCCTGGGCGAGGTGCTGCAGGGCCTGCTCGATGACGACGACGCCGAGGTGCGCCTGCGTGCGAGCGAACGGCTGGGCGAGCTGGGCGAACTGGACGAACTGAAGTCAGGCAGCCCCAGCGCCATCCCCCGGATCAACCCCTTCAGGAGCTGACCATGGCCGACATCGCCCGTGACGACGACGACCGCATCGAGATTGCCGACCCGCCCCGTTTCGCGATGGGCGAGCGCGTGGTCAGCCGCAGCGTGATCCGCAACGACGGCACCTACACCGGCAAGGACATCGGCGAGGTGCTGGTGCACAAGGGCGACGTGGGCTACGTGCAGTCCATCGGCACCTTCCTGCAGCAGTTCTACATCTACGCCGTCGAGTTCGTCGACAGCGGCCACAAGGTGGGCATGCGCGCCAAGGAGCTGTGCACGCTGGACCACCTGCCGCCCGAGGTGCTGGCCCGCCTGGGCGAGCGCGCCGAGGCGCTGGCCGAGATCCGCTGAACGCCGCCATCCACCGACTTGAAACGGAGCCCCGCCATGCCGATCGAAACCCGCCTGCCCAAGTACGAATGGGGCCAGCACGTATGCGCTGCCATCGACCTGGTGAACGACGGCAGCTACCCCGAGGTGCCCGTTGATGCCCTGCTGGTGCCTGCGGGCGGGCGCGGCGAGATCGTCCAGGTGGGGCACCACACCGAGGCCAACGTGCCGATCTACCTGGTCGAGTTCGAGGGCGGTGCGGTGGTGGGCTGCCTGGAGGAGGAGATCGTGCTGGCCGGCGTGAGGGCTGCAGCCATGGCCCTTGGGGCGGCGTCGTGACCAGCCACCTGATCAGCGCCGCGGGCACGCCGCAGCCGGCATCCGCAGGAGGGCGCTGGGCGGGCGGGGCCTGGAGGGCTGTCATGACCGCCGTGCTCGACCTGGACCGCCTGCGCATCGCTCGCTCGCTGCACCGGCGCATCCGCTACAAGTACGTCCAGCCCCGCGTCGAAGCGGCGGAGCAGGGCGGCTGGGTGGTGATCAGCCCCAACTGCTCGCGCAACGTCGATCCGCAGGGCGGCGACATCCCGATCGCCTGGCTGCAGCCCATCGGTGCCGGCTGGCTGCTGCACCGGCGCAGCCACGCGCAGGGCAGCTGGAGCGCCTTCGCCTGCGCGCGCAGCCTGCCGCCGCTGCTGGACCTGCTGGTGCTCGACTCCCACCGTGAATTCTGGGTATGACGGGGTTCGGGCCATGATCTACCTCGACCACAACGCCACCACCCGCCCGGCCCCCGAGGCGGTGCAGGAGATGCTCGACGTGCTGGCGCACGCCTGGGCCAACCCCTCCTCCACCCACGAACCCGGCCAGGCAGCGCGGCGCATCCTGAGCGATGCGCGCACCCGGGTGGCCGCGGCGCTGGGCTGCGCCGGCAACGAGCTGGTGTTCACGAGCGGCGCCACCGAGTCCAACCACATGGCCGTGCTGGGCGCCCTGCGCGCGCTCAAGCCGCAGGGGCGCTGGCGGGTGGTGATGTCGGCGGTGGAGCATCCCGGTCTGCTCGCCCTCGGTCAACGCCTGCAGGACGAGGGCGGCTCGCTCAGCCTGATCCCGGTGACGCCGCGCGGCGAGCTGGACCTGGTGGCGGCCGAACGCCTCATCGGCCCGGACGTGGCCCTGGTGAGCGTCATGGGCGCCAACAACGAGACCGGCGTGCTGATGCCCCTGGCGCAGGTCGCTGCCCTGGCCCATGCCCAGGGGGCGCTGTGCCATGTGGACGCCACGCAGCTGCTCGGCAAGTCCCCGCAGCGCTTTGACGACAGTGGGGCGGACCTGTGGTCGGTCTCTGCCCACAAGCTGCACGGGCCCAAGGGCAGCGGCGCGCTGGTGATCCGCAAGGGCCTGCTCGCGCCGGCGGGCCTGCCGCCGCTGCTCGCCGGCCGCCAGGAGCGCAACCGCCGGGGCGGCACCGAGAACCTGCCCGGCATCGCCGGTTTTGCCGCCGCGGCCGAGCGCATGTCCGTCCACCTGGGCGCCGACCTGCTGCACATGGCGGTGCTGCGCGACCGCCTGGAGGCCGGCCTGCGCGCCACGCTGGGTGCCGACCTGCAGGTCTACGGCGAGGGCGCGGCGCGCCTGCCCAACACCAGTTGCGTGCGCTTCGGCGCGCTGGAGTCCGAGCGGGTACTGGGCAAGCTGGAGCGGGCTGGCGTGGTCGCCTCCTCCGGCGCGGCCTGCACCGCCAGCGGCACCCAGCCCTCGCACGTGCTGCTGGCCATGGGCGCCACGCCGGCCGAGGCCCGCGGCTCGGTGCGCTTCTCGCTGGGGCGTGACAGCACCGCCGCCGAGATCGACGAGACCCTGGCCGTGGTGCGCCGCGTGATCGTGCCGCTGCTGGCCGAGGCGACGGCCGCGGCCTGAGTCCATGCGTCGAAGCCGAATCCTTCCTTCCCATCCACGAATCCACCCTCCGGAGTCCCCATGAAAGTCATGATGCGCAGGAATGCCCAAGGCCAGCTGAGCGCCTACGTGCCGAAGAAGGACCTGGAGGAGCCGGTGGTCGCCCAGGAGAGGCCCGGCCTCTGGGGCGGCACGGTGACCCTGGCCAATGGCTGGACGCTGGCCATGCCCGAGATGCCCGAAGACACGCGCCTGCCCATCACCGTCGAGGCGCGCAAGCTCGCGGAGGCCGAATGAGCACCGCCGCCGTGATGCCTGCGGACGCCGTACCGGCGGCTGACGTGATGTGGCTGGCCGATGCCTTGGAACTGGCCGATGACTGCGCCACCGTGCGGGAGGCCGCCGCCGCCCTGCGCGAGACCTTCGCCCCGCTGCGGGTGGTGGTGGTCGACGCGATGGACATGCGCGGAGAGACCCCCGCCGCTGCGAGCGCGCGCCACCAGATCTACCTCGGTGCCAGCGACGGGCACTGTTGGCACGTCACGCAGGACGTGCGCAGCGCCGCTGGCCTGTTCCTCTGCGCCGCTGGCTGAGGGCCGGGCCATGGACACTGTCGTGAACCCCGACGTCCTGCGCGTGCAGCCCGTTCCCGCCGCGGCGGCCGGCCTGGCTGGCGAGGCCCCGGCCGACCCCGAGGTCGATCCCCTGGCGCTGGACCCGACGGCCGGCCCCGTGGCCGACGTCGAGCTCGACGAGGACTGGATCGCCTTGTCCGACCCGGACCTCAGCGAGGTCGAGCTGCAGCTGGTGCAGGCGGCGCTGGGCTCGCCACGCCTGACGCACGGGCGCATGGTGGCTCACTTCGAGCAGGCCTTCGCCGCCTGGCTGGGCCGCAAACACGCGGTGTCGGTGGCCAGCGGTACGCTGGGCACCTTCCTGGCGCTGCGGGCGCTGGGCATCGGGCCTGGGGACGAGGTCATCGCCTCACCACACGGCTGGCACCAGGTGGCGCACGCGGTCACGCTCACCGGCGCGACGGTGGTGTTCTCCGACATCCACTACTGGTCTGGCTGCCTGGACCCGGTGCGTGCCGAGGCGCGCATCACCCCGGCGACCAAGGCCATCCTGGCCGGCAACGTCAACGGCCATCCGGCCGCATGGAAGGCGTTCCGCGAGGTGGCCGATCGACAAGGCATCGCCCTCATCGAGGACAGCACCGAGGCCATCGGCTCGGCCTACCAGGGCAGGATGGTCGGCAGCTTCGGCGACCTGGCGGTGTTCGACTTCTCCCAGCCCTCGGCCCTGTGCACCGGCGAGGGCGGCATGGTGGTCACCGACGACGACCGCCTGGCCACCGAGCTGCGCTACCTGCGCCAGCGCTCGCTGCGTGACCGCAACAGCGTGGCGGTGGGCGCGCGCGTGCCGCTGCAGGCGGGCATGAGCGAGATCACCGCCGCACTCGGTGCGGCGCAGCTCGCCCGACTGCCCGAGCTCCTGGCCGCCCGCAAGGCCGTCGAGGTGATCTATCGCGACGAGATGGCCAGCTTCGAGGGCATCAAGCCGCCATGGATCGCGCCGGATGTGGACGAGGTGCACTGGATGGTCTATTGCGTGCACCTGGGCACCCGCTTCACCGCCAGTGCCCGGCGGCAGATCGTCGAGGACCTGGCGGCCAACTTCATCGAGGCCGCGCCCTACTGCAAGCCGCTGCACCAGCAGTTCCACTACGCCCAGTTCGGCTTCCGGCGCGGCCAGTTCCCGCTGGCCGAGCGCATCGGTGACCGCGCCCTGGCGCTGCCCTTCCACGCCCACCTGGATGCCGACGAGATCCAGTTCCTCGTCAAGACGCTGAAGGATTCGGCCACGAACGTCGGCGCCGGCGCAGCCATCTATTGACCCCCTCACTCTCACAGGCCACGCGATGAGCTACCCGACCCTGATTTCCCTGCCCGACGCGCTGCGTACCGGACTGCGCGCGGGCTCGCTCGCGCCCTACCTCGGGCCGGGCCTGCTCGGCCTGTGCGAGAACCCGCCCGTGCCGGCCGACCCGCTGGCGCTGGTGCAGGTGCTGACGGCCAAGACCTCGGTGCCCGGCAAGATCCGGAACCGGCTCACCCAGGCGGCGCAGTTCATCGAGAACTTCAAGCACCGCAAGACCCTGGTCGGCCTGATGAACGGCGCCTTCGCGGCACGCACCGAGCCCTCGGCGCTGCACCGCTGGATCGCCGGCCTGAACGCGCCGCTGGTGGTTGACTGCTGGTACGACGACACGATGCGCACCGCGCTCACCGAGGCGGGCCGCCCTGGCGGCTGGGCCGAGGTGCAGGGCCTGAGCCAGTCCGAGCACTTCGGCACCTGGGTGGGCTGGTACGGCGCCGATGGTGCGCCGCTGCCGGATGCGCCCGCCGACGATTCCGTGTTGATCCACTACAAGCCCTGGGGCGGCCACGCGCCGGCGGGCAACTACCTGGTGTCGGACTCCGACTACGTCGAGGTGCTCACCGAGATCGACATCCAGACGCCCATCCCGGCGGCCGTGCAGCAGCGCCGCGCGCGCCTCGGTTTTGTCTTCCTCGGCTGCCGCTTCAACGACCAGCTGCCGCGCGCCTTCGCCCGCCAGATCATGAAGCGCTCCAGCGGCCCGCACTATGCCGTGCTGCCCGATGAGCCCACCCGCATGGAAGCGCGCTTCCTCGAAGAGCAGGGCATCACCCGCATCGCGTTGCCGCTGGCCGAGGTGGCCGCGCAGCTCGTGGGCGAGGTGGTTCCTGCCTGAACCTGCTCACCCCAACGTCCACCCTTTCCATCCATCCATCCATCCACCCGCCATCCAGGACATCCACCATGGCCACGCTCACCATCCAGCCCAGCGGCAAGACCATCGACGTCGAAGCCGGCACCCGCCTGCTCGACGCCATCCTCGCCGCCGGCGAGAAGCTGATCAGCAAGTGCGGCGGCAACGCCAGCTGCGGCCAATGCCACCTTTTCGTGCAGGAGGGCCGCAAGGGCATCAATCGCCTCACGCCCGACGAGAGCGCCCTGCTTGACACCCTCCCGGGCGTGGGCTCCAAGTCCCGCCTGGCCTGCCAGGTGAAGATGGGCAGCGACCCGGTGACGGTGGAGCTGCTGGGCTTTTCCTCGGGGTTCTGACCCGGTCCTCCTACCGGGACGAATTCCCCGTCGGCCGATGTACCACCACAGCCTCTTCGAGATCCTGCGCCGCAGTGGCGGCGCGGTGCTCGACCTCGTGGTCGAGCTGCAGTCCGCCGACGAGCTCTTCGGCAGCGCCAACACCCTGGCCGTCATCGAGGACCAGTTGCTGCGGATGGCCCACACCCTGGGCAACCTGCCGCCGGTCCTGCAGATGCGCCTGCCTCAGGTCGACTGGGCCGGCTGGGCCGCCGTGCACCAGTGCCTGCGCGCGGGGCAGCAGCCACGGCGTGATGAGGTCTGGTACGCCGTCTGCGCCCTGGTGCCGGCCACGCTGGTGCTGCTCGACAAGCTCCGCCAACGCGAGCCGGAGCTGTTCGAGATCATCTACTGATCGACACCGCCGCGGCAGCCGCGGCGCCCAGCTCATTCACACCCGCTTGCCCTTGAGCAGCCGCGCCCGCTCGGAGGCGCTGTAGTGGTTGAAGTGCCCGGCCGCATCGGCCGCGCGCCGGTTCGACAGGCGGATCGCCTCGATCTTGCCCGCCGGGGCCAGGGGCGAGACCTGCTTGTCCAGCTCGGTGCCGCCGCAGTGCGGGCAGGTGGGCACGGTGCTGCTGCGCACCAGCAGCTCGAAGTCAGCGTGGCAGGCCTGGCAGTGGTAGTCGTAGAGCGGCATGGCGGAGTCCGGCGTGAATGTCGGGTGGGCAGGCTTGGTTGCGTTTGTCGGGTTGAACCGCGGTTCAGCCGGATCGTTGCAAGCCTCGCGCCAGGGGGTCAGGGCAGGGGTCAGGGCGCCGGTCCGAGCCGCATCACGGCCCGTTCCAGGCCTGCTCGGCGGCCTGCCGGCGCAGGGCACGCGCCTGCTCGGCGCGGTCGGCCGCACCCAGCTCCCACGCGGCCCAGCCACCCACCAGATCGGCCACTTCGGTGAAGCCGAAGTCGGCAAACATCTGCGCGATGGTCTGGCTGGCGTTGCCGTGGTAGCAGTAGATCAGCACCGGCCGGGTCTTGGCCTCGCGCAGCAGCAGGGCCTCGTGATTGCGGCCATCCAGGCGCAGCGCGCCGTCGAGGTGGCCCAGGGCGTGGCGCTGGCTGTCACGGGCGTCGAGCACCAGGGTGTCGGGGTGCCGGGCGAGCCAGTCGGGCAGCTGGGCAGCGGTGAGGCGGGTGAAGGTCTTCATCGTCATGGGCGGCAGCTTAGCGGGCGGCCGACAGGGCCAGCAGCGCGCTGGTCTGCTCGTTGATGGCGCGCACCGTGGTGGCCTCCAGGCGGCGCAGCCAGGCTGAGGGCAGGGCGCGTGCGCCGCAGGCCGCGCCGGCGAGCATGCCGACCAGGGCGCCGGTGGTGTCGGCGTCGTCGCCCAGGTTGACGGTGGCGATCAGCGCGGTCTCGAAGTCCCGGTGGGTGAAGAAGTGGTGCAGCACGGTCTGCACCGTGTCCACCACGTAGCCGCTGGCGCGGCCCGGGTAGGGCAGCCAGCGGAACACCGGGTGGGCGCTTGCCAGGGCGTCGGCCAGTACGGCGCAGGGGGTGGGGCCGTGGCCGAGCACCAGGGCGCGGGTCATGCGGGCGAAGCAGAGCACCGCCGCATCGGACAGCGGGTGGTGGTGGGTGAAGCGGGCCTGGGCGAGCGACTGGGCGAGCATGGCGGCCTCGTCATGCAGGTTGGCCAGCACGGCGGGCAGGTTGCGCATCAGGGCGCCGTTGCCGCCGTCGCCGTCGCTGGGCGGGCTTTCCAGGCTGCCTTCGCGCAGGTAGCGCACGATGCCTCTTCGGCAGGTGTTGCCGCAGTCCACCGGCTTGCCACGCCACCAGGCGACGTAGGCCTGAGCCACACGTTCCATGTCGAAGCCGCTGCCGGCGCGGTGGCCGGCGACCAGCGCATCGCCGAGGGCGAGCGCCATCGTGGTGTCGTCGGTCACCCGTCCGGCGGGCAGCTTGAGCCAGCCGCCCCCGACGATGTCACGGTGCACGCCGTAGCGTTGCCGGATTTCGCGCGGCGTCATGAATTCGACGGTGGCGCCCAGGGCATCGCCGATCGCCAGCCCCAGGTAGGCGCCCAGTGCCCGGTCGTAGATCTGTGGCAGTTCACTCATAGGACGCCTCCAGTTCAAAGTTGCCGCCGATCACCAACAGCTCGCCTTCGCCCCCCAGGATGCGGCGCGGCAGCAGGCCGGGGTAGAAGAGCAGCTTGCACAGCGGTGCACGGGCCTCGAAGACCCAGTCGCCGAAGCAGCTGGCGCCTTCGCGGTCGAGCGCAAAGCTGACCAGGTTGTTGAGCCGCATGGTCACACGCCGGGACGCGCGGCTGGCTTGCGGTTCACCCGACCGACGCGGTGGGCGGGTCCGGGTGGGGCGGTGCAGCTCGCCATCCACCAGTTGCTCCTCGGCGCGGTTGCTGCCCCGCCAGAGCCGCACCCAGGGGCCCTCGGCCTGTGCACCGAGTGCCGCCAGCGGGTTGAAGCGCAGCAGCGTCCACTGGCAGAACTCGTAGAGTAGGTCCAGCTGCTGCTGGATGCAGTTGTTGTGGTAGCGGCTGGCGGCCTTTTCCTCCAGGTAGCGGATCCAGGCCGGCGAAGGGAAATGCCCGAGCGGATCGCGATGGAAGGTGGGTACGAGCCCGAAGCGGCTCTCCACCCAGCCCTTGAGGACCGCGCCGCTGCCGCTGTTGGCGTCGAGCCCCCAGCCCTGCAGCAGCTTGATGTAGCTGGCGCGCCAGCGCCGCTGCTCGGCCAGGCAGGCCTCGGGCGGTGCGGGGCGCAGGCCGAAGGCGATCTCCAGGTAATGGCCGAACATGTCCTGCGCCTCGCTCAGGTCGGCGCTGCGCTCCAGCAGCGCAAACAGCCCCGCATGCGCCTCGCGCGTGCCGGCGATGCGCAGGGGCACCGGGTGCGCGTTGAAGGCTGCACTGGCCAGCACCGGCGTGGCTACGCCGACGAGGTTGGTGCTGTACCAGTGAGCGGGCTCGGCGGCCCTGTCAGGCCTCATTCAGACCTCAGACAGGCCTGTTTTCATAGATGTTGCGCACGGGGCCCATCAGCTTCAGCCCTTCCTCGTAGGTGAGCTTGGGGAAGTCGGCCTTGAAGCCGGCGGCCTTGTCGGCGGTGTCGAGCTTCTTGAGGTCGCCCTTTTCGAGGTACAGCAGTTCCAGCACCTCGTTGTAGACCGTGGCCTCGTCGATGGGCAGGATGGTGAAGGTCACGCCAGCGTAGTCGACGCTGTACTTCTTGGAGATGTCGATGTTGTCGACGTACAGGACGTACACGCCCTGGGGCGAGAGCGCGTCGCCCAGCACCTCGGCCAGCATCTTGAGGTACTCGAAGCTGAGCAGGAAGCCGGTCAGGAAGGCGATGTGCGGCTCGCCCTCGTGCGCCACGGCAATCACCTGGTCGGAGCTGATTTCCGGCGGGCGGGCCTCGTCGGCCATCTTGGCGGCGAACTTCAGCGCAATGTCACCTCGGAAGCCGACGCGGCCGGCCTTCTTGGTGGGGCCCTTGAGCACGCTGTTGAGCAGGCGCCCCTCGGCTTCGAGGCGGCCGAGGGCGGTTTGGGCGATGGTGGTCATGGAGTGACTCCTGGTGGGTGAAGGAAAGCGAACAAAAAGCAGGGGCGAACAAAGGGACATTCACGCCGCACGGGTGGGGTCCGGCGTGGAACTGTGGGTGGACGGCACGCGGCCCGGCGCCACTTCGAGCGGGCGGCCGGGGTGCGGGCGTTCAACGCTGCCCGGTTCCGTGTTGCGGATGAAGTCGGCGATCTTGTAGAAGGCCGCGTCCAGCTCGGCGCGCAGGGCCTCGTCGGGCACGACCTCGGCCAGCGCCTGGCGCATGCAGGCCATCCAGACGTCGCGCGCGCTGGCGTCGATGTCGAAGGCGTGGTGACGGCGCCGCAGCATCGGTGAGCCGCGCTCGGGGCTGTAGAGGCGCGGGCCGCCCATCCATTCACTGAGGTAGTCCACCAGCACGGCCGTCGTGCGGGAGAGATCCACCTCGTGCATGGCGCGCACGCCGGCCGCGTCGGGGCGTGTGTCCATCGCCCGATAGAAGGCCTCTACCAGGCGGGTGATGGCCTCATGGCCCCCGATGCGCTCGTAGTGGGGATTGGCCGGTTTGGCGTGGATGACGGGCAGGGCTTGCATGCCCCTTCATGAGCAACCGCCGTACCACCCCCTTTTGTCGCGTTTCAGACATTTTTCACGGGCCGGTCGCAAACCCGTGAAAAGCGTGTTTCCCCTTGAAAAACAAGCACTTGGATGAGTTTCACAGACCTGGCACGGCGGTTGCGAAGAGTGGACTGCGCGGCACCGAGGACTTCCGAAAGTGGCTTCAGAAGAAGACCCATAAAGGCACCCAAGGCTGCATCGAGATCGCGACTTTCGCCAACCTGGTTTCTGAGTTTCCCCCTCCTCTCGTTTCCTCTCAGATCAGGTCTTTCACAGCAAACGTTCCGTTCATCAACTGGAAAACTGACATGGCCAAGCTTCGGCAAATCGCTTTCTACGGCAAGGGTGGCATCGGCAAGTCCACCACCTCGCAGAACACCCTCGCGGCCCTGGCCGAAATGGGTCAAAAGATCCTCATCGTCGGCTGCGACCCCAAGGCCGACTCCACCCGCCTGATCCTGCACGCCAAGGCCCAGGACACCATCCTGTCGCTGGCCGCGGAAGCCGGTTCGGTGGAGGACCTCGAGCTCGAAGACGTCATGAAGATCGGCTACCGCGACATCCGTTGCGTCGAGTCCGGTGGCCCGGAGCCGGGTGTGGGCTGCGCCGGCCGCGGCGTGATCACCTCGATCAACTTCCTGGAAGAAAACGGCGCCTACGACGGGGTGGACTATGTGTCCTACGACGTGCTGGGTGACGTGGTCTGCGGCGGCTTCGCCATGCCCATCCGCGAGAACAAGGCGCAGGAAATCTACATCGTGATGTCGGGCGAGATGATGGCCATGTACGCGGCCAACAACATCTCCAAGGGCAACCTGAAGTACGCCAACTCGGGTGGTGTGCGCCTGGGCGGCCTGGTGTGCAACGAGCGCCAGACCGACAAGGAACTGGAACTGGCCGAGTCGCTGGCCGGCATGCTGGGCAGCCGCCTGATCCACTTCGTGCCGCGCGACAACATCGTGCAGCACGCCGAACTGCGCCGCATGACCGTTCTGGAATACGCCCCGGACAGCAAGCAGGCCCAGGAGTACCGCACCCTGGCGCAGAAGGTCCACGCCAACGCCGGCAACGGCACGATCCCCACCCCCATCACGATGGATCAGCTGGAAGACCTGCTGATGGAGCACGGGATCATGAAGACGATCGACGAGTCGCAAGTCGGCAAGTCCGCCGCCGAACTGGCAGCTTAAGTCGTCCCCTGGTGGCTCACTGTGTGAGCCCATGACGGCGGCGGAACAGAGGGCGGAACGCCCGTCACCGCCGCCGTCCCGAAAGCCCCCATCGACCGCTTTTTGGAGCCCCACCATGAGCATCACCGTTGACGATCGCAAGGCCGCGAACAAGGCCTTGATTGACGAAGTCCTGAAGGCCTATCCCGACAAGATGGCCAAGCGCCGTGCCAAGCACGTCGGCTCCTTCGAGGAAGGCAAGCCCGACTGCGGCGTCAAGTCCAACATCAAGAGCCTGCCGGGCGTGATGACCATCCGTGGCTGTGCCTACGCCGGCTCCAAGGGCGTGGTCTGGGGCCCCATCAAGGACATGGTCCACATCTCCCACGGCCCGGTCGGCTGCGGCCAGTACAGCTGGGCCGCGCGCCGCAACTACTACATCGGCATCACCGGTGTGGACACCTTCGTGACGATGCAGTTCACCTCCGACTTCCAGGAGAAGGACATCGTCTTCGGCGGCGACAAGAAGCTGGAAAAGATCATCGACGAGATCGAGGTCCTGTTCCCGCTGAACAAGGGCATCTCGGTGCAGTCGGAATGCCCGATCGGACTGATCGGCGACGACATCGAAGCGGTGTCGAAGAAGAAGAGCAAGGAATACGATGGCAAGACCATCGTGCCGGTGCGCTGCGAAGGCTTCCGCGGCGTGAGCCAGTCCCTGGGCCACCACATCGCCAACGACGCGATCCGCGACTGGGTGTTCGACAAGACCGACCCCAACAAGCGCCCCGACTTCGTCTCCACGCCCTATGACGTGGCCATCATTGGCGACTACAACATCGGCGGCGATGCCTGGTCCAGCCGCATCCTGCTCGAAGAGATCGGCCTGCGCGTGATCGCCCAGTGGTCCGGCGACGGCACCATCGCCGAGCTGGAGAACACCCCCAAGGCCAAGCTCAACGTGCTGCATTGCTACCGGTCGATGAACTACATCAGCCGGCACATGGAAGAGAAGTACGGCATCCCCTGGTGCGAGTACAACTTCTTCGGCCCGACCCAGATCGAGAAGAGCCTGCGCGAGATCGCCAGCCACTTCGACGACACCATCAAGGCCCGTGCCGAAGAGGTCATCGTCCGCTACCGCCCGATGGTGGACGCGGTCATCGCCAAGTACCGCCCGCGTCTGGAAGGCAAGACCGTGATGCTGTATGTCGGCGGCCTGCGCCCGCGCCACGTCATCGGCGCCTACGAGGACCTGGGCATGGAAGTGGTCGGCACCGGCTACGAGTTCGGCCACAACGACGACTACCAGCGCACCACCCACTACATCAAGGACGGCACGCTGATCTATGACGACGTGACCGGCTACGAGTTCGAGAAGTTCGTCGACAAGGTCAAGCCCGACCTGATCGGCTCGGGCATCAAGGAGAAGTACGTCTTCCAGAAGATGGGCGTGCCCTTCCGCCAGATGCACAGCTGGGACTACTCCGGCCCGTACCACGGCTATGACGGCTTCGCGATCTTCGCGCGCGACATGGACATGGCCATCAGCTCGCCCATCTGGGGCCTGTCGAAAGCGCCCTGGAAAAGCTGACCCCCTAGACGCCTGCGGCGTCGTCCCCCCGAGGGGGAGCGGCCCGCTTGGGGCGGCCCGGCGCGGGCCGGCCGCCTGACCGTTTGCCCTTATCCGCATTGCAGGAGTTCACCATGCCCCAAAGCGCCGACAAGATCATCGACCACGAACTGCTGTTCCGTGAGCCCGAGTACCAGAAGCTCTTTGCCGACAAGAAAGAGTTCGAGTTCAACCACGCCGACGCGAAGATCGATGAGATCCGCGACTGGACCAAGTCCAAGGACTACAAGGAAAAGAACTTCGCCCGCGAAGCGCTGACCGTCAACCCCGCCAAGGCCTGCCAGCCGCTGGGTGCCGTGTACGTCGCCAACGGGTTCGCGAAGACGCTGTCCTTCGTGCACGGTTCGCAGGGCTGCGTGGCCTACTACCGTTCGCACTTCTCGCGCCACTTCAAGGAGCCGACGTCCTGCGTGTCGTCGTCCATGACCGAGGACGCCGCGGTGTTCGGTGGCTTGAACAACATGGTGGACGGCCTGGCCAACACCTACAACCTGTACAAGCCGGACATGATCGCCGTGTCCACCACCTGCATGGCCGAGGTCATCGGTGACGACCTGAACGCCTTCATCAAGACCAGCAAGGAAAAGGGCAGCGTGCCGGCCGAGTTCGACGTGCCGTTTGCCCACACCCCCGCCTTCGTTGGCAGCCACGTCACCGGCTACGACAACGCGCTGCTGGGTGTGCTGCAGCACTTCTGGGACGGCAAGGCCGGCACGGTCCCCGCGCTGGAGCGCGTGCCCAACGAGAGCATCAACTTCATCGGCGGCTTCGACGGCTTCGTCGTGGGCAACATGAAGGAGATCAAGCGCATCTTCTCGCTGTTCGGCGGTGACTTCACCATCCTCTGCGACCCGTCCGAAGTGTGGAACACCCCCACCGACGGCGAGTTCCGCATGTACGAGGGCGGCACCACCAAGGCGCAGGTCGAAGCGGCCCTGAACGCCAAGGCCACCATCGTCTTCCAGGAGTACTGCAGCGAGAAGACGATCAAGTACCTGAAGGAAAAGGGCCAGGAAGTGGTCGTGCTCAACGCGCCCGTGGGCGTGGCCGGCACCGACGAGTTCCTGATGGCGATTGCCCGCCTGACCGGCAAGCCCATCCCGGCCGAGCTGGAGAAGGAGCGCGGCCAGCTGGTCGACGCCATGGCCGACAGCCAGGCCCACCTGCACGGCAAGCGCTACGCGCTGTACGGCGACCCGGACCAGATGATCGGCTACACCCGCTTCATCCTGGAGCTGGGAGCCGAGCCCGCCCACGTGCTGGCCACCAACGGCACCGAAGACTGGGCCAAGAAGGTCCAGGCCGTGTTCGACTCGTCGCCCTATGGCGCGGGCTGCAAGGTGTACCCCAAGCGCGACCTCTGGCACCTGCGCAGCCTGCTGTTCACGGAGCCGGTGGACTTCCTGATCGGCAACACCTACGCCAAGTACCTGGAGCGCGACACCGGCACGCCGCTGATCCGCCTGGTGTTCCCGATCTTCGACCGGCACCACTACCACCGCTTCCCCACCTGGGGCTACGAGGGCGGCCTGCGTTTGTTGACGATGTTCCTGGACGAGTTCTTCGAGACGCTGGACGCGAACACGATCGTGGCGGGCAAGACCGACTACTCCTACGACATCATCCGGTAACGCTCCCACCCCCGTTGCGCCTCACGGCGCACCCCCTCAAGGGGGCGACGCGAGCGGACCGGCCAAGCCGGATCCGCCGCGTCCGCTTGCTAAGCACTGGCTACTTGGAGAGGCTAAATGGCCATCGTCACATTCAGCTCACCCCGCATGAAGAAGGACCTGTCGGTCTATGCGGTGGCGGGTGATACCCACACGCTGCTGGCAGTTGCCAAGGCGAACAACGTGCCGCTCGACTTCGAGTGCGAGAACGGCGAGTGCGGCTCCTGCTACGTGCAGGTCTCGATCCTGTCCGACAAGGCGCCCATGGGCGTGGCACTGACGGAAAAGGAGAAGACCGTGCTGCGCTTCGCGGGCAAGATCACCGCGCAGCAGATCGCCGACGCCGAGACCAAGGACATGCCGCCGCCCTACCGGCTGGCCTGCCAGTTCATCGTGCGCAATGAAGACATCCTCGTGAAGTTCTGATCGCCTGATCAACCGTTCACCCATTCACCTGCCCGCCGGAGGACCTGCCGCATGACCACGCTCACCGTTGAAACGCCTGCCTCCCTGGCCGCACCTGCTGACGCCAGCGTCGAGCGGGTGCTGGTGAAGACCACGCTGGACGGCCGCCTGGTGGAGGTCATCGGCGGCTGGCTCTGCCTGGCCGGGCAGCGCGAGACCGACCGCATCGTTGCGCTCGACGAACACCCCAACCGCCAGGCCATCCTGCGCGCCGTGCCCAAGGCCACCCACATGGCCGGGCGGCTGCCGCTGACGCTGGCCGAGGCCTCGGTAGCGCAGGCCGCCCTGCGCCGCATGCAGGACCGCTTCGACGGCAGCCCCCAGGCCGTGGCCGAGCGCATGCGCCGCGCGGTGTGGCAGAAGGAAAGCGCCGACGGGGTGGATTGAGATGATCTTCGTCGTCGAATGCCGCCCCGAGGCCGAACCGCATGCCTGGTTCGCTTTTGACGACGCCGACTTCGCGCGCAAGGTCTGCGCCGGCGATGCGCTCCAACCCTGGGAAGTGTGGGACTGCAGCAGCGTGCGCGAACTGCTCGACCTGATGGACGAGACACCCGAGGCACCGGGCGTGGCCGAACGCTTCCCGGCCCTCTGTGAACTGGGCCGGCGCAGCGGCTGGGACACTCCGCTGTACCGCGCCGACCACCTGACCGGCCGCGGCGCCTACCGCCCCGAACCCGTCACCCTCCTGGGCGCCTGCGTGGCCGCCCTCGCCGCCCGCGAAGGCGAGGTGCGCGTCTACCCCGCCGAGCCCCTGGCCCTGGCCGCCATCGACGCCCCCGACCCCCTCTACGACGCCCCCGGCGGCTGGCGTGCGCGCATGGCGCTGCGTGAGCAGCTCATTGCGACCGAGGTGCTGGCCGACGGGTATTGAGGGCCGGAAGGAAGCCTGCGCGGCGGAGCGGCGGGTGCCGTGCCGATGCGCTTGTGGCCCTTGTGGCTCTTGTGGCCCCGTCTAGGGGCGGCGCTGCTGCATCAAGGAATGCACCCATGATGACGCCATATCGCGTCCTGTCGTGGTTGCGGCGGTGCGATCCGGGGTGGTGTGTGGTTGGCGGCAGGCGCGCCCGGCTGTCGCTGCGCGTGCAGCCCAACGCCACCGAGATGCTGACCGAGTGGCCAGGTGGCCGCTACAGCCGCACCAACTGGCGAGCGAGCCGGAGGAAGCAGGCGCGCTCGGCGTCACCCAGGGGCTGGAGGATGTCGTCCTGCAGGTCCTGCACGATCGGCAGCAGGGCGGAGCGGACGCGCTCGCCCTGCGTGGTCAGAGACAGCTCGCGCGCCCGGCGGTCCCGCTCGCTGACGACACGGTGGATCCAGCCCTTGTGCTCCAGCCGGTCGATCACGCCGCCGATGGTGGCTCGGTCGTAGGCAATCGCCTCGGCGAGGCGGGCCTGGTCCATGGCCGGGTGGGCGTGGATCGCGTCCAGGGCGGCAAACTGGATGGGCGTCAGGTCGTAGCCCGCGGCCTGGGTGCGCTGGACGAAGTGCTGGGTGGACTGCTGATGCAGGCGACGTATCAGGTGCCCCGCCAGGTCGATCGAGTCCATCCATGCGCTCCGTGTGAAGGATCGAGTCAGCGTCCGGTCCGCCAGCTCTTGCCCATATGATAAGCATACTTATCATATTGACGCTGACGATATGCATCGGTATGATTTGCTGGCGCGCCGGAGTGTGGTCGATGGCGCTCTTCAACCCCAGGAGACAGGTGATGCAGTTCTACAAGAATGGCTTCCGCGGTGGCAACCCGGACGTGAAGGAAGCAGCGCCCAACCGGCGCAACCGCGGCGTCAACGAGCCGCTGCCCGAGAAGGTGGATGTGCTCATCTCCGGCACCGGCCCGGCCGGCCTGTGCCTGGCCGCGCAGCTGGCGCAGTTCCCCGAGATCGAGACGCTGATCGTGGAGCGCATGCCCACCAACATCATCAAGGGCAAGGCCGACGGCATCAACACGCGCACGATGGAGATGTTCCAGGCCTTCGGTTTTGCCGACAAGGTCAAGCGCGAAACCTACTGGG
>Ga0073899_10000223_pt1 | contig 52052 bp, 52 predicted proteins | sample KloWWTmetaKNB5Ph_FD_88975 | JGI IMG/M metagenome (GOLD analysis project Ga0073899, IMG submission 88975) | Active sludge microbial communities from Klosterneuburg, Austria, studying microevolution and ecology of nitrifiers - Klosterneuburg... | ecosystem: Engineered > WWTP > Aerobic digester >... | reverse complement strand
GGTCAGCTGACCGGCGCTGGAGGTGGGCAGGACGACCTCCTCGTGGGTCGGCGCCGCGACGACAGGCTCGACGCTCTCGGCGGCGGACGCCGACGTGGGCGCGGGCACCGCCTCACTCGTCGGCCGCTGCCGGGTCGTGACGAGGTAGGCCCCGATGCCGACGGCGAACACGAGGCACAGGATGAACAGACCACGTCGGACCATCAGCATTTGGCGTTCTTTCTCAACGGCGACGAACAGTAGGACACTCCCGCCATGAAGGAGCCCGGCGGGGCCAACTCGCTCACCGGAACGACCAGGAAGCCCTTCTGCTTCAGGGTTGCGAGGATCTCCGGCACGGCAGCGGCGGTGGTGGGGTAGATATCGTGCATCAAGATGATATCCCCGGCATCGACCTTGGTCGCTGCCAGGACGGTCTTGGCGGTGTCACGGCTCTGCCAGTCGAGCGTGTCGACGCTCCAGTTGACGATCGCGGCTCCCTGGCCGCCCACGATGCCGGCCACGCGCGCGTCCTTCGCGCCGTAGGGGGGCCGGACGAGCAGCGGTGGCATTCCCGTCACCTTCTCGATCACCTCCGCGTTGCGGCGCAGCTGCTCGGTGACCTCGGCGTCGGAGCGTCCGGGCATCGACACGTGCTGCCAGGTGTGGCTGCCCACGTCCATGCCCGCCCCGGCCAGAACGCCCAGGGGGCCGGTGGACTTGCGCAGGACGTCGCCCAGCACGAAGAACGTGGCTCCCACGCCGGCGGCCTGCAGGTGACCCACGATCGTCAGCGTCTCGTTGGTGGGTCCGTCGTCGAAGGTCAACGCTACGCACCGGCTCCGCCGGCAGTCGGGAGTGACCTGGGTGTTGGGCCGGTCGTCGACGACCGCCGGCTGACCGGACGTGCCCCCGGAGGGACTGGCGGACCTGCCCGACGGGGTCGGCGACGGCGTCGGCAGGTCGGGATCCGGCTGCAGCGGGCCGGCGACCAGGCCGGAGTTGGCCACCGGATTCGTCGCCGACGACCGCGCTCGCAGCCCGAACTCGTTGAGGACCAACACCGCGTCGGCCCCCGGGACGGTCAGGCTGACCGTGCCGCCGCCGTCGGCCACGGTGCGACCCGAGAAGGACACGATCAGGTCGCCGTTCTTCGCGAACCCCAGCGCCGGACCAGTGCCCAGAGGCGCCGGCTGGTCACGCAGCGAGGCCGCCACACGGTTGGGGTCGAGCTTGCGCGCCACGGCCAGCTGCTGGATCCGGTCGGTCAGCTGCTGCCAGTACCCGGGCCGGACGAGTCCCGGCGAGGCGACGGACCGATTGGTGCGGTTGTCGAACCAGACCGCGCTGACCTTGCTCGTCCGGTCCTGGTCAGAGCCGGATTGGACGGTGAGGGCGATGCCGATGGTGTCGACGTTGGAGCCGATCGGAGCCCAGTCCAGGGTGAAGGTACCCGAATCGGCGCCTCGTGCCCGGAGGAACTGGCCGCGCACCACCGCCATCGCCGTGGTCAACGTGCGCAAGGTGGTGATGGTGGGCACTTTCGCCGAGACCCGGTCGGTCGCGAACGCCATGTCGGTGACGGCGGGCAGCAGGGTGCGGGGCACCGTGGCGTAGCCGCTCTGCTCGACCGCGGCCGTCCCGGGGGCGGCGGGTGATGGGCTGGTGCGACTCGTGGGGTCGATCGCACATCCCGCGACCATCACGACGATCGCGACGGTCGTCAGCATCAGGGCGCGGACCTGGTCTCTCATGCTCCCCTGACCACCCTCTCCTCGACCGCCGGACTCCGCACCAGTGTGCGGCGGCGGGGGGCCGACGGCAAACACCCGGCCCGGTAACGCCGCGATTGTCGACCCGTGACGCGTTCTCGAACCGGACTCTCGATCGGCGGACCGGCTGGTCAGGCGCCCGGATCGTCGAGGTCCAGCAGTCCCTGGACGTCGGCGAGACGGCACGTTCCCGCGGCGAGGTCGACCTCGGGGACCAGGGCGGCGACGAAGGGTACGTAGCGCTCGCCGGCGGGCGTGGCGATCACCAGCAGATCCTGGGACGGCAGATGGACCACGTCCGCTACATCCCCGACCTCCTCACCGAGGTGGTCGATCACCCGCAGGCCACGGAGATGACGGTCGTAGAACTCCTCGTCGCCGTGCGGACGCTCGTCGGGATCGACCTCCACCGCCAGCGACGTGCCGCGCAAGGCTTCCGCCGCCGACCGTCCCGCCGCCTCACGGAACGCGACCAGCAGGGTGCCGCCGTGGGCACGCGCCGACGCGACGGTGAGGGTGCGGGCGGTGCCCTCCACCCGGAGCACAGCCCCGGGAGCGAAGCGCACCTCGGGTTCGTCGGTCGAGGCCAGCACGGTCACCTCGCCGCGCAGGCCGTGGGCCCGCCCGACGCGTCCGACCACGACCTCGACCCGGTCGGGCACGTCAGTGCCGTCGGCCACCGGTGCGCTGCTGCGGCCGGCGGTCGACGTCGACGAAGTCGACTCGAACCTGCTCGCGCCCGCTCAGCGCATCGACCACGGTGCGCAGCGCGCTGGCCGTGCGACCCTGCCGGCCGATCACCTTGCCGACGTCCTCGGGATGGACACGCACCTCGAGCATGCGGCCGCGACGCTGGTCGAGATCCTTGACCGTGACATCGTCGGGATTGGCGACGATGCCACGGACGAGGTGCTCGAGCGCCTCGACCAGCACGTCAGGCTTCGTCGCCCGCGTCATGGCTCACGGACTCGGTGGCGTCGTCGGCGGGCTTGCGCCGGCTCTTCGAGATCGCGCTGGTCGTCGACTCCCCGTCGGCGTCGGCCACGGCCTTGTTGTAGCGGGCCAGCCGGTCGACCGGCTCCTTCTGAGGATCGATGCCCGACGGAGACGTGTCGCCGGTGTGCTTCTGCCAGTCGCCGGACCGCTTCAGCAGGGCCACGACGGCTTCGGTGGGCTGTGCGCCGACACCGAGCCAGTAGAGGGCGCGCTCCGAGTTCACGCGGATGACCGACGGCTCGTTCTTCGGGTGGTAGATGCCGAGTTCCTCGATGGCCCGACCGTCACGCTTGGTGCGGGAGTCCATGACGACGATGCGGTAATGGGGCGAACGGATCTTGCCGAGTCGCTTGAGACGGATCTTGACGGCCACGGGTGTGGTTACTCCTGTACGGGACTTCCCTGGAGACGTCTCCAGGGATCGGTGGTGGTCGCCGGGCCGTCGCGTGGGTGACGCCGGCCGCCGACCGAGGGATCCATGGCCCCTGGCGGATAGAGGGCCCCAAGTACCACGGACGCCCGCACAGTCTGCCAGACATCCCCGCCACCGACGAAACCGGCGCGGCGAGATGGCGGGCTCGGCCCTCGTCCACCTAGTCTCCGACCATGGATCGGGCGACAGCAGCGGCCGGGGCGGGCCCGGGGGCGGCGCGGCCTGCGACCCTGACCCTGCTGGGTCCGGCGTTCGTGGCGGCCATCGCCTACGTCGATCCGGGCAACGTCGCGTCGAACCTCAGCGCCGGCAGCACCTACGCCTACGCCCTGGTGTGGGTGCTGGTAGCCGCCAATCTGATGGCGGTGGTCGTGCAGTACCGGTCGGCCAAGCTGGGCATCGTCACCGGCGCGCCGCTGGCGGCACTCGTCGTTCACCGGCTCAACCGCCGAGGCCGGGGCTGGTCGTACGCCTACGGCTCCCAGGCCTTCATCGTCGCGGTGGCGACCGACATCGCCGAGGTGGTCGGGGGCGCCCTCGGGCTCGCGCTGCTCTTCGGCATTCCGCTGTGGATCGGTGGGCTCATCGTCGGGGCGGCGACGATGCTGCTGCTCTCGCTGCTGCGCCGCCGCACCGCCCGCACGTTCGAAGCCGCCGTCGCCGCCTTCGGCGCCCTGGTGATCGTGGCGTTCGTCGGCGGCCTCTTCCTCGCTCCCCCGGATCCGATGGCGACCCTGCGCGGAGTGGTCCCGTCGATCCCCGACTCGGACGCCTGGGCACTGGCCGCGGCCATGCTCGGGGCCACCGTGATGCCGCACGCCATCTATCTGCACTCGTCGCTCGCCGTCGACCGGTTCCGCCGCGGCGGGCACCTGGTGGCGCCGGTGGAGTTCCTGCTCCGCGTGCAGCGCTGGGACGTGGGGATCGCTCTCGTCTGTGCCGGCACCGCCAACATCGCCATGCTGCTCTACGGCGCCGCCGCCCTGCAGGGGGCCCGGGGCGACACCATCGAGTCGGCGCACCGGGTGCTCGGCGAGACGATCGGACCGGTCGCGGCGGCCATGCTCGGCGCCGGGCTGCTGGCCTCGGGGCTGGGATCGGCATTGGTCGGCACCCATGCGGGCGCCCGGATCGCGCGCGACGCCCTTCCTCTGTCGATGACCCCGACGATGCGCCGGGCGCTCACCCTGGTCCCCGCACTGGTGTTGCTGGTGGTCGGTGCCCCGCCCACGTTGGTGCTGGTCGTGTCGCAGATCGTGCTGAGCTTCGGCATCGTCTTCGCCGCCGCGCCCCTGCTCTGGCTCACGGGGAGCCGCGAGGTCATGGGCCGCTACGCGGACTCGGGTGCCGGGAAGATCGCCGGCTGGGTCATCGTGGGGCTCATCGTCGCGCTGAACGTCTCGCTGTTGGTCAGTCTGGTCCCGTGAGCCCGCCGCCACCGGGACCCCGCCCGCATCGGGCACCCGACGTGGGCGCGGTGCTTCACGTCGCCTTCTTCCGCAACCTGAATCTGGGCCAGGGCTGGTCACCGCCCACGGGGGCGGCGCTGGAGGAGCCGTTCCTGGCGGTGGGCGCCACGTGGGTCCGCTCGTTCCAGTCCAACGGTACGGTCGCCTTCGATCCGGGAGGGCGTCGTGCCACCGACGTCGCCGTGGCGGTGGGGCGTCGCCTCGCCGAGGCGACCGGCTACGTCGACCTGTGCGTCGTGCAACCCGCGTCGGAGCTGGCTCTCCTGGTGTCCGAGCTCGCGACCACCGCCGCACCCCACGACATGGTCACGTTCTTCACCGGCGACGAACGTGCCGCACTCGACGGGGTGGACGTGCTCGGGAGGGGTCCGGGGTGGGTCGTGACGACGTTCGACCAGACTCCGCGGAACCCCAGCCGCGACGTGCTGGCGGCCATCGGCTCACGCGCGACCGCCCGCACCTTCGGCACGGTGACCAGGCTGGGCCGGACGCTCGGGTTGGGCGAGCCCGGCCGGCGGGTCGACGACGCCACCGCCCCCGCTCTCCCGGACGACCTCGCCGCGGCCCTCACGGCTGCCGGCCTGATGGTCCAGTGGGGCCACACCCCACCCGGCCGGCGGCTCACCTTCCTGACGTGGGTGGAGTCTGCCCGGCGTCCGGACACCCGGCGGCGACGGATCGACGGAGTAGCTCAGCGTCTCCGGGGACACTGACCAGTCGGGTCAGTTCGCGCTGGTGGGGCCCACCACGCGGCCGCGCAGCACGATGAGCGCGGGGTGGCGGGCCACCCCGAGGTTCACGCGGGGATCGTCGTCGAACACGACGAGATCGGCGGGCGCCCCCTCGTCGAGGCAGGGCCGACCCAGCCAGTCGCGCGCCGCCCACGATGCCGCCCCCAGGGCGAAGCCGGCCGCTCCCACGCGCCCGAGGGCTTCGATCTCGAGTCCGACCCGGCCGTGCGGACCGGTCCCGCCCGCGTCGGTGCCGGCGTAGATCGGCACGCCGGCCTCGTGCGCCTTGCGGAAGGTCTCGTCGCGCCGTGCGTACATGTCGCGCAGGTGTCGTGCGTAGCCGGGGAACCGCTCCTCGGCCTGGTCTGCGATGCCGGGGAAGATCTCGAGGTTGCACAGCGTCGGGACGAGGGCGACCTGGCGGTCGGCCATCTTCTGGATGGTGTCGTCGTCGAGTCCGGTGCCGTGCTCGATGCCGTCGATGCCGGCGTCGACGAGTTCCCGGACGGACTGTTCGCCGAAGCAGTGCGCGGTGACCCGGGCCCCCTCGGCCTGAGCGGCGGCGATGGCGGCGCGGGCCACGTCGGCGGGCCACGAGGGCGTGAGGTCACCGGCGTCGCGGTCGATCCAGTCGCCCACCAGCTTCACCCAGCCGTCGCCCCGGCGGGCCTGCACGCGGATCGCCGCCACCAGGTCCTCCGGCTCGACCTCCTCGGCGAAGTTGCGGATGTAGCGGCGGGTACGAGCGAGGTGGCGACCGGCCCGGATGAGCTTCGGGAGATCGTCCCGGTCGTCCATCCACCGGGTGTCGGCCGGCGACCCGGCGTCCCGCAGCAGCAGGGCACCCGCCTCACGATCGGTGACCGCGTGCGCCTCGGCGCGCTCGTCGCTGACGGCCCCCTGCGACTCGAGCCCCACATGGGCGTGCGCGTCGACGAGACCCGGCATGATCCAGCCCCCGGTCGACACGGTCAGGGCGTCGGACACCGGTTCGTAGGTAACGACGCCGTCGACGACCCAGAGGTCGGTCACGTCACCGTCGGGCAGCAGGGTCCCCCGCAGGTGCAGCCGCGGCGCCGGACCTCCGCTGTCGGCCCCCCGCAGGTGGGTGTGCGTGTGCCCGTCATGGGTGTGGGTGTGGACCAGTCCCGTCAGGTCGACGTGCGAGTGCGACATGGGGACAGTCTGCCTGTCGCCGCCGTCGGCGGGGGGGTGTCGTCGCTCAAGCTTCCGCAGACGGGTGATCAGCCGGCCGGCTCACCTGAGGGACCCGACGCGGGGCGATCAGCCCGGCAGGGACGTGCCGAGGATCAGCGGGGACCCAGGTTCTTCTGGTTCAGCATGCGCTGGAGCTCCGGGGGCAGCTGGAAGTTCTCCATCGCGGCCTGCATCTCCGCCTCGGACGGGGCTCCGGCGCCCGTCCCGAAGGCGGCAGCGGCGTCATGGGCGACCTGTGCTGCCGGTGTACGCGGGGCGTTGCGTTTGGCGGGGTTGCCCGACACTCCCTTGGCGCCCTTCTTCCGGGCGCGAGCCTGCGGGGCGGGCCGGCCCTTGCCCTGTCCGCCGGGCAGCGTGCCGCCGGGGCCGCCGCCCATCATTCCGGCCATGGACTGCATCATCTTGCGGGCCTCGACGAAGCGATTCACGAGGTTGTTGACCTCGGCCACCTCGACTCCGGCGCCCTTGGCGATGCGCGCGCGGCGGGAGCCGTTGAGGATGCTCACGTTGGCGCGCTCCTGCGGGGTCATCGAGTAGATGATCGCCTCGATGCGGTCGACGTCCTTCTCGTCGATGGAGTCGAGCTGCTCGCGCATCTGCCCCATGCCGGGGAGCATGCCGAAGATCTTCGAGAGCGGACCCATCTTGCGGACGGCCTTCATCTGCTCGAGGAAGTCCTGCAGGCCGAACTGACCCTTGCCGGACAGGAGCTTGTCGGCGGCGCGCTGCGACTGCTCGGCGTCGAAGTGACGCTCGGCCTGCTCGATCAGGGTGAGCATGTCGCCCATGTCGAGAATGCGGCCCGCCATGCGGTCCGGGTGGAAGAGGTCGAAGTCGGCCAGCTTCTCGCCGTTGGAGGCGAACATGATCGGCTTGCCGGTGACGCGGGCCACCGACAGGGCGGCGCCACCTCGGGCGTCGCCGTCGAGCTTGGTGAGCACGACGGCGTCGAACCCGACACCCTCCGCGAACGCGTTGGCGGTGTTGACGGCGTCCTGCCCGATCATGGCGTCGACGACGAACAGCACCTCGTCCGGTGCGACTGCTGCCTTGATGTCGGCGGCCTGCTGCATCATCTCGGCGTCGACGCCGAGGCGGCCGGCCGTGTCGACGATGACGACGTCGTGGAGATGGTGGCGAGCGACCACGACCGACGACCGGGCGACCTCCACGGGATCGCCGACGCCGTTGCCCGGCTGGGGGGCGTAGGCGGCCACGCCGGCCCGCTTGGCGACGACCTGGAGCTGGGTGACGGCGTTCGGACGCTGGAGGTCGGCCGCCACGAGCATCGGCGTGTGGCCCTGGTTCTTGAGCCACAGGGCGAGCTTGCCGGCCAGCGTCGTCTTGCCCGTGCCCTGCAGGCCCGCCAGCATGATCACCGTCGGCGGCTTCTTGGCCAGGCGCAGTTCGCGGGTCTCGCCACCGAGGATGCCGACGAGCTCCTCGTGCACGATCTTGACGATCTGCTGGGCCGGGTTGAGCGACTTCGAGAGCTCCTCGCTCTGGGCACGCTCGCGGATCGCCGCCACGAAGTCCCTCACGACGGTGAGGTTGACGTCGGCCTCCAACAGGGCGATGCGGATCTCGCGCAGGGTCGCGTCGATCTCGGCGTCCGACAGCTTGGTCTTGCCGCGGAGGGTGCGGAAGGTCGCGGTCAGGCGGTCTTGCAGGGTCTGGAACACGCGGCTCGTCCTTCGACTGATCCGGAAGGGGACCGGCCAAGCCTACCTGCTTGCTCCCGCTACTCCTCCCGGTCGGCCTCTGCGGGCCGAACGCGCTCGTCGAGGATGAGCTGGAGCATCACCGCGTCGAGCCAGCGGCCGAACTTGTGGCCGACCTGGGGCATCCGGGCCACCTCCACGAAACCGAGCGCGCGATGCAGGCGCACCGACACCTCGTTCTCGCTCGACAGCACCCCGACCATGACGTGGATCCGATGCTCTCGGGCTGCGGCGATCAACTCCCGGAGCAACCTGGTGCCCAGTCCCCGGCCCTGCGCCGTGGGCGACAGGTAGACGGAGTGCTCGACGGTGTCGTCCCAGCCGGCCTTCCCGCGGAACGGCCCATAGCCGGCATAGCCGACGACCTCTCCGGCCGACTCGGCCACGAGGGTGACGTGGCGCCCGGTGTTGTGCGTGCGGAGCCAGGCCCTGCGGTCGTCGAGGTCGACGGTGTCGAGGTCCCAGGTCGCGGTGGTGGTCAGGACGGCGTGGTTGTAGAGCGCGAGGAGCGCCGGACAGTCCTGCTCGGTCGCGCGCCGTACCACCGGCGCGGAGCCGGGGGCCGGCTCACTCACCGAGGAGGCCGTCGACGAACTGTGCGGGATCGAACGGCGCGAGGTCGTCGGCTCCCTCGCCGAGACCGATCAGCTTGACGGGTACGCCGAGCTCGCGCTGCACCTGCACGACGATGCCGCCCTTGGCGGACCCGTCGAGTTTCGTCAGCGCGATTCCGGTGACGTCGACCACGTCGGCGAACACCCGGGCCTGGACCAGCCCGTTCTGCCCGGTGGTGGCGTCGAGCACGAGCAGCACCTCGGTCACCGGGGCGAGCTTCTCGATCACCCGTTTCACCTTGCCCAGCTCGTCCATGAGGCCGGTCTTGGTGTGCAGACGGCCGGCGGTGTCGATGATGACCGTGTCGACGCCGGAGTCGATCCCGTCCTTGACGGTGGTGTAGGCGACCGAGGCCGGGTCGGCACCCTCGGCACCGCGGACCGTCCGGACGCCGACCCGCTCCCCCCAGGTCTGCAGCTGGTCGGCGGCGGCGGCGCGGAACGTGTCGGCCGCGCCGAGCAGGACCGTGCGGCCTTCGGAGACCAGCACGCGGGCCAGCTTGCCGACGGTCGTCGTCTTGCCGGTGCCGTTCACCCCGACGACCACCACGACTCCCGGCGTGTCGTCGGCGATCACGTGCAGCGTGCGGTCGAGTGTGGGGTCGACCAGGGAGATCATCTCCTCGCGCAGCACAGCCTTCGCCCGTACGGGATCTGCCACGCCGTCCAGCGCCAGGCGCCGCCGCAGGGCCGTGACGAGCTCCGTGGTGGGACCGACGCCGAGGTCCGACGAGATGAGCGTGGTCTCGAAGTCGTCCCAGGTGCTGTCGTCGACCCGGTCGACGCTGAGCAGGTCGGCGAGTCCACGGGCCAGGGCGTTCTGGCTGGACGCCAGCCGGCGCCGGAGCCGGGCGAGCCTTCCGGGAACGGGCTCCGGGGCTTCCAGCTGCCGCGCCGATGGGACCTCGGCCGGAGCCGGCTCCCGTGCTGCGGGGGCCTCGGCGCGTTCCCCAACGGCCTCGTCGCCCCCGGCACCCACCGGACCCTGCTGCGCGGGCAGAGCGGGCTGGTCGGGAGCGGGAGGCAGCTCGTTGCCGCGCGACACCAGCACCACGACGGTCGCCGCCACGATGGCGAGCACGACGCCGCCGAGGATCCACCAGAAGATCATGTCCACGGGGTCATCCTAGGTAGCGCAGGAGGACGGGTGGAGCGGCCGGAGCGCCGTGGACGCGACCGGTTCCGTTCGCAGCCAGGTGCGGGCCCGCGCTCAGACGGAGCCGAACAGCCGGACCAGGGCCGCGGGGGGCTCGGCGTCGCCGTTCAGATGGTCGGCGGCGCGTTCGAGATAGCGGGCTCTGAGATCGTTGGCCGGGCGGTCGCCGCGACCGCCGATACCGACGGCGGACACCACGAAGACGGCGGCGGAGATGACGAACACGAGAACCATGGTCAGCAGGGCGGACATGACGGGGCGGCCTCTCGGGGAAGTGGACCAGGTGGAACACGGGAACAGGTGGTGCCGTGGAAGTCCGCACGCCCCGGCTCGGAGCGCGTGGCAGAGCGCCCGAAGGGACTCTCGCCGTCATCCTTGCCGGTCTTCGCGATGCGGCGTGCCGACACGCCGTCCGCCCACGTCGCTGTGACCGTCAGGCCTCCCGCAGGCGCTGGCTGATCACGGTCGACACTCCGTCGGCTCGCATGGTGACCCCGTACAGCGAGTCGGCGACCTCCATCGTGCGCTTCTGGTGGGTGATCACGAGCAGCTGGGACGACTCCCTCAGCTCGGTGTAGATCTCGAGCAGGCGCCCGAGATTCGTGTCGTCGAGGGCGGCCTCGACCTCGTCGAGGATGTAGAAGGGGCTCGGCCGGGCCTTGAACAGACTGACGAGGAACGCGACGGCCACGAGCGAGCGCTCGCCGCCCGAGAGGAGGCTCAGCCGCTTCACCTTCTTCCCGGCCGGACGAGCCTCCACCTCGACGCCGGTGGTCAGCCATGCCCCAGGTTCGGTGAGCACGAGCCTGCCCTCGCCGCCGGGGAACAGCCGCGCGAAGACGCGCTCGAACTCCCGCTCGACGTCGACGTAGGCGGCGGCGAAGACCTCCTGCACCCGGGCGTCCACCTCGTTGACGATCTCGAGCAGGTCGGCGCGGGTGCAACGCAGGTCTTCGAGCTGTTCGGCGAGGAACGTGTGGCGTTCCTGCATGGCGTCGAACTCCTCCAGCGCCAGGGGGTTGACGCGACCCAGCACCTGAAGGTTGCGCTCCGCGGTGCGCAGCCGTTTCAGCTGGGCGTCCCGCTCGTACGGCACGGGCGGCGGTGTCTCGTCGTCCGGCTCCAGCGCCGTTCCGTCCGGTCGGACGAGCACGGGGACGGCCACCTGGGGACCGTAGTCGGCGAGGAGCGTCGCCGCGTCGATCCCGACCTCCGCCAGGGCTCGTTCCGCCAGTGCGTCGAGGCGCAGTCGCTGCTGCTGCCGGGCCAGCTCCTCCCGGTGGCTGTCGTCGACCAGACCTTCGAGGGTCCTGGTCAGGCTGCGGACCGTGCCCCGTACCTCCGTCAGCACGGCTTCGGCCCGCGCGCGGACGGACTCCGCCTCGTCGCGCTCGGCCTGGGCCAGAGAGCGGGACGCCTCGGTCCGCAGCAGGAGGAACGTCGCCCCGGCGTGGACGGCGGTGGCGGCCTCGCCCTCCACCCGGAGCTGCTCGCGGCGTGCCTCGGCCCGCTCCCGGGCGGAGCGCTCCGCCTGGGCCGCTCTCCTCAGGGCCTCCGATCGGCCCGAGAGTGCCCGTACCCGCTCCTCCATGGTGCGCAGCGCGAGCCGCGCGTCCATCTCGGCCGACCGGGCGGCGCGGGCCTCCTCGCCCAGACGGTCGCGCTCCGCGGGGTCGGCCTCCGTGGCATCGGTGTCGGCGGTGGCGAGGTCGAGCCGCGCGGTCAGCTCCTCGAGCGCGGCCAGGTCGGCAGCCCGCTTGGCCTCGGCCTCGGCGATGGCGGCCGCCAGGCGGTCGGCCTCGCCCTTCGCGGCCCGGGCGCGCTGGTTCAGCTGTCCCAGCTCTTCGGCGACGGCCGCCTGCCGGGCGTCGGACTCGTTGAGCCGCGCCAGCGACACCTCCAGTCGGCGCCGTGCCTCGGTGAGCCTCGTTCTCACGTCGACGAGTGCGAACGTGTGCCGCTCGACGTCGTGGCCGGCGGCGGCGAGCTGGTCCTCGGCTTCGCTGAGCGCCGCCTGCACCTGGAGCACGCTCTGTTTCGCGGCCGAGCCGCCCGTGGCGACCCAGGCCGACAGGACGTCGCCGCCGCGGGTGACGGCGGTGACCTCGGGCAGCGCGGCCACCAGAGAACGAGCGGCGACCAGGTCGTCGACGACCGCCACCAGGCGCAGCAGGCGGCGTAGCGCCGGTACGAGCCGCGCCTCCGTGGTCACCACATCCGCCGCGTACACCGCCTGGGCCGGCAGGGTCGGCCACGGCTCGGTGGGGGTCGGGGCGCCGACCACCAACACCGCTCGCCCCAGATCGTCGGTCTTGAGGCGCCGGAGCGCCTCCAGCGCGGTGGGCAGGTCGGCCACCGCGACGGCCTCGATCGCCGGTCCGAGCGCCGCGGAGACGGCGGCCTCGTAGCCGGGGGTCACCGAGACCAGGGCTGCGAGGGAACCCAGCAGGCCGTCGAGGTGCTCCCCCGCCACCAGCGCGGCCCCGGCGTCGGCCCGCTCCAGCCCGAGCCGCAGCGCGTCGACCCGCGCCGCGAGCCCCACCTTGCGCTGCGCGGAGTCGCGCTCGGAGTCGAGCAGGCCGGCGAGCTCGTCATCGAGGCGATCGACCTCGGCGGCCGCCTCCTCGTACTCGTCGTCGAGCTTGACCTCACCCTGGTCGAGACCCGCGATCGACCCCTCGAGGGCCGTGAACCGGCGGGTGGCCTCGTTGGCCCGGTCGAGGGCACCGTCGCGCGTGGCCGCGAGGCGTTCGATCTGCTCGGCGGCGGCCTCCGTCCGGCTCCGCAACGAACCCGCCTGGCCGGTCAGCCGGGCCAGGCCCTCGCGCCGGTCGGCGATGGCACGCAGCTGCGCCGAGTAGCGACGCTCCGCCTCCGCGTGACGCTGCTCGACCCCGGAGCGGTGCAGCGAGGCATCCGTCAGGGCGGTGGCACGGCGGTCGACCTCCGCCCGCAGCAGGGACTCCTCGCGCCCGACGTCGGCGGCCTCGTGGTCCAGGGTGTCGGGATCGCGCCCGGGCCGGTCGTCGAAGGGGAGAGCTTGAGCGTGGCGCACCCGCTCGGCGGCGATGGAGCGGGTCGACGAGATGCGTTCCCGCAGGCCCGACAAGGCGTACCACACGTCTCCGGCGGCAGCGAGACGGGGCCGGACGGCGGCCAGGTCCGACTCTGCGGCCTCCTCGGCGCCGCGCGCCAGGGCCAAGGCCTGCTCGACCCGTTCCCGCTCCCGCTGCACCGCCTCCTGGCCGGCCTGCTCGGCCGACAGGGCCTCGGTCGCCTGGTGCAGGTCGTCGGCGAGCAGTCTCGCCTTGGCGTCGAGCAGCTCGGCCTGGACCACGCTGGCCTTCCGGGCGACCTCGGCCTGCCGCGACAACGGCTTCAGCTGTCGCCGGATCTCGCTGATGACGTCGACCAGGCGCTGCAGGTTGGCCTCGGTGGCATCGAGCTTGCGCAGCGCCTTCTCCTTGCGCTTGCGGTGCTTCAGGACCCCGGCGGCTTCCTCGATGAAGCCACGTCTGGTCTCGGGCGTGGCCTGCAGGATGGCGTCGAGCTGGCCCTGACCGACGATCACGTGCATCTCGTGGCCGATGCCCGAGTCGCTCAGCAGCTCCTGTACGTCGAGCAGGCGGGCGGTGTGGCCGTTGATGGCGTACTCCGACCCACCGGTACGGAACATGGTGCGAGAGATCGTCACCTCGGCGTAGTCGATGGGCAGCGCACCGTCGGAGTTGTCGATGGTCAGCAGCACCTCGGCGCGCCCCAGCGGGGCCCGCCCGGTGGTGCCCGCGAAGATGACGTCCTCCATCTTGCCGCCACGCAGCGACTTCGCGCCCTGCTCGCCCATCACCCAGCTGAGGGCGTCGACGACGTTGGACTTGCCGGAGCCGTTCGGGCCGACCACGCACGTGATGCCGGGTTCGAAATGGAACGTCGTCGACGACGCGAACGACTTGAAGCCGCGCAGCGTGAGGGTCTTGAGATGCACGCCGGGCTACTTCTCGGCCGCCCCCGGCGACGGGGCGACGCCCGTCGCGGCCGCGTGCCGGTTGCGGACGGCGCGGAACGTCCAGAGCTTGTTGACGACGAAGTTGATCGGCATCACCAGCACGATCTGGATCATCTGGGCCCAGTAGAGGCGCCGGCGCCAGAAGGGCGAGTCGTCGACGAAGAAGTCCGACGCCAGGTAGAACGGGGATTGCGGGTTGCGCAGCGCCAGCAGGATCAGCAGTCCCAGCACCTGGGCGACCGACCCCACCAGCAAGAACGGCAGGAACTCCTTCGCGAACGGAGCCCTGCTCCCCGTGCGGAAGGTCCAGTGCCGGTTCAGCACGAAGTTGTAGAGGTTGGCGACCAGGAACGCGACGACGGCGTAGATCAGGTAGTTGCGGATGCCCAGGTCGGTGCCGGGGAACGTGATCGGCCGGTCGTAGTCGTGGGTGCCGAACCAGTGCCAGCCGATGTTGCTGCAGAGCGCGACCACGGCCATGTTGACGATGACGCCCGAGCCGCCGATGAGACCGAACTTCACGAACTGACGGAGGGTGCGCAGCAGTCGCCGGCCGGTCGTCGGGGCGCTGGTGTCGGTCATGGTCGCCCCAGCCTAGTGCCCGGTCGCTGGCACGACGGGCACAGATACGACGACCGGTTGGCGAAGGCCCGCCGCACCACGGGCCTGCCGCAGCGAGGGCAGGGACGCCCTTCCTGGCCGTAGACCGCGAGCGAGCGGTCGAAGTACCCCGACGATCCGTTCACGTTCACGTACAGGGCGTCGAACGACGTGCCGCCCTGGTCGAGGGCTTCGGACATCACCGTGCGGGCGTGCCGCAGCAGCCCGGCCACCGCGCGCACCGACAGCGCGTCACCGGGGGTCTCGAAGTGAAGCCGGGCCCGCCAGAGCGATTCGTCGGCGTAGATGTTGCCGATGCCCGACACGACTCCCTGGTCGAGGATCAGCCGTTTGATGCCTGCTCTGCTGCGCACGATCCGGTGGGCCACCGCGACGGGGTCGAAGAGGGGGTCGAACGGGTCGAGGGCGATGTGACGGACCTCGCGAGGCACCACGGCGCCCCCGGGACTCACCCACACCCCGCCGAACATCCGCTGGTCGACGAACCTGAGCTCACGTCCGTCGTCGAGCCCGAACCTCACCCGGGTGTTCGGCAGCAGCGGTGCGGACGGTTCGTCCAGCCGGAACTGACCGCTCATGCCGAGATGCGCGACCAGCGCGTCGCCGTCGGTGAACGGGAGCCACAGGAACTTGCCTCGCCGCTGCGCGACGCCGACGCTGCGGCCCACCAGGGTCGTCTCGAAGTCGTCTGGGCCCGCCGGATGTCGCCTGACCGGGCGAGGATGCAGCACGCGGCACGCGACGACGGTGCGACCCGCGACGACGGCTGCCAGGCCCGCCCGGACGGTCTCCACCTCGGGCAGTTCGGGCACCGTCAGGCCTCGCCCGTCTCGCTGAGGGCGAGATAGGCCAGCTCGGCGGCACGCTGTTCGGCCTGCTTCTTGCTCAGGCCGCTCCCGGGGCCGAAGCGCCGGTCCGAGGCGACGGCGTAGGCCTCGAAGCGCTTGTCATGGTCGGGGCCGGACTCGGTGATCGCGTAGTACGGCACGCCGAGCCCGAGCCGGGCGCACAGTTCCTGCAGGCTGGTCTTCCAGTCGAGTCCGGCGCCCAGCCGCGCGGCGTCCTCCACCAGGGGGTCGAACAGGTGATGGACGAACCGGCTCGACCCCTGCCCACCAGCCGTCAGGTGGATCGCGCCGATGCAGGCCTCCATCGTGTCGGCGAGGATCGACACCTTGGCGCGGCCGCCGCTGGTCACCTCACCGCGACCCAGCTTGAGCCCCTCGTCCAGGCCGAGGGACAAGGCCACGCGCGCCAGGCTGTGGGCATTGACGACGGCGGACCTCAACTTGGCGAGCTGACCCTCGGCACGGTCGGGGAACCGCTCGTAGAGGAATTCGGTGACGACGACGCCCAGCACGGCGTCACCGAGGAACTCGAGGCGCTCGTTCGTGGCGACCCCGCCGTTCTCGTAGGCCCAGGAACGGTGCGTCCACGCCAACTGCGCGAGGTCGGGATCGAGAGGGATCCCGAGTTCGCTCAACGTCTCGTCGAGGCGACTCATCGGCCGACCATGGCGACGCGACCGTCAGACGCGGCTCAGGTCTCGAGGACCTGGCGCCGGGCGCCCTTGGGACCGTACTGGCCGCACGTGGGGCACGCGGTGTGCGGCAGGTGGAGCGCCTTGCAGGCCGCGTTGGCGCACGTCACGAGGGTCGGCAGGGAGGCCTTCCACTGCGACCGGCGGGAGTGCGTGTTGCTCCGCGACTGCCTCCGCTTGGGAACTGCCACTGTCGTCTCCTCTTGCTTCCGGGCCGTTCGGCCGGTCCGTCACTTCGTCTCGTCCGGCGTCCAGCCGGTCAGGCCGACCCACCGGTCGTCCTTGCCCTCGTCGTGGGCGTGGTCAGGCTCGTCGTTGAGGTTCGCGCCGCACGTCTGGCACAGCCCTCGACAGTCGTCCCTGCACAGCGGGGTGAACGGCAGATCCAGCACCACGGTGTCCCGCAGCACCGGCTCGAGATCGATTCGCTCGCCCTCGATCCGGCTGGCCTCGTCGTCGTCGGGTCCGTTGCCCGGGTAGTAGTACAGCTCCTGGATGTCGACCACGTCGTCTCGACGGATCGGCGCCAGGCACCGTACGCACTCCCCGGCCAGCGCGACCTCGGCGGTCCCGGTGACCAGCACCCCCTCGCCCACCGCCTCGAGCCGCACGTCCAGCTCGACGGGAGAGCCAGCAGGCACCCCGATGACACCGATCCCGATCTCGCCCGGCGCCTCGGTCGTACGACGAACCTCGCGCATCGTGCCCGCCTGACGGCTCATCTCATGGATCTCGATGACGAGTCCGGAGCGAGGGTCGGGCAGGCGATGATGAGTGTGCATCAACATCCCTTCGGCAAGGCGGACGGCCTTGGTGACACCAACGCGAGACTCTACCGTCCCGGCCGCGCAGACTCCAAGTCGGACGGCCCCGCAGCAGCGGTCGTCGAGGTCCGCCAGGGGTTGGCCCGAGGCGGATCAGAGGTTGGGCAGCGCCGTGGCGTCGGATCGGTCGAGGTGCGACCTGGCAGCGAGTCTCGCCCGCATGGTCTTCAGCTGACCCTGGGTCTTCTGCAGTTCCGCCTCGAACTCCGCCAGGCGAGTGTCGATGTAGCGGTCCGCTTCGACGCGGAGGGCGATGGCGTCCTTGGCCGCCTGGTCGCGCATCGTCTCGGCCTGCTCGTCGGCGAGCCGGGCCACCGACGACATCGAGGCGAGCTCCCTGGCCTCGGCCCGGGCGTTGGCCAGGATCTGCTCGGCCTGCTCCCGTACGGTCGCGTTGGAGGCGTAGCGCTCGGAGATCACCCGGCGACTGTCGTCGAGCTCTCGCGGGAGTCCGGCGACGGCCTCGTCGATGAGCGCGAGCACCTGGGCGCGATTCAGCATGCACGACGCTGACATGGGCACGCCCTTGGCCTCCTGGGTCAGCGCGCGCAACCGGTTCAGGACGCTCAGGGTGGGCTGGTCGGTGTCAGCCATCGTTTCTCCTTGTCAGCAGGCGGTCCAGCACTCCCGGCGGAACGAAGGCCGCCACGTCGCCCCCCAGCAGCGCGATCTGGCGGACGAGCGTGGACGAGACGTAGGCCCACTCCGCCGACGCCGGCAGCACGACGGTCTCGACGCCGGTGAGGGCATGGTTCATCTGCGCCATCTGCACCTCGAACTCGAAGTCGGCGCCGCCCCTGCCCCCCTTCACCACCACGCCGGCCCCGACGCGCCGGCAGAAGTCCACCAGCAGCCCGTCGAGCGGTTGAGCGGTCACGCCGGGAATGCCGGCCACGGCAGCACGCACCAGCTCGAGACGCTCGGCAGGGGGGAACAGGTAGCTCTTCGTCGAGTTCACCCCGACACCCACCACCACGTCGCCGAACAGTACCGACGCCCGCCGGAACACGTCGAGGTGACCGTTGGTGACGGGATCGAACGATCCCGGAACGACGGCCCTCATGCGACCTCTCCCCTCGTGGCGAACCAGATCTGGGTCTCACCGTAGCGACGGCTTCAGACATCGGCGAGGACGGCGGGAAACTGCGGCGGTGGCGTCCGGGACGAACGCTCGACCAGCACCACTCCGTCGTGGGCCAGCCAGCCGCGTTCGACCACCCGGTCGAGGACCTCGGCCAGGTCGTCGCCGCCCAGATCGTAGGGCGGGTCGAGCCACACGACGTCGTACGGGGTCGCCGGACCGAGGAGGAACGCGGCCACCGAGGCACGGCTGACGGCGGCGGGGGCACCGAGCGCCGCCGCGTTCCGGCCGGCCAGGGCGGCGACCCCCGCGTCGCGCTCGACCAGGCGTACGGGGTCCGCTCCCCGGCTCGCGGCCTCCAGGCCGACGGCCCCCGAGCCCGCGTACAGGTCGAGGAACCCGACTCCGTGCAGCGCCTCGTCACCCGCCGCGCTGCCTCGCCCCAACCACGAGATCAGGGCCCCGAAGACCGACTCGCGCACGCGGTCGGTGGTCGGCCGGGTGGCGTTCGACGCGGGCGCGGCGACGCGCTGTCCCCGGTACCGGCCGGCGATGATCCTGCCCATCGGGGCAGTGTTGCACTCGCGGCCCGGACCCTGCCAGGCGCACCCGCCGGACGGGCAGTCCCGACGGGACACGACCCACTAGCATGACCGCATGGCCGACATCACCAACCCTGTCACCGTGCTCGACGAGGACCATTGCTGGGACCTCCTGGCCTCCGCCCAGGTGGGTCGGTTGGCAACCGCGGTCGACCGTACCCCCGAGATCTTCCCGGTCAACTACGCCGTCGACGGCGAGTCGATCGTGTTCCGGTCCGCCGAGGGGTCGAAGCTGCTCGAGATCGTGCTGAACGACCAGGTCGCCTTTGAGGCCGACGGCTGGACCGACGACGGCGGCTGGAGCGTGATCTGCCGCGGGTCGGCGTCGGTCGTCGAGAACGCCGAGGAGTTCGCCCGCGTCGAGGCGCTGCCTCTCAAGCCGTGGGTGCCGACGGTCAAGACCAACTTCGTACGCATCTCGGTCGACGAGATCACCGGACGCAGGTTCGCCTTCGGTCCCGATCCCGTCGAGAAGTACCGGTACGGCCACAACAAGATGCTCTGAGCTCAGGTGACCTCGGCCCAGTCGTCGGCCGCCAGCAGCTCGATCTGACGCACGTAGTCGCGGACTCCCGGGTCGGTGAGGTCCGGATCGCGGACGACCAGCTGCTGCGCCAGCACGCGGGCCTCGTCGATCAGGTCGGCATGGTCGAGCACCCGCACGACTCGAAGGCTCGACCTACCGCCGGACTGCGAGAGACCCAGCACATCGCCCTCGCGCCGTTGCCGAAGGTCGACCTCGGCCAGCGCGAAGCCGTCACGCGTGGCGGCGACGGCCTCCAGACGTTCCCGGGCGTCGGTGCCCACCTCCGCCGAGGTGATCAGCAGGCACACTCCCGGTAGGCTCCCCCGCCCGATGCGTCCCCGCAACTGGTGCAGCTGCGAGATGCCGAACCGTTCGGCGTCGCACACCACCATCATCGTGGCGTTGGGCACGTCTACCCCCACCTCGATCACCGTGGTGGCGACCAGCACGTCGAGCCGGCCCTCGGCGAACGCGGCCATGGTGTCGCGCTTGGCCTCGGCCGGCAGGCGGCCGTGCAGGATGGCCACGTTGAGGCCCGCGAGCGGTCCTTGGGAGAGTTCGGCGTGGACGTCCTCGACCGAGGCGCCCTCCCCCGCGTCGGCGGCGATGCGCGGGACGACGACGTAGGCCTGTCGGCCCTGGGCCACCTCCTCGGCGATGCGGACCCAGGCGCGCTCCACCCAGGCGGGCCGGACCACCCGGTCGACGACCGTCGTGGTCACCTGGGCGCGGCCCCCGGGAAGGTCGCGTAGCACCGACACGTCGAGGTCGCCGAACACGGTCATGGCCACCGACCGCGGGATCGGCGTCGCGGTCATGACCAGCACGTGCGGGTGGCGGTCTCCCCGCACGCCGAGGGCGTTGCGCTGTTCGACGCCGAAGCGGTGCTGCTCGTCGACCACGACGAGCCCGAGGTCGGCGAACTCGACGGTCGCGTTGAGCAGGGCGTGCGTGCCGATGGCGATGCCGGCCTCGCCTGAGGCCAGCTTGGCCAACGCCGCCTTCCGGGCCGCGGCCGGGGTGGAGCCGGTCAGCAGCACGACCTCGGTGGACTCGTCGGGAGCGCCGAGCGTGCCCCCGGCGGCCAGGTCGCCCAACAAGGCCGTGACGGTGCCGTGATGCTGCTGCGCCAACACCTCGGTGGGAGCGAGCAGAACCGCCTGGCCGCCCGCGTCGACCACCCCGAGCATGGCGCGCACGGCCACCACGGTCTTGCCCGACCCCACCTCGCCCTGGAGCAGTCGCTGCATGGGTCGGGGTGCGGCCAGGTCGGCGGCCAGCACGTCGCCCACGCTCACCTGCTCGGGCGTGAGCCGGAACGGCAGTCGCGCGTCGAGCCGGTCGACGAGTCCGCCTTCGCGCCGCGGCCTCCTCACGGCCAGATGGCGGGCGGTGTCGGCCCGGCGGTAGGCCATGGCCACCTGGGTGGCGAACGCCTCGTCGAACCTGATGCGCGCCACCCCCTGGGCGTGTTCCTCGCGGGTGGCGGGACGATGCGCCGCACTGAATGCCGCAGAGAGCTCCGGCAGGACCGCCTGCTCGCGCACCCACACCGGCAGCGGGTCGGCTGTGCCGGCGAGCGAGTCGAGCACCAGGTCGAGGCTCTCGGAGATCTTCCAGGTGGGCAGGCCCTTCGTCTGGCGGTAGAGCCCGAGGAACGGGTGCTTCGACACCTGGCGCGCGATGGAGAGCTTCGACTCGGAGCCGATGAAGGCTCCGGACGCATCGATCATGACGAAATCGGGGTTGACCAGCTGCGGCGTGGTGCGGAACCAACCCAGCTTGCCGACGAAGAGGCCGAGGCTCTCCCGCTCGAGGAGCCGGCGCCAGCTCACGAGATAGGACGTCTTGCCGAACCAGGTCACCTTGAGCGAGTGGCCGGCCTCGTCGGTCAGGTCGGCCTCGAGCCGGGCTCGCGTGCGTCCCTTCTCGAACCGCTTCTTGTCGGCGTCGTCGGTCTCTCTCGGCCGGACCGCCCCCGTACCGTCGTAACGAGTGGTGCGCGAGACCCGCAGCACGACCGCGACATGGTCGTCGACGAGGCGCCCCGCCTTCTCGGCGGCGCGCTGTTCGGCGAGGATCTCGGCCAGGTCGCTCGCCTCGGTGCCGGCCTGCAGGCGCACCGGGAGGTGCCGCAGCAGGTCGTGCACCGTCTCGACCCCCAGCGGCACGAACCGCTTGGCCGTGTCACCGCCCAGCACACGGCCGAGTGGCGACGACAGCTCGCGGAACATCGGGGTCTGCCAGCCGGCAGGCGGGGTCGTCACCGGATCAGACTAGGCATCGGCACCGACAAAGCAGAGGACCCGCCACGAAGGGCGGGTCCTCTGACGGATGGAACGGGGTCAGCGCGACGTGACCTTGCCGGCCTTGAGGCAGGCGGTGCAGACGTTGAGGCGCTTGGGGGCACCCTTGACCAGAGCGCGGACGCGCTGGATGTTGGGGGACCACTGCCGGTTCGTCTTCTTCTTCGACCAGGGCACGTTGTGTCCGAACCCGGGGCGCTTGGCGCAGATGTCACAGACGGCAGCCACTGGAACACTCCTCGATCGGGGATGGCGACGTTTCGTCGCCCGACAACCGCATCAGGATAACCGACGGCGCGGCCCGGCTCATAATCGCCCGGGTCCGCCCCGGGCAGCTCAGGTCGCCACGACCACGGGAAGGATCATCGGACGGCGACGGTGCGTGTTCGACACCCACCGGCCCATCACCCTGCGCATGATCTGCTGCAGCAGGTGCTGGTCCTCCACGCCTTCGGCCAGGGCAGCCCTGAGATCGGCGACGATCTGGGCGCGCACCACCTCGAAGACGGAGTCGTCCTCGACGAAGCCGCGGGCGTGGATGTCGAGCGACTGGAGGCGCCGGGCATGCAGGTTGACAGCCGCGACGATGGTGATGAAGCCCTCTTCGCCGAGGATCTTGCGATCCGACAGGGACTCCTCGCTCAGGCCACCGACGCTGGCCCCGTCCACGAGGATGTAGCCGGCGTCGATGCGACCCACGACGGTGGCCACCCCGCCTGCGAGATCGATCACCGTACCGTCCTGCGCCACGATCGCCCGCGACCGCGGCACGCCGGTGGCGACGGCGAGGTCGGCGTTGGCGATCAGGTGACGCGCCTCGCCGTGGACGGGCATCACGTTGCGCGGTCGCACGATGTTGTAGCAGTAGAGGAGTTCGCCGGCGCTGGCGTGGCCGGACACGTGGACGAGGGCGTTGCCCTTGTGCACCACCCGGGCGCCGAGCTTGGCCAGGCCGTTGATCACCCGGTAGACCGCGTTCTCGTTGCCGGGGATCAGCGACGACGCCAGCAGGACCGTGTCACCGCGACGGATCTCCACCTGAGGGTGCTCGCGGTTGGCCATGCGCGACAGCGCGGACAGCGGTTCGCCCTGGGAGCCGGTGGACACGATGACGACCTCGTCCTCGGCGTACTTGTCGATGTCGCGCTGCTCGATGAGGGTGTCGCTGGGCACCCGCAGGTAGCCGAGGTCACGTGCCACCGACATGTTGCGCACCATCGAGCGCCCCACGTAGGCGACCTTGCGCCGGTGGGCGACGGCGTTGTCCATCACCTGCTGCACCCGATGCACGTGCGAGGCGAAGCAGGCGACGATGAGCTTCTGGTGGGCGGTGTCGAAGACCCGCTGCAACGCCGGCTCGATGTCGCGCTCGGGTGTGGTGAACCCGGGTACCTCGGCGTTCGTCGAGTCGACCATGAACAGGTCGACCCCTTCGGCGCCGACCCTGGCGAACCCGCGCAGATCGGTGATCCGGCCGTCGAGGGGTAGCTGGTCCATCTTGAAGTCGCCGGTGTGCAGCACGGTGCCGGCGGTGGTGCGGATGACCACCGCCAGCGCGTCGGGAATGGAGTGGTTGACGGCCAGGAACTCGAGATCGAAGGGTCCGGCGGTCACCCGCGAGTCGTCGCCCACCTCGACGTAGGCCGTGTCGCGCAGTCGGTGCTCCCGCAGCTTCTCGCGCAGGAACCCGAGGGTGAGCTTGCTCCCGTACAACGGGATGTCGGCACGCATGCGGAGCAGGTAGGGGACGGCGCCGATGTGGTCCTCGTGACCGTGGGTCAGCACCAGGGCGTCCACGTCGCTGAGACGGTCGGCGATCGCGTCGAGTCCGGGCAGGATCAGGTCGACGCCCGGATGGTCGTCCTCGGGGAACAACACGCCGCAGTCGACGAGGAGCAGCCGGCCGTCGATCTCGAAGCAGGTCATGTTCCGGCCCACGTCGCCGAGCCCGCCCAGGGGGATGACTCGGAGAGTGCGGGGCGGGAGGGGGGGTGGGGTCTTCAGGGCTTCGACAGGCACCCGGCCAGACTAGTGCGCCCGGCCCTTGTGGCTACCATGACCGCCATGGCAGAGCGAGGGTACGTGCGGTTGGCGCTTCCGGCGGAGGCGCCCGACATCGCGCGTCTGCAGCGAGGGGCCTGGTCCGATCCGGGGCATCCCGGTCACGCGATGGCGGCTGCGCTCGATCCCGACGAACTCACCGCGGTCTGGGAGCGATCGATCGCCCGGCCGCCGCTGGCGGCCTACCGCGTCCTCGTCGCGGTCGTGGGTGCCGACCCTCACGAGGGCGGCTTCGCCGAGCGGGTGGTCGGGTTCGTGGCGGTGGCGCCGAGCGACGACCCGGATTCCGGTCCGGGCGACGGTACGGTCACCGAACTCGTCGTCGCCGACGGCGACGAGCACGACGGGCATCGGTCGAGACTCATCCAGGCCGCCGTCGACACCCTGCGGGCCGACGGGTTCGACATCGCCCGGTGGTGGGTACCGAGCACGAGCGACGACCTGCGGCGGGAACTCGACGAGTCCGGCTGGGGACCCGACGGTGCGCACCTCGAGCTGCGGCACCCGGACGACGAGTCCGTGCGCATCAAGCTCGTACGCCTGCACACGGCGATCTCCTGACCAGGCGGCCGGCTGCGGGCCGCCGGCGCCCCATGGCCGACGGGGTCAGCGCAGGGCCGTCACGTCCACGTCGGTGCCCGAGAGGTCGATCAGCAGGCCCTCGGTCGCGGCGGTCACCCTCGTGGCGCGGATGCCCTGGGGGAGCCCCAGGGGTACGGGCTTGACGAGGCTGTCGGCGATCTGTTTGACCATCGCCGACGGCACCTGGACGCCCGCCACCACCACCTGCGGATCGGCCAGGAACAGCGCCCCGGCCGGGTCGAGATCGGGCTTGGCGGACACCTGGGCCGTCACCTTGACGCCCGCGATCGTGAAGGCGTAGGAGAGCGCGACCCGGCCCCCGGCGGCCGGTGTGATCTGCTGACCCACCACCGCGGACACCTGGGCCCAGGAGAAGCGGGTGCTGCCGGTGAGGCTGCCTGCCACGTAGCGTGTGAACCTTTCGGACGCTGTCACGTTGCGCAGCACGAGATCGACGTCGGCGCGGACGCCGGGCCCCAGCTCCTTGAGCTCGAGCCCGGGCAGCACGACGTGGACCTCGTCGAACCGCTGCGTGGCGACGCTCCACACCACGAGCCGGTCGCGGAGCTCCACGGTGGGAGGGGCGGCAAGGGAGGTCTCGGCAGCCAGCCGATCGCGCACGAGCCCCTCGATCCACTGCCTGCCCAGCGTGTTGCCGCCGAGCACGGCCGCGCCTGCGACGATCGCCAGCAACGGCACCGCGATGGCGAGGAGGCGCAGGACGGGGTGCCGTCGCCGGGTCGCCGGCACTAGGCCTCAAGCCCCAGCAGGCGCTCCATGCCGATCGTCAGACCCGGGTGCGAGGGGATCCACCGCACCGCCGAGAGCACCCCCGGCATGAACGACGCCCGGTCCATCGAGTCGTGTCGGATGGTCAGCGTCTCGCCGGAGGATCCGAAGAGCACCTCCTGATGTGCCAGCAGACCGCCCAGGCGCACCCCGTGCACGTGGATGCCGTCGATCACCGCCCCGCGGGCTCCGGGGACCTCGTGCTCCGTCGCGTCGGGCACGGGTCCGAGCCCGGCCTCGGCGCGCACCTTCGCGATGCGCTCGGCCGTGGACACCGCGGTGCCGGACGGCGCGTCGACCTTGGTCGGATGATGCAGCTCGATGATCTCGACGGACGCGTAGTGGCGGGCGGCCAGGGTGGAGAAGTGCATCATCAGCACTGCTCCGATGGAGAAGTTGGCGGCGATGAGCACCCCGACCTGGGGGTCGTCGCCGAGCCATTCCCGCACCTGCACGAGCCGTGACTCGTCGAAGCCGGTGGTGCCGACCACGAGGTGACGGCCGTGGTCGATGCACCACTTCACGTTGTCCATCACGGCGTCAGGGTGGGTGAAGTCGACGATCACGTCGGCCTTGCGCGCCTCGTCCCTGGCATCGCCGATGTCGAGACCCGCGACGAGGTCGAGGTCCTTGGCCAGCGTCACCGCGCGGCACACCTCTCCCCCCATGCGTCCGTACACACCGAAGACTCCGACCCGCATGTCCCCTCCTTCGCCGCGTTTCGGTCCAGACTAGCCATCTGGGATGGTGGGGACCGGATCGTGCGAAGAACGTACGCCGCGGCCTCGGACGAAGGAGCAGGCTCGTGAAGTTCAGGAAGCGCATCCAGCAGCTGGCGGCCATCTCCGACCGCTTGCCGCTGCCGGCGAGTTCGCCGCGGTCGATCATGACCCCCACCGATGTCGCCGCCGCCTTCGCGAAGGCCTGGTCGAAGCGCGACGCCGACGCCATCGCCGACCTCTTCGTCGAGGACGCCGACTTCGTCAACGTGGTCGGCCTCTGGTGGCGCAGCAAACGCTCCATCCGGCGGGCCCACGCCTACGGGTTCGAGCACGCCTTCGGCAAGGCCACGCTGAAGATCGACAAGGTGACCGAGCGGCGGCTCGGCGACGACGTGGCGGTCGTGCACGCGCAATGGCGCATGACCGGGCAGGTCGACCCCCAGGGCCGGGAGAGCGGCTCCCGGCGCGGGGTGCTCAGCGCGGTGCTGACCAGGCTCGCGGACGGGTCCTGGATCGGCGTGTCGTGCCAGAACACCGACACGGCGCACGCCGCCGACACCAACATCTCGGTCGAGGGCCACCTCGGTCCGGTCAGCTACATCGCCACGCCCTCCAAGGACGTGCTCGCCGCCATCGATCGCGAGAGCCGGCAACAGGCCGAGGCACTGCAGCTGGGCTGATCGCCCCTCCCGGGGCTTCGACGGGCCCTGCACCGTCCGGACGCACGAACGGCCGCCCCGAGGGGGCGGCCGTTCGTGGCAGAGGGGTCAGGCGTCGGCCTGAGCGTCCTTCTTGTCCTCCACCACGGGGGCGAGCGACAGCTTGCCGCGGTCGTCGATCTCGGAGATCTCGACCTGGAGCTTCTGGCCGACCGAGAGCACGTCCTCGACCCGCTCGACGCGGGCTCCGCCGGCGAGCGGACGCAGCTTGCTGATGTGCAGCAGGCCGTCCTTGCCGGGCATCAGCGACACGAACGCTCCGAACGCGGTCAGCTTCACGACCGTGCCCAGGTATCGCTCGCCCTTCTCGGGCATCGTGGGGTTGGCGATGGCGTTCACCAGCGCGCGGGCGGCCTCGGCGGCCTCACCCGTATCGGCGCCGATGTAGACCGTGCCGTCGTCCTCGATGGAGAGGTTGGCGCCCGTGTCCTCCTGGATCTGGTTGATGACCTTGCCCTTGGGCCCGATCACCTCGCCGATCTTGTCGACGGGGATCTTCACCGTGATGATGCGCGGCGCGAACGGGCTCATCTCGTCGGGCGAGTCGATCGCCTCGTTCATCACGTCGAGCAGGGTGTGACGGGCCTCGCGGGCCTGCAACAGCGCACCGGCCAGCACGTCGGCGGGGATGCCGGTGAGCTTGGTGTCGAGCTGCAGGGCCGTGACGAAGTCGCGCGTGCCGGCGACCTTGAAGTCCATGTCGCCGAGGGCGTCCTCGGCGCCGAGGATGTCGGTCAGCGCCACATAGTGGGTGGTGCCGTCGATCTCCTCGCTCATGAGCCCCATCGCGATGCCGGCGACCGGCGCCTTGAGGGGTACGCCCGCGTTCAGCAGGGCGAGCGTGGAGGCGCACACCGAGCCCATGGAGGTGGAGCCGTTGGACCCGAGGGCCTCGGAGACCTGACGGATCGCGTAGGGGAACTCCTCGCGCCCCGGCAGCACCGGGCTGAGAGCGCGCTCGGCGAGCGCGCCGTGGCCGATCTCGCGACGCTTCGGCGAACCGACCCGGCCGGTCTCACCGGTCGAGTAGGGCGGGAAGTTGTAGTTGTGCATGTAGCGCTTGGTCGTCTCGGGCGCCAGCGTGTCGAGCTTCTGCTCCATGTCGAGCATGTTCAGGGTGGTGACGCCCAGGATCTGGGTCTCCCCCCGCATGAACAGTGCCGAGCCGTGCACGCGGGGCAGCACGCCGACCTCGGCCGACAGGGTGCGGATGTCGCGCACGCCACGGCCGTCGATGCGCACCTTCTCGGTGAGCGTCTTGTGCCGGACGACCTTCTTGGTCACCGCGCGGAAGGCGCCGGTGACCTCCTTCTCGCGACCCGGGAACCTGTCGTCGAGCTCGTCGTGGAGCGCGGCCAGCAGCTCCTCGGTCGAGACCTCGCGCTCCTGCTTGCCGCTGATCGACATGACGCCCTTGAGGCGGTCGGTGCCGGCGGCGGAGACGGCGTCGTAGACGTCGGACTGGTAGTCGAGGAAGACGGGGAACGCGCTGGTCGTCTTGGGGAAATGAGCCGCCAGCTCGACCTGGGCGTCGCACAGCGCCTTGATGAACGGCTTGGCCGCCTCGAGGCCCTGGCCCACGACCTCCTCGGTGGGAGCGGGGCGACCCGAACGGACCAGGTCCCAGGTCTGGTCGGTCGACTCGGCCTCGACCATCATGATCGCCACGTCGCCGTCGGCCATCACGCGCCCGGCGACGACCATGTCGAACGTGGCGTCCTCGAGCTGCTTGTTGGTCGGGAAGCCGACCCAGGTGCTGCCGATGAGCGCGACCCGCACACCGCCGATGGGGCCCGAGAAGGGCAGCCCGGCAAGCTGGGTCGACATCGAGGCCGCGTTGATGGCCACCACGTCGTAGAGCACGTTGGGATTGAGCGACATCACGGTGACGACGACCTGGACCTCGTTGCGGAGGCCCTTGACGAAGCACGGCCGCAGCGGACGGTCGATCAGCCGGGCAGCGAGGATGGCGCCCTCGGACGGGCGTCCCTCGCGACGGAAGAACGAGCCGGGGATGCGCCCGGCGGCGTACATCCGCTCCTCGACGTCGACCGTGAGCGGGAAGAAGTCGATCATGTCGCGGGGGTTCTTGGCCGCGGTGGTGGCGGCGAGCAGCATGGTGTCGTCGTCGAGGTAGACCGCGGCGCTGCCGTCGGCCTGACGGGCCAGCAGTCCGCTCTCGAAGCGGACGACGTGCTTGCCGTACTGGCCGTTGTCGATGACGGCCTCGGTGAAACGAAGGTCAGGACCTTTTATGGGGTTTCCTCTCTGTTGCGCATTGCGCGAGATCGCCCCTCGTACGCCGTGCGACGGACCGGAGATCGGTCTTCGATCGAGGCCCACGGGTTCCGTCGCGACGGGCCCGGAGGCCACTACCAAAGACCGCCCGAACCGTCCGGCGGAGGCGTTCGCGATAGTGAGTGTGTTCAGTTGTTCCGGGCCGCGACGTGCACGGGTACCGGGAGTCACCAGCCTGGGGAGAGCGAAGGGCCCGTCACCTGACGGGCCCCTCGACAGTCACCGACGCAGACCGAGACGCTCGATCAGCTTGCGGTAGTGCTCGATGTCGTTGCGGGCGACGTAGTTGAGCAGCCGGCGGCGCTGGCCCACGAGCAGCATCAGTCCGCGGCGGCTGTGGTGGTCGCCCTTGTGCTCCTTCAGGTGCTCCGTCAGGTGCGCGATGCGCTTGGTGAGCACCGCGATCTGCACGTCGGGGGACCCTGTGTCGCCCGGGGTGGTTGCGTAGTCTTCGATGATCTTCTTCTTCGTGGCAGCGTCCATCGACGTGCGCTCCTTCCGTGTTTCCCGTTGCGCGATGCCTCGGTTGCTCGATGCGGTTGAGGCGCTTGGGATGTCGCGGCCGATCTACGGCAGCGTTCAGGCTATCAGGCGGGTCCGCCGCCCGGGAAATCACCGGATGGTCGCCCGGCTGCCGGGGTGGACGGGCGTGCACCCGGGCGAGCGGATCGGGTAGGTTCGAGTCGCATCGGTCCGGCCCCCGGACCGCAGCCAGGAGGTAGCGCATGACCCCGACGAACCTACCCGGAATCGTGGTGCGGCCCGTCAGCAAGGCCGACCTGCCGGCGCTCGTCGCGCTGGAGCGTCATCCGGAGGCCCATATCAGCGAGGGCCGGTTCGCCGAGCAGACGACGGGGAACAACTTCTACGTCGTCGCCGTCAAGGACGATCAGCCGCTCGGCACCGCCGTGCTCGACCTGCGCGACCCGGACATGCTCCCGGAGCTCCGCGACATGTACGTCTACCCGCACGCGCGTCGCCAGGGAGTGGGCAAGGCCCTCACGCAGTACATCGAGAAGCAGGCCCAGGGCCTCGGCTACGAGGAGATCTTCCTCGGCGTCGATCCCGACAACTTCGAGGCCATCCCGCTCTACATCTCGCTGGGCTACGAGCCGACGGGCAACCACCGTCTGCTCGAGTCGACCGACGACGAGGGCGACAGCCCCACGGCCACCCATCACGACGCCATCTACCGCAAGAGCCTGCGCTACGCGTCGTAGGCCGGAGTGACGCGGCCCGTGTCCCGGCCGGCCGGCCGCCACACAGCCGCCGTCCGGCTCAGGTCCGGGCGGGATCGGAAGGCTGGGTGCTGGGCGCCTGGCCGGGTTTCCCGCCGGGCCTGGCCTCCGCCAGCACGGTCCGGGTGGCCGCGACGTCCGAGTTCATCTGGGTGACGAGAGCGTCGAGGGAGTCGAACTTGACCTGTCCCCGCAGCCGCGCGACGAAGTCGACGCCGATGGGCACCCCGTACAGCTCGAGGTCGGTGCGGTCGAGCACGTAGGACTCGACGCGCCGCTCGGCACCGTCGAAGGTCGGGTTCGAGCCGACGGACACCGCTGCCGGCCAGCGCTCGGCGTCCGGGTCATCGAGTCTGGTGACCCAGCCCGCGTAGACCCCGTCGGCGGGACAGGCGTGCCCTCGCGGCACGGTGAGATTGGCGGTGGGGAAGCCGAGCGTCCGCCCGCGCTGATCACCCATGACCACGATGCCGGAGAACCGGTAGGGACGCCCCAGGATGGCTGCCGCACCGTGCACGTCGCCCTGGGCCAGTGCCGCCCGCACCCGGGTGGACGACAAGGCGGAATCGTCGGCCACCAACGGCAGCACCACCACCTCGTAGCGGCCCCGGCTCAGGTCACGCAGCGTGGCGACGGTGCCGGCCGCGCGGTGCCCGAACGCGAAGTTCTCTCCGACGACCACGACCCTCGGATTGAGAGGGACGAGAACCTGCTCCACGAAATGCTCGGGCGTCCACTGCGCGACGCGCTGGGTGAACTCCACGACGCGAACCTCGTGGGCACCCGCCTTCTTCAGCAGGTCGATGCGCATCGAAAGCCCGCACAGCAGCTCCGGTGCCCGTTCGGGGCGTAGCACGGCGATGGGGTGGGGCCAGAAGGTCACGGCGACCAGAGGCAGGTCGGGAGCCTGCTGCTGGGCCTGGGCGAGCACTTGGCGGTGGCCGAGATGGACCCCGTCGAAGTTGCCGATCGCCACGACGGTCTGGTTGGTCATCGCTCCCCTCCCGGAACACACAACACCGCTTCCGGGACGGCCGGACCGTCCCCTCCCGGACGGTACAGCGCGATCAACTCCCCCGCCGGATCGACGATGCCGCTGAGACGGTCGAGGGCCACCGCGATCGGCTTGCCGTAGGCCACGGCGCGAGCGGTCGGCCCGTCCACCTCGACCACGGGGAACGACCGCCGGGCCGCCTCCGCCATGGTCAACAGGACGGGGGCGGTGGCGCGGGGCTCGGCGGTGACGTCGACGGTGACGTCGGCCAGGGTGTAGCCGCCGACGCGGGTGCGCCGGAGCGCGGTGAGGTGAGCGCCGGTGCCGAGGGCGTCGCCGAGGTCGCGTGCCAGGGCCCGTACGTAGGTTCCCGTGCTGCATTCCACGTCGACGTCGAGGTCGACGCAGACCGACCCGTCGATCTCGTCCCTGCGCAAGGCCAGCAGGTCGAACCGGGACACGGTCACCGGGCGGGCCGCGAGCACCACGTCCTCGCCTGCGCGGACCCGGGCGTAGGAACGCCGGCCGTCGACCTTGATGGCGGACACGGCCGACGGCACCTGGTTCTGGTCGCCGACCAGACCTGCCATGGCCTCACGGACGGCGGTCTCGGACACCTCGGCGGCCCCCCGGGTCCGGGTCACCTCCCCGTCGGCGTCCTCGGTCAGGGTCTCGATGCCCAGCCGTACGGTGGCGAGGTAGCGCTTGTCGTGCAACGAGAGGTGACCCAGCAACCGGGTCGCCCGGTTCACTCCCACCACGAGCACGCCGGTCGCCAGCGGGTCGAGCGTGCCGGCATGTCCCACCTTCCGCGTGCCGAGCAGCCTCCGGCAGCGGCCGACGACCTGATGCGACGTCCACCCGGCCGGTTTGTCGACGACCAGCAGGCCGTCGCCCGTCACGCCTCGGGCTCCGGCTCCGGCTCGTCGGCCGCCTCGTCGTCCTTCTTCTTGTAGGGGTCGGGTTCGCCCGCGTAGGTGGCGGCCGTGGCCCGCTGGGCCACATCGGCATCGCCGGCCTTCGCCGCCGCGAGCAGCTCCTCGAAGTGGGCGGTGGTCTCGGGCATCGCATCGTGCACGAAGGTGATGGTGGGGGCGAACCGCATCCCGAGCCGCTTGGACACCGTGGTGCGGATCTGGCCCTTCGCCGAGTCGAGGGCGGCGGCGGTCGCGGCGTGCTCGGAGTCACCGCCGAGCACGGTGTAGAACAGGACGGCCTCGCGGCTGTCCTTGCTGAGCCGCACGTCGGTGATGGTGACGAACCCCAGCCGAGGGTCCTTGATCTTCGTCTGCACCATCTCGGCAGCGATGTGCTTGATCTGTTCGGCCTTCTTCAGGGCCATCGGGTTGGGCATCTGACCTGCCTTTCGAGTGGGGACGTCCGCCCCCGGCCTGATCGGGGCCGGGGGCGGACGCGACGCCTCAGTTGCGCGGCTTCTCGACGATCTCGAACGTCTCGATCACGTCGTCGATGCGGATGTCGGAGTAGTTGTGCAGCGTGATGCCGCACTCGAACCCCTCGCGCACCTCGACCACGTCGTCCTTCTCGCGACGCAGCGTGTTGATGCTCGTCTGGGCGATCACCACGCCGTCGCGGATCAGACGCGCCTTCTGATGACGACGGACGGTGCCGTCGATGATCATGCAGCCGGCGATGGTACCGATCTTGGACGACCGGAAGATCTCCCGGATCTGAGCCTTGCCGCGGACCTGCTCCTCCTCGATGGGCTTGAGCATGCCCTTCAGCGCAGCCTCGATGTCGTCGATCGCGGAGTAGATCACCGAGTAGTACTTCACGTCGACACCCTCGCGGTCGGCGAGTTCGGTCGCCTTGCCCTGGGAGCGGACGTTGAAGCCGATGATCACGGCGTCGGACGCCGAAGCCAACGTGACGTTGGTCTCGGTGATCGCACCCACGCCGCGGTCGATGATGCGCAACGAGACCTCGTCGCCCACGTCGATCGCCAGCAGTGCGTCCTCGAGTGCCTCGACGGCACCGGCCGAGTCGCCCTTGAGGATGAGGTTGAGCTCCGAGACCTCGGCGCCCTTCTCCATCTGCTTGAGCAGCTCGTCGATGGTACGGCGACGCGTCGACTTGGCCAGCTGAGCGGCACGCATGCGTGCCTCGCGCTTCTCGGCGATCTGACGGGCCTTCCGGTCGTCTTCCACGACCAGGAAGTTGTCGCCCGCGCCCGGCACCGACGTGAGGCCGAGCACCTGCACCGGCATCGACGGCAGGGCCTCGGACACGGTGTCGCCGTTGTCGTCGATCATGGCCCGGACCCGGCCGTGGGCCGAGCCGGCGACGATCGAGTCGCCCACGCGCAACGTGCCACGGTGCACCAGCACCGTCGCGACCGGTCCGCGGCCCTTGTCGAGGTGCGCCTCGATCGCCACGCCCTGAGCGGGCATGTCGGGGTTGGCGCGCAGGTCGAGGGAGGCGTCGGCCGTGAGGACGACCGCTTCCAGCAGGCCGTCGAGGTTGAGCCGAGCCCTGGCCGAGACGTCGACGAACATGGTGTCGCCGCCGTACTCCTCGGGCACCAGCCCGTACTCGGTCAGCTGTCCGCGCACCTTGACGGGATCGGCAGCCTCGAGGTCCATCTTGTTGACGGCCACCACGACCGGCACATAGGCCGCCTTGGCATGGTTGAGAGCCTCGACCGTCTGCGGCATCACGCCGTCGTCGGCCGCCACCACCAGGACGGCGATGTCGGTCGACTTCGCACCGCGGGCTCGCATGGCGGTGAACGCCTCGTGGCCCGGGGTGTCGATGAACGTGATGCGGCGCTCCCGTCCGTCGACCTCGGTCACGACCTGGTAGGCACCGATCGCCTGGGTGATCCCGCCGGCCTCGCCCGCCACCACGTTGGCATTGCGCAACGCGTCGAGCAGTTTGGTCTTGCCGTGGTCGACATGGCCCATGACGGTCACGACCGGTGGCCTGGCCACCAGGTCGTCCTCGTCGCCCTCGTTCTCGCCGAACTCGATGTCGAAGCTCTCGAGCAGCTCGCGGTCCTCGTCCTCGGGCGAGACCACCTCGATGTCGTAGTTGAGCTCGGCGCCCAGCACCTGGAGCGTGTCGTCGGCGACCGACTGCGTCGCCGTGACCATCTCGCCCAGGTTGAACAGCACCTGCACCAGGGTGGCCGGCTCGACACCGATCTTCTCGGCCAGGTCGGTGAGCGAGGCACCCCGGGCGAGGCGGACCTTCGCGCCGTCACCCTGCCGGATGCGCACGCCACCGATCGTCGGCGCCTCCATCTGGTCGAACTCGATCCTGCGCTGCTTCTTGGACTTGCGACCGCGACGCCCGGGGGCACCGGCGCGACCGAACGCACCCTGGGTACCGGAGCCGCCACGGCCGCCACGGCCACCGCGGCCACCGCCGGCGGGCGGACCGCTGGTCGGGGCACCCGGACGACTCGGCGCACCGACGCCGCCGCGGCCACGGCCCGGAGCGCCGCCCGCAGCGCCCGCACCAGGACGACGAACGCCGCCGGGGCCGCCCAGCGAACCGGACGCCTGCTTCGGCATCATGGCGGGATTCGGCCGGGGCATGCCCGGTCGCGGTGCCATGCCGCTCGAACCGCCAGGGCGCGGCATGCCGGCCGCCGGCGCGCCGGGGCGAGGGGGCATGCCGGGACGGGGAGCACCCGGACGAGGAGCGGCTCCGGGAGCATCGGGACGCGGCGCGCGCCTGACGCCCATGCCCTGCGATGCCGCGTAGGGGTTGTTGCCGGGACGCGGGGCACCCGGACGCGCCGACGGCGTCGCCGGACGTGGGCCCGGGGTGCCCGGACGAGGTGCGCCGGGACGCGGTGCGCCGCCCGGGGCAGCGGCAGCGGCGGGGCGAGCCGTCGGGGCCGAGGCGCTGGGCGCAGGGGCAGGCGGCGTGGGCGTGCCGGGTCGAGGAGCGGGAGCAGGGGGACGCGGGCCGGCCGCCTGCGTGCGCACCTCGGCGGGACGGGCGGGAGCCGGAGCCGCGGGACGGGGGGCGGTGGCGGTCGGCTCGGCCGGTGCCTGGGGCGCGGTCGGGACGATCTGGTCGGCAGGGGCCGCAGCCGGGGCCGGCGGGGTCGTCGTGGGCGCGGCGGCCGCCGGAGCAGGCGTCGCCGAGGGTGCCGGCACCACAGGCGCAGCCTGCGGGGCGGCGACGACGGGAGCGGCGGGGGTCGCGGCAGGCGCCGGGGCCGCCGGGGCGGCCTGGGCGGCCGGTGCCGGGCGGGGGCCGGGCTGCGACGGACGGACGGGGGCGCTCGGCGCCGGGGCGGCGGGCGTACCGGGGACGAACCGCTCCCGCAGCCGGCGGATGACGGGGGGTTCGATCGTCGACGACGCGGACCGGACGAACTCGCCCATGTCCTTCAGCGTCGTGAGTAGTTCCTTGCTTTCGAGTCCGAGCTCCTTTGCGAGCTCATAGACACGGACCTTGGCCACTGATCTCCTTCAGGTCCGGACTCGGGTGTCTGGACCAGTTAGTTGTTGGTGAAACTCATTACTGCGTACTCATCGAGAGGTCATGAGCTGCAAGCCCACTTTCTGGTCGTCGTCTGCCCACATGGGCACGCGTCACGCAAGTCTAGATGACGGGGCGGCAGTGGAGCCAACCGAATCCTGCAGGCGAGCGTCGAGGTGCTCGCGCAGGGACCGGGTGTCGGCCGCCTCGACCGGGCGGCGCAGCGCGCGGCCGAACGCCTTTCGCCGCAGAGCCTGCTCGAGGCAGCGGGCCTCCGGATGGAGCCAGGCGCCCCGCCCCCCGAGGCGGCGGCGACCATCGAACGAGAGGCCCCCCGCTGCCTCGTCCCACGCGACCCGCACCAGTGCCCCGGCAGCGTCGCGCTGCCGGCAGCCGACGCAGGTCCGGACTGGTTCCGCCACGTGCCGACCCCCGGCGGGCTACTCGCCGGCCTGGGTGTCGGGCCGGATGTCGATGCGCCACCCGGTCAGCCGGGCGGCCAGTCGCGCGTTCTGGCCCTCACGTCCGATGGCGAGGCTCAGCTGATAGTCCGGCACGATCACGCGGGCCGACTTCGCGGCCTTGTCGACGACGCTGACGTAGGTCACCCGCGCCGGGGACAGGGCGTTCCCCACGTAGGTGGCCGGATCGTCGGACCAGTCGACGATGTCGATCTTCTCGTCGTTCAACTCGTGCATGACCGCCCGGACGCGCTGGCCCATCGGCCCGATGCAGGCGCCCTTCGCCGACACGTCCGGCGAGTTGGAGTGCACCGCGATCTTGGAGCGGTGACCCGCCTCGCGGGCGATGGAGCGGATCTCGACGATCCCCTGCTCGATCTCGGGCACCTCCAGCTTGAACAGCTTCTCGACGAGCCCCGGGTGCGTGCGCGAGACCACGACCTGCGGCCCCCGGAGCTCCCGCCTCACCGCCACCACGTACACCCGGAGTCGCTTGCCGTGGCTGTAGACCTCGCCCGGCACCTGCTCGGCCTGCGGCATGATCGCCTCGATCTTGCCCAGGTCGACCCGCACCGTGCGCGAGTCACGGTCCTGCTGCACCGTGCCGAGCAGGATGTCACCCTCGACGGCCGAGAAGTGCCCGTACTTCAGCTCGTCCTCGGCCTCGCGGATGCGCTGGAAGATGATCTGGCGCGCCGTGGCCGCTGCCACCCGGCCGAAGTCGGACGGGGTGTGGTCGAACCAGCCGACCACCGCGCCGTCGTCGCCGGCCTCCGGGGCGAGCACCTGCACCTTGCCGGTCTTCCTGTCGATCTCCACCTTCGCGTCGCCGTAGTGACCCTCGGTCTTCTGGTAGGCCGTCAGGAGCGCGTCGGCGAGCGCGTCGAGCACGACCTGCACGGGAATGTCCTTGTCGCGCTCCAACTGCCGCAGGGCGGTCAGGTCGATGTCCATGGTCCTCAGTTCTCCTCTGCTGCGTCGCGCGGCTCGGTCGCGTCGTCCTGGTCTGCGTCGTCGCCGAACTCGTCGTCCTCGTCCTCGTCGAGTCCGTCGATTTCGTCGCCGTCGTCGAGGGTCGGGTCCGGCTTGCGGTTGAGCTCCACCTGCACCACGGCCCGGGACACGTCGGCCAGCGCGACGGTGCGCCGGGCGCCCTCGATCTCGAGGGTGACCTCGGACGGGCCGGTGTCGACGAGGCGTCCCACGACGACCCCGGCCGTGGTGGTCAGCGCGACCAGCCGGCCGCGGTTGCGCCGGTAGTGCGCGTCGCGGGTCAGCGGGGTACCGACGCCACGGGAGGAGACCTCGAGCACGTAGGGGCTGTTTCCGGTGAGCGGCGACGCGTCCAGGGCCTCGGAGACCGCCCGGGTGGCCACAGCGATCTCGTCGAGCGTGGGACCCCGGCCGTGGGGACCGTCGCCGTCGACGGTGACCCTCAACAGCGACCGCTTCCCCGCCGGGACGACGACGAGGGCGTCGAGCTCGAGGCCGTGCCCCGCCAGCACGGGGTTCAACAACGCTGACAACGCGGTGACGTTCATCGGCGGCCTCCAGTTGGATCGAGCTGTTGTGTGCGCGCCGCAGCGCGAAGCCCCCAGCATAGGCCGATCCGCCGCGGACCGGTCCGGCGACGCTCCCGCCCGAGGGACGAGCCGGCTCGGCAGCCCCCGGTAGGGTGACGTGCATGCTGCGCCGGGACCTTCTCCTCGCGGGCGGGGCGACGCTGGTGGGTCTGGGTGGCTGCCGGCTCAGCGATCCGACCGTGCAAGGCTCCCCCCGGCCGCCCTACACACCGCCGCCCCCGACGCCGCTCCCGGGGTCGCAGGACGTCGCCGCCCTGGAACGGGCGGCGTGGTCGGCCCTGCTGAGCGCCGCAGCGGCCCCGGGGACGGACGCGTCGTCGCTCACCCGTCTGGCCGCGATCCGCGCCGCCCACGTGGGGGTGCTCACGACACCGGAGCCCCTCTGGCGTCGCGCAGCCACTCCCCCGGCCCCGCCGACCGTCGCGCCCGCGGCCTCCAGGGACGCCGGCGTCGCGGCCGCCTACGCCGCCCTGGTGGCGCTCGGCGAAGCGACGGTCACTCGTGCCGTCGCCGAGGAAGGGCCGCTCGCCGCCCTCTGGGCGTCCCTCGCCGCCTCGGCCGGCCAGGCGCGCCTCTGGCTCGGTGCCGTGCCGGGAGGGGTCGTCGCCGCCGTCCCCGGCCGGGTCGTGGTGCGGAAGCCGGACGCGGAGGCCTTCGCGACCCTGCTCGAGCGGTACCACGAAGCGACGTACGGGTTCTCGTCGCTGCTCGGCTTCCTGCCGGCCCGGCACGCCCTTCGCCCGGCCGTGGCGAGCGTGCTGTCGGCCACCCGGACGCGTCGCGATGCCCTGATGGCCTACGACCGGGCCGCCTCCGCGACCCCCACCCCGGGTGCCGGCGCCTACTCCGTTCCGCCGGCCACCCCCGACCAGGTACCGGCGGTGGCCGCCGCGTTGCTGACCTCGATCACCGGGGCAGCCGGTGTCTGGGTGGCGTCCGCGACGACCGAGCGCCGGAGGCGTGCCGTCGACGAGCTGGTGTTCGCCGCCGGGGCGGGGCTGCCGGTCAACGCGGGGCTCGCGGAGTGGCCCGGCTGGCCGGACGGAACCTAGGCGGCCCCGACACCGGGACCGACCGTCACCGCGTCCGCTGCCAGTGCGCGTCCATCACGAGGTACGGGCCTCCGGCGACCCCTGCCACCCCCGAGGGAACCACGTTGTGCATGGCCAGGCGGAGCTCGTCACCGTCCGGTCGGACCTCGATCGTCCAGCCCCAGCCGTCGTACTCCATCTCGAGGTGCGCCACGCCGTCGGCCGCCGTACCGGTCAGCAGCCGCAGGTCCGGCTTCTGATGCCACGAGTCCAGCCACGCGGCGGTGAGGGTGGCTTCGTCGTCGGGTGAGGCGAGCAGCAGCGTGCCGGACTGTTCACCGTCGTCCGGGTGGGTCCAGGTGTAGCGGAGCGACCACCCCCACCCGTCGGCTTCGACCGCCGTGACCGCCCGTGACGGGAGCACCGTCAACTCGTCGTCGGGCATCAGCCGGAAGCCGCACGTACCGTCCCAGGTGCCGGGCTCGCGTGTCGGGGAGGTGTCCATGACGGGGAGTCTGACCTGCCGGCACCGAGGAGCACAAGGCAGCTGTCCCATGGGGTGCGACGACGTTCCGTCACTCACCAGAACAGGTGAGCCGTGTCCCAGGCCAGGCGCGCCCCGAGCACCACCGCGGCGGCGAGGAAGACCTTGCGGACGAAGCCGTTGCCGTGCTTGATCGCCATGCGCGAACCGATCGCCCCGCCGGTCATGTTCGCGGCGGCCATCGCCAGACCGACCCCCCACAGCACGTGGCCCGACAGTCCCAGCACCACGATCGCGGCCAGGTTCGTGGTCAGGTTGGCGAGCTTCGCCAGGACGGTCGCGTGCAGGAACGCGAACCCCAGCAGCGCCACGAGACAGATCACGAAGATCGTCCCGGTCCCCGGGCCGACGACCCCGTCCCACAGCCCCACCACCGCACCGATGCCGAGCACCCGCGCGGTCTGTGCGCGACCCGAGTGCTTGGGCGCGTGGTGCTGACCGAGGTCGGGACGCCGGTAGGTGTACCAGCCGATCGCCGCCACGGCGACCAGCAGCACCGGGTTGAACCACTGCCGCGGAACGTACTGCACCACGGCCGCGCCCGCCGACGACCCCGCATAGGCGGCCACCACCAGGGGCAGGGCGACGTGCCAGTCGACCCCGAGCCGACGCACGTAGGTGGCGGAGGCGACGAGCGTGCCCGCGAACGACGACACCTTGTTGGTGCCCGACACCGTCGCCACCGGGGTATCGGAGGGCAGGCCGATGAGCAGGCTGGGGAGCTGGATGATCCCTCCCCCGCCGACGACCGCGTCGATCCATCCCGCCGCGAACGCCGCGACGACCAGCAGCGCCAGTGTGGTGGCGTCGATCCCGAAGATCACCCTCGGGACGCGGGCCCAGCGCTCCAGCGCCCGGCGGCACCCAGGTGGTTCGGCGTTCGCACCGCCTCCAGCACCACCGCGACCGCCTCGGCCACGGGAACGTCGAGACGCTCGCCCGTCCAGCGGTCCCTCACCTCGACGAGTCCCGTGGCGAGGCCGCGGCCCACCACGACGACGGTCGGCATGCCGAGGATCTCGGAGTCGGCGAACTTCACCCCGGGCGACGCCTTGCGGTCGTCGAGCAGCACGGCCAGCCCGGACCCGGACAGCTCCAGAGCGATCCGGTCGGCCTCGGCCGCCACCGCTTCGTCCTTGCCGGTGGGAACCACCATGACGTCGTAGGGCGCGACCTCGCGCGGCCAGCGCAGGCCCTTGGCGTCGCACGTGTTCTCGGCGATCGCGGCGACGGCCCGCGAGACGCCGAGGCCGTAGGAGCCCATGGTGACGGTGACGAGCTTGCCCGACTCGTCGAGCACCTTCAGCCCCAGGGCGTCGGCGTACTTCTTGCCCAGCTGGAAGATGTGACCGATCTCGATGCCGCGCGCCAGGGTGAGCGGCCCGGAGCCGTCGGGAGCGGGGTCGCCCTCGCGCACCTCGGCCACGTCGATGACGCCGTCGGAGGTGAAGTCGCGCCCGGCGACCAGGTCGAACACGTGACGGCCCGGTTCGTTCGCACCCGTCACCCACGCCGTGCCGTCGACCACCCGCGGATCGGTGAGGTAGCGCACCTTCGACGTGCCCTGGGTGCCCAGCACGGCACCCGCGGCGTCCACCGGCCCTATGTAGCCCCTGACCAGGGCGGGATGGGCGGCGAAGTCGGCCTCGGTGAAGGCCTCCGGCACCGCGGGACCGACGGCGGCCTCGAGCCGCTTCACGTCGACCTCACGGTCGCCCGGAAGGCCGATCACCACGACCTCTCGACGGCCGTCCGGCTGGACGAGGGTGATCACGACGTTCTTGAGGGTGTCGGCGCCCGTCCACGGCCGGTCGGACCGGGGGTAGCGCTCCTCGGCCAGCGCGACGAGGGTCTCGATCGTCGGCACGTCGGGAGTGTCCTCCACATGGGCCGGGGGCGCCCCGTCGTAGGGCACGGCCTCCGGCGCGGGCGTCCGCACCGCTTCCACGTTGGCCGCGTAGCCGCCGGGCGACCGTACGAAGGTGTCCTCCCCGTACTCGGCCACCGCGAGGAACTCCTCGGACGCCGACCCGCCCATCGCCCCCGCATCGGCCTTCACGATCACGTACTCGAAGCCGAGCCGGTCGAAGACCCTGATGTAGGCGTCGCGGTGCTGGTCGTAGGACCGCTGCAGGCCGGCCGCGTCCATGTCGAACGAGTACGAGTCCTTCATCACGAACTCGCGGCCCCGCAGCAGGCCCGCACGCGGGCGGGCCTCGTCGCGGTACTTCGTCTGGATCTGGTAGAGGCTGAGCGGCAGGTCCTTGTAGGAGGAGTACAGGTCCTTCACCAGCAGCGTGAACATCTCCTCGTGGGTGGGGCCGAGCAGGTAGTCGCCGCCCTTGCGGTCCTGCAGCCGGAAGAGGTTCGGGCCGTACTCGGTCCACCGGTTCGTCGCCTCGTAGGGCTCGCGGGGCAGCAGCGCCGGGAACCGCACCTCCTGGGCGAACGTGTCCATCTCCTCGCGCACGATCTGCTCGATCTTCTGCATCACCTTGAGCCCGAGGGGCAGCCAGCTGTAGATGCCGGGCGCGGCGCGCCGGATGTAGCCGGCGCGCACGAGCCAGCGGTGGCTGGGCACCTCGGCGTCGGCGGGGTCGTCGCGCAGGGTACGGACGAACAAGTGGGACATCCGGGTGACGGACATCGGGGCCTCCTCGTGGTGCGGCGTGCCCGCTCACCCTACCGACGTGCGCCGCCTCGTCCCATCGGCGTTGCACGCGGGAAGACGCCGGGGCCTCCCGGGGCCTCAGCCGAAGGTGACGCCGCAGCCGTCCGGGTGGGAGTACGGGGTGAGCTGGACCCCTTGAGAATCACCCAGGCTACGCAGGGCGCCGTCGAGCATGCCCCGGTGCACCTCGCAGACGACACCCTGGTCGCCGTCGTCGCGGAGCGGGCAGCGGGTGAGCACCACGTCGTCGCCGTGGCCCGCCGGACGCGGCTCGAACCCGAGGATGTCGAGCAGCTCGACGACCGTGCCCACAGGCTCGCGCGGAGGACTACCGGCGACGGCCGCCTCGCCCCACGACGCTCCCAGCGTCCGTGCCGCGGCGGTGGGGTCGGGCAGTGAGGCCAGGTGGCTGGTCACGGCGCCCACGAACCCGCGGTAGGGATCGACGCCCAGGGCCCGGCGGCCGCGGTCGGTGATCGAGTAGACCCGCGGCGGCCGGCCCGGCGCCTTTCGGGGGTGGCTGCCCGCCACCAGATGGCCCGCCGCGACGAGCCGGTCGAGTTGCTGGCGAGTGGTGTTCGGATGACCGCCGAGCCGTTCGGCGATGCGGCCGAGGGTCACGGGGCCTTCGCCGCTCAACTCGGAGACGGCACCGAGCACACGGCTCGCTGCGGGCGCCAGTCGCGGACCTGACATCGTCCCTCCCTTGTTTCTACAGGATCAGTATAGATACCGTGTCGCTCGTGACCGACCAGCATCTGACCCTGTCCGCGACCCCCGCTGCCGCCACCTGCGCCTGCGGCCACGACCACAGCGCCGAGGCGCCCCGGCTGGACGCGCGGCTCATCCCCCATGCCATCCGCCACGGCGCGGTGCTCGGCGCGCTCGGCCAGCTCGGGCCCGGCCAGGCGATGGTGCTCGTCGCCCCGCACGACCCGCAGCCGCTCTTGCGGCAGATCGCGGAGCGGTTCGACGACGTCAGCGTCACCTACCTCGTGCGCGGTCCGGAGGAGTGGCAACTCCTGTTGGGGCGCTGACGGAGCATGTGCTCCTACTGCGGGTGCGACTCGATCGAGGTGATCGGCCGCTTCATGAACGAGCACGTCGAGATCATCAACGCGACCGGCGACCTGCGCCGGGCACTGGGGGCGCAGGACGCGACCGGTGTCGGAGCAGCGTGCGCCCACCTGTTCGGGTTGCTCTTCGGCCACACGTCGACCGAGGAGGTCGGGCTGTTCACCGTCATGAAGCGGGAGGCCGAGCTCGCGCCCCACATCGACACCCTCTGTCGCGAGCACGGCGACCTCGACGTCATGCTGCGCCGGATCGCGGCCGGTGAGCACGACCTCTTCCCCGACTTCGAGATCCTGCTGCGCGATCACAACGACAAGGAGGACAACAGCCTCTTCCCGGCCGCGGCCATCTGGCTGGGAGGGGACGAGTGGGTGGAGGTCAACGCCTTGACCCACGACCACGACCACGCGAGCGGCACGCCGCACCAGCACGCCCACTGAGCCCTCGGCGAGGCGCCGCTGGGGCTGTCAGTAGAGCACCGTGGCCAGTTCGCCGATCTCGTCGAAGCCGACCCTCCGATAGAGCGCCCTCGCGCGGGTGTTGAAGTCGTTCACGTAGAGGGTGACCGTCGTCCACTCCTCCGAGCAGAGCTCCACCACCGAGGCCATCGCGGCGGCCGAGAGCCCGCGGCCGCGCAGGTCCGGCCGCAGCCACACCCCCGCGACCTGACACGTGGTGCTGGTGGCCGACCCGACGTCGGACTTGAAGACCACCTGGCCGGCGTCGACGATGCCCATGGCGCGGCCCTGGTCGATGAGGTGCTCGACGTACCTCCGGTAGCCGTTGGTGCCGTCGAGGGGCGTCGTCCCCACCTCCTCGGTGTACATCGCCACCGCGGCGCGGAAGTAGGTGGCGGCATCGGTCATGGTCACCCGGCGCACCCTCGGGTCGCGCGCGACGGCCGGCGGGCCGCTGATCGCCATCAGGGGCTGATGGGCGCGGATCTCGCGCGGGTCGTCCCAGGCGTCGGGCCAGATCCGGCAGAGCCGGCGCCACAGTCCCATGGCCACGTCGGCCCGGCCGACGATCGAGGCGCAGCGGCGCGACGGCCCGAGTGCCTCGGCGAAGGCGTCCAGCGCGTCGTCGTCGGCGTTCACCGGCACGAGGTTCGCCCCGTTGTGGAGCACCGCCCTCAGCTCGCCGCCGACCTCGTAGCCCCAGATCTCGCACCCCAGCGTGAACGGCTCGATGCCGCCCGACCGGATGCGCGACGCGACGAAGACGTTCTCGAGGGGACGGATCCCCAGCACCCGGATGACCTCCGAGAGATCGTCCGTGCCCAGTACCCGCACGGAGCCGTCGGTCACGTCAGCCGACCGTGACGACGGGCTCGCCCCCGGCCGGCAGGTCCATCTCGGCAGCGAGCCGGTTGGCCTCCTCGATCAGCGTTGCGACGATGTCGTGCTCGGGCACCGTCTTCACCACCTCGCCGCGGACGAAGATCTGGCCCTTGCCGTTGCCGGACGCCACACCGAGGTCGGCCTCGCGAGCTTCCCCCGGGCCGTTGACGACGCAGCCCATGACGGCGACCCGCAACGGCACCTGCATGCCCTCGAGGCCCTTCGTGACCTCTTCGGCAAGGGTGTAGACGTCGACCTGCGCACGTCCGCACGAGGGGCACGACACGATCTCGAGGTGCCGCGGGCGTAGGTTCAGCGACTCCAGGATCTTGATGCCGACCTTCACCTCCTCCACCGGATCGGCCGACAGGGAGACCCGGATCGTGTCGCCGATACCCTGCGCGAGCAGGATGCCGAACGCCGTCGCCGACTTGATGGTGCCCTGGAACGCCGGCCCGGCTTCGGTGACGCCGAGGTGGAGCGGGTAGTCGCACCGCTCGCTCAGAAGCTGGTAGGCCCGCACCATGACCACCGGATCGTGATGCTTCACCGAGATCTTGAAGTCGCGGAAGTCGTGCTCCTCGAACAGCGAGGCCTCCCACAGGGCGGACTCCACGAGCGCCTCGGGGGTGGCCGAGCCGTACTTGCTCATGATGCGCTTGTCGAGCGAGCCGGCGTTCACGCCGATGCGGATCGACACCCCGGCATCGGAGGCCGCCTTCGCGATCTCGCGAACCTGATCGTCGAACTGACGGATGTTGCCCGGGTTCACCCGCACGGCGGCGCACCCCGCGTCGATGGCCGCGTAGACGTACTTCGGCTGGAAGTGGATGTCGGCGATCACCGGGATCTGCGACTTCTTGGCGATGATGGGCAGCGCATCGGCGTCGTCCTGGGACGGCACCGCGACCCGGACGATGTCGCAGCCCGATGCGGTCAGCGCCGCGATCTGCTGAAGGGTGGCGTTGATGTCGGTGGTCTTGGTGGTGGTCATCGACTGCACCGAGACGGGCGCGTCACCCCCCACCGCCACCTTGCCCACGTGCACCTGACGTGTCGGGCGGCGCGGTGACAGCACCGGCGGCGGAACAGCAGGCATGCCGAGATTGATGGTCACGACCACTCCTTGTCGACGTGTGGGATCAGACGATCCGGATCGGTGACAGGACGTCGGCGACGATCAGTACGACACCGGCCAGGACCAGGAAGCCACCGACAACATACGCCACCGGAAGCAGCTTCGCCGTGTCGACGTAGCCCGGGTCCGGTCGCCGGAACCACCGGGCCGCCCACCGTCGCAGCCCCTCCCACAGCGCTCCGGCCATGTGACCGCCGTCGAAGGGCAGCAGGGGCACGAGGTTGAGGATGGCCACGAAGAGGTTCACCGAAGCGAGCAAGGAGAAGAAGGTCGCGATGCGCGAGCCCAGGCTGATCTGCTCCGACGTGGCGATCTGGCCGGCGACGACCGAGGCGCCGACCACGCTGATGGGGCCGTTGACGTCGCGAGGCTTCCCGGTCACGACGTCGACGGCCGTCGTGACCACCGACACGGGGAACTTCGCGAGGGCCACGACCGACTGCGACGTCATGCTCCACATGTCAGCCAGGGTCTGTCCCGGACCCACCTGCACCATGGCGTAGGTCGGCTGCACACCGATGTAGCCGGCCGTCACGGTCGCGGTCGGGTCGTCGAGACCCGGCAGCTCGCGGACCGCGCCCGGCACCTGCGGCAGGTCGATCCGGCCCTGGCCCGGTCGCTCGACCGTGAGCGTCACGGGTCGCGCACCGTTGGCGCGGATCGCGTTCGTCAGCTGCGACCACGTGGTGACCTCGCCGCCGTTGAAGGCCACGATGCGATCGTCCCGCTGCAGGCCCGCCGCTGCGGCGGGCGGCCGCACGCAGGGAGCGGGCGCCTGGTCGACGCACTCGAGCACCGCTGCGACGGTCAGCTGGGGCTGCGCCTGCCCGTAGGCGAGGTTGACCCCCTGGAAGATGAAGAAGGCCAGCAGGATGTTCATGAACGGGCCGCCGAACATGATCACGAGCTTCTGCCATGTGGCCTTCTGGTAGAACAGCCGGTTTCCCGCCACGTCTACGGGGGTGATGTCGGCCCATTCGGCGGCGCGCGCCTCCTCGGCGAGCTCGGCCAACCGGCCCGGACGCGTGGGCGGGACGGCCGGGGGATACATCCCCACCAGCCTCACGTACCCACCCAGCGGCAGGAGCTTGAGCCCGTACTCGGTCTCGCCGCGGCGGGTCGACCACAGTGTCTTCCAGAAGCCGACGAAGTACTGCGTCACCTTGACGCCGAAGAGCTTGGCGGGCAGCAGATGACCGATCTCGTGAAGGGCGATCGACGCCATCACCAGGGCGAAGAAGCCGATCCCCGCCACGATCGCGATCAGGAACTCCACGCGCTGTCACCTCCACCCAGCTCCCGCGCCCGGGTGCGGGCCCAGGCGTCGGCCCCCAGGACGGCGTCGAGGGTGAGCCGTTCCGATGGTACGTGGCCGCCCGAAAGGTGCTCGGCGACGACGGCGGCGACCGTGTCGACGATGCCGGTGAACGGCAGCCTGCCGGCGCAGAAGGAGTCGACGCACTCCTCGTTGGCGGCGTTGTAGACGGCCGGCGCGGTACCCCCGGCGTGCCCGCATCGGCGCGCCAGCTCGACGGCCGGGAAGGCGTCGGAGTCCAGCGGCTCGAACGTCCACGAGGTGGCGCTGGTCCAGACGCAGGGCCTGGACGCGCCGGGCAGCCGGTCGGGCCACGTGAGGCCGAGGGCGATGGGGAGACGCATGTCCGGAGGCGAACACTGGGCGATCGTGGAGCCGTCGACGTACTCGACCATCGAGTGCACGACCGACTGGGGGTGCACCACCACGGTGATGTCGTCGAGGTCCACCCCGTAGAGCAGGCCTGCCTCCAGCAGTTCGAGGCCCTTGTTGATCAGGGTGGCCGAGTTGATGGTGATGACCCGGCCCATGGCCCATGTGGGGTGAGCCATCGCCTGCGCAGGGGTGACGTCGGCCAGTTCGAGCCGGGTACGCCCGCGGAAGGGCCCACCGGAGGCCGTCAGGACGAGACGGCGCACCTCGTCGGCCCGTCCGGCACGGAGGGCCTGCGCGAACGCGGAGTGCTCGGAGTCGACCGCGACGATCTGGCCCGGCGCGGCCGCGTCCGTCACGAGGCGCCCGCCGATCACCAGCGACTCCTTGTTGGCCAGTGCCAGCGTGGTGCCCCGACGCAGGGTGGCCAGGGTGGGCACCAGGCCGGCCGAGCCGGTGATGCCGTTGAGCACCACGTCGCAGTCCGCCGCCGCCAGGGTGGCAGCCGCGTCCGGTCCGGCGAGGACCTCCGGGGCGGGGACGCCCATGGCGCCCAGGGCGTCAAGCAGGGCAGCCGCCGACTCGGCACGGGGCAGCGCCACGACCCGGGGCGAGAAGTCCCGCACCTGCGCCGCCAGGAGGTCGACCTGTCCCCCGCCGGCGGCCAGGCCCACGACGCGGAACCGGTCGCGGCGAGTCGACACGACGTCGAGCGCCTGCGTCCCGATCGAGCCGGTGGAACCGAGGATCACCACGTCACGCACGCGGCCATCCTTCCAGACGTGTGGTGCGCTGCGACGCCGCGTCGCGCGGCCCCGGCGCTCAGCGGAAGCCGAGCTCCGGCCGGCGCGGAACCTTGCTCGTGCCGTCGAGCCACGCCGAGAAGAGCGGCCCCAGATCGGCCGACGACGCCTCCTGCGCCTGCGCCCGCCACTGCTCGAGCGACCGGGGTCCGCGCTGCGCGGCCCAGCGCCCGAAGAACGCGAAGAACGCCTCGTCGCCCATCGCCACCCGAGTGGCGTGCACCGCCATCGCGCCACGGTCGTACACCCGGGTGAACAGCTGTCGTCCCGCGCCCGGATCGGACAGGCGCTGCCGCCAGAACGAGTCCGGCGCCCTCGCGTACAGGTCGTCGAAACGGGACTGGGGGCTCCCCCGGCCGCGCGCCTGCTCGGCCAGCCACTCGGCGTAGGTCGCGAGCGACTCGTTGATGAAGAGGTCGTCCCAGCGCTGCAGGGTGACGGAGTCGCCGAGCCACATGTGAGCGAGCTCGTGGTGCAGCACCGCGTCGGACCCGACCACCTGCGGATGGTAGATCGGGCGGCCGAGCGTCTCGAGGCCGCCCCACCACGGGTTGGCGCCCGGCACGATGCCGCCGATGCTGGTCAGCGGGTAGGCGCCGAGCCAGGGACGGAGCGTGTCGGCCGCCGTGGGCGACGTGCGCAGCCATTGCATCGCCCGATCGCCGTCGGCCACCCGGCGGCTCACCGCGTACACCGCCTGCGTCTCGACGCCGCCGACGAGGACCTGCTCCTGCACGACGTCGTAGAGCCCGACCGCGAGCATCGTGGCGTAGCTGACGGTGGGCTCGTCGGTGGCCCAGCGCCAGACGTCGACTCCGGGACCGGCGTCGAAGCCGACGAGCCGTCCCACCGAGATGGCCTGGTAGCCGCTCGGGACGGTCGCGGTGACGGCGAACCGGGCCGGATCGCTCGGATGCTCGTTGACCGGGTACCAGGCGGACGCCCCCTCGGGCTCGCCCGCGATCAGCGTCTCGTCGCCGCTGGTGTAGACGGCCCCCTCGCCGCCGAGGTCGACGTCGGCCGGTCGCCCGGAGTAGGCGACCTCGAGACGGATCTCCCTGCCCGCCTCGAAGGCTCCGGGCAGGGGGCCGAGGGGCGCCGCCGTCACCGCGAGGTCGCCGTCGCTCTGGACGTGGCGCAGCACGGTAGCGCCGAGTCGCACGGACTCCACCGGCAGCGCCAGATCGAGGTGCAGCACCGACAGGGTGTCGACCGGGGTGAGCGTGACGGTGGTGGTGGCGTTCAGGCGACCGGTCGGGGGGTCGAACGACAGGTGCACGTCGTAGGCCGTGACGTCGTAGCCGGAGCCGCCCGCCCGCGGGTAGTAGGGGTCGCCGATGCCGGCGGCCGATTCCACGGCCGTCCGGCGGGTGACCAGCAGAGCGGCCACGAGCGCCAGCACCACGAGCACCGCCGTGGCGCTGAGGATCGCGACGCCCACCCGGCGCCGGTACGCATCGTCCGGGTCAGCCCCGATCCACGTGGGCAAGGCTCCTGATCCCCCTCTCCACATGCCACGCGACGAAGGCCGCGACCATCCCGGAGCCTTCGTCGGCCACCGCCGGCACCACGTCACGGGTGGCGGGCCAGTCGCCGGTGAGCAGCGCCACGAGATAGGGCAGGACGCCGGCGGTCGGCCGTACGGACCCGGCCGGGCGACACCGGGCGCACACCACCCCGCCGCTCGCCGGGCTGAAGTAGTCCCCGGTCTCGACGCCGCAGCGGGCGCAGTGGGTGAGCGTGGGCGCGTAGCCCGCGATCGCGAGGGAACGCACGAGGTAGGAGTCCAGCACCACCCGCGGCGGCCGCGGACCGTCGGTCGTGCCGGCCGCGAGCGCCCGAAGGGCCCCCACGAGCAACAGGTACTGCTGCACCGCCGGCTCGTGGTCCTCGACGACGAGCTTGTCGGCCGTCTCGAGCATCACCTGGCCGGTCGTCCACACCCCGTAGTCGCCGATGAGGGCCTCCCCGAAAGGCTCCCGCGTCATCGCTTGGGCCACGATGTGCAGCGAACGGCCCTCGACCAGCTGCAGGTCGACCTGGCTGAAGGGCTCCAGGCGGGCACCGAACTTCGACGAGGTGCGCCGGACGCCCTTGGCCACCGCCCGGACCTTGCCGTGACGGCGGGTGAGCAGCGTGACGATGCGGTCGGCCTCGGCGAGGTCGTGGGTCCGCAACACGACCGCCTCGTCGCTGTAGGTGGGCATCGCCCACCATTCTGACCGATGCCGACGAACGGCCCGCGGTCCGCCACGCGTGCGGCGCAGGCGCGACTAGTGTTCGGCGCATGGCCAGCCGTCCCGTGCCCCGACCGCCCGTCCCTCACACGTCCGGGGCGCGGCCGCCGGCGATCCCGGACGGGCAGCTGCCGCGTCACGTGGCGGTCGTCATGGACGGCAACGGGCGCTGGGCCAAGGCGCGGGGACTCAAGCGCACCGAGGGGCACGCTCGCGGTGAGGACGCGCTGTTCGACGTGATCGAGGGTGCCGTCGAGATCGGGATCAAGTACCTGTCGGCGTACGCGTTCTCGACGGAGAACTGGAAACGGTCTCCGGACGAGGTGCGCTGGCTGATGGGCTTCAACCGCGACGTGATCCATCGGCGCCGCGATCAACTGCACGCGATGGGGGTCCGGATCCGCTGGGCGGGTCGGCGCCCTCGGCTGTGGGGTTCGGTGATCAGGGAACTCGAAGCGGCCGAGGAGCTGTCCCGTCACAACGACGTACTGACGCTGCAGTTCTGCGTCAACTACGGCGGCCGGGCCGAGATCGTCGATGCCGCCCGCAAGGTCGCCGAGCTGGCCGCCGCCGGACGCCTGGACCCGTCCAGGCTCACCGAGGAGCGCTTCCGGCAGTACCTCGACGAGCCCGAGATCCCCGACGTCGACCTCTTCGTCCGGTCGTCGGGCGAGCAGCGCACGTCCAACTTCCTGCTCTGGCAATCGGCCTACGCCGAGTTGGTCTTCCTCGACAGGCTCTGGCCCGACTTCGACCGCCGCGACCTGTGGCGGGCCGTGGAGTCCTACGCCACCCGCGACCGTCGCTACGGCGGTGCCCAGCCGAACCCGTCCAGCTGAGGGCGGCCGCGAACTGGAGCTGTCCGTCAAGATCTGACCGGTACACGGGTCAGATCTTGACGGGCAGGTCCAGTTGGCCCGCCGGACTCGTGACCGGCCGAGGTCACCGCGGGCAGGACCGGGCTGGGAACCGTGGGGGCGGTGATCGAGCCGGGGGGCGGCGCTCGTAGGGTGACGGCGTGTCAATGCCGGTTCCTCGTACGATCGCGCGGTGGTCCGGCGCCATCGCGGTGTTGGTTCTCGTCTCCAGCATCGCCGGGCTCGTCGACCCGCGCGTCTACGGTCGGGAGACGGCCAACTGGGCCGCCCAGGCGAAGGGTCAGGACCTGGGGAACCTGCTCGCGGTCGTCGTTCTGGTCGTGGCCGCCGCCGGCTACCGGAGGGGTTCGCAGCGCGCCGGACTCGTATGGCTGGGAGCCCTGCTCTACCTGGTGTACGCCTTCGTGGTCTACGCCGTCGGCGTCCATCTGAACTACCTGTTCCTGGTGTACGTGGCGGTGCTGGGCCTCAGCGCGTGGTGCCTGATCTTCCACGTGAGCGCCGTGCGTCGCGGCTGGTTTCCGACGCGGCAAGGGGTTTCGCCGAACTTCTCGGCGTGGGTCCTGATCGCGACCGGGTTCCTGTTCGCCGCTTTGTGGCTGGGCGAGCTGGTTCCGGCTCTTCTCACCGGGACGGTGCCGGCGAGCCTCGCCGAGGCCGGCTTGTGGGTCAACCCGATCCATGTGATCGATCTGTCGATGGTGCTGCCGGCGTTCGTCCTCACTGGCGTAGCCGCCCTCACCGGCAGGGACCTCGGACTCTTCTGGCTGGCCCCCTGGCTGGTGTTCTCGGCGCTGATGGGCGCGAGCATCCTCGCCGCGATGGGGGTGATCGCGTCGTCCGGGGCGTCCGGGGCGTCCGGGACGGTGCCGGCCACCGTCGTGGTGTCCGTGGTCGTGTTCGCGAGCCTCGCCGCGGGGTGGCGGTACCTCGGGGCCCCCGACCCCCAGCGGGGGTAGACCTCCCGCGCTCCGACGCCGGTCCGGCCATGAATTGGACCTGCTCGTCAGGATCTGACCCGTGTACTGGTCAGATCCTGACGGGCAGGTCCAGTTCGGCTCGCAGAGAGCGGGGACGGCCGAGGCTCAGAGCCGACGGTGGAGGGAGGACAGCGAACCGATGAGGCCCTCCGGCTCGTAGCGGTACTCC
>Ga0073899_10000222_pt1 | contig 52115 bp, 41 predicted proteins | sample KloWWTmetaKNB5Ph_FD_88975 | JGI IMG/M metagenome (GOLD analysis project Ga0073899, IMG submission 88975) | Active sludge microbial communities from Klosterneuburg, Austria, studying microevolution and ecology of nitrifiers - Klosterneuburg... | ecosystem: Engineered > WWTP > Aerobic digester >... | reverse complement strand
TTGCTTCCCGAACCACCCAATCCGAATATTATTGCTGCCATCCTTCACTATGTTGCCAGCATGGGCGCAATTCACTCGACTCAAGCTCTTATCACTCAACCATAGACTGGCGAAGGTATTGATCTGTGGATAAATTTTAATGTTAAAAGCATAACGTTAAAAGCATAATGTGCAGCGAATGTGACAAGCGCACCTTTGTTTCCGGGACGCCTCTCATCCACCGTTCTTTCGGCGCCAATGCAGAGCGCCCGGCTTCTTCCATAGAAGCCGGGCGCCAAAGAGGCAGTTGGGATATTTTGTTGCCGTCAGCGCTCGACTATCCGGTCGACACTGGTCAAGCCAGCTCGCCTGGCATAGCGCCGCCGAGCGGCTTGGCCTCTGCTGCCGGGCGCACGATGCCCCGTTTCATGCCCGTCACCAGCGCAGAGACGCGTTGCATGAGGCCGAGCCGTGCGCTGCCCATCAATTCACGATTGCAACTCTCCTGTGCAGCATTACGCCGCATGTCCGCGTATCGCTCCTGGGCGACTGTGACATTTTTGAAGTCCAACATACTGCCTCCTTCTCGTCCCTTGTCATCAACACACATTTCATGTATATTGTGTGCATCGCTGTGTTTTACGTACACGCCCACACTAGCACACAAATACACATTTGTCAATGGTTAATTTGTGCATATCGTAGGTTACATTGAAAGTGTTGTGTGCAGATGATGCACATTGTGTGTGGTGACACGCAGCAAGACTGCTTATCAAAATTGAGAAGTCAAATGTCAACATCGTTTACGCCATCACCCAAACCCGTCGATCGGCCGGGCGCTGACATTACACCGGCCCTGATCGCCACGGGGGAAGCGATGGCTGCCCAGTTACAGGCGTGGGGGGCCGACGCCCCATTGCAGACGACCGCGCGCCTGTTGCCATTCGTGCAGAACCGCTCCATTGACGCTACGCAACTGCGTGATGAATATGGCGCGACCATCGCCGGGCTGTGCCTCGACTACGACCGTGCGATGGCGCTTACCGCCGACTCCCAGTGGAACGGCCATGTGCACGCCTGGCGGCGCACGCAATGTTATATTGCCGCCTACCAAGAACCGGCGTTGGCGTTTCTGGCCGTAGCGCAGCTATGGCAGCAGGTGCATACTGCTTTGCAGGAGGGGGCGCGCCAGAGCGGCCAGGCGCGCGAGTTGGCGCGCGGCGCCCTGGCGCCCGTGTTGGACATGCTTGGGATGCGGACGCCGCGCATCGAGCTGGAACGACTCATCTGCGAAGATTGCAACGACGACGCCCCGGACAATTGGCAACAAACAGCCGCGGAAATCATCGCACAGCTTGCGCCTTTCCTCCCTCAGGCTGAATTCATCCCGACCGACTACACGTTGACGTTAATCCCCACAAAATACACACAACTACACAATATTGCACTCCTGAGTGGACGTAATGCACAACGCCTGACGCACACCTTGAATATTCATGTGCTTGTCGATGATCTCGACGGCTGTTATGAAGCGCTCCGCTGGGTGAATAATTTGTGGACGCCCATCGAAGGCAGCCTGATCGACACACTGAACGCCCCACGCGTGAGTGGATATCGGGCGCTCCACACCGCGGTTGTTGCACAAATGAGCGGCGGCAAGACGCGCATCAATTTTGTACTCACTGCGCGGGCGCACTATGCGATCAACATGTGGGGATTGGCCGCGCTCTATCTGCGTGGGCGCGCGCTAGAGCATGATCTCACGCGTGCGCCGGGTGCGTGGTGGAACCAGCGCGCAACGGGTTACGCGCAGATCGCAAGTGCGGCCCCCGGCAGCTTGCCCGAACGCTTCTACGTCTTTAGCCCACAGGGACAATTATTTGGCTTTGATCGCGGCAGCACCGTCGTCGATTTTGCCTATCACGTGCATTCGGATCTGGCCGAACAGTGCCGGAGCTTCACGGTCAACGGCCGCCAGGTCGAGCCGTCGCATGTGTTGCGCCATCTCGACATTGTGGAATTGGAACATGACCCCAAAGCGCCGGGGCCCAATCGCCGCTGGATGTTGGCGGCGCACACCAGCCGCGCGCGCAGCGCTATTGAGCGTTATCTGAAGCGGCAAGGGCCTGGTGCGCACCACGGGCAAAAGCTCATCGACGAGCGGCTCAAGACGCTGGAGCAGCATTATGGCTTCAACCTGCCGCCGGAGAAGGTGGAGCAAACGTTGCAAGCGACGATACGGCGCGAGTCCTTCGCCACCCGTGACGACCTGTTGACCGCAATCGCCGCCGGCCAATACCCGATCGACCGCATCCTCCACCGTCTGTTCGAAAAGGAGATCTTGCGGCTGGTCGATATCCCGCGTGCGCTGCGCTTGCGCGCCCATCAGCTTCATCTGGCGCAATGCTGCCGCCCCAAACCGGGCGCCGCCATCGTCGGTCGCGTCTACCGCCGGCACGGCGAAGCGGTGAATCTCACCGTACACGGCGAAACCTGCCCCCACATTGCCGGCCATCCCGACCTCTTGCCGATCAAGTGGCGGCTGCGTCCCAATCAAATGACAGTGGCGCGCATCGATCTGCGCGCCCTCGACGACGAAGGATTGCTGGGCGCGGTGATGGCAGAAATCTATGCGCGCCAGCCGCGCGCCACGCTGCATCAACTCCAGGCAATGGCGCGCCACGGGTCGGCGCGCATCCAATTCGACCTGCACGCGGATCAGGAAGCCACTGTCGCCGAAATTGTCGAGGCGCTGCGACGCTTGCCGGATTTCACCGTCACCGATGTGCAATCGCTCCAACTGCCGCCGTCGGAACAGGCTGAATGGCAGGAAATCATCGGCGGCCCCAGCTTCAATCCCTATTCGCGGCTGCCTGTCAACCAGGACGTGATGTTTTTCGGCCGCGCCCAGGAGCGCGAACGCATCGTCGATGCGCTGCACACGCAGCAGCCGAGCGTCTGGCTCATCGGGCAGAAGCGCGTGGGCAAGACCTCGCTGCTGCTGCATCTCAAAGAGCATCATCTGCCGGCGCGCAACTTCACACCGGTTTTCATCGATTTCCAGTTGATGGGCAATCTGGCGCACACCAACGTTTTCTATCAGGTCGCCAGCATCGTCTACTCGTCGCTGAGCAGCGAAGGCCGGCTGGGCGATGTCGGCGCGCCGCTGCAGAGTCTTTTCGACGACGACCCGGCGCGACGGCTGATCGAGTATCTGCACAACGTGCAGGATGCGCTGGGCGGGCGCAAACTGGTGCTGCTGATGGACGAGTTCAGCCGGCTGACGGATACGTATCTGCAGGGCGACCTGGACGGCGCCATTTTCGACCGCTGGCGCGGCATGATGCACACAACTCAGCGTTTCGGCATCGGCTATGTCGTGGTGATGCAACAGCAGACTTGCGACACGTTGGTGCAACATCTCCAGCAGACGCCGCATGACCCCTCCTGGCGGCTGATGGATGTCGGGCAGCGCATCCAGTTGCGCCCGCTCGAAGGGGAGGATGTGCGCCGGCTGATCGAATGGCCGATGCGCACGCATCTCGATTACGCAGCCGAGATCGTAGATCGCATCGCCGAGCTCACCGGCGGCAGCCCCTTCTTGATCCAGGCATTCTGTCACAGCCTGGTCATGCACATGGCGCATCAAGGACGGCAGCAGATCCTGCCTGACGATGTCGAGCGCGTGCGCCTCGACTTTATGCAGCCGCAGGATCACACGTTTGCGCACATGACCGAAATGCTGCGGGGTATCTCCAATCACGTCGCCGCGGCGTTGGCGCGGCTGGCGCACGACGCGCCCGACAGCGAAGTGAGTTGGGCAAAGCTGCGCGCCAGCCTCCCCAGCATCGCGCCGGAGAGTCTGCGCACCAGCCTGCGCACGCTGACCGAGCAGGATATTTTGACGCAGCCCGCGCCGGATCGATGGCGCTTTGCCAGCCGGCTCTTCCAACAGTGGCTGGCAGTGAACGGGTGAAGATAGAAAGGAAGCTAGAATGGACGCAGGGCGGAAGTCGTTTTTTGGCCGCGATCGGGTCGTGTTCGAGATGACGCGGGGAGTGTTGTCGCCACAGCCCCAGAGTTTCTCGCTGGTTGGCCCCAAACTGGTCGGCAAGAGCCAATTTCTTCACTATCTCGCCGCGGACGACGGCCCGCTCCTGGGGGAAGACTTTGCCCGCCAGCGCCCCCCTGCCTTTGAGGATGGCGCGCGTGTTGTTGTCGTCTGGGTCGATTGCGACTGGCAGGATGCCCGCGCAGATTTGATCGGCTGGCTCTACCAGATGGTGCAGCGCCAGGTGCGCGAAGCCGGCGTGGCCCTCGACTGGCCGTCGATCGAGGCGGAGGCGTCGACCAGCCGGCGTATCTGGCGGATTGCCCGCGCGCTCAAAGAGCAGCAGATGCGGCTCGTGCTGCTGATGGACAATTTCGATCGCGTGTTCGAGGAGCAGTGGGTGCGTCTCGACACCGTGGACGAACTGCGCCCGCTGACGCTGGAGATGGCGCTGGTGGTCGCCACCGAACAGCCGCTGCACGACCTGGATCGCGACCTGGCCGCGTCACCCCTCTTCAATGTGATGAAGCAACTGTTCCTGGGGCTGCTCGACCCGCAGGCGGCGCGGGCATGGGTGCTTGCCTACGCCGACGATTTCAGCGGCGTGAACACGCTGGCCGACGCGTTGGTCGACCTGACCGGGATGCACCCTTTCCTGCTGCGACGGCTGGGCGACATTTTGCTCGAAGTGCGCGAGATGATCGTCGGCGGCGGCGCGCTCGGCCCCGAACACCTGCCGCTCGTGCGGCTGCGGCTGGCCGAACATGGACGCCTGGTTTTCGAGACCTCTTACCGGCGCCTGCAAACCCTCCCCGCGCGCGTGCGTCCCGAAAGCATCGACCGATTGATCACGGCGTTGATCGGCGGCTCCCTGCCCCTGCCCAGCGTGCAGATGGAAGACAGCGCCGCGTTGAACTGGCTGATCAATCAAGCCATGGTGATCTGTTGTGTGCAAGGTCAACAGAGCGGCTATCAATTCTTCACGCCGCTGTTTACCGAGTACCTGGCGCGACGGCTGAGCGCCGAAACCGTCGTCAAACCGCAGGCAACGCCCGCGCCTGCCCTGCCGGAGGATGCGCTGGAGCAATTCAGCAAGACGGAGGCCGCGCTCTTGCGCTACTTCAAGGCTCATGCCAATCAGGTCGTCTCCACCGAGCAACTGCTGGCCGAGGTGTGGAAGCGCCCCGCTGCCTCCAACCGCCGCGTCCAGGAAGCGATCCGCCGGCTGCGGCTGCAATTGGAAGAGATGGACAAACCCTTTGGCGCGATCGAAAATGAGCGCGGGCGCGGCTATCGCTTTGTACCGGCGAACGCCTCCATATAGTGTAGAATCTCTTTATGAAAATCGATTTTCCACTCGTTGTTATCCGTGGCGCCGGCGACCTGGCCAGCGGCGTCGCTTTGCGTCTGCAGCGCGCCGGCTTTCCCGTCGTGATGACCGAAATTGCGCAGCCGCTGGCCGTGCGCCGCACCGTTGTCTTTGCCCAGGCCATTTTTGATGGCTTCTGTCAGGTCGAAGAAGTGGGCGGGCGTCGCTGTGAGCTGGAGGAAGCGCCTGCCGTCGCAGCCCAGGGTGAAGTTGCCGTCGTCGTCGATCCGGCAGGCGAGGCATTACGCCAATTGCAGCCGCCAGTCGTGGTGGATGCGATCATGGCGAAGCGCAACACCGGCACGCGCCGCGCGGATGCCCCATTTGTCGTGGCGTTGGGGCCGGGTTTTGTCGCGGGCGTCGATTGCCACGCCGTGATCGAGACCGACCGCGGGCACAACCTGGGGCGCGTGCTCTGGGAAGGCGCCGCCGCGCCGGACACGGGCGAGCCTGGCGAATTGCCCGGTGGCGGGCGCCGCGGTTCGCGCGTGCTGCGCGCGCGGGACGCTGGTCACGTGCTCGGGCGTTTCACCATCGGCGACCGCATCGAGGAAGGCGCTGAAATTGCGGTGGTGCGCAACGCATCGGGCGGCGAGTACAGCAGCATCGCACCTTTTGCCGGCGTGCTGCGCGGCTTGATCCATCCCAGCGTGGCCGTGACAGCCGGCATGAAGATCGGCGATCTCGACCCGCGAGCGGATGTGGCTTACTGCTTCACGGTCTCCGACAAGGCGCTGGCTATCGGCGGCGGCGTGATGGAAGCGATCCTGATGGGACTGGCCAGACTGAAATGAGGGTTCCATGACTTCTATGCAACTATTTGCCGTGGCGGGGCTGCCGTCGATTCAACCTGGGGATGACGTGGCGTCACTGATCGTAGCGCGGCTGGCCGCGGCGGGCGAGGCGTTGCACCCCGGCGACATCCTCGTCATCGCCCAGAAGATTATCAGCAAGGCCGAGGGGCGGCTGGTGCGGCTGGCCGACGTGCAGCCCAGCGCGTTGGCGCTTGAATTGTCGGCAACCGTCGGCAAAGACCCGCGCGTGATTCAAGTCGTGCTGGATGACAGCAACGAGGTGTTGCGCGTGCGCCGCGGGCTGTTGGTGGTCGAACAGCGCAGCGGCTGGGTGTGCGCCAACGCTGGCGTCGACCGCAGCAACGTGCAGGCGGATGACGCCGGCGAGCATCTGGCGCTGCTTCCTGCCGACGCCGATGCCAGCGCCGACGCGCTCCGGGCACGGCTGGCCGCACTGACGGGTGTGACGCCGGCTGTGATCATCAACGACAGCCATGGCCGCGCCTGGCGCATCGGCACGGTCGGCACGGCCATCGGGTGCGCGGGGCTGCCGCCGATCTGGAATCAGCGCGGCCTGCACGACCTGTTTGGCTATGAGCTCGTTTCCAGCGAGGAATGCATCGCCGACGAACTGGCGGCCGCGGCCAGCCTGCTCATGGGGCAGAGTGACGAGGCCCGCCCGGTGGTCGTCATCCGCGGCTACGTTCCTCCCTCGCTGCCCCCTGCACCGGCGCGCGCCATCCAGCGGCCGGCGTCCCACGACGCGTTCCGCTAGATGATGGCCAGAATCCTATAACATCTTGACGACGACGTGCCCCTTGTTCCACAGCTCTTCGAGCCGATAGTGAAGGCGCATGTCCAATGTAAACAAGTGGACGATTACATCGCCGTAGTCGAGGATGGACCAGCCGCCACCCCGCCCGTCGAGTCCATCGACGCTCAGCGGACGCAGATTCTGCTGCAGCTTAAGCTTCTCCAGCAATTCATCCTCGATGGCTTTGGCCTGTCGTTCGTTGTCTACCGTGGCAATAATGAAGTAGTGGGCGAGGGAAGTTTGCTCGTGGACATCGAGCAATACAATGTCGGTCGCCTGTTTCTGCTCGACGATATCCACAAGGTTGTGGGCAAGTTGCAAGCTTTCCAGATCTGCCTCCTGAAAAATGGTGTGAAAAGAGCCAAATAATCCTGTGCGAAGTGTAACACAAGGGGGGATGACACTCAAGGATGAGAGTGAGTCATCACCATGATCTTGAGCCAGCAAAGTCAAAGGTCGGGATTGGGCCCGACTTCGGCGAGGAGCGCACCCAGATATTTCAGCACGCTGTTCGGCGTGAGGCCGCTGGCGCGCTGCAACGCAAGGGTCGTACCGTAGCGGTTGAAATAGGTGTGCTCGTGCTCGCCGGCGGTCAGCAGGATCACCGGCACGTGCAGATAACGACCCTCGTGGCGCATCTGCTCGATCAGGTCAACGCCGCCCGCCTCCGGCATCACCACATCGGCCAGGATCAGATCCGGGACGGATTCCGCCAGCAGCGCCAGTCCCTCTGTCACCTCGTAGGCGTGGCGAACGCTGACGGCGGGATCGATAATCGCCATCATCCGCTGCACGAGTTGGATGAAGGCGCGGTCGTCGTCGATCACCAGCATCTCGTTGACGACGCCCAGCGCGTTGATTTCCTCTGTCAGCAGTGCGATGTCGAGGGGTTTGAGCAGCAGCTTGCGGAACGGTGCGGTTTCGCCCGCAGAAAGCTGCACCTGAAAGGAGCATGAGATGATGGGAATTTTGAGATCCTGCAATAGGAGCGGCGCATTCTCTTCCGGTGCAAGGTTGAGCACCACCGCGCGCGGCTGCTGCACCTGCACTTGCGCCATCAGCGCGTCCCAGTCGCTGACCTGGATCCAGTGATAGCCATCGATGCGCCGGCGGGCCGTGCGATACAGCCAACCGTCCCTGTCGAAGATCAGGATGGATGGCAGCGAGTGAGGCGGGGTGAAAGCGTTCAGATAGTCGTCACTGCGCGCAGTCAGGGCAAGCGCAGTCGTGATCGGCAACGAAAAGCAGAACGTCGATCCGACGCCTACTGTGCTCTGCGCCCAAATCCGCCCGCCGTGCGATTCCACAAACTGCTTCGACAAAGTGAGGCCGATGCCGACGCCGCCATGCTTGCGGTGCAACGAGGTGTCCACTTGGTAGAATTGCTCGAAGATATATTCAAGTTTATCCGCCGATATGCCTGCCCCCGTATCGCGCACCGAAATTTCAACTTCATGCGGATGATGCTGAACGTCGATGGCGACGCAGCCTGCCGTCGTGTGCCGGTAGGCATTGGTCACCAGATTGATCAGCACCTGGCGAATCCGCGTCGCATCGATCTCGATTTCGGGCAAGTCATCCGGGATGCCGGCCGTGAGCAAAACCGGGCTTTCGCGGAAGAGGTTCGTCAGGATGCCGACGCTCTCACGCAGGAAGTGCGTCATGCTAACGAGCTCGCGCCGCAGCGTGTAGCCGGTCATTTCAAAGTGGGACAAATCCAAGATGTCATCGATCAATTCGGAAAGATGCTGGCTGTTGCGGAAAACCTGATAGACATCGTGGCGGAGCGTGGGCGGCCATGCCAGCTCGCCGTAAACTTCAGGCGACAGGTGCATGATCTTGCCAAAGCCGAGAATCAGGTTGAGGGGCGTGCGCAGTTCGTGGCTGATATTGGCGGCAAACTGCTCTTTCATCTGCCGCGCGTGTTCCGCCTGTTTTCTGGCAACGATCAGTTCCTGCTGGGTTTTCTGCAGAAGCACATTCGAGATCTGCAGCGATTTGAAGGCCTGCGCCAGTTCCGCGCGATGTTCGCGCGTCAATGACAACAACTCGTCCGAGCGATCCTGGCTCGCTTTGTACCAGGTGACCGCAGTCGTCAACGTACCCAGTGTCAGCAGGTTGATGGCAAATCCCGTGCTCATCACAAAGATCAGCTCCCACGCGGGGTAGATTGGCGCTTGCAGATTGACGGCGCCCACCGCCAACAGCAAGAGAGCGCCGAGCAGGAGGCTCGGCCCGTAGCCGGCAAGCAGGCCCACGATCGACATCACCGGAATGCTCAAGTAGGGCAACCAGGCAATTTGAAGCTGCAAAACTGCCCACGTATAGATCGTCGATATGCCCACCACCAGGACGCTACGCGCGATGCTCAACCTGCCACGTCCGGCGTAAAGCTTTGCAAACGCGGCGACCACGGCCAATCCCAGGAAGTAAGGCAGCGTGGCGTAAGGATAGGGCGTGCGCGGCAACAGCGCCCAGGGCGTCAAACAGCAAAAGACGAGCAGAAAGGTAGTGAGCTTTTGGATCAGATCAAGATGAAACAGGTGGAGCCGGTGGTCGTCAAACAGTCTGGCAACATGGCGCATGGTTAAAGCACCCCCACCTGTTCCAAAGCGTGTAAGAATGTCGCAGGGGCGAGAGGTTTGGGCAGCATCGCCGTGGCGCCTAGCGAGCGCGCCAGCTCGGGATCGTTGAAGACCGAGCACACGATAATGGGGAGATGCTGGAGCGCGACGTGGGTTCGCATCCGTTGCAGCGTCTCCCATCCATCCAGCCCCGCCATCATCACGTCAAGAACGACGAGGTCGGGGGCGGCGTGGAGCGCCTGTTCGATGCCTTGCTGCCCGTTCGGCGCGCTGAGCACCTGCACCGGATAACCTGTGAGATAGCGGCGCAACAGTTCGCTGAAACTGGCGTCGTCATCGATGCAGAGGATGGTCTTTTGTTGCGGTGGTTTTGGCAGATGCAAGCTCACGCTGCCACGCGCCTCCCACTGCACATTCCACCCAATCTGCTCGACCATCGGCTGAATGATGCCATCGGGGCGCCATGCACTTTCCGGCGCTTCTGGGCGCAAGGTAGTCTGGATCGCCAGCTTGAGCAGCGGCCCCGCGTCTATCACGGAGATTGTCACCGCTGCTGCCGCGGCTTGAACGGCCCGGCTGAGCAGGGCGATCAGCACTTGGCGCGCCACCGGCAAGTTTAGCATCAGCGCGACAGGGCGCGCCATTCCGGCAAGTTCGATCCCCACCGAGGAGGCAGCCGCCAGCGGCCGCACGACATCGACCACCGACGCGAGCAATTCATCCAGATCGATGGCGTCTGCTGCCTCTGCCTGGGCATGGGGTGCGATGCTGTCCTGCACAGCCAAGGTGAATGCCCGCTCCTGATGCCGTCGCCAAAGCAGCAAGGCCAGGCTCGCTTCCGCTTGACGCAGTTCGCGATAGGCCTGGCGCTCGGAGATGCGAAGTTCGTCCGCGGCTTTTTGCACTATGTGGCGCTCCACATAGTGCAGCAGCAGGATGTTGTAGGGGCGCGCTTCCGGCGCGCGGAAGTAGAAGTCCCGGCCAGGATTCAATAGTTCGAGCAACTCCAGCACTTCCTGTTTAACCGCTAAGGCCACGTTGCGCAGCGGGCGCTGTTGCAGAGCGGCTCGCTCCTTCACGAGCGGCAGTTCCTGGAAATGGGGAAGATCGTAAAGGCTGGCCAGCAGTTCGCGCACCTGAGTTACGAAAGCATCAGGCATATCCGGCATGCGCCCTGCCTGCTGCGCCGCATGGGTTGGCTTGTTTTCCGTCATGTTTGTGTCATACTCATGTCATATCGATCACTGCTATGCTGCTTGCGCCGATTATACCGCGTCTGAACCGATTTTCACCGTAAATTTAAATCAAAGGAGATGTCAGCTATGACCAGCGATCTATCGCGCCGGACGTTTCTCAAATTTGCCGGCTACACGGGAGTTGCCTTGGGACTTGCTGCCTGTGCGCCAGCCGCGACGCCATCCACCGGCGCAGCGCCTAACGCCGGCGCGGCCGCGCCAGCCGCCGAGCCCGTCAAGTTACTCGTCACCATGGTCGACTACTTTGACTCGACCAAAGAAGCCCTCGACCAGCAGATCCTGCCTGCCTTTGCCGAAATCCACCCGGAGATCACGGTCGATATCAATTACACAGCGTGGAACAAGTACAACGAAGAGCTGACCACGGCCTTTGCCGGCGGCGTCACGCCCGATCTGATGCAGGGCGGCGCGATCTTTGTACCACAGTTTGCCTACCGCGACTGGATCCTGCCGCTGGACGACTACATCGAGACGGCGGATGAATGGAACTGGGAGGACTTCATGCCCTCCACGCGCGATGACGTGACGATCGATGGGCAGGTGTTGGCGATTCCCTATCGCCTGGATGTGCGCACGCCGTGGTACCGCGAGGATCTGCTGGCGGAGGTGGGCTACACTGCACCGCCGGCGACGTGGGCGGAGCTGCGCGAGATGGCTAAAGCGGCGACCATCCGCGACGGCGACGAATTTGTGCGCACCGGCTTTCACTTCCCGCCAAACACAATCAACTGGCAGAATGACTTCCAGGTCTTTGTCGCGCTACTGGCGGCGGCGGGCGGCAAGCTGCTCAACGAGGATAACACGCAGTCACTGCTGGCCGAGCCGGAATCGCTCGAAACCGCCGATTTCCTGCGCACCCTGGTGCTCGAGGATCAGTCGGCCATGTACCCACCCTTTGAGAATCAGGGCGAACTGTCAGCGCTGCACACCGGCAAGGGCGTGCTCACCATCTCCAACGAAGGCCCCGAAATTGCCGCACGACTCTACGCGCCGGAGACGCTGCCGCTGCTCAAGGCGGCGCCGCCCGCGGCCAACAAGGAGGCGCGCACGCACGTCTGGATCAACAAGTTCTTCATCTCCAAGCTGACCACAAAACCCGATGCAACGTGGGCGCTGCTGCAATTCATCACTTTGCCGGAGCAGTTGGCCATCTACACGGGCTCCTTCAACTCGCTGGCGCCGCGCATTTCCCTGGCGGACGCCGATTTTGTCACCGAGAACATGCGGGTGATGGCCAAGGCTGCGGAAACGGCCACCGTCTATCCGAAATACCACCGCATGGCGGAGATCTTCCGTCCGACCGCGCAGGCGCTCGAAGCCATCCTGCGCGGCGAGAAGTCCGTCGAGGTGGCGATGCAGGAAGCCGCCGACGCCGTCAACAACATTCTGGCCGAGTAGGCGCAGCACGCAACATTCATTAAAACTTCCCGATGGCGACCTTCCAGGAAGCTCGAAGCTTCCTGGAAGGTGAATTCTGGGAGAAGGACTCCAGTATGGTCGCAACCGCCGCAAAAAATCCGAGCGTATCCCAGCAGAATGACGCCTACCGTCTCAGCCGCATTCTCGACAGCGACGGTTTCACCGCCTTGCTGTTCCTTTTTATTCCGCTGTTGATTCTGGGCGCGTTGAAATTCTATCCGGTCGTGTTCAATCTTGTGATCAGCTTTACCAACTACGATCTGTCCCCAAATTTCCGTTTTGTTGGCTTGCGCAACTATCAAGAGATACTGACCAACGACGTCTATTTGAAGGCCATCCGCAACACCTTGCTCTATGTCGTCGGCACGGTGCCGATTGGGACTTTTCTGTCACTGTTCATCGCAACGCTGCTCAATCAAGGGATTCGAGGCAGACTCTTTTTCCGCACCGCTTTCTACCTGCCGGTGGTCACTTTGGTGGCGGCGACGGCGCTGGTCTGGCGTTGGATCATGAATCCCCAGGGCGGCCTGGCCAATACAGCGCTCGACAGCCTGGGGCTGCCCGGCCTGGGCTGGCTGACCGATCCAAACACGGCCATGCTCTCCCTGGTCGTCATTACGCTGTGGGGCGGCATCGGCGGCAACATGGTCATCTTCCTGGCGGGGCTGCAAGGCATTCCCAGTGAACTCTACGAAGCAGCCGAGATCGACGGCGCCAGGGCATGGCAATCCTTCTTCTACATCACGATTCCAATGCTCAGCCCGGTGACGCTCTTTGTCGTGGTGACCTACACGATTGCAATTTTCCGCAGCTTTGGCCTGATCTTCATGCTGACGCAGGGCGGCCCTTCCTTGTCCACCAATACGCTGGTGTGGGAGGTCTACCAGACGGCGTTTGGCTATCTGCGCTTCGGGCTCGGTGCGGCGATCTCGGTAGTGTTACTGCTGACTATTCTGTTGCTCTCGATCCCCATGCGCCTGTTTCAAGGGGAGGATTTTTAAGTCATGGTCTCACGTAGCTCTCCCAAGCTGGGCGGCGCGTTCTCGCGCGCGCTGACGTATTTTGCGCTTGCAACCATCTCACTCTTCATGTTGCTCCCTTTTTTCTGGATGGTCTCCACTTCGCTCAAAATCGACGCCGAGATCTTCACGCCTGGCATCAAGTGGATCCCCTCGCAGTTGGATTGGGAAAATTACACCTATATCTTCCGCGATCTCAACATGGAAGTGCTCTTTCGCAACACGATCTTCGTGACGCTGATCGCCGTCGTCGCTCAGATCATTCTGTGCTCGATGGCGGGCTTCGCCTTTGCCCGGTTGCACTTCCGCGGCCGCGACGTGCTCTTCTTGGCCGTGCTCATCACCATGACCGTGCCTTTTGAGGTGCTGGTGCTGCCACTCTTTATTTTGATCCGGCGTTTCCCCTTTGCCGGCGGCAACGATCTGCTCGGGAACGGCGGCATTGGGCTGATGAACAGCTACGCCGGCATCGTCTTCCCGCACCTCGTCACCGTCTACGGCATCTTTATTTTCCGCCAGTTCTTCCTGGGCTTTCCGAAGGAGTTGGAAGACGCCGCACGTATCGACGGCGCGTCACGCTTGCGCATCTATTGGTCGCTGCTGATGCCTAATTCAGCGCCAGTTGTCGGCACGATGGGGCTGTTTGCCTTCCTGTGGGCGTGGAATGACCTCCTCTGGCCCGTCATCGTCGTCAAGGAAAACAGCATGAAGACGCTGCAGGCCGGCCTGGCGATCGTGGCGCAAAATCCTTCTCGCTGGGGGGAGATGATGGCCGCGTCTGTGATCATCACGCTGCCCGTCATCTTTGTCTTTCTACTGCTCCAGCGCTTCCTGGTGCAGGGCGTCGCCACTTCCGGTCTGAAAGGGTAGCATGTAAAGCTTAACCACGAAGTCTCAAAGGGCGCAAAGAAGCACAAAGAAAGCCGCCAGCAAGGATTTGTGGGTCAAGCGGCTCTCGTGTGGTTACGTGCCGGGGGCGGGCTTGCGGTGCTTCGGTCGAGCAGACAACGATCAGCCCGTCTCCGGCACGTAAGACCCGACCACATCAATTCCAGTTGAGCCGGATTTGTCAGCGCTGCTCTTTGCGCCCCTTTGTGTGCGTTGAGACTTCGTGGTTCTGTTGCAAATTTCTTGTCAGAAAGGACTGATTCGATGAAAGTCATCATGGTGATGTTTGATACATTGAACCGCCGCCATCTGCCGCCCTATGGCTGTGACTGGACGCACGCGCCCAATTTTGCCCGGCTGGCCGAACGCACTGTGCTCTTCGAAAATGCGTACGTCTCCAGTATGCCGTGCATGCCCGCGCGCCGCGAGCTGCACACAGGGCGCTATAACTTCCTGCACCGCAGTTGGGGGCCGCTGGAGCCTTTCGACGACTCGATGCCCGAACTGCTTAAGCAGCACGGCGTCCACACGCATCTGATTACGGATCACCAGCACTATTGGGAGGACGGCGGCGCCACCTATCACACGCGCTACAGCACCTGCGAACTGGTGCGCGGCCAGGAGGGCGATCCGTGGAAGGCGGTGGTCGGCGATTTCCCGACGCCGCCGAAGACCACCAATCACCCTGGCGACATGTGGCGGCAGGACTGGGTCAACCGCAGCTATATGCCCGATGAGCAGGATCAGCCGCAGCCGCAGGTCTTCCGCCTCGGTGAAGAATTCATCCGTCGCAATGCCGCCGCCGATAACTGGTTCCTGCAACTGGAAACGTTCGACCCGCACGAGCCTTTCTTCACGCAAGCCAAGTACAAGGAACTCTACCCGCACGACTATGACGGCCCGCATTTCGACTGGCCGCCCTATGCGCCCGTCACCGAAAGCCCGGAGATGGTCGAGCACATGCGCTTCGAGTACGCCGCGCTGCTCAGCATGTGCGACCACCATCTCGGCAAGGTGCTCGACTTGATGGATGAGCTGAACCTGTGGGACGACACGATGCTGATCGTCAACACCGACCACGGCTTCCTGCTCGGCGAGCATGAGTGGTGGGCCAAGATGGTGCAGCCCATGTTCAACGAGATCGCGCATGTTCCGCTCTTGATCTGGGATCCGCGCAGCCGCATTCATGGCGAGCGACGGCGTTCTCTTGTCCAGATGATCGACATGGCGCCGACATTGCTCGACTACTTTGAAGTTCCGATCCCGGTGGACATGCAGGGCAGGCCGCTGCGCGGTGTCATCGAAAACGACCAACCGCTGCGCGAGGCAGGGTTGTTCGGCATCTTTGGCGGCCACGTCAATGTGGTCGATGGGCGCTATGTGTATATGCGGTCGTGCGCATCGCCGGACAACGAGCCATGTTTTGAGTACACCCTCATGCCCACCCACATGCGCAATCGCTTCGAGGTCGAGGAACTCCAGGAGATTCAACTGGCGGAGCCGTTCCCGTTCACCAAAGGCTGTCGGCTGCTTAAAATCCCGGCGCGCTTCCGCTTCAACCCGTCCCCGTATGGCACGATGCTCTTTGACGTGCAGAACGATCCCCAACAGCAGACGCCGCTGGCCGATGCCGAGTTGGAGGATCGCCTGCTGCGCCATCTGGTGGCGTTGATGCAGGACAACGACGCGCCGTCCGAGCAGTTCCAACGTCTCGGCATCGCCGACCGCAGCCAGGAGGATGTCCGTAGTGAGTGAGCAGCGCCCTAATGTGATCTTTATCCTGACCGACGACCAGGGCGCCTGGGCGTTGGGCGCGTCCGGCAATCAGGAGGTCATCACGCCCAATCTTGATCGGCTGGCGCGTGAGGGACTCTATTGCCCCAACTTTTTCTGCGCCTCGCCCGTCTGCTCGCCGGCGCGCGCGTCGATCCTGACCGGCATGGCGCCCTCGCAGCACGGCGTGCACGACTGGATCCGCTCCGGCAACTTGCCGGCGGCGCAATGTCCCAAGCCCTTTATGGATGACACGCGTGCGATCGAGTATCTGGCCGGCTTGCCCGGCTACACGCAGATCCTGGCGCATAATGGCTACCGGTGTGGGCTTTCGGGCAAGTGGCATCTGGGCGACAGCCTCCAGCCGCAGCAGGGCTTCAGCTATTGGCGCGTGGTTCCCTACGGCGGGAGCGACTACTACGACGCGCCGATCCTGCGCGACGGCGTCATGGAGATTGACGAGCGCTATCTGACCGACGTCATAACCAAGGGCGCGCTCGAGTTTCTCGACCAGTATGGTCAGGATGAACAGCCCTTTTATCTCAGCGTGCACTACACCGCGCCGCACAGCCCGTGGGAACAGGGCCAACATCCGCCGGATCTGGTGGCGCGCTATGCCGACTGCCCGTTTGCAACCTGTCCCGATGAAGACGTGCATCCCTGGCAGATCAACTCGGCGCCGCGCGGCGTCGGCGCCAAACGTAGCGAACTTCTCAGCGGCTACTATGCTGCGATCACGGCGGTTGACCAGGGCGTCGGCGCGCTGCTGGACTGGCTTGAGTCGCACGGCTTGCGCGAGCAGACGCTGATCATCTTTACGAGCGATAACGGCATGAACATGGGGCATCACGGCATTTGGGGCAAAGGCAACGGCACCTTCCCGCAGAACATGTACGACACCTCGGTCAAAGTGCCGTTTATTGCCGCGCACCCAGGCCACACCCCGGCGGGCGCGGTTGCCGCCGGCTTGCTCAGCCACTACGATCTTCTGCCGACGCTGTTGGATTATGTGGGGCTGAAGGCTGCCATCCCCAAAGGATTGCCTGGGCACAGCTTTGCACCGCTGCTGCGCGGCCGCGCAGCGCCGGCGCGCGACCACGTGGTCGTGTTCGACGAGTACGGCCCGGTGCGCATGATCCGCACGACAAGATGGAAGTACATCCATCGTTATCCCTACGGCCCGCACGAACTTTACAACCTTGCGGCAGACCCGGACGAGCGCGACAACCTGATCGATGAAGACAGCGTTGGCGCGATGGTCGCTGAGCTGCGGTGCGACCTCGAAGCGTGGTTCTGTCAATTCGCCGACCTCGCACGCGACGGCGCACGCCAGCCTGTCACCGGCAAAGGCCAGCTCGAACGCGTCGGGCCAGAGGGCGAAGGCCGGACGGCTTTCGCCAGTGACTGGCATTACATCGATGCACAAGGCAACCCGCGGTAGACGGTTGCCTTGTGCGTTCGTCTAAAGCAATTGCCGCTGCACCTTCCAGGAAGCTCGGAGCTTCCTGGAAGGTGCAGCGGCGCGTAGCGTTGCAACAGTGCTATCACCGTCCCGGCCAGCACATCTCAACGCGCGGCTGACCAACGGCGTTTCAAAAAAATCCGTGCAAATCCGCGGTCTATTCTTTCTTTCGTCGGCCAGCTAGTGGACTGTCAAGCGTAAAACTTTAGTAGAGCGACAGCAAGGGAACGCAGATAGGCTCAGGTAAAATCGGATAAGCGCAGATAAGAGCAAAGCCGCAAAGCATCTGTGTCTATCCGAGGCCATTGGCGTTTATCTGTGTTTCCTTTCAACCAGCCGAACCAAAGCTTCTTGGTTGACAGTCCACTAGATTCAGTCCATATCGCCAGCCGGGTGCGGACGAGACGTCCGCGATCCCAGATTCACTCCACCACCTCCACCGCCACCACAGTCGCCCCGCCGACGCCATGACAGAGCGACGCCAGCCCGCGTGCTTTGCCATGTGTGCGCAGGGCGTGCACCAGCGTCACAAGGATGCGGGCGCCCGATGCGCCGATGGGATGGCCCATAGCGATGGCGCCGCCGTGCACGTTAATCTTGTCGTAGGGAATGCCCAGCAGCTTGCGCAGCAGCACGTTGTTGAGCGCAAACGCTTCGTTGTTCTCCACCAGGTCAAAGCTGGCGACATCGGCGTCCAGCTTTTTCATCAACTTGCGGATGGCGGGGATCGGCCCCTCGACAAAGCGCCACGACTCGACGCCCGCCCACGCGCCGCCCAGGATTTTTGCAATCGGCTTCAGGCCATATTGTTTGACTGCTTGCTCACTTGCCAGCACCAGCGCCGCGGCGCCGTCGGAGAGCTGGCTGGAGTTGCCCGCCGTCAACACGCCCTCCTTGGCGAACGCCGGCGGCAACAGACCCAGCGTCTCCAGCGTCGTTTCCGTCCGCAGCCCTTCATCGACCGCCAGCGTGATGTTGCGCCGGCGCTCGCGGACTTCGTAGGGGGCGATTTCGGCGCGCAGGTTGCCGGCCGCGGTGGCCGCGGTCGCACGCGTCTGAGAGAGATAGGCCACTTCGTCGAGTTCGGCGCGCGTCACGCCGTGCAGCGTGCAGAGGCGCTCCGTCTCCTCGCCCATCAGCTCGCCGGTGATGGGGTCAGTGAGGCCATCGACGAGCAGCGCGTCCTGCAATTGCTCCGCGTTGCCGAGGAGCAACTTGTAGCCCCAGCGCGCGCGTGCACTGAGCACAAAGCCCGCCTGCGACATCGACTCAATGCCACCGGCGAGCACCAGGTCGGCGTCGCCGGCGCGGATCGCCATGTCGCCGTTGATGACGCTCATCATGCCCGACGAGCAGAGCATGTCGATGGCGTAGCCGTCCACTTCAGCGGGAATGCCGGCCTTGAGCGCGGCGTGGCGCGGCACAAGCTGGCCGTGGCCGTGTTTGAGGATGTTGCCAAAGCTGTACAAATCGAGGTGCTGCGGCTCGACCCCGGCGCGCGCGACCGCGGCTTTCATCACATGCGCGCCTAAGTCAACCGGCGACACATCTTTCAACGTCCCACCAAACTTGCCGATCGCCGTGCGCGTCGCAGACACAATGTAGGCGTCACTCATCAGCTTGCTCCTGTGTGGCCGAAAGCCAACCATGTTCTACCATCCAGGAAGTCTCAAGACTTCCTGGATGGTAGACGAGATGTAGATGCATACACGGCTTTTATTGACTCGGATCGTAGAGAAAGAACCATTTCGTGTTCAGCTCGTCCAGGTAGCCATCCTGCTGCATCGATTCGATGGCCGCGTTGAAGGGTGCGACGAGGTCGGAGCCAGGCGGGTAGATGAAGCCAAAGTCCTCGGACTTGATGGCGTCGCCCACGATCTTGAGTTTGTCCGGGTTAGCGCCGATGTAGCCGCGACCGCTCGCCGCATCGACCAGCACCATGTCCACGTCGCCGGCAAGCAACGCCTGGACGGACGCGCCGAAGGTGTCGAAGAGCTTGATGCGCGGGTTAGCTTCGTCGCCGTCCAGGATGTCGTAGACCGCGGTGTAGAAGCCGGAGGTGCCTGCCTGCGCCCCCACCAGCAACTCGGCGTCCGCGGCAAATTCGGCTGGCGTCGTGAAGCGATCATCGGCGGCGCTCACCAGCATGAACTGCTGCGAAGTCATGTACGGCGCGCTGAAATCCACCTGCTGCGCCCGTTCCTCGGTGATCGTGATGCCGTCCATGCCGATGTCGAACTGACCCGCACTGATGGCCGGAATCATCGCCTCCCACGAGGAGTTGTTCCACTCCACCACGCAATTGAGCCGGCGGCAAATCTCCGTCACCGCGTCGTACTCCCAGCCCACCGCCTCGCCCGTCGCCGGGTCGATGAATTGCAGCGGCGTGTAGTCGTTTGCCATCGCCGCACTCACCGCCCGCCCACCCAAGTCCGGCAGGTCATCAACAACGCTGGGAAGCGCATCCTGAACAGCGGCGGGTGTAGCTTCCGCAGAAGAAGTTTCTTCAGCCATCGGCGTTGTCGCTGGAACAAGCGGCGCGCACGCACTTAGCGCCAACGCCAACATGAGGATCAACGCAAGCCAGGGCGACGATTTTTGTACGGTTGTCATATAGCTCTCCTTTTCTTGGTTCTATCGGTTCTGGTATCTACATAGGCGCCGCCAAACGGTGCGTTCGGCGGCGTCTCTTGTCCTGTGAATGGTAGACGGCGAAATCGCGCGTTACTGTCCGGCGGCGAAGACCGCAAGCGACTGGCCGCTGCCGTCGGCAAGGGTCAATTGACCCTCTTCGATGGCATACGTCGACACGGTGGTCAACAAGGCGAGGTAAATCGCCTCTTGATCCATCACGCCTGCCGGCTCGCTGCAGAACTTGAACGTGGCAACCGCCGGGCTGATCTTCATGACGCCGTCAGAGGCAGTGTACCCGCTGCTGTAATTGTTGCAACCGGCCGAGCCAGCCAGCAGGCCGTCGTCGCTAAACTCGGCGGTGATCTGGCTGTCGGCCAGCGGTGCGCGCATGGCGCTCACGCCGTCGAACAGGGAGATCAGCGCCCACGTTTTGCCGGTCAGGGCAGGATCGCTTGGGCCGGTGGCAGACGGCGCAATTGGGGTCGGCGGCGCGACGGTGACGGCAACTTCGGCGCTGCTCTCCTCGCCGGTCGAACCGGTGGCGACGAGGCGGAAGCGGTAGACGCCCGCATCGGTCAGGCAATTCTGCCCGGAGCCGCTTGTCTCAGCGTCGTCTAGAATCACGGTATCGCCGCGCAAGATCTGGATGGTCTTGACATCGCCGCCGACATTCCAACTGATCGCCACGCAGCCGTTGACGACGACGGCTTCGGGCGAAACGGCAAAAGCGTCGATCACGGGCGCCGTATTCGAAGGGGGTGCAGGTTCGACGGCGGCATCGGCCTTGACCACCCGCACTGTCTGTTGGCGGGTGTCGGCGCCGACCGCGTCGGTGGCCGTCAAAGTATAGACGAACTCGCCAATCTGCGGCGGGCAGTCCTGTAAATTACCTTCAGACGGCGCCGCTTCCCACAGCACCGCGTCGTCGCGCGTCAGTTGCACGGTGACGCCCTCACCGACGATGCGCCAGGAGATATCGACGCACGCACCGGCCGGCACAGCGCTGTTGGGAACGACGGCGAAGGATTCGATGGCGGGGCCGGCGTTCACTTGCACGTCGATGGTGATAGTGCGAATTGCTTCCGCGCCGTCGTCTTTAAGGACGCGCAGCACGTAAGCCGTCGTGCGTTCCGGGTAAACCACCTGCTGATCGGCCGCAGCTACGTCGTTGGCCTGCCAGTCCTGACCCTCTTGATAGAAGTACACGGCCTGGGCGTCCTGCACATCCCACACGAAGGTCACAGGCTGGCCGCGCGTGATGTCCATCGTGTCGGCGGAAAAAATGATGCCAGGCACGGGCGTTGGCGTCGGCGCAGGCGTCGGCGTTGGTGCGCCTGCCACCTGAATGCCCACGCGCAGCGTCTGCCCAAACGCGTTACCGACGCCGTCATGCAGCTCCCACAAGCTCTGATAGACGCCGGGCAGCAACGGCGCCACCAGGTCGACGGCGACATCGTAGGTGGCGCCCGGTGCGACTGTTCCCTGCACATTGACCGACATGTCGCGCATACCCATGCCCGCGCCCGGAGCGTTGCCGCGAGCAAAGGCAAAAAAGTAGCTGCTGTCCCAGGTGCATGCACCAATATTCTGGACGCGCCAGGATTTTTGGAAGGGCTGCCCAGGGAACATCACCGGCGGGGCGGTCATGGCCTGATCGTCGTAGGTAAGGTCGGCCACCCACGCCATGCCGTCGATACACGCGGCTGGGAGGGGCGGTATCGTGGAGGATGAGGCCGCTTCGGCAGCCGCGGTCGCCGTTTGCGCCGGGATCGCCGCAAACTCATTCACCGGGATGCCCAGATATTGCTCGGCGAGGCGCGCGGTCTTGCCACTTGCCATCAGCGCGGCCAGCGCCGCGTTGAGTTGGTCGCGCAGTGCGGTGGAGCCTCGGCGCACAGCGATCGCGTACTGCTGCTCGTTGATGCCCTGTCCGGCAAGCCTGGCCTCACCCGCAGCGACATAGGCTTGGGCGGCCAGCAGATCGAGCACAACGACGTCGACGCGCTCTGCTGCCAAGTCGCTGACAGCGTTGTTCAGGTCATCGTACAGCAACACGTTGCGCGGGGCGATCAGTCCCGCATCGACCAGTGTCTTCTGCACCTGATCTTCATAGATCGAACCGCGCTCCACCGCCACGCGCAGACCCTCTAGATCCTCATTTGTGCGCACGGTCAGATCCGCGGCGGCGCTGGTGAGATACGCATCGGATGAGACAAAGTAGGGCGTGGTAAAATCGACCAGGCGCGCACGCTCCGGAGTTTCTGAGACCGCGGCAATTGCCGCATCGATCTGACCGAGCGTCAGCGCCTGCGCAAGTCCGTCGAACGCCAGGTCGACAAATTCCACCTCGACCCCCAGTTGCTTGCCAATGGCGCGCGCTAACGCCGGGTCGAAACCGTCGATCTGGAAGCTCGGATCGTAGAATTCAAAGGGTGGATAGTCCACCGCGGCGCCGACGACAAGCTTGCCGTCTTTAAGAATCGCCTGCCAGTCAGCGGCAGCGTCAGGCAGCATTGGGAGAGCCGCTGGCGGAGTATTCACCGGGCGGCAGGCGGCAAACAGCAGGGCCGCCAGCATCGTCAGCAGCATTGCCATCATCCATACTGGGCGCGTTATGCTGTGCCTCATCGGATACATCCTTTCTCGGATTGTAGGTTCACTGCATGTTGGCAAAGACAGTATACCAGCGCACAGGCGCAAGCTGCAATCGACCCGCGGGGGCGGGATATACACCGTAACGTTGGTGAAAACGCCTCCGGCCTGCGCTTCCCAATCCGCTTGAGCAGCACAGGGAGCGCGGCAAATACTTGGCAGTTATTGTCCGGCAAAACGAACGGATGTTCTGTGCGTAAGATCGGTTTTTTGACGTAAGAAAAAGAAACCGGTACAATATAAAATAACAAACAGGTGCATTCTTTTTCGTTTTGCACGACGTTTTGCAAGATAAAGTATTCCGCCCCGTTCAAAGGAGCCAAGAACCATGTATCAGCAGCTTACACTTGTCGGAAACTTAGGGAACGATCCGGAAATGCGTTACACGTCCAGTGGTGTGCCGGTGACCAGCTTTAGCTTAGCAGTTAGCAAACGGTGGGTTGGCCAGGACGGGCAACAACAAGAGAAGACGCTCTGGTTCCGTGTGACGGCTTGGCGAAAATTGGCGGAAACTGCCAGCCAGTACCTGACCAAAGGCCGCCAAGTCCTTGTGGTTGGCGAACTTGAAGAGCCGCGTTCCTATACAGACAAGAGCGGCAACGCACGCTTCTCGCTGGATGTAACTGCCAACGAAATTCGCTTTTTAGGTCGCGCAGAAGGGTCGTCATACAACAGCGGCTCAACGCCTTCGGCTGCTGTGGCCGAGGAAGGCAAGAGCATGAGCGACGAAGACATCCCTTTCTAGCCCGTAGCGGAAGTCGCGCACCAGGCTCGATGAGCGGCCATTGCACTGACAATCGAACACAAACAAGAGGCGCCTTGACGGGCGCCTCTTGTTTGTGTTCGATGTGACCTTACAGCGCGATTGTGAAGGGAGAAGCCGGATGCGCGGCTAGGCGCTTCTCCTCTTGCGCGCTTTTTCCTCCACATCGGCGCGGGCGCGCCGTGCGATCGGTGCAGCAAGGTGGCGCTGAATCGTTTCCTCGTCAGGGTGAGGGTCGTAGAAATCACGGAACATTTCCAGGACTGAGATAGTGGCGTCTGTATAGCGTTCTAATTGCACGGCGTCGCCGGCTTGAACTTCGCCCGCAGTCAGCACGCGACAATAGGCGCCGGGCCGTTCCGCCGCGCGAAAACGTTTAACGAAGCCGGGGTCCCCCATACGCGCGGCCAACGTGACGCATGGGATGCGCGCCGCCGTCACCTGGAGCGCCACCGCACCTACGTGCAGGATGTCGCCGATGTTGAGGATGGCGCTCTCCAGCGCGCTGATGGTCAGATTCTCGCCAAAGGTTCCCGGCGCCAGTTCATCGCCCAGTTGCGCCGACCACCAGGCATAATCCGTTTCACCATACACATAGACCGCCTGGTCGACGCCGCCGTGATTCTGAACATCGACGACTGCGTCGCCGGCAAGGCCAAGCGGCGTGATTGTCACCGAGCCTGTCACCGGCAGCTTATAGATGCCGGTGGCGCCCGACAATTTTGCGTTTTGCACCGGCTGTTGCTGACCGACGTTTACACTGCTCAATCGCATAGTTGGCTCTTATCCTTGCTTGCATTCCAGATGGATATCATCCGGCTTTAGCATGTATTCTAAATGGCGCCGGACGGCCATCCTTGCATAACGAAATAAGCCGGACGCAATTGCAGGGCGCCATCCTTTCTGAGCAACTGTTTGAAAAGCCCCACCACGCAGTCATAAGGGGCGCAAAGAGGCACGAAGAGAAGAATTTGCAAAGACGGCTTCCAGGTGCTTCTTTGCGCCGCTTTGCGTACTTCGCGTCTTCGTGGTTACTTTTCAAACAGTCTCTGAGACCGGTGGGTGCAAAGCTTGACGCTGATTTGACCATGCTTCCATACTCTATTACGCTAACAGACCGCTTGATGAATAATGAACACGACGCAAACACTATGGCGCGCCGCAGAGAACTGCTCAAATAGGATTCATCCGTTATTGATTGGACGCAAAATGACCGAACACGCCGAACCCAGTCGTTCTGTTGCTGCGAACAATACGCGCAATCAGCTTCGCCTCTATCTTGCTAACATCATAGAACGGTTCACCGTTCCCGAAGAAATTGTCATCGTTGTGACTGCCCTGATCGTCGGCGTCGGCACCGGACTGGGCGCGATGATCTTTATCTGGCTCCTACAGCAGATCGGCGCGTTCACAGCGTTGGTCGTCGACAATGTCGGGTTGATCGTTGGCACGCTGGCGGTCATGGCCACGGCGGGCGCGCTCGTCGGCTTGTTGATTGACCGCTGGGCGAGTGAGGCAAAAGGTCATGGCGTGCCCGAAGTGATGGAAGCCATCGCGATCCGCGGCGGACGGATCCGGCCACGCGTGGCCGCGGTGAAGGTGTTGGCTTCCTCGTTAACGATTGGAACGGGCGGTTCCGCCGGGCGAGAAGGGCCTATCGTGCAGGTAGGGTCGGCGCTGGGTTCCACGCTTGGCCAGATCCTGGGCTTCTCCGAGGAGCGTGTGCGCACCTTGGTCGCCTGTGGTGCGGCAGCCGGAATTGCCGCGACCTTCAACGCCCCCATTGCCGGCACGATCTTTGCCATGGAAGTGATCCTCGGCCGCTTTACCGTGCGCTATTTTGGCGCTGTCGTCATCAGCGCCGTAGCCGCATCGGTGACCAGCCAGGCGCTGCTTGGCAATAAGCTTGCCATTCAGGTGCCGGCTTATCCGTTGCATAGCCTGGCGGAATTGCCGATCTACATAATGCTGGGGTTGGTTTCTGCATTAGTTGCTGTGCTTTTCATTCGCGTGCTTTACTTTACCGAGGAGAAGTTTGACAAATGGCGTATTCCGCTGCCCGCAAAAACTGCATTGGGCATGACGCTGACCGGCATCCTCGCGTTGCTGATTCCGGGCCAGGAGGTGCTGGGGCCTGGTCTGCACACCATTGCTGAAACGATTGCCCAGGACTTTCCACTTTCTCTCGGTTTTATGGCCGTGTTGTTGGTCGGAAAACTGCTTGCCACCTCGTTCACCCTCGGTTCTGGCAACTCTGGCGGTGTGTTTGCGCCGAGCCTTTTTATGGGTGCGGTGTTGGGAGGAATGGTCGGCAAGATCGCACAAGGTTTCTGGCCGGATGTGGTTGTGAATCCGGGCGCCTATGCAATTGTCGGCATGGCAGCCGTCTTTGCCGGCGCCGCGCGCGCGCCGATTACAGCCATCCTCATCGTCTTTGAGATGTCTGGCGATTACAAGTTGATTCTCCCTTTGATGCTCGCCACGGTGCTATCGACCCTGGTCGCCGAACGCATCTTCCCAGAATCGATCTACACTTTCAAGCTCAAACTCAAAGGCATCTCTCTTGAGCGCGGCCGCGATGTGGATATCTTGCAGAGTGTGACTGTCGACGAGGTGATGACACGCTCAGTGCAGACCGTTCCCGAAAATATGACCCTGGTCGACCTTTCGGATCTTTTCGCCCAATCTCATCGTCATGGTTTTCCGATGCTGGATGAAGATGGCAGACTGAGCGGGATTGTCACAATCACCGATCTGGATCGCGCGGTCGAAAATGGATTGCCGCGTCGAACCCAGGCCCGCGAGATCGGGACGCCACGCAGCCGGCTCCTGGTGGCTACGCCAGTGCAACCGGTGGGCGAAGTCTTGCGGCGCATGGGCACGCGCGGCCTCGGCCGGATGCCCGTCGTCGAAACGGACGCGCCGGAGCGCCTGATCGGAATGATCCGGCGCAGCGACATTATCCGCGCCTATGATATCGCGATAAGTCGGCGCGCCGAATTGCAGCATCGCACCAGACGGATGCAGTTGCGCAATCTCGACGACACCGAATTCGTGGACATCGTGTTAGAATCGGGTGACGCGGCTGTCAATCAGCGCCTGCTCGATATTGCCCCCTTGATCCCGAATGAATGCATCCTGGTCTCGATCCGTCGCAACGGTCACGTTGTCATTCCGCATGGAGACACCAGCTTTCGCCCCGGTGACACGGTGACGGCCTTTGTCAAGCGGAGCGACATCGAACGCATTCAGAACTGTCTACGCAGCGGCGCCACATCGATTTAGTTCGCTCCGTCATATTGAAAGATGCTCTCAATCGACATCTGAAAGAGGTGAGCGATCTTGAATGCCAATGGCAGGCTTGGATCGTATTTCTCCGTCTCGATGGCGTTGATGGTCTGACGTGAAACTTCCAATTGCTCCGCCAGATCAGCCTGCGACCAGTTGCGCTCAGCGCGCAGCACACGCAGCCGGTTCTTCATCGATACCTCCAGGTAAAGTACATCGAGGCGATGCCCCAACAGGCGATCATCAGCGGGAAAATCAGCGTCAGCGATAACTGCGGGATACCGACATTTTCGAGCAGCCCGGCCGTGAAGCTCACCATACCGACAACCCCGGCGGCCAAGGCAAGCGCGTTCAATTGGATGCGCTGCTGCAACTCATCCATGTGGTTAAGAAAACGCAGATAGGCCGCCAGGGCAAAAAGCAGCGGAATCACGGGCAGCACCGCCACTGCAAAGCGCCACGGGCTTTCTTGCAGCAGCGGAATGAACACCAGGGAACCAATTAACAGAAACATATAAGCAGCCATTGCGCCGATAAAATCGCGCAGGTAGATGCGACTGTGCTCTTTCATTTCTAATCTCCTTGTCACATTTGCTTGTCAAAATGTAAAATTAACTTTACACAAACAACTCTACAACAAGAATCCGAGCATGTCAAGTATATTTTACATTTTGTAATGCATAGTTTACATCACATGTCAGACAACAGCCACTGACAGGAGAGAACGATTTCGGTTCAAACCATCAGGTTCTGTATAATGGCACAGGGTCTGGCTGCACCGGCGCAACCGCCGCAGGTCGCCAGCCAACGGAACAAGTTCGCGGCGCGTCTTATTGCAAGACGCAAATGCATTCGCCCGCTAAAGGACCAGTCAGTGACAGCTACACTCAGCACAATTGTCGAAGCCATTCGCGACAATCTCACCACGCTCAACACGCTGCGCGACGCCACGCTGGCGCGCAGCCGCACGTTGACCCGCTCCTGCGCGCACAGCATCCGCGCCATCCATCGCCACGAATGGCAGGAGGCGGACGCGCTGCTTGAACAGGCGCGCCGCGAAGCCAAAGCAATGGTCGAAGCCGTAGCCGACCAGCCCACGCTCTATCACGCCGGCTACACCCAGGATGCGCTCAAAGAGCTGGTCGAGGCGCATCTGGTCAACGCCGTATCGCGCAAGTTGCCGCTGTCGCTGCCGGCGGAGCTTTACGTCACCGGCCCGACGTATCTGCGCGGGATGAGCGAGGCCGCCACTGAGATGCGCCGCTTTGTGCTCGACCTCATGCGCCGCAGCCAGGTGAGCGAAGCCGAGCAATACCTGGAGTTCATGGACGAAGTGTACAGCCATCTCATCACCGTCGATTTTCCCGATGCCGTGACCGACGGGCTGCGCCGCCACACCGACGTGCTGCGTGGCGTGCTCGAACGCACGCGCGGCGACCTGACCCTGGCGATCCGCCAGGACCAGATGCGCGACGCGTTGCTGGGCTTCGAGCGCAATCTCGGCGCCGATTTTGCCGCCAACAACCTCGGTTTGCAGGTCGCCGACGACGATTACGGACAGGAGTGAGAGGCATCCGCATGGCAAACGACCGTTCGCTTGTGCGCGCCAGCGACATTGGCTTGTGGGCTTTTTGCCATCGCGCCTGGTGGCTGGCGCACGTCAAACAGGCGCCGCATCAGAACCCGCAGCTTCTCGCACATGGCGTCGCGCGGCACGTCGCGCATGGCGCAGACCTGCAGCGGGCGCAATGGCTCCAACGCGCCGGCGTCTGGCTGTTGATCATCGCACTTTTTGCGCTGTTGGCGCTGTTGGCGCTGTTCGCCGCTCGCTGGCTATTCTGATGAACGCACGCCTATGAGCACTTCGTTTGAAACGTCGACCACGCCGACCGCGCCTAAATCTCCCGATGCCCCAGCGCGCGTCGAACGCAGCACCCTGGTGCAACATGCGTTGGAGTTCCTGCTCGCGGCGCAGACTCAACAGGACCAGGTTCAGCTCGAAGATCGCGCGGTCTATCGACCCGACTCCTGGCTGATCCAAAAATGCTGGGAAGCATTAGCGGACGCAGGCGCAGGCGCGGAAACATTATCCGTCGCCAGCATGGTAGCGCAGCGTCAACCGTTGACCTGGGTGCAGGCGCTGCACCGTCTTTCCAGGCAGATCGACCGCAAACTGGGGCTTGCCGATCTGGTCGGCCAGGAGCTGCATCGTTATCAACCGCAGCTCCTGACGGCCAACTCCTCCCGCGACGACGTTGTCGCACGCGACCGGCTTGTCTTTGCCGCGGCCGCGGCGGCCACGATCGGCGACGACCAACAGGCGCTCACCTTGCTCGAACGCCTCGACCAATTCACCGAACCGTGGGAGCGGCCGATTGTCACCCCCGAACAGCGTCTGCTGTTGGCCGATATCTGCGTGCGGGTCGGGCTGCACCCCTTGAGCAGCGCTGTCATCAGCAACGCGTTGCGGCGCTACAGCGACGCCGGCGCCCAATTTGTCTTGCTCGTGACGACCGCGGCCGGCGAGCATCTACGTGCGCCCGTCGTCGCGCCGCGCATGGCGCGTCTTCTCGGCCTGGGCGTCGACACTTTTCGCCACGCCACCCTGACCAGCCTGCATGCGCGGCGGCTCACCGCCATCGCGCTGGCGCAAGCCGGCGCCATCGACGAAGTGCTGGCGCAGTTGACCGCTATCGCCAACATTCAGGCGGCGCGGCGCGAGAGCGGCTTGTCGTTGCGTAAAGGCGATCAAAACCTGTTGCGTCAGGTGAAACGCCCGACCGCGGACGCCGACATCGATTTTCAAGTTTATACGATGCAAGAAGCCGTGCGCACCATGCCGGTGCGCCAGATGCCGCGTGAAGAGCGCATCGAGCTGGCGAATCGGCTTGTGTTGCTCGGCACCCAGAGCGACGGCTGGACCGCGGCCGGCGCGGCCGCCACGTTGATCGAGCTAGGCGCCGCCAAATTTGCGATCGATGTCGTCGAATCGATCTCGGCAAAGGATCCCACGAAGGCGGAAGGCTACATTGGGCTGGTGCGCGGCCTGCTGGCCGTCGAGGAGCCTGCGCTGGCTGAGGAACAGATCCAAAAAGGGCTGGAGTGGGCGCACGCTTATCCAGGTCGCAATCCCGAGCGTGCGCTGATCTGGGGGTTGGCCCAGGTCTATCTCGAACGCAACCAGCCGGACAAGGCGCTGACGATTCTGGACGCCTGGCGCGAACCGACAGGATTCTGGCATAACGTACGCACCTTCTTTGCCCGCAGCCTGAACGATGATGACCTGCGCGGTGACGGCTTGCGTCTGCGCGCCTTGCTGCTCCAGGAAATCCCGTCGGCACGCAATCAGGCAATTTTGAAGCGCGAAGTTGACACACTGCTGGCGTGGGCGCCGCGCCTGTTAGACGGTGAAGCATTGGTCAACTTTATGGTGGATAATCTGTTGGCGCCGCTTCTGGTCAGTGGGCGCGCCCAACTCGCTTTGTCAGTGCTGCCAGCGTTGCAGAACACGCTGCGTGCGCGCAGCGGCGAGAAACATGCAGCGCGACTCAACAACCTTTCCCACCTGTTGGTCAATGAACTGGGCGCGGAGTTCAAACAGGAGACGGCCACAAGTCCTAATGGGCAAACCGCGCTGGCTACGGTGCGCAGCGCAGTGGAACAGTTCATTGTCGCCATCTGGCAGGCAGACAGCCAACGTGGTCTCTGGCAGACTGTGCACGGCATCGCAGGTGTGCTGCCGCTGCTGATCGCGCTGGATGGCCCTGAGGCAGTCGTGACGTTGGCGCGCGGCGTCAAGCAGGCCGGGGCGCGGTGGAGTGAGACATGAGGGGTGACAACTTTTGACACAGAGATGCGGAGATGCAAAGGCTCGCAGAGAAAAGCGGCTTCCCTTTTTACGAATTACACATCACGACTACACGCCTGCCAGCAGCACGGCCGCCGCAGCATAAGGGTCGCTTTCGCGGCGGCGGATCTTTTCCACCATTTTTTCAAGACCGCCGGCCGGGATGCTGGCGGCAATCCGCCGATTTAACTCGGCGCGAATAATGTTTTCCAACGTGTTAGCGATACGCAACTGCTCGCGCATCGCCATCTCTCCTGACTCGCGCAGCCAGTGGCGATGCGCGTCAATGCGCTGGCGCAGATCCTCGACGCCGGTCCCATCCGTCGCCACCGTCTTCATGACGGTCACTTTCCAGCGCGTCTCTTCGTCCTCGCTCTCGGCCGGTGATTCCACGCGCAGCAATTGCCCGTGATGGCGCACGTAGCGTGCGCCGTTGCCTTCGATGTCGAGCATCATCTCCAACGCGCGCAACGTGCGATCCATCCCCGGTCGATCCGCCTTGTTGACCACCAGAATGTCGGCGATCTCCAAAATGCCGGCCTTGATCGCCTGGACTTCGTCGCCCAGCCCCGGCGCTTCGACGACCAATGTGGTGTGGGCAGTGCTGGCGATCTCCACCTCCGCCTGGCCCACGCCGACCGTCTCGACGATGATGCAGTCGAAGCCTGCGGCGTCTAACACCGTGACGACATCCCCGGTGGTCTTGCTCAGACCGCCCAGGCTGCCGCGCGTCGCCATGCTGCGCACGAATACGCCCGTGTCGCCTGCCAGCGCGCGCATCCGCACGCGATCGCCCAGCAGCGCGCCGCCGGTGAAGGGGCTGGTCGGGTCAATGGCAACGATGCCCACCGTCATGCCGGCCCCGCGACAACTTAGCGCCAGCGCTGTCACCAGCGTCGACTTGCCGGTGCCGGGCGCGCCGGTGACGCCAACGATGTGTGCTTTCCCGGCATGGGGATAGAGTGCGGTCAGCAGCGCGCTGGCGTCCGTCTCCTGGTTTTCGACGTGCGAAATCGCACGCGACAACATGAGCCGGTTGCCGTTCAACACACCTTCAGCCAATAGCGCAACTGAGGTGTGCTCCTTAAGGGCGCGGCTGCTCATTTAGACGATCACCTGGACGTGGTTCTGGATAAATTCGACATACGCCTCACTGGAGGCGCCGGGACCGAAGACGCCATCGACGCCGGCGGCCTTGAGTCTTTCGACATCGTCGTCGGGGATAATGCCGCCGACAACGACCAGCACATTATCCTGGCCCTGGGCGCGCAGCAGCTCGACTACCTTAGGGCAAAGCGTCATGTGCGCGCCGCTGAGGATGCTCAAGCCGACGACGTCGACGTCTTCCTGCAGGGCGGCTTCGGCAATCATCTGCGGCGTCTGCCGGATGCCCGTGTAAATCACCTCAAAGCCGGCGTCGCGCAACATGCGCGCGACGACTTTAGCGCCGCGATCATGGCCGTCCAATCCCGGTTTCGCCACCAAAATGCGGATCTTGCGTTCGCTCATAGCATCAACTCCTCAAAAGAAGCACTTCGACAAAACAACGAGATTGAGTGTAGCACGTTCATTTCGTTATGACCATATCCACGCGCGCAGGCGCATGCCTGGTTAGTTGACCAGGGGCGCCCCCTTCGGCGCCCTGCATCCCTGGCAGCGCCGTTGCATTTCTTACAAAACACTTCTTACAAAAGTGTCGTCCTCTGCTACAATCCCCTCATGATGCGAAATTCAATCGATTACCCAACCACTGAGCGTCAGGCGCGCTTGATCGCCGTGGCCGACCGATTAGCTGTTGTTTTTGCAACGCGCGCTGGCGAACAGGATCGCAGCGGCGCGTTTCCCTACGCAAACTTCGCCGACATCCGCACCGCTGGCTTGCACGCGGCGCCAGTCCCTGCCGAGTATGGCGGATGGGGCGCGGATCTGCTGGAAACCGTCATGATGGCAGAGCATCTGGCGCGGGGCGATGGCAGCACCGCGTTGAGCTTTGTCATGCATTTGCAAACCATTGGCAGCGCAGTCGAAAATGGCGACTGGCCGCCGGATCTGCTTGCCGAGCTTTGCCGCGCCGCGGTCGCACGCGGCGCGCTGGTCAATTCGCTGGCGACTGAGCCGGCGTTGGGCAGCCCCAGCCGCGGCGGTCTCCCCCAGACGACCGCACGTCCGTGTGGCGCGGGCGATGGCGCCCCTGACACGTGGATGATCGACGGCTGCAAGAGCTTCGCCAGCATGTTCCCAGTCCTCGACTACGCTGTTATCCCTGCTGCGCTCGAAGATGGCAGCGGCGAAGTGGGGCGCTTTCTCGTCGCGGTGGACGACCGCTTTCAGGTTGACTGGGCGTGGGACGCCAGCGGGATGCGCACGACGGGCAGCCACACGATCACGCTGCGCGGCGTCGAGACGCCACACACCACGCTCATCGGCCGCTCCGGTCAGGCCAGAGGCGGCGTTGGCAACGCGTGGTTCACGCTCGGCATCAGCGCCGTCTATTTGGGCGTAGCTGCAGCCGCTATCGACGCCGCCGGCGAGTATGCGTGCAACCGCGTCCCCACCGCGCTGGGACGACCCATCGCCGAGTTGGAAGGTGTGCAGCGCCGGCTTGGCCAGGCCGCGCTGCTGTTGCACACGGCGCGTGCGCAACTCTATTACACCGCCGAGCAATGGCTGCACTATCCTGCGCGCCGCACGGAACTGACCGCGTGGCTGGCCGCCGCCAAAGTCACCGTGACCAACCATGCTGTCGAGGCGGTCGACCATTGCTTACGGGTGGCAGGCGGCGCCGGACTGAGCCGCACCCTGCCGCTCGAACGCTACCATCGCGATGTGCGCGCCGGGCTGAGCCACCCGCCCAGCGACGATGAGGCCGCGGTTGCATTTGGCCGCGCGGTCGTGCAGAGATTCAGAGACAACACACCAACGGATGCAGAGAAGGAACAAATTTGATCCATACGCTCGAATCAGTCTGACAAATTGTTGCGAATCTAACAAAAGGCCGTTGACGCAGACAGCCAGCAATCGCAAGAATATCGACAGATCAGTGTCCATATTCAAGGAGCCTGCTATGTCTCTGTCTTCCTCCACCTCCCAACGCCCGACGCCTGCCCATCCTGCCGACTCATTTCAACCAGAACCAGCCAACACCCCAGTGCAGTGGCAGGCTGTCCTCTTGCCTTATCTATTGGGGCTGCTGACTGCTTTCACGCTGGCCGGTGCGGGGTTCTTCCTATTACGCCACCCCGAGCCGCCGCCGATTCAGTTGATGGCGCCGCCTACCCCAGCGCCGACGCTGACAATCGCCCCTACGCCCACGCCGGGGCCGATCGTCGTCTATGTGAGCGGCGCGGTGGTGACGCCCGGCACCTTTGTTTTGGCGCCGGGCGCCCGTATTGCCGATGCCATCACTGCGGCCGGCGGGTTGCGCGCCGATGCGGACGGAGCGTTGGTCAATCAGGCCGAACATCTCTTCGACGGCGCACAGGTGCATGTCCCCGGGGCGGGAGTAGTGGGATCAGCGCCAGCGCCAATCGCCGGTCTTTCCGGCCTGCTGCCCACGCCGACGCCGGAAAGCCGCACCGCTGCCGTGGAATTAGCGGCCGGCGACCTGATCGAACTCAACACGGCAACGCAGGCAGAACTGGAAACCCTGCCTGGCATTGGCGCCAGCAAGGCGCAGGCCATCATCGCCGACCGTCCCTACGCCACTGTCGACGATCTGGAGCGCGTCCCCGGTATTGGGCCGGCTACGATCACCCGGTTGCGCCCGCTCGTCACCGTGCAGCCCTAGCGTGCGGCCATTCAGCCGGAATCACGCCAGAATCGTTACAACATAGACTGGCGATACAACGCTCCGAACCAACAGCCCGCCACGGGATAGACCCGAACAGGCATCGGCTGCACGCAACCAGTCAACCGCAACTGCCTTACAGAATGCAGTGTGCGGCGCCCACGAAGCCAGAGGTCGAAAAGAAAAACTATGGCAAAAGAAGAGCAAAAGGGAATCGGTGAGCAGGCCAAAGACGCCGTCGTCGATGTCCGCAACGAATTGATTGTGCAGAGCGCCAATCTCTACATCCTGATGCGCAAGGTGCTGCTCTCCAGTCTGGGTGCAGTGGCGCTCACGATGGAAGAGGCCAACGAGTTGCTTGCCAAACTGGTGGAGCGCGGGGAAATCGCGGAGACCGATCTGCAAAAGATGATCGACGAGTTACGCGCGCAGCGCGAGCGCAGTGAGGCAGAGGCCGCCAAAACCCGCGACGAACTCACCAAGAAGGCGTCGAACACGCTGGAGGGGAGCGTCGAGACCATCCTGACGCGCCTGAATGTGCCCAACAAGAGCGACATCGAGGAATTGAGCCGCAAGATCAGCCATCTCAACGAGAAGGTCTCGGCGCTCAATCAACAAAGGCACAACAGCGACCGATAACAGACTGGTTATTGCAACAAAACAAATGGGGCGCAATTGCGCCCCATTTGTTTTGTTGGACAGCTTTTCAAGTTTCGCACCACCGACCTGCCAAGAATGTCGGCTAACGGGATTTCAACTTCCCCGGTCGATGCTTTCAATCTCCCGATTGCTTGATCGGTTTTGTCTGCGGCATGGTCTGAACGCGCGGCAGCTTTGGGCCGACGAGACGCGTACGGTGCGCCACCAGCCAGCGGCGCACCGGCGGCGTTCGCACCAGCAGCAGCAATGCCAGCACCCCAGCATAGATCAGCGGCTCCTCGCGTTCGGCCGCTTTGGCCTGCCACAGGAAATGCAACACCACCAACACGCCCGCCGCATAGACCAGGCGATGAAGTCGCTTCAAGTTGCGCCCCAAGCGTTTCATCCAGCCACGCGTCGAGGTGATCGCCAGGGGAATTAGAATGAGCAGCGCGGCGCCGCCCGCCAGGATGTACGGCTTGTCCAGCACGGCGTCTTGAAAGATCAGCCCAAAGTCAAACCCGTAGTCCAGCCCGATAAAATTGACCAGATGCAAGGAAGCGTAGACAAAGGCAATCAGCCCCAACGACTTGCGCACGGTCAACGCTCTGCGCAAGCCGAAGATTGTATTGAGCGGCGTGCAGGCCAGGCTGAGCAAGAGCACAATCATCGCCGCGCGGCCGGACAGGTTGTTAATGGTGTTCACCGGATCGACGCCGAGATCGCCGTTCGCTGCGCGCCATCCCAGCAACGCCAATGGCGTCAGCGCGCCCAGCGTCACCGCCCACCAGAACCAATGCTCTTTCAGATAACCCATCGTCGATGAACGTTCATCGCTGCGGATTCGGCCACTCATCGTGCGCTCTCCTCTCCTCAGAAATTCCCGCTCAGATCCATGCCGGCGTAGAGTGAGGCGACTTCCTCTGCATAGCCGTTAAACATCAACGTGTCGCGGCGTCCGCTTTCGCCGATGCGCCGCTCTGAGGCCTGCGACCAGCGCGGATGATTGACTTCTGGGTTGACGTTGGCGTAGAAGCCATATTCGTTTGGTGCGGCATCGTTCCAGGTGGTGGCCGGGATGCTGTCGGTCAATTCAATGGTCACTACCAACTTGATGCTTTTGAAGCCATATTTCCACGGCACGACCAGCCGGATCGGCGCGCCTTGCTGATTGGTCAGCGGCTTGCCGTACATGCCTGTGCCAAGAATTGCCAACGGATGCATTGCCTCATCGAGGCGCAATCCTTCCTGGTAGGGCCACTCCAAGACCGACGAACGTTGGCCGCGCATCTCGTCGGGGCGATAGACCGTGACGAACCTGACGTATTTTGCGTCGGACTTGGGGTCAGCATCCTTCAACAGCGCGGAAATCGGGAAGCCGACCCACGGGATCACCATCGACCAGGCTTCGACGCAGCGCAGACGGTAGATGCGCTCTTCCTGCGTGTAGCGTTTGTAAATATCGTCCAGGTCAAGCACCAAGGGATTGTTGACCAGCCCGGTGACTTGAACTTGCCACGGGTAGGGGTTGAACCCTGCAGCTTCGCTGGCGACCGCTTCTTTGTTGGTGCTAAATTCGTAGAAATTATTGTAGTTCGTAATTTCCTGGAATTGATTGAGCGGATCGCCCAGTTCGTCCTGGCTCTTGCTGGCGGTTGGCTCCGCAAGGGACAGCGCTTCCGGCAGTTTCTCCGCACCGAGCGCCCGCGTCAACGCCGGTTCTGCATCGGCGGCGGGTGCACTCGTATTGCTGAGGGTGGCAGGCGAGCACGCAGCCAGCGCCAACGAACCTGCCGTCACCCCGGCAGCCGCCATGAATTGGCGCCGGTTGAGAAAAACGTGTTCCGGTGTAATTTCTGCTGGTGCAATTTTGACCATAGTGCACTCCCTTTCTAGATCATTACAAGAGGCGGATGGATGACGCCGCCGACCATATCGCTGTCAAGTATTGCAGAGTGTATAATCTCGCGTCAGTTTGTGCTGTATGATTGCTTGCAACCAGCCGCAAATAAAATCAACGGGTTACATTCTTGATTAGCTGCATTGGCAGCCATGACGCGCGATGTACACACTATGCTGCCATCTTATAGAAACAAGGTGACAGAGAGCTTAAGTAGATGTTACATGTTTCTAAAGGGCTAAAATCCGCTCGAACAGAAGGGGTTCCCAAGTCGATGAGCTTACTGCAACACCTGCACCCATCCACTGTGCATTTCCCCATCGCCCTGCTGCTGCTTGGCAGCGCGCTGACGCTCCTCCACCTTCTGCGGCGCGCGCCATTGGATCTCAAAGTGACGGTCTGGCTGTTGCTGAGTCTGGGCTGGCTCGGCGGCGCGGTCGCGGTCCTGACCGGCTTGCTGGCCCAGGTCAACCTGCCGCCGGATGCGCCTTACCGCACTGTCCTCAATTTTCATATCGGCGCCGGGTTGGCCGTGCTCGTTGTGTATGGATTTCTGCTCTATCGCGGCTGGCTCTATCGCGGGGTAAAAGCCCAGAAAGCGCGCCAAAAACGTGGGGTCGCAACCGGTGATCTGCTTGATGATGAAACGGCGCGCACGTGGATTGCGGCTGTCGTCGTCGTGGGCGCGCTGCTCATTGTGGCGACGGGGTGGTATGGCGGCCTTCTCGTCTATGAGTTTGCTGTCAACATCAAAAGCTGAGCGTCCCGATTCCCCACTGCACCGCCGCCACCGTCAACGGCAACGTCACAAAGGAGAGCGCGGTTTGCACGGTGATGATCGTCGCCATCGTCGGCGCATCGCCGCCCATTTGTCGCGCCAGGGTATAGGCGGAGGCCGCGGTGGGCGCGGCGCCATAAAAGAGCAGCACCAACAGCGCAGTATGCGACAGATCGACAAAGTGCGCGGCCACGAGCAGCATGGCGGGGAAGACAACCATCTTGCCAAGGACGGAGAGCAACACCGGCAGGCCAGCGCTGGTCATGGCGCGGAGGCGGATGTTGGCGCCCACGCAAAGCAGCATGATCGGCAGCGCCGCCGCGCCGAGAATCTTTGCCATGTCGTGGACAACGGGAATCGGCGTCACACCGAGCAGATTGACCGCGATGCCCAGGAAGACCGCGATCAGCAACGGATTACGCACTAAATCGCGCAGGACCGCGCGCAGCACTGTGCGTTGATCGCCGCCCCCGCGGATCATCGTCACCATCAGCGTCACCACGGTAATATTGGTCACCGGGATCAATAGCGCCGTAACCAGCGACGCCAGCGCCAGCCCCTCCGCGCCGAGCAAGCGTTCTGCCACCGCCAGCGCGATAAAAGAATTGTGGCGTGCGGCGCCTTGCAATACAGAGCTGGCCGTCGCGCCGCGCAACTTGCCCAGCCGGCTGCTGACGAGGGCAAAGAGCACGGCGCTGCCAAAGCCTGTGTAGATGACCACGGCGAACGAACTGAGCAGATCGCCCGACAGCTTGATCGTCGATGTGTTGTTGAAAAGCAGCGCGGGAAAGAGCACCCAATAAACCAGCCGGTCGTTGAGATTCCAAAATTCGACGCTGGGAATGCCCCCGCGCCGCAGCCAATAGCCCAGCACGAGGAGCAGGAAAATTGGGGCGATCGACAGAAAAATAGTGATCATGAAAGCGCCAGTGGCGGCCCAAGCAGTTCCATGCCGTGGCTGCGCCAGAGCGCCGGATCCTGCGGCGGCATGGCGTTGGCTTTGGTGACCTCGCGGAAGAAGGCCTCCATCTGGCCGGCCGGCAGAAAGGCGATCAACATGCGCCCGCGACCCTCACCCACGTGCGCCCAAACGTGCGAATGCTGACGCGGCGCCAGCAGCGAATCGCCGGGCTGAAGCGCAAAACGCTCATCGCCTAGCTCCACCACAAATTCTCCCTCCAGCGCATAGAACCATTCGTCCTGAGCGTAATGGAGATGGCGCGCCGGGCCGCCTTTGGCGTGAAAGGTGTTTTCCAGCACCAGCAGACCGCTGGGTGCAGTGGGAACCACCTTGAAGGCGATCTCGCTGATGCCCAGACTGCGCCGTTCGCCAAAGCAGTCCTGACCCGCGGCCACCAGAATGCTGGAAGGCATTGCACTTGCACCAGAGTCAGAAGCAGTCATCGATTCACTCCTTTGCGCTCAAAAAAATCACTTAGCTACGTCGGTAGAGGGTGAATCGCCCAATTTCAGTAATTCACGATTTTACCTCACACAGAGACACAAAGCCACAAAGAAAAAATGGCTCCCTTTTGTTCCCTCGGCGGCTTTGTGTGAGTTTCGTGAAGTATTGACTTTTGCTTATTCTCCAGCAACGATCAGATCAGCGTACGCTTCCGGGCGACAGGTTTGCATGTAATAGCGCTCCGCCGCGTCCCAACGCTTGAGCCAATCTTCTGCATCGCCGCGCTGCAACTGTCGCTGCCAGCGCCGCGCCGCCGACGATTCCACCAGCAGCAGGAGCGCAAAGTAACTGCGCAGTTCCGGGCGCAGCGCATAACAGCCTTCGACCACGACAACTCCCTGCGGCTGGACTTCATGCCAAAGCCCATCCAATCTATTCAGCGACCAGTTGTACTTTTGATAGCGGCCGGCCTGTCCCACGCGCAGCGGTTGCAGCACCTGGCGCTCGAGACGCTGCCAGTCGTAATACCATGCATAACCGCCGGCGGCGTCGAGCGCGGCCCGCGCCGGCGGCGCCAGCGGGCGGTAGAAGTCATCCATGCGAACAACCGTGGACAAGGGATACGAGGCGTGAATCTGATCGGCCAGGGTCGACTTGCCTGCGGCGCTGTGCCCGTCGATGGCGACCAGCGTAACGAGCGCTTCTCGTTTTTGCTCAAGCAGTTGATGCAAGGCTTCGAGCGGCTGAGGCATTTTCATTAGTTCACGACCAGCCATTCTATTCTCAAAAAGACTTCAACGGGAAGGGTTACTATCCTAACGGGTTCAGCCAGAAGTACAAAACTGCCAGCAGTTGTCGCGCCTTATCAAAATCCTGTCCATCTGGCGAGTTGACTAAATTCCTTTCTCGATCAAAAATCATAACGAACGTTCGCTTTTTTCTGAGGATGGAAAGATGGTTGACGAGCCGCTGCGCAAAGGAGAAGCCACCCAGGCGCGCATTCTTGACGCCGCCTACAGCCTGTTTATGGAGCAGGGCTATCACGGCACGTCGATGCGCCAGATCGTCGAGCGCGCCGGCGTCACCACGGGCGGCGTCTACAACCATTTCGCCAGCAAGGAAGAGATCTGGGTCGCGGTCTTTCTGGAGCGCCACCCGTACCGCGCGATTCTGCCGCTGCTGCGCGAGGTGGACAGCGGCACGCTGGAGGAATACGTGCACAGTGCGGCGCAGCGGCTGGTGGGCGAGCTGAACAAGCAGCAGGACCTGCTCCACATCATGTTTATCGAGTTGGTCGAATTCAACGGCGCGCACATCCCGCAACTCTTCGAGCGCATTGCGCCAGAGCTGCGGCCGCTGGTCGATCTGCTCGATGCGCACGTCGGCGAACTGCGCCCGATTGCGCCGCCGTTGCTGGCGCGCACCTTCCTGGGCTTCTTCTTCTCCTACTACATCACCGAGGCGATGATGCCGCCGGCCGTACGCGCGCTGATGGGCGACGGCGCACTCGATGCCTTTGTGGATATCTACCTGCACGGGGTGGTTGCCGGTGGCGAGGGGCGAGGGGCGAAAGATTTGTTTACAACGTAACCACAAAGATCCGCCCAATCCGTAAAATCCGCGGTCTATTCTTTTAAGGCGCAAGTTGCCATGTGGAATCGTCTGAGCAGTCTCATCCGCAAAGAGTTCATCCAGATCATCCGCGACCCGCGCACGCTGGGCATGACCTTTATCATGCCCGTTGCCATGATGTTTCTGCTCGGTTATGCCGCCACCAACGATGTGCGCAATATCGCCCTTGTCGTGCTTGACCAGGATCAGACGTCGGCCTCGCGGCGATTGATCGACGCGTACCGCGTGGCCGACTATTTCTCGATCGCGCAGCCGGTTGCCTCCGAAGATGAAATGCGTGGGTTGATCGACAACAACACGGCGCGTGCCGGGCTGATCATCCCGCCTGGCTATGGGCGGGCTCTGGCAGGTGGAGGGAGCGCCAAAGTCGCCTTTGTCCTCGATGGCTCCGACCCCACCGTCGCCAGCACCGCGTTGTCGGCCGCCCAGTTCATCGGCCAATCATTGTCGACGCAGGTGAATCTGGATCGCTTGCAGGCGCGCGGCCAAACGGTGATGACCCAGCAACCGATCGACATCCGCACCCAGGTCTGGTTCAATCCGGGGCTGGTCAACTCCTACTACATGGTGCCGGCCATGATCGGCATCATCCTGCAGTACCTGACGACGATGCTCACCGCCACCTCCATCGTGCGCGAGCGCGAGCGCGGCACCATCGAGCAGTTGATCGTCACGCCGCTGCGTTCGTGGGAGCTGGTCGTCGGCAAGCTGACGCCCTACGTGCTGATCGCCTTCCTCAACACCATCGAGGTGCTGACAATCGGGGTGCTGCTCTTTCACGTGCCGATCAACGGCAGTCTGCTGCTGCTGCTGGCGCTGACTTCGCTCTTTCTGGTGACGACGCTGGGCATCGGCCTCTTTATCTCCAGCATTGCCAATACGCAGCAGGAGGCCATGCTCACGACGATGTTTACGCTGCTGCCATCGATCTTTCTCTCCGGCTTCTTTTTTCCGCTGGCGGCGATGCCGGGTTGGCTACAGGTGCTCAGCTATCTCATTCCGCTGCGCTACTTTCTGATCATGGCGCGCGGCATCGTGCTCAAAGGTGTGGGTATGTCGGCGCTGTGGCCGGAGGTGGTGACGCTGAGCATTTTTGCATTGGTGGTGATGGGCGCGGCGGTTTCGCGCTTTCGCAAAAGCCTGGATTAACGAGGATTCTATTCTATGCACCTAAACTCGCGGCGGATTGCGCCTGTGCTTTTTCTCCTGCTCCTGCTGGGGCTGGCCGGTTACTATCTAGTCTGGCCGATGCTGAGCAAAGATGGCGAGTTGGTCGTCTCCGGCTCGATCGAGGCCACCGAGGTGAAGATCGCCTCGGAATTTGGCGGCCGCGTCGAAGAAGTCTACGTCAGCGAAGGCCAGCGGGTGACGGCGAACGACGTCGTGCTCTCGGTCAAGCTCAACAATGCGACGCGCAGCTCGTCACGCGAACGTGTGCTCGCCTTGATCGACGGCGTCGTGCTCTATCGGTCGGTGGAGCCGGGCGAAGTGGCTGCGCCGGGCGCGCCGTTGATCACGGTGGGCGATCTCGACCATATGACGCTCACCGTCTATGTGCCGGAGGATCGCTACGGCCAGATCATGTTGGGCGAGAGCTATCCGGTGACGGTCGATTCGTTTCCCAGCGAAGTCTTCACCGGTACGGTCAGCCACATCGCCGACCGCGCCGAGTTCACCCCGCGCAACGTGCAGACGACCGACAGCCGCCGCACCACGGTCTTTGCGATCAAGCTTGATCTGGCGCCGAGCGAGGGCAAGCTCAAGCCGGGGATGCCGGCGGATGTGAATTTTGGAGAATAGAAAATAAAGATAGAGATTGGAGATTGAGAGATTATGCGATAGGAGATGAGATCGCCTCTTTCCAATCTCCAATCTCTTAATCTCTCAATCTCCCTTCTTTAACCCATTGCCATGTCTGACTTAATTGACGCCTACAACCTGCATAAATCCTTCGGCGCGACCCAGGCGGTCGCCGGCGTGAGCGTGCGTGTGGCCGCGGGCGAGATCTATGGGCTGGTCGGGCCGGACGGCGCGGGCAAGACCACAGTGATGCGGCTGCTCTGCGGCGCGCTGACGCTGGACGAAGGCGACGTGGAGATCGGCGGTTACGATATCCGCCGCCAGGTTGAGCGCGCGCGCGAGCAGATCGGCTACGTGGCGCAGCGCTTCTCGCTCTACAAGGAGCTGACGGTGCAAGAAAACCTGCGCTTCTTTGCCGAGGTGCGCGGGCTGCAGGCGGCGCAATGGGCGCCGCGCAGCCAGGAAATCCTGGAGTTCGTCGGGCTGGAAGCCTTCCGCGACCGCCGCGCCGGCCAGCTTTCCGGCGGCATGAAGCAGAAGCTGGGGCTGGCGCTGGCGCTGATCAACGCGCCGCGCGTCCTGCTGCTCGACGAACCGACCACCGGCGTCGACCCGGTGACGCGCCAGGATTTCTGGCGGCTGATCCTGCCGCTGTTGCGCCGCGGCAACCTCGCCGTTCTGGTCAGCACGCCCTACATGGACGAGGCGCTGCGTTGCACGCGCATCGGCTTTCTGCGCGAGGGGCGCATCATCAGCGAAGGGCCGCCCGCCGCACTGCGCAGCCGGCTCGATGGCCGCATCCTCGAACTGACTGGCGCGCCAGAGAAGCTGGTTGTGGAGGTCGCCCGCCGCGATCCCGGCGTAGAGACCGCCGAGCGTTTTGGCAACCGCTTTCATCTGCGCGTGGCGCCCGGCCAGGCCGACGCGGTGCTGGCGCGGCTGGGCGAGTCGATCCGCACGGCGGGCGGCGTGGTCACGGAACTGCGCGCCATCGACCCGCAGTTGGAGGATGTCTTCATCGAACTGGCAGAGAAGACGCCTTGACGCAAAAAGGTTTTGACGCAGAGATGCAGAGAGGCGGAGGTGCGCAGAGAAAAGCAAAGGCGGGGTGTTCTCTGCGTTTCTTCTGTTGTTTCGCGCCTCTGCGTCAAAATTGTTCAACAGCGGACAGTCCAGCTTGCCGAGGAAGATGCCTATGACCATCGTGATCCACACCGAAAACCTCACACGGCGCTTTGGCGACTTCGTGGCGGTCGATCATCTCAATCTCGACGTGCCTGCGGGCCAGGTGCTTGGCTATCTCGGCCCCAACGGCTCGGGCAAGACGACGACGATCCGCATGTTGCTGGGGCTGCTGCATCCCAGCGAAGGCCGCGCCGAGGTGCTGGGGCTGGATGTCACCGCACAGCCAGATGCGGTGCGGGCGCGCACGGGCTACATGTCGCAGAAGTTTGCGCTCTACGGTGAGCTGACCGTGCTAGAGAACCTGACTTTCTACGCCGGCGTCTATGGCGTCAAGGAGCCGGCGCGCATCCGCGAGATGTTGGCAAGCCTGGAGCTGGCCGAGGTGCGCGACCAACGCGTGCACAATCTCTCCACCGGCTGGCGGCAGCGGCTGGCGCTGGCGACGGCGATCATCCACCGGCCGGGGTTGCTCTTTCTCGACGAGCCGACCAGCGGCGTGGATCCGGTGGCGCGGCGCGCCTTCTGGGACCTGATCTACGATCTGTCGGCGCAAGGCATCACGATCATGGTCTCCACCCACTACATGGACGAGGCCGAGTATTGCACGACGGTGGGCATCATGCGCGCCGGCAAGCTGCTGGCGCTCGACGAGCCGGAGAAGCTCAAGCAGGCGCTGCCGGGACAAGTGTGGGAAGTGCACGCCGACCCCATGCTCGACGCGCTTGATTTTCTGGAGACGCAGCCCTTTGTCCTGCGTGCGGCGCTGGCAGGCGATCACCTGCGCGTGGTCACGCCGAATGACGCGGACGCCGGCGCGCTACGCGCCGCGCTGGCTGCACACGCCATTCACGTAAATGACCTAAAGCCTGGCTCCGCCACGATGGAAGATGTCTTCATGACGCTTTCCACGAAGGATTAGGTTTTTACCCTCTTTTTTTGGTTTGGTGCATAACCCCTCTACTGCTTTACCTTCATTCGAGACTTTCCCAAGTGACCCTGCTCATAGGGCATCAAGAACCATAAAAATGCCTGCGCGCCTTTGCGTCTCTGCCTCTTTGTGCAGCACCGTCAGGCTGATAGCCTGACCTACGCATCTACGCATCAGAGCCGCCAAATGTTGGGGGCGCATTCCGTAGGTCGGACTATCAGCCCGACGGTGCTGGGCCAACGATCCGGGTGGCATTAACCAGCGGCAGGTCTGGCCGCCGGGGACACAACGTTCAACAAGGTGATGGCAGCACCGTCAGGCTGATAGCCTGACCTACGCATCTACGCATCAGAGCCGCCAAATGTTTGGGGGTGCACCCGCTAAGTAAAGGGGACTTGCATTTACTGCGTTCGGAGGGCAAAATGCATAGCGCTTACCATAGGAAGCAGCTTTCCCAGCAATTCATCGATGCTTCCCAGTGAATCGTTGCGATTGGAAGGTGTGAATGTACAGCGATGTGCATAAACGATTGTGACCCCACCCTAGCTTGCCAGCTAGCACCCCTTATGGACAAAGTGACACTTGTCCTCTCTCATCGATTACGTGTGCCCCTCACAAGTGATAGATTTCACAAGGTACATTGGAAGTAGTAATTTTCGGATTTAAGCATGCGTCCAAATACCACGAAATTGAAAGTTGTTTTTGTACTAAAGGAGACACCTGTCATGGCATTAGATCGCAAGGAACTCGACCAAATTCTCTCCACGCTCAACAAGTATGCGGAAAAGAAACTTACGACAGAATTTTTGTTGAAACTCGACCACGAAGATCGCTTTCCCAATGAGGTGCTCGCCGACCTTTACAACAACATCGGCCTGCATCTCGTTTTTATTGACGAGAGCGATGACGGCCTCGGCGGTAGCGCTTATGACGTCTATCGCGTTTCCGAGGCCATGGCCGGCATCGATGTCGGCATTGCCACCGGCGTGCTCGCCACCTTTCTCGGCGCCGATCCGATCGTCGTCGGCGGCACACCGGAGCAGAAGCATCACTGGATGAGCCGCATCGCCAACGAGGGGCTGCTGGTCGCCTACGGCGCCACGGAGCCGCAGGCCGGCTCCGACCTGGCGCAGCTCAAGACCAAAGCCGTGCCGATGCTGAATGAAGACGGCACAGTCCAAGGGTATACGATCAACGGTCGTAAGCAGTGGATCTCCAACGGCGGCGTGGCCGAAATCTACACGATCCTGGCCGCGACGCCAGGCGGCCCTTCCTGGTTCGTCATCGAAAAAGATGCCGAGGGCTTCAGCAAGAATAAGCCGGAAGACAAGCACGGCATTCGCGCCAGCAACACCGCTGCGCTCTTCCTGGAAGATGTCTACGTCGATGCCGACCGGCTGATGGGTGGCGTCGAAGGGCAGGGGATGGCACAGGCGCAGGCCGTCTTTGGCTACACGCGCTTAATGGTGGCGGCCTTTGGGCTGGGCGCCGGGTGGGCCGCGCTGAAGCGGGCGGTCAAGTACAGCCAGACGCGCGTCCAGGGCGGCGCCACACTCAACGAGAAGCAAGGCTATATGGACAAGCTGATTGTTCCCAATGCCGTGCGACTCGAAGCGGCGCGTGCTTACATCGAGTGGACCGCGGCGCGCATCGACGCCGGCGACCCCAACCAGCAGACCGAAGGCGCGGTCGCCAAGTATCTGGCCACCGAGTCGGGCAACAAGGCTGCCGAAGATGCGATCCAGGCGCTGGGCGGCTACGGCTACACCAAGGAGTACATGGTCGAGAAGTTCAAGCGCGACGTGCGCATCACCACGATCTACGAAGGCACTTCGGAGATCATGGAGTGGACGATCAGCCGCGACCGCTGGCAGCTTCATCTCAAGAGCAAGGGCGCCTATTACAACGACTGGGCGGCTAAGCTGGAGACGCTGGCGCGCACCAACAACAGCAGTGGCGCCGCCACGGCCGCGCTTGCCATGCGCGCCATTGCCGTGCTCCTGGAGCGCGCACGCATCGACCGCCTGACCCGCAATCAGCATATCCTGTTCCGCCTTGGCGAATTGATTGCCTTTGCCGAGACTGCCGCCGTCTTTGCTGACCGCGCCATCAATGAGCCGTCGGACGCCATGCCCTTCAGCGCGGAGACGCAGCAGGTGATGAGCCGCATCCATGCCCGCGATGCTGCGCTCAAGGTTGCCGCGGACGGGTTGCGCTGGACGGTAGGCGCCGGGCAGAGCGACCCCAATCTGGCTGATTCGCTCAACCTGCCGGCGATCTATGCCGCACAGGCCGGGCTGCTCGAAGATATGGATTTCGTCGGCAAGAAGCTGGTGGAAGCCTTCCCGACGGAGTAGCGTGGAAAAGTGGAGATTAGAGACTGGAGATTAGAGATTGCGGGATTGGGTGATTCTCTCCCAATTCCAATCTCTAAACCACCCAATCACTTAATCTCCTCACTAACAAAGGAATGACCAAATCATGAGCCAAAGCTCCGATCGAGCAATTGCCATTGTGGGCGTGGGCGCCATCCTTCCCGATGCGCTCAGTGCGCCTGCGTTCTGGCAAAATATTCTGAACAAGCGTTACTGCATCTCTGAAACTCCAGCCAACCGCTGGAGGATTGCTGATTATTATGACCCAGACCCAAGCGCGCCGGACAAGACGTACTCCAAGATCGGCGGCTGGGTGGAGGGCTTTCAATTCGACTGGAAGAAGTATCGCATCCCGCCGCGCGTCGCCGCCGCCATGGACGAAGGCCAGCACTGGGCCGTCACCATCGCCGACGAGGCGCTGACCGACTACGGCTATCCCAATCGCCCGCTGGACACCGAACGCACGGGCGTGCTGCTGGGCACAGCCATGGGCGGCGAGATGCACTACATCACGCAGAACCGCGTCGTCTTTCCGGAGTTTGCGCACGCGCTGGAGGCGGCGCCAGCCTTTGCGGCCATGCCCGCCGCCACGCGTGAAACGATTCTGGGCGAGTGGCGCGCGCGCGTCAATGCCAAGCTGCCGCCGATCACCGAAGACACCATGCCCGGTGAACTCCCCAATATCGTCGCCGGCCGCGTGGCCAACGTGCTCAACCTGCGCGGCCCCAACTTTATCACCGACGCGGCCTGCGCCTCCTCCTTCGCGGCCATCAACGCCGCGTTTGAGATGCTTACCCAACACCACGTCGACGCAGTGGTCGCCGGCGGCGTCGACCGCAACATGGGCGCGGCCATCTTTGTCAAGTTCTGCAAGATTGGCGCACTGAGCGCCACCGGCAGCCGCCCCTTTGGCGCGGGCGCCGACGGCTTCGTGATGGGCGAAGGCTCGGCCTCCTTCCTGCTCAAGCGCCTCTCCGACGCCGAGCGCGACGGCGACAAAGTTTACGCCGTGATCCGCGGCGTGGGCGCGTCAAGCGACGGCAAGGGCAAGGGCATTACTGCGCCCAATCCACAAGGCCAGATCCTGGCGGCGATGCGCGCCTGGGAGAACGCCGAACTGGACCCGGCGACGGCGACGCTGCTGGAGGCGCACGGCACCAGCACCAAGGTCGGCGATGTTGTCGAGGTCGAGAGCCTCAACACCGTCTTTAGCGATGCGGCGCGCCACAGCATCGGCCTGGGGTCGGCCAAGAGCAACATCGGCCATCTCAAGGCGGGTGCGGGTGCAGCCGGCCTGCTCAAGGCGACGATGGCGATCCGTGACAAGGTGCTGCCGCCGACGCTCAACGCGCAGCAGCCGAACCCCAATATCGACTTCGCTCACTCGCCTTTCTACCTGCTGCACGAGGCGCAGGCATGGGAACAGCCGCGCAACGCCCCGCGGCGCGCCGGCGTCAGCGCCTACGGCTTTGGCGGCACCAATTTTCATTTAGTGCTAGAGGAGCACGTGCCGGGCATGTTGAAACCGGAACCTAAAATCTATGCGGCGGCAGCCGTCAACGGCGGTCAAGGCAATGTAGCCGGCGCGGCAAGTTCATCAAGCAGCGCCGCGGCGCCCGTCGCCAGCCAGCCGAGCAGCAAGCAACCGCTGCGCGGCATCTTCTCCGCAGGCGCCAATAGCCCCAAGGAGTTGAAGGACAAGCTGGACGATCTCTTCCGTCGCGTTGAAAGCGGCTGGACGCCCGAACGCAAGTTCCCGCCCAAAGCCGATCTCGAAGCGCCCGAACGGATCTTCATCGACTTTGGCAGTCAGGATGAGTTGCTGGATCGCATCAGCAAGGCGCGCAAGGCTGCTGGTTTCGACAACCCGGCGGCGTGGAAAGCGCTGCAAGGGCAGGGTGTCTTCCGCGGCAGCGGCGCCAAGCCGGGCAAAATTGCCTTCCTCTTTCCCGGCCAGGGCAGCCAGTACATCAACATGGGGCGCCTGCTCGCCGAACGCGAGCCGGCCGTCGCCCAGGTCTTCAAAGACGCAGATGCAGTGATGACGCCCATTTTGGGCAAGCCGCTGACCAGCTTCATCTTTGCCGACGGCGCCGACCCAGAGGCGATGAAGAAGGCCGAGCTGACGCTGATGCAGACGGCGATCACGCAGCCGGCGATGTTGACGATGGACACCGCGCTCTACAAGCTGCTGGCCGAGTATGGCTTTGCGCCCGACATGGTGATGGGCCATTCACTGGGCGAGTACGCCGCGCTGATTGCCGCGGGCATCATGCCGTTTGCCCACGCGCTGGAAGCCTCGGCCGCGCGCGGCGCCGAGATGACCAAGGTCAGCATGGACGACAACGGCTGGATGGCCGCGGTCATGGCGCCGCTGGAAGTTGTCGAGGCGACGCTCAAGGAAGTGGGCGGGTACGCGGTCGCCGCCAACATCAACAGCTACAATCAGGCGGTGGTCGGCGGCGCCAGCAAGGCGGTTGAGCAGGCGATCCAGCGCTTCGAGCAGAAGGGCTTCCGCGCCATGCGCATCCCTGTCAGCCACGCGTTCCACACCCGGATCGTGGCGCCGGCCAGCGCACCGCTGCGCAAGGTGCTCGACCGGCTCAGCATTTCGTCACCCACGCTGCCGCTGGTCGCCAACGTCACCGGCGACATCTACCCGACCGGCGTCGAGGAGATCAAGGACATTCTGGAGCTGCAGATTGCCTCGCCCGTGCAGTGGGTCAAGGGGCTGGAGACGATGTATCGCGAAGGCGTGCGCTGCTTTGTCGAAGTAGGCCCGAAGCGCGCGCTCAAGGGTTTCGTCGACGACGTGCTGGGCGACAAGCCCGATGTCTGGTCGATCCTGACCAATCATCCCAAGAACGGCGAGATCGAGAGCTTTAACCAGGCGCTGTGCGGTCTCTTTGCCGCCGGCTATGGGGTAGAGGGGCGAGGGGCGAGGGGCGAGGGGCGAGCAATTGCTGCGCCTGTCGTTGTCGCCACGCCGTCGCCTGCCACAGTTCAGAACGAAGTGAAAGAAAGTGCAACCATGCCGCAACCGGCAGCCGATTCCAATCACGCGCTGGGTCAGGCATTGATCCAGGCGCTTCAGCAGCTTGCGGGGACAGCCGGCGTTTCGCCCCTCGCCCCCCGCCCCTCGCAACTCCAATTCGACCGCAACGACGCGCCGGCCGGCTCGATCATCATCACCGGCACGGGGTTGGGTCTGCCCGGCGCCAACAAGCCGGTGATGGATCCGGACAACGCGCTGCGCATCCTGCGCGGCGAACAGTTTGTTGACCTGATCCCGGAGCGCTTCCGCAAGCAAATGGCGGCCAAGCGCATCACGCGCGTGGTCAAGGGCGACGACGGCAGCGGCCGCTTCGAGGTGATCGAGGAGACCGACGACGTGATCAAGCTGGCCGGACGCGGGGGATCCTTCGACCTGGCCGCGGAGTACGGCGTGCCCGCCAAATTGATCGAGGCGCTCGACATCACGACGCAGCTTGCCATCGCCGCGGGCCTCGACGCGCTGCGCGAGGCGGGCATTCCGCTGGTGCAGACCTACCGCCCGACGAGCAAGGGCACCTTCCTGCCTGACCGCTGGCTGCTGCCAGCAGCGCTGCGTGACGAGACCGGCATCATCTTTGCCAGCGCCTTCCCCGGCGGCGACCGCATGGCCGACGAGTTCGCCAGCTTCTACGCGTGGGAAAATCGCCGCCAACAGATCGCCGCGCTGGAAGATCTGCGCCAATACACCACCGACCCGGCGACGCTGCGTGAAATCATGCGCCGCATCGGCGAGCTGCAGGACGAGCTGGCCACGCATCCCTACGAGTTCGACCGCCGCTTTATCTTCCGCATCCTGGCGATGGGTCACAGCCAGTTCGCCGAGTACATCGGCGCGCGCGGGCCGAACACACACGTCAACGCCGCCTGCGCCAGCACCGCGCAGGGCGTGGCGCTGGCCGAGGATTGGATCCGCACCGGTCGTTGCCGCCGCGTGATCGTCGTCGGCGCCGACGATGTGACCGGCGAGCACCTGATGGGCTGGGTCGGCGCTGGCTTCCTCGCGACAGGCGCGGCCGCCACCGACGACAAGGTCGAGGAGGCCGCGTTGCCTTTCGACCGCCGCCGCCACGGCACGCTGCTCGGCATGGGCGCGTGTGCGCTGGTGGTCGAGAGCGAAGACGCGGCGCGCGAGCGCGGGATACGCGGGATCGTCGAACTGCTCAGCGGCGAAATGGCCAACAGTGCGTTCCACGGCACGCGGCTGGATGTCAACCATATTTGCGATGTGATGAACCGGCTGGTCACCGCGGCGGAGCGCCGCTTTGGCCTCAACCGCTATACCATGGCGTCACAGATGACCTTCATTTCGCACGAGACCTTCACGCCGGCGCGCGGCGGCAGCGCGGCGGCCGAAGTGACGGCGCTGCGCAGCACTTTTGGCGAGGCTGCCGACGAGATCGTCGTCTGCAACACCAAGGGTTTCACCGGCCATCCGATGGGCGCGGGCGTCGAAGATGTGATCGCGGTCAAGATTCTGGAGCACGGCATTGTGCCGCCGGTACCCAACTATAAAGAAGTCGACCCGGAACTGGGCGTGCTCAACCTCAGCCGCGGCGGGCGCTACCCGGTGCAGTATGCACTGCACCTGGCGGCCGGCTTTGGCTCGCAGATCGCGATGACGCTGATCCGGCGCATCCCCGGCAGCCACGACCGCGTCGACAACAAGGCGCGCTACCAGCGCTGGCTGGCCGACGTCAGCGGCTTCGACATGGCCGAGACCGAGGTTGTCAAGCGCGTGCTGCGCATCGTGGCGCAGGGGCAGCCGGTGCGTGCGCCGCTGGCCAGCGCCTGGCAGTACGGCGCCGGCCCCGTGCTGCGTGCGACCTCGCCTGGCGACGGCGTGGCGAGCGACTATCGCCCGCTGCCGATGCCCGCGGTGGCCGCCGCGGTGAGGGGGGGCGAAGGGCGAGGGGCGAGGGGCGACGTTGTGGCGCCAGTGGCGGCCACGCCTGCACCTGCACCTGTTGCGCCTTCTCCAATGCCTGCTCCGTCGCCGGCGCCAAAGGCCATCGAACCAGCCGCGCCCGCGCCCGTGCCCG
>Ga0073899_10000220_pt1 | contig 52186 bp, 47 predicted proteins | sample KloWWTmetaKNB5Ph_FD_88975 | JGI IMG/M metagenome (GOLD analysis project Ga0073899, IMG submission 88975) | Active sludge microbial communities from Klosterneuburg, Austria, studying microevolution and ecology of nitrifiers - Klosterneuburg... | ecosystem: Engineered > WWTP > Aerobic digester >... | reverse complement strand
GATGTCGGCGTGGCCGAGCATCTCCTGTACCGCGCGCAGGTTGCCGCTCGATTCGAGCAAGTGGCTGGCGCAGGAATGCCGCAGCAGGTGCGGATGCACACGTTTCCACACGCCAGCAGACTGCGCCCACTGCTTCAGTCGCTGGCGCACCGTGTTGGTCGATACCGGCGCGCCCGTACGATCGGGAAACACCACCGCATCTGCTGCCGTGATGGCGAGCGCGCGCCATGATTGCAATGCCGTTCCCGCCTTTGATCCAAACGGCACCACACGCGTTTTCGATCCCTTGCCGACGACGCGCACGAGGTGTTGTCCAAAGTCGACGTCGGTCCAGCGCAGTGCGCACAGTTCCGATACGCGCAGCGCGGACGAATACAGCAATTCGAACATCGCCTTGTCACGGATCGATGTCGGTGAATCATCACCGGGATGGTCGAGCAGTGCCTGCATCTCATCGACGTCGAGCACGTTCGGCAATTTGCGCGGCGATTTGGGTGCGCGGATGCCATCAGCCGGATTGATCTGCGCGTGCCCTTCGCGCAGCAACCAGCGGTAGAAACTGCGGATCGCCGATAGGCGTTTCGCCAGCGACACGCCGGACAAGCCGTTGCGGAACTCGTTGGCGACGTGCGCGCGTACGCTATCCGGTTTTAGATCAGGCCAGTCTGCCGTCGGCATCTGGCCGCCGAGCCAGTCATCGAAACGCTCGAGGTCATGCCGATACGTCGTCAGTGTGCTCGGTGCCAGCCGTTTCACGTCGCGCAGCCAGGCCAGAAACGCGTCGATCTGGCTTTGGCGAGCGCTCATTCGAAGCCGTCAGACAACAGGCCGTTGCTGATCTGCACAAAAGTTGCGCCGATGGCGCCGGCGCGACCGGAAGCGTCGCTGGCTTCGATGTAAACGATGTGGCGGCCGTTGCCGAGCGAGTCGGTTGCGAGGCTCAGGCTCAACGCCTCGGTCGGGCTGTTAAAGGTCCCATCCGCCGCAGTCATCGGGATCGGTGTAGCACCAGCCTGCCAGGGCAGTCGATCGACATAGGCGTGGGCAGCGACGACGTTCTGAATCGCCTCACTGCCACTGGTTTGGTTGAACCGCGCGTCGGTGGCGGTGGCGGAGATCAGCACGGCGATGCCTTGGTCGACAGTCGCCGGCGTTGCGCTGACGCTATGCACATCCGGTCCCGCGGCGCGCAGATAGGGCGCTTGGACGATGCGTGCGGCATAGCGCAACGCATCGAGATTGTCGGGCCATTCGTTGTTGAAGTTGGTGCAGGAATCATAGAACGTACTGCCCAGCTCCCAGGTGAACGCGGGTACACCGAGCTTGCCGTAGGCGTTGTCGTCCGATGCCCCGTCGGTCAGATACAGCGCTGATCCGGCTTGGCCGGGGTCGTAGTTGTTGAACCAGGTCATGCGCCGCGCCATCGCCTTGAACGCCGCATCGTTGCCGGACATCGCAGTGCTCACGCCCCACGGATACAGAATGGAGCCGCCATAGCTGTGCAGATCGATGAACATCGTCGGTGTATTGACGTTGGCGGCATCGTTCAGATCGTTTTCAGTGCCGGTGCGTGCATCGGGGAAGATCGAGGTGACGTAGTCGTCCACTGCGGCGGCTTCGGGTTCCGACCGTGACGTCGGGCCGCGATAGGTCTCGTTGCAAAACGACCCACTCGACCCGCCCGGTACCATGTTCCAGTAGAACGGGAAGTTGCGATTCAGGTCGACGCCGATGCCGGTGCCGGTGCAGCTGCCATAGATATGCCGGTTCTTGCGCTGCGAGAAGCCATCTTCGGCGATCTTGCGACCGTCCGGATTTGCCTGCAGCAACAAGTGGAACTCGTTGTGATCGACCAGCCAAGTGGCTTCCGCACTGGTGCCGTAATTGCCAAGCAACCATTCCGCGAACTTCAGGTTCAACTGCACCGGCGTGTACTCGCGTGCATGCAGGCCGCTCATCACCATCATTTTCGGCTTGTCTTCGACGCTGGCGCTGTTGCTGATCTTGAGCAGGCGCAGGTCGTAGCCGTCGAGGCCGCCGGCTAAGGTTTTCTCCCAGGAGTCGCCGATATCGACGACGCTGGCGAGGCTGGGATGCGCGGACACGTGCGTGTCGATAAAGGCATCGGTTTCCTCGACAGTGTTGTAGCAACTGTAGCCAGGAATGGTCTTGGCGAGTTCGCCGCGTAGCGTCGCGCTAAGTACGGCATCGAAGCGCGGTGCATAGCCTCGTGCCTGTAGCCATTCCCAATCGGCGGCATTGACCTGAAGCACGATGTCGCCGCGCTTGCGGTCGCGTGGAAGATGTCCGAAATGTTCGCCGAGACGTTGCCGCCAGGCACCATCACCGTCGTCGATTCGTACGATCGAACGATTCTCGGCAGCACTGGCTGCTAACGGAAGGACGAGCAGGAACGCAGTGGTCAGGTGCCGACGCATACGCCTATTCTCGCATTGTTGCAGCGCCGCGTGACTGATCCGTGGATGGCGCTATGTTCGCCCGGCCCCGGCCAGCAGGCCGAAGGGGAGGGCAGCCCGCCGCGATCCCGGATCGCGGCGGGCTTAAGTTTTCCGGCATGCGAAACTGCGCCGATGATCGATCCCCGCACCATTCCCGAATTGAATGCCTTCCTCGACCAGCGGCACGATGAACTCACGCGTCGGTTTGCCGAAGATGGCTTGGTCTGGCCACCGTCGGCGTGGCCGCTAGCGCACTGCGATCGCGCATTGCTCACCAGCGACTGGCTGATCGAAGCGGCCTTGCGCGCGCCGGCGCGCTTCCTCGACGACGTTGTTGCGGCGCTACCGCCGGTGTTGCCCGATCCGTCCGGGTATGAACGCAGCGAGGACTTTGCCGAAGCGCTGCGCCGCTATCGCCGCGCGATGAGCTTGCGCATCCTGATCGACGATCTCGCTGATGCCGACACCACGCTGCAGACATTGGCACGCGCCAGTCGTCTCGCCGAGGACTGCATCGAGTGCGCCTTGCATTATGTCGAGCAACAGCAGGCCACACGCTACGGCTGGCCGCGTCGTAGCGATGGGTCGATCGCGCGAATGAGCGTCATTGGCATGGGCAAGCTCGGTGGCGGCGAATTGAATTTTTCGTCCGACGTTGATCTGATTCTGGCATTTGCCGACCATGGCGAAACCGATGGCGCACGTCCGATCACGGCCGAAGAATTCCATGCCCGCGTCGGTCAGCGACTGGCACAGCTGCTGTCGGAAGTCGCCGCTTCTGGTTTCGTGTTGCGTGTCGACTATCGGCTGCGGCCATTCGGATCGGCCGGGCGCGTGGCCTTGTCGTTCGCGGCAATGGAGCAGTATTACCAGCGCGAAGGTCGCGACTGGGAGCGCTACGCATGGACCAAGGCGCGGTGCATCGCCGGCGATCGCGACGCTGGTGCCGAACTGATCGCCAGCTTGCGCCCGTTCGTGTACCGAAAGTATCTCGACTTCACCGCGATTGAAGGCCTGCGCGACCTCAAGGCGCGCATTGATGCCGAAGTCGGGCGCCGCGAGCGTGAGCAAGATCTGAAACTCGGTTCGGGTGGTATCCGCGAAATCGAATTCACCGTGCAATTGCTGCAGTTGATCCGCGCCGGGCGCGAACCGGAATTGCGCACGCCGCGATTGCTCGACGCACTCGCAGCGGCTGAGCAACTCGGGCACTTCGACGGCGAGACGACGGCGCGGCTTGGCCACGCCTACTTGTTCCTGCGCCGTGTCGAGAATCGCGTACAGATGTTGCGCGATGAACAGACCCATTGTCTGCCCGACGATGCGCTTGCGCGCGCTCGCATTGCCGCGACATTGGGATTTGCCGATACCACGGCGATGCACACGGCGTTGGCGGTTGAGCGTAGCTGGGTCGCCGAATTGTTCGCACGCACGCTGGACGCGCCGGCGCGCGCCAAGGGTCTGCACGTCGCCGACGAATTCGAGACGCGCACGCAGGATGCGCTCGGCGGCTGGTCGCCGGCGGTGACCGAAGCCTTGCAGAGTCTGATCGGCAGCCTCGGCGTGCGCCGCCTCGATAGCCGCGCGCGCGAACGCTTCGAACGTACGGTGCCACGCTTGCTCGCTGAGGTGCGTACGTTGAGCGACCCAGATGCCGCAGCATTGCGCGTGGTGCGCTTGTTGCATGCGATTGCCGGGCGCACCGCTTATCTTGCCCTGCTGTCTGAAAAGCGTGGCGCGCGCACGCGCCTGGTCGACGTGTTTGCCCATAGTGCTTTTTTGGCCGAACGTGTCATCGCTCATCCGCTGCTGCTCGATGACTTGCTGGATGAGCGCTTCGACGAGGCGGTGCCGGATGCCGAAGTGATCGCCGAAACCTTTGTGCGGCAACTTGCGCGCGCTGCCGCAAACGATGCCGAGGCCGAGCTTGCGGCCTTGCACGATGTGCGGCAGAGCCTGGTATTTCGCATCGGCTTGGCTTGGCTGGCGCGCCGTATCGATGCCGTCGCCGCCGCCACCGCGTTGGCCGAAGTTGCTGCGTCGGCCTTGCGTCATTCGCTGGCACTGGCGACGCGTGATCTGGTGATGCACCACGGCACCCCGAGTGACGGGTTCCTGATCGTCGGTTATGGCAGCCTTGGCGCGCGCGAACTCGGCTTCGGCTCGGATCTTGATTTGGTGTTCATGTTCGATGAAAAACTGGCCGAATGCACTAGCGATGGTGCGCGTCCACTCGAAGCGATGCGGTGGTTTCCGCGTCTCGCCCAACGTGTACTGCATTGGTTGGCGACGACGACACAGGCCGGCAATCTCTACGACGTCGACATGCGCTTGCGGCCGGACGGCGCCAAGGGTCTGCCGGTGTCCTCGCTCGCTTCCTTCGCTGACTATCAACGCGAGCGTGCTTGGTTGTGGGAACACCAGGCGTTGTTGCGTGCCTGTGCCGTGGCCGGGCCGGCGGATCTGGCAGAACGCTTCGCCACAGTGCGCAGCGATGTGCTGGCGATCCGCCGTGATCCGGGCGCGGTGCTCGCTGAGGTGGCGCGCATGCGCGAGCGCTGGCGCAGTGAGCTCGATCGCAGCAGCGCCGATCGCTTCGACCTGAAGCAGGGGCGCGGTGGTTTGGTCGATATCGAGTTCCTGCTGCAGGCCTTGGTACTCGCTTATGCGCACGATCACCCGGGCCTGGCGGTGATCGGCAGTACGCCGCAACTGATCGCTGCGCTACACGTGGCTGATGTGCTCGATGCCGAGTCGCATGCAGTGCTGCTGCGCACCCATCAGGAATGCCTGAGTCGTGCCCTCGACTGTAGCCTCGACTTGCGCCCCCGTGTCATTCCCCGCGATCCGGAATTGAGTGCTTGGACGGATGCAACCGTCGCCATTCTCAAGCGTTATGGCTTGTTCGCGGCGTAGTTATTCCGCCAACCAGGCGTCGATCAAGTAGCGCGAGATCGAAAAGCGCGGCGAGAGCTTGATGGCACCGGAGCGAAGTTCGTTCCGGGTGAACCAGCGAACGTCGGCCATTTCCGTGCCGATGCGAATGTCGTGCGAGAGCGCATGGGCGCGAAAGCCGAGCATCAACGATGCCGGGAACGGCCACGGTTGCGACCCTTGATAGTGGCAATCACCGACGCGGATGCCGGCTTCCTCGAAGGTCTCGCGACGTACGGCATCTTCCAATGTTTCACCGGGTTCGACGAAACCCGCCAGCGTCGAATATCGACCCTCCGGCCAAGACGGCTGGCGTCCAAGCAGGGCGCGTTCACCGTCGTGCACCAGCATGATCACGCAGGGGTCGGTGCGTGGGAAAAAAGCCGCACCGCAGGCGCCATTGCTGCACAGCGCCCGATGGCCGCCGGAACTGAAAATCGTATGTGACCCGCAAACACCACAATGCCGCGAACGTGACTGCCAGTAGGCGAGTGAACTGGCGAAAGCGGCGAGCCCGGCTTCATGCGGCGGCAGATTCATCGCGGCGGCGCGAAGCTCGCTGGCAACGGTGTGGTGGATCGCAGCGAACTCGTCGTGTTCGTCGTCGCGCAAGGCCAGCGCGAACAGCGTGCGTGCATCCTGCTGGCCGAGATAATTGAAGCGCCCAAACTCGAAGCGGTCGCGCAGTAACGGCAGCGGAATGCTGAGCAGGCGTGGTTCGGGTTGTGCGAGCAAGACATCGCGGTGGCCACGCAACACGATCACTTGGGCGAAATCGTCGTCGAAGCGCGCTTTCAGCCAGCCGGCGTCCTCGCGCGATTCGCCGTTGCGATCGAGCGCGCCGCCAATAAACGTGAAGTCCATGTTCAGGCCGTAAACGACGAACCGCAGCCGCAGGTCGTCTTCGCGTTCGGATTGCGAATCACGAACTGCGCACCCTGCAGACTCTCGCTGTAATCGATTTCGGCGCCGCCGAGGTATTGCAGGCTGAGTGGATCGCAAAGCAGGGTGACGCCGTCGCGTTCGACCGCGAGGTCGTCCTCTTCGGCGGCTTCTTCGAAGCTGAAGCCATATTGGAAGCCCGAGCAGCCGCCGCCCTGAATGTAGACACGCAGCTTCAGCGCCGGGTTCTGTTCCTCATCGATCAGTTCGCGCACCTTGCGCGCTGCCGACGCCGTGAAGTTCAGGGCGGCGTCGGCGCTGGTCTGGTAACTCGGGGTAGCGATCTCGTTCATGACGAACTCCTGGTTGCGCCTTCAGATCGGGTTGGCGCCGGCATGATTCAACCGGTCAGCTGCGCTTGGCGTCGACCTTTGACTTTTCTTTCGGCTCGACCCGCACTTCGATCGCCGATTCGCTTTCATTACTGGCGGTCGCTTCGGGTTGCGCCTCTGGTTTCGGTAATTGTTTGCGCGGTTCGTCCTCACGCACGACGCGTCCGGTGATCTGTGCGCCGGCCGCCATCTCCAGCACCTTGTAATGCACATTGCCATGCACGCGTGCCTGCGCCGCCAGTTCGACGCGCTCACTGGCGATCACATCGCCCTTCATCATGCCGTTGATGATGACGTGTGGCGCGCGCACTTCACCTTCCACTGAACCCTGGTCGGAAATCGACAACACCGAGTCTGGGCCGCCGTCGGCACACACGCTGCCGATGACGCAGCCATCAACGCGAAAGCCGCCGGAAAAGGTGATGTCACCCCTGATCTTGGTCTTGACGCCGATCAGCGTGTCGATCGTCATCGTCGGGCGGTTGTTGGTGTTCTTGCTACTTCCAAACATGCTCATCTGCTCCGGTGGTAAGCGTCTGATCCCAAGGGAAGCTACGCTCGAATTGGTCGCCTTGCGCCGATTTCATCACCAGCACGACGCGATTGGGGGTAAAGCCTTCCGGCAGCACGAAGCTGACGTCAAGCTCCTGAAAATACTTGAACGAAAAATCCGGTGCCTGATCGGGTTTGTGCTGAGGCAGTTCGTTCCATTCGAGTGCGCGCAGCGAGCCATTGAGCATGCCTTCGACGCGAATGCCGGCCGAGCCGCTGGTTATCTCACCCTTGCGCAGGTTCTGCGTCAGTGTCGCCCGCATTTCGTAACCATCACCATCGCCGATACTGCGCAGCGCCAACTGCTGCACGGTCAGGCCTTGGCGCGGGGCCTTGCCGCCCATCAAGCGTTGGTAGAACGCGAGGTCGGCGCGTAGCGATGCAATCTCGTCCTCGCGCGCCGTCACCGATTCCTGCAGTGCATCGTTGGCGCTGCGCGACACTTGGTCGGAACGTTCGCTGATGCTCAGTTTCGAGCGAACTCGCTCGAGTTCGCCGCCGCTACGGATACGTTCCGATTCGGCCTGCGTCAATCGCTGGCGCATGTCGAACAAACCGGGCGCGGCGCGATACGACGCAATCAACCAAGTTGCCGTCAGGCTGAGCAGCCAGCCGGTGATCAAGGCGATACGTATGCGACGCGCGCGCGCCGGGTCGTGCGCTTGCACGATCAGCGGCGTCGAGCTTGAGTGAGTTTTGAATGGGTTTTTCATGCTGGGCCGCAAAGGCGAAGGCGGGTTATAGCCGGCGCCGTTTGCATGCAGCAAGGAAACATTCCGTCTTTAACGGAATTTGAACTCGAACGCGACCGCATTGCGCCCTGGGTCCTGCACTTCCAAATCGATGGTTGCCGTGGCATTCGGTGCGAGTCCACGAGCAAGCGCGCGCGCGTCGACGAGATAGTCCTGCGGCGCAACGCGGCGCATCGCAACGCGCTGCTCGTCAAGATCGGACAGAGTGATTTCGACGATTGGGTAAGGCTGCGCGAATGTCGCACGATTCAACATCGTCGCCGAGATGATCAGTGCGCCGCTCTGGCTCGGGTGCGGACGCACGTCACGCGAGACCAGTGCGATTTGGCTGATGTCGGCCCGCGGCGGCAAACGGCAGTCGAGGCGTAGACAGGCAGCGTCGAGCCATGGCCGCAAGCGCGGCTCGTTCATCCACCAGCCGCGCCCGGCAAAAGCCGCCTGTGCCAGCAGACCGCACAGCAACAGCACGTTGGCGTAGCGCAGCACGCGGCTGCCGCGCGGCTTTGGCCGCGGTTCGTGTACGAAGCTCGGCGCTGGCGCAACATCTTCGTCGTCGTCGATCGCGAACAGATCATGCTGCCCGGCTTTGGGGCGCATTGCCGGCACATCGAGGATCGGGAGCGGGCCTGGTTGATGGCGTTCCAGTGTGCTCACCGGTTCGGCGGGCAGATGGTCGACCAATGTCGCCAACGCATCGAACTCGGCCCGACATACGCCGCAGCGCGCACGCCCATGCGCGCGCGTCAGCGCATCGACCGGAATCCGGTAGATCGTCAGGCATTCGAGGCATTGGGTGTACATCACGATAATGATGGCGCAGTGCGCTCAGCGACGCACGCCCGCGATTCGCACCCAGTCTTCCTGCGGCGTCACCGTCAGTTCCGGGAAATCTTGGCGATAGGCGGCGGCGACTTCGTCGGCCTGGTCACCAAGAATGCCGGACAATGCCAGTGGACTGCCGCTGCGGCAGTGGCCGGTGATCGTCGGTTGCAGCGCGATCAGCGCCCCGGCGAGGATGTTGGCGACGACAACATCGGCGGTCAGGTCGGCGGGCACCGCGTCAGGCAGGTAGAGGTCGAGTTGCCCGGTGACGCCGTTGCGATCGGCGTTGTCGCGGCTAGCAATAATGGCTTGTGGGTCGTTGTCGATGCCGATGGCGCGCGCCGCGCCGAGTTTGAGTGCGGCGATCGCAAGAATGCCGGAGCCGCAGCCAAAGTCGAGTACGGTCTTGCCGACGAGATCGAGACCGTCGAGCCACGATAGGCATAGCGCGGTCGTCGGGTGGGTACCGGTGCCGAAGGCGAGCCCCGGGTCGAGGCGCACGATTGCGGCATCGGTATCGGCCGGCGGTTCGGTGGTCGACGGATAGATCCAGGTACGGCGTCCAAACTGCATCGGCTGGAAGGTGTCCATCCACACCCTCGTCCAGTCTTCGTCTGCGACACCGCGTGCGGTTATTTTTTCTGGCGTCAGCCACGGCACCATGATCTGCAATGCGTCGAACAGGCCGATACGGTCGACCTGATCGGGAAACAGCGCGCGAATCGTCACCTGTGGCCATAGCGGTGTCTCGCCGGGGCCGGGTTCGAGGATCGGATGATCCTCGGCATCAAGCAGGGTGATTGATGCCGCTTCGAGGTCTTCGAGTGCAGATTCGACGCGCGAAAGCGAGCGTTGCTCGACCTCGATCGACAGTTCCAGCCAGGCCATCCTTGCGTCTCCGTTACAGCCCGATTGGCTTGTCCTTGCGTTCGGCAATGCGCTTTTCGAGGTAGTGAATGTTCATGCCGCCCTGCTGGAAACCGCGGTCGGCCATGATGCGGCTTTGCAGTGCGACATTGGTCTTGATGCCGTCCACGACCATTTCCGCCAGCGCCACACGCATGCGCGAGATGGCCTGTTCGCGGGTCGCGCCGTGCACGATCAGTTTGCCGATCATCGAATCGTAATTCGGCGGAATCCGGTAACCGTCGTAGATATGCGTATCGACGCGCACGCCCGGGCCGCCCGGCGCGTGAAAGCGCGTGATCAAGCCGGGACTTGGCATGAACGTGTCCGAGTCTTCGGCATTGATACGGCATTCGATGGCATGGCCGCGCAGCACGATGTCGCTCTGCTGGATCGAGAGCTTGTGGCCGCTGGCAATCAGCAGTTGTTCTCGGACCAGATCAATGCCGGTGACCAGTTCGGTGACCGGATGTTCGACCTGGATGCGGGTATTCATCTCGATGAAGTAGAAACGGCCATCCTGAAACAGGAACTCGAAGGTGCCGGCACCGCGATAGCCGATGCGCAGGCAAGCTTCGACGCAGACGTGACCGATCTCGTCGCGCATATCCGCAGTGATGCCGGGCGCCGGTGCTTCCTCGACCACCTTCTGGTGGCGGCGCTGCATTGAGCAATCGCGTTCACCGAGGTGGACGGCGCTGCCTTGACCATCGGCGAGCACCTGAATTTCGATGTGGCGCGGGTTTTCGAGAAATTTCTCCATGTACACCATGTCATTGCTGAAGGCCGCTTTGGCCTCGGCTTTGGTGGTGCTGATGGCATTGTGCAGTGCCGCTTCGGTGTGGACGACACGCATGCCGCGGCCGCCGCCGCCACCGGCGGCCTTGATGATCACCGGATAACCGATGTCGCGCGCGAACTTCGAGTTTTCGTCGTTATCGTCGCCGAGTGGACCGTCGGAACCGGGCACACACGGCACGCCCGCAGCCTTCATCGCCTTGATCGCCTCGACCTTGTCGCCCATCAGACGGATCACGTCGGCGGTCGGGCCGATGAAGACGAAGCCGGATTTCTCGACGCGTTCGGCGAAGTCGGCGTTCTCGCTAAGGAAGCCGTAACCCGGGTGGATGGCCTCGGCGTCGGTCACTTCCGCCGCCGAAATGATGCGCGGGATGTTGAGGTAGCTATCCGTTGCCGGTGCCGGACCGATGCATACCGACTCGTCCGCCATGCCGACATGCTTGAGGTTGCGGTCGACGGTGGAATGTACGGCGACGGTCTTGATGCCGAGCGCGTGACAGGCGCGCAGCACGCGGAGCGCGATTTCGCCGCGATTGGCGATGACGACCTTGTTGAGCATCGAGGCGGACTCAGCTGATCACGAACATGGGTTCGTCGAATTCCACCGGCTGTCCGCTGGTCGACAGGATCGCGGTGACCGTGCCCGAAATGTCGGCTTCGATCTGGTTGAACATCTTCATCGCTTCGATGATGCCGAGCACGTCGCCGGCCTTCACCTGCTGGCCGACTTTCACGAAGGCTGGTGCCTCCGGGTTCGGCGAGCCGTAATAGGTACCGACCATCGGTGCACGAATGACGTGGCCATCCGGCAGTTCGCGACCGCCGCCATGGCCACCTTCCACATGGGCATGGTGCTGGCTGGTCGCACTCGGGCGCTGCTCGACATGGACGTGCGTGACCGGTGCGGCGGCTGCGGGCGCGGACATCATCACCGGCAGGTTCTTCGGCATTCGCGCCAGACGCACGACTTCCTCGCCTTCCTTGATTTCCAGTTCGCTCAGGTCGCTGGCTTCGAGTAGGTCGATGAGTTTCTTGATCTTGCGCAAATCCATGATGTTGCTCCCGTGTTGTTGCATCCGAGCGCGAGGCTCAGATCCCCGAATGAATTCCTTGGCCCGCGACTGCATGCAGTCGGCGGAACGCGGCGGTCAAAGCAAATTCGTAGCCGTCCGGCCCGAGGCCGGCGATCACCCCGACGGCGCGATCGGAAAACAGTGAGCGGTGCCGAAACGGCTCACGCGCATGCACGTTCGACAGATGCACCTCGATAAAGGGCAGGCTGGTGGCAGTGATGGCATCGCGGATCGCGACACTTTGATGGGTGAACGCGCCCGGATTGACGACGATGAACGCCGTTCCATCGGTTCGTGCGGCGTGCAGGCGTTCGATCCAGGCAAGTTCGCTGTTCGATTGCAACGCCACTAATTCGTGTCCGTTCGCCGCCGCGAGTGCGCGCGCGCCGAGTTCGATCTCCGCCAGCGTCATCTGCCCATAAACCCCCGGCTCGCGTTCACCGAGCAGGTTCAGGTTCGGGCCATTCAGCAGCAAGATCTTCGCCACGGCGACTCCGTCAAAGAAACGTAGTCTGCAGGCGCGCCACGATCCTGTCCAGTTAGCCGCAGAATCGCAGGCGATTTGCGCTTATTCGGCGCTTGAAACGTACGTTCGATGCGTATGGGCTGATGCTGCAGGGGCATCTATTTGGCACCGACGGTATCGCACAGATACCGGCGTTTGCTACCGTCCAGCGATCGTCACGGAGCCCACATGAGCACGCCGAACCAGTTTGCGTTGTTGAAGGAACGCCGATTCCTGCCGTTCTTCCTGACCCAGGCGTTGGGTGCGTTCAATGACAATGTCTTCAAGAATGCGCTGATCATCTTGATCACCTTCCTGACCGTCGGTCTGACCGATGACAAGGTGCACCAGTACACCAATCTGGCGGCGGCGCTGTTCATTCTGCCGTTCTTTCTGTTTTCCGCGACGTCTGGGCAATTGGCCGACAAATACGATAAGGCGCGACTGGCTCAAGCGGTGAAACTGCTTGAAATCGCGATCATGGTCGTTGCGGCGATTGGATTCATGCACTCGAACATTTCGCTGCTGCTGGCGACGTTATTCATGATGGGCCTGCACTCGACGCTGTTTGGACCGCTTAAGTACGGCATCTTGCCGCAGGTGCTGGACGACAAGGAATTGGTCGGCGGCAACGGGTTGATTGAGATGGCGACCTTCCTCGCGATCCTGCTGGGCACCCTGCTCGGGTCGACGCTGATCCGCATCGAGGGCGATCGCCATGTTTGGGTGTCGGTCGTGGCGATTGTGCTGGCGGTGCTCGGCCTTGGCACGGCATTGATGATGCCGAAGGCGGCGCCGGTCGATCCGGGCCTGAAGATCAACTGGAATCCGTTCAGCGAAACCTGGCGCAACCTGCAACTGCTGCGCGGTCAGCGCGCCGTGCTGCTGTCCTGTCTTGGTATTTCCTGGTTCTGGTTTTTCGGTTCGATGTATTTCACCCAGTTGCCGAGTTACACCAAGCAAGTGCTGGGCGGTGACCCGGGCGTCTACACACTGTTGCTTGCGTTGTTTTCGATCGGGATCGGTTTCGGGTCGATGTTGTGCGAGCGTCTATCCGGACACAAGGTCGAGATTGGCTTGGTGCCGTTCGGAGCCATTGGCATGACGTTGTTCGGTGCCGACCTGTACTTTGCTTGGCCGAATCCGGCCGGCGAACAGCATTTGGCGATCCGTGCTTTTCTGGCACAGCCGGCGGCTTGGCGCGTCTTGTTCGATCTGGTTGGCATGGCCATCTTCAGCGGCTTCTTCATCGTGCCGCTGTTCGCGCTGGTGCAAAGTCGTTCCGACCCGAAGCGCCGCTCACGCATCATCGCTGCCAACAACATCCTCAACGCCTTGTTCATGGTCATCGCGGCCGTGCTCGCCGTGGTCTTGCTCAATATCTACAAGTTCACGATCCCGCAGTTGCTGCTGGCCACCGCCGTGCTCAACGCCGTCGTTGCGATCTACATCTTTACGCTGGTGCCTGAGTTCTTGATGCGATTCCTGATCTGGATCATCGTGAACACGCTGTACCGGCTGAAGGTGGACGGTCTGGACAAGGTGCCAGACGAGGGCGCGTGCGTGATCGTCGCGAATCATGTCAGTTTCGTCGATGCGCTGATCATCGGCGGCAGCGTGCGCCGACCAATCCGCTTCGTGATGGACCACGGCATCTTCAAAATTCCGGTGCTGAGCTTCATCTTCCGCACCGCGAAAGCCATTCCGATTGCGTCGGCCAAGGTCGATCCGTTACTGCTCGAACGCGCCTACGCCGAAGTCGATCGCGCCCTGGCCGAGGGCGAAGTGGTCGGCATCTTCCCGGAAGGCGCGATTACCCGTTCGGGTGAGATATTGCCGTTCCGTGCCGGCATCGAGCGCATTCTTGCCGCACGCGCGGTGCCGGTGGTGCCGATCGCGTTGCGTGGCCTGTGGGGCTCGCTGTTTTCACGCAAAGACACGGCGCTCGGGCGTGCGCGCCTGCCACGTCGGTTCTGGTCGCACATCGCGATGGTCGTCGGTGATCCGGTTCCACCAGCGCAGGCCAGCGCTGCCGTACTCGAAGCCAAGGTCCGCGAATTGCGTGGCGATTGGGCTTAGATCAACGTGTAGGTCAGCCGCGCGCGCACTTCGTCGACAATCGCCGGCAGTTCGCGCAGCGGCGGGCGTGGCCAGCCGCGTGCGGCCAGGTCGTGTAACAGGCCACGTTCGCGCAGTGCGGCATGAAAGCGCTGCAGTTTGCCCTTGAGCGGTTGCGTCAACAGCGTGTGCACGGGGACGCCGACCGCAACCGCTTCGGAGATCATGTTGACCGAGTCTGGCGAGACGACAATTCGATCGGCGTAGGCGAGCAGGGCCGGATACGGATTCGGTCCATCGCGGTCGTCCAGCCAGACCATTGCATCGAGCTTGAGTGCGTGACGGCGGAGCAGTTCACGCAATTTCGGTGGTGTCCGCCGCGAAGCACTGACGGCCAGCGTGCCGATGCTGTCGCGCTGACCGGCGAGTTGGTCGAACAGTCGCTCCAGCCAATGCGCGTCGATACTTTGGGCGTGGTTCGGGCCGCCGATCAGAACGCTGGTCCACGGTTTCGGCAGGCCGGCAAAATTTGGAAAATTCTCGCGCGCCTGCGACAACCAGCGCTCGTCCACCGGATGCAGTGCGCCGAGTGTATGCAGCACCTTCGGCCCGGCGAGGCCATCGTGCTCGGGCACGACCAGCAGATCGAAGTCGTCGAGCTTGCAGCGCGGATCGAGGATTTGCAGGGCGAACACTTCACGACCGCGCGCCCGCTTCAGCGCCCGCAGTGCCAAAGCGGCTTGGCGGCCACAGCCGATCGCCAACATTGGGCCGGCGGTGTCGCGCGCAATCGGGGGCAATGAATTCATCGCCCAATCCGGCAGGTGCGGGGCGAGCCAGCGCGAAACGTGCGGGAACCTGACCTCGGCGTGATGGGCATCGGCGCGCAAGGCCTGCGCGAGCGCAGTTGCCTGACGGCGATTACCGGCGGCATGGTCGCTGAGCGCGAGCACGGTGGCGAAGCGGTGTGAGGTCATCGTTCTGAGCCTAGCCCGATCCGCGTGCGCCGCAAAGTCTTGCAGGCCTGCAAAATGCGATTGCGCCATGCTGCCTTGCACAAAGTCGGGCCTGCCACGACTCTGTACAGATTCGCCACACCACGGAGCTGACCATGAACCAACCCCTGTCGCAGGACGCGTTAAACCAGATTTTTTTGCAGGCGCGCACTTTTGCCAGCAATCCGAACCCGTGGCAGGACCGAGCGGTGGCGGACGCACAGCTTGAACAAATCTGGGAGCTGGCGCGCATGGGCCCAACTGCGGCGAATTCATCGCCAGCACGCGTCGTCTTCGTGCGCACGCCGGAAGCCAAAGCCCGGCTCAAGCCGATGCTCGACGCCGGCAATGTCGAGAAGACGATGAGCGCGCCAGTCACCGCGATCGTCGGTACCGACCTGGCGTTTTACGACAAGCTGCCCTACTTATTCCCGCACACCGACGCGCGCAGTTGGTTCGCCGGCAAGAGTGAAGCCGAACTGATGCCAGGTGCCTTGCGCAACAGTTCACTGCAGGGCGCTTACTTGATCATTGCGGCACGCGCGCTCGGCCTCGACTGCGGCCCGATGGGTGGCTTCGATTCCGCCCAAGTGGATGCGACGTTCTTCGCTGGTACCGCGATCAAGTCCAGTTTCCTGATCAATCTTGGCTACGGCCGCCGCGACACGTTGTTCCCGCGTAGTCCGCGGCTGGCGTTCGCCGATGCCTGTTCGATCGTTTAACCCCTACGCTGCTTCCGGAGATCTGCCATGAACAAGACCCTCGCCACTTTGGTCGCTGCCGCCTTGTTCGCGTCGGCGCCGCTCGCTGCCGCCGATCGTTATGAGTTCGACAAGGCGCACACCAGCATTCTCTATTTCGTCGAACACATGGGTCTGTCAGAAATGCAGGGCGAGTTCCACGCATTTGACGGCGAGTTGCTGATCGACTCGGCCGAGATCGGCAAGTCCAGCGTCAAGGTGTCGATCGATGTCGCCAGCATCGATATGGACGTCGACAAGCTCAACGAGCACCTCAAGGGCAAGGATTTCTTCAATGCGGCCGTGCAACCCAAGCTCACGTTCAACAGCACCAAGGTTGAAGCCAAGGGTGAAAATGGTCTGACCGTGACGGGCGATCTGACGCTGCTCGGCGTGACCAAGCCGGTGACGCTGGATGTGACCATGAAGAAGCTCGACGCGCACCCGTTCGCGCGGCGTCCGGCCATCGGTTTTCATGCCGAAGGCACGATCAAGCGCAGCGATTTCGGTATGAACTACGGCATACCGAATGTCGGTGACGTGGTGAAGATCCGCATCGATAGCGAAACCATCCAGGCGGCACCGGCAGCAGCAACGGATGCTGCGAAGTCCTGAGGCCAAGTCGGTTGCCGCAGGTCAACCGACGCACGGCCGGCGCGTTGTAGGCTTGAACCGACTTATCGCGGGTCGGAATAGGAGCTGCCGATGAACCTGAAATTGTCTTCGTTGCTAGCGACCGCAGTGTTTGCGGGCGCGTTGATGGTGCCAAGCACCAGTCATGCCGACGCCGAACGCTTGCTCGGCAGCACGCGCCTGGCCAAGGTCGAGAACGATACCGACGTGATCCGTTTCGGCAAGTGTCGTCGTGGCATCAATGCCGTGCAGTTGCGCATCGAACGTGGTCAGGTCGAAGTCGAGAAGCTGTGGGTGCGTTATGCCCGCGGCGGCGTCGAATATCTGCCAGTCGCCGACCACATTCGCGAAGGCAGCCATTCGCGCTGGATCGATCTGCGCGGCGGCGAACGCTGCGTTAAGGCGATCGGCATCATCGGCGACACCGAGTTGTCGCTGGATCAGGCGCGCGTTGAAGTCTGGGGTCGCTGAGTACCGTCACCACGCGCTCGCGAGCGGCAGGTGTGCACGAAGCACGCACCGCCGCTATTCCGACAACGGCACCACACACCGCCTCCGGCCCGACCACCCGCGACCAATCCGGGCTTCCCCCGATGCGTCCAAGCCATCGCACCAAAGCACCCGCCACCCACATTGACGCGGCCTTTGCCCCCACGCAGACTCCATCCCGTAGCCCGGCGATTCCGCTGGGGAGTTGGTGTTAGGCGCCGATCACAGACAGTTGCGAATTGCCATGGCCGAGAACAAGACGAAATCGACAAATGCAAATGTGGAGGCTTACATTGCGTCACGCGCCAATGAGCAACAGGCTATGGACTGCCTTTTGCTCATGGCTCTATTCGAGGAAATCACGAAACAACCAGCAAAAATGTGGGGCCCCAGCATCGTTGGCTACGGTTCCTATTGTTACACCTACGGTAGTGGCCGCACCGGGGAGGCACCGCTTGCCGGGTTCGCGATTCGCGGCCGTGAGCTCGTGGTGTACTTGATTTGTGAAGGCAGCACCATTGATCTGCTTCCCAAACTAGGGAAACACCGGATGACCAAATCCTGCCTCTACTTCAGGCGGCTATCCGACCTCGACACGTCTATCCTGGAGCAACTTGTCTCCAACTCAATCGCTACCTTGAAAGGCATGTACGGATAGCAGTCGGCGCCTAACATCATTCAAGCCGACGTGCCTACGGCACGCGGCTTACCTCAAACGTTGAGGCTGTAGAAAAACCTGTTTTCGCGGCGACTGCATGAGCGCGGCGGCGATATGGACGGACTTCGTGGCACGGTGATCGTTCGCTGGCGCCATGGTCAAGTGCGTCGCCACGGTTTTCCAAGATACCTCGGAGCCATCGTTCTAAGTCGGCGGTGAGGTTGTGTGCTTGTGAAGCGTCGCGCCATCGCCAGATCGCTTCCTCACCCGTATTCAACAGCGCAAGATCGGAGCCGGTTTTTTTTCAGCATCGTCAGGCGGTGTGTTCATTTACACTTTTAGTCGACACATTTTCTCAGGCAGTGATCGTCGTGATTGAACAACTGGCGCTGTCGATTGTTTGCCTCGCCGGCGTTTACTTCATCGTTCTCGGCGCGTTGGCGCTGGCTCGCCCGGAGATCGCCAAACGATTTCTCCTCGGCTTTGCCGGCAGTGCACGCGCGCACTACTCGGAGTTGCTCGTTCGCATTGTTGTCGGTGGGTCGCTGGTCCTGTCATCGCCGCTGATGCTTTTCTCATCCGCATTTACAGTCTTTGGTTGGGTGCTCGTCGGCACATCGGCGGCGATTCTTCTTGTGCCTTGGCAGTCGCATCATCGTTTTGCCGCGCGATCGGTTCCTCCGGCCTTGCGCTTCATTTCGGTGATCGGCTTGGGTTCGCTCGCACTTGGCGTTTTTACACTGGGGGCACTCGCCTTCGGCAGCCAGACTGCATAACCGTAATCGCTCTGGACGCGTTGACTCTGGTCCGGACCAAGGCAAAAACGCGCCCAAGCAGCAAGACCTATTCACTGATGCCGCGATCACCTCCTGGCCATGCGTTGCGCGCATGCTCGCGTGCGCTGCGCCGCCCGCCTACAATGCGCGCCTGATTCCGAAGGTGCATCCATGTCCGCGACTGCCACGAAACCGGCCAATACCGAACGCGTCTATCAGGTGAAACGTGCTGATTTGCCGGTGTCTTGCCCGAGCCCGGACATGGCTTTGTGGAACTCGCATCCACGTGTCTACTTGCCGCTCGAAGAGCAAAAAGAAGCGCGCTGCATGTATTGCGGTGCGGTCTATCAACGCATCGACTGATGCGCGGACGCGACCGATGTCGCGACCCCTGACGGTGGTGCAGTTGCTGCCGGCGCTGGAAGCTGGCGGCGTCGAGCGCGGCACGCTGGAAATCGCGCGGGCACTGGTTGCCGCCGGACACCGCTCGGTAGTGATCTCGGCGGGTGGCAAGTTGGTCGAGTCATTGGTTGCCGATGGCAGTGAACACATCACGCTCGACATCGGCCGCAAGTCGATCGGCAGCCTGTGGCGGGTGCCGACATTGCGGCGCACATTCATCGCGTTGGGTGCCGACATCGTGCATGCGCGTTCACGCCTGCCGGCGTGGTTGACGCTACTCGCGTGGCGCAGCATGGATCGGGCAACACGACCAAGATTCGTCACCACCGTGCACGGGCTGAATTCGGTCAATCTCTACTCCGGCGTGATGGCGCGCGGCGAGCGCGTGATTTGCGTGTCGCAAACGGTGCGTAGCCATATCCTCAAGCATTATCCGAAGACTGATCCCGGCTGCCTGCGCGTCATCCCGCGCGCGGTCGATCCGTTCGAGTTTCCGCATGGTCATCGCCCCGACAGCGACTGGCGCAAACGCTTCGTTGCCGAACATCCGGCGCTGTCTGGCGCGCTTCCCTGGCTGTGTTTGGCCGCTCGCGGCACGCGCATGAAAGGTCAAGGCCACGCAATCCGACTGCTCGCTGATTTGCGCGAATCGGGTGTTGATGCACGCCTGATCCTGCTCGGTGTGCGCGAGCCCGGCCGCGAGCACTATGTCGATAGGTTACGTCGGCAGGCACTGCACCAAGGCGTCGCCGATGCTGTGGTGATGACGGTGCCGCGTCGTGACGTGCGCGATGTCATGGCCGCGAGCGCGCTGGTATTGCAGTTGTCGACAAAAGCCGAGGCGTTTGGGCGCACCGTGGTCGAGGCGCTGAATCTCGGCGTGCCGGTGTTGGGTTACGATCTTGGTGGTGTCGGTGAACAGTTGCGCGACTTGTTTCCGCTGGGCGCAGTAGCGGTCGGCGACCGTGCGGCGCTGCTGGCCCGCGCGCGCGCGTTGATCGACAGCGGCGAGCGCCCGGCGGCGTTTGATCGCTATCGTCTGGCGCAGATGCAGGCGGCGACCCTCGCGGTCTATCGCGAATTGCAGGAAGCTCCTCGCCCATGAATCCCGATCGCCGCCAACTCGCCGCAGCGTTGTGCCTTTGGTCGGTGCTGTTTTTGCTGCCGTTCGGGCGCGCATCCGAGTTGCCGATTCTGATTGGCGCGCTGTACGCGCTCGCGGCATGGCGGCGTGAACCGCGACGTGTATTCGCGCCGCGCTATCGACTGGCGCTGCTCGCTTTTGCTGGCTATTGGCTGCCGGAATTGGTTTCCGCGTTCGACAGCATTGCGCCCGACAAGAGTTGGCTGGAGGTCGCGACCGATCTGCGCTACCTGCCATTCGCGATGTTCACCGTTGATGCGCTCGCCACTGCTGCAGTGCGCCGCCAATTGCTTTGGTGGAGCGCGTTGCTGCTCGCATTCTGGATTCTGGATGCGCTATTGCAGTCGACGCTTGGCGTCGGCTTCGGCGGCGCGCTGGAAACCGATCGCGTCAGCGGCATTTTCGGCGATGACAACCTCAAGCTCGGCCCGGTGTTGGCGGTGCTGTCGCCGCTGCCGGTGTTGGTCGCGCTAGATCGTTACGGGCGCCGTATCGCAGCGCTGGTGTGGCTGCTTGCCGCGATTGCGGTGTTGCTGGCGGGCGCGCGCGGCGGCTGGATCAGTTTTGCAGTGGTGACGCTGGCGCTGCTTTGGCGAGTGGCTGCGACGCCGCGCCGGTTCGCCCTCGGATTGATGTTATGCATCATCGCCGCAACTGCCGCGATGAGCGCGAGTTACGCGCTGTCAGAGCGTTTCGCTGGCCGCGTCGATCGCACATTGGCTGCGTTTGATGGCACCCGCGCCGGTTTGGAAACTGCACTCGCGTATCGCGCATCGATCTGGAACACCGCGATCGACATGAGTCTCGCGCATCCAATCAACGGTGTCGGGGTGCGGGCGTTCCGCTACGACTACATCGCCCATGCCCGCGCCGACGATCAGTGGTTGGCGATGAACCCCGGACAAGGCGCGTTCCATGCGCATCATTGGCTGCTCGAAGTCGCGTCTGAAACCGGCGCGTTCGGACTCGCGTGCTGGATCGCCTTGCTCCTTGTGCTGTGGCGCGACTGGCGACGCTGGCCACGTGAATGCCGCCATACTGCCGCGCCTTACAGCATCGCCATGTTGGCCATGTTGTTCCCGTTGAACACACACTTCGCGTTTTATTCGAGTTTCTGGTCGAACCTGTATTTCTGGCTGCTGCTGGTCTGGATCGCCCATGCCGCACCGGCGCGAGACGAACGCGCATGAAGCGCGTGCCGTTGTCGGCCGTGGTCACCACGTTCGACAACGCCGCGACACTGGATGCCTGCCTTGCTTCGTTGGCGTTTGCCGATGAGGTGCTGGTGCTGGATTCGGGCAGTCAGGATGCGACTGTCGAGATTGCGCTTCGACATCGGGCACGCGTGCTCGTCGAGCCGTTCAAGGGCTATGGACTGCAGAAGCAGAGCGCGATTGATCAGGCGGCTAACGACTGGATCGTGTTGCTCGACGCCGACGAAGTGTTGACGCCGACGGCGATGGCAATGATCGACGTGGCGCTGCACGCGCCGCAGGCGACCGGCTTCGAACTGCCGCGTCGCGAGCGCATGTTCTGGCGCTGGCAACATCCGTGGAGCAAGCACAACCATCATTTGCGCCTGTTCGACCGGCGCGTGCACCGCATGAGTTCGCATGATCCGGTGCATGCCGCGCCGAATCGCCGTGCTGGCGTTGTGCAACGGATTGATGCCTTATTTCTGCACAATGGCGAGCGCGATATCGCCAGCAAGGTGCAACGGATTGATCGCTATTCCAGCGGTCTCGCGGAGACGCTGGCCGCGCGCCGTTCGTCGTGGCGCCTGAAGTTGCGCCTGCTGTTCTATCCGCCGCTGGTGCTGCTGAAACACGTGCTGTTGAAACGGCAGTTCATGAACGGCTGGGCCGGCTGGGTGGCATCAGTTAGCCACGCCTATTATGCGTTTTTGAAAGATGCGAAGGCGCTGGAATTGCAACAGCGACAGCGTGACGCAGCCTCAGTCACGCGGCGCTTCGCGCAACAGACGGACGGCAAGGAAGGCGATCGCCAGCGCGGCAGCGATCAGTACCGACCATAGCGCCCAAGCACGATAGGGTGGCGGCGGCGGGACCGGCGTCAACGCCGATTGACCGGTGCGCTCGCTGCGCGCACCAAGCGTCGCACGCGGCGGTGTCCAACTTGCACCGAACTGCGCGCGCAATTCCCGCATCAGCGGCTCGATTGGAAAGTCCGCACGTTCGGCTCGGGCGCTGCCGGCGACAAGAATCAGCGCTGCCGGTCCTTGCTGAGCGATCAGGTAAACGTCTGGGCGGTAGCCGACATCGATGATCGGGGTACCGATGTTGGGTTCCATGCTGAGCCGCCATTGCTGGGCGCGTGTGGTCGGAAAGGCGAGGCGATTGCGGACCAGATTGGCGTTGCCAACGGCGACGTCAAATGCGGTGTCGCTGGCCAGTTGTCGCCACCATCCGTTTTCATGGACCGATAGCGACACCGTCGCCAGCGCACCGCCGTCGCCGAGATCGATACGCGCGGTGTTGACCGGTAACGACGGTGGCAGATCGAAGCGATAAGCGTGCTCGGCGGTGCCGTCGGCAACCAGTGCCGCGCGTCGGTACTGCCGAACCTGGCCCGGCGGCGTGTCGTATTCGGCAAGTACACCGATAATTTCCAAGTCGGGCGGAACCGGTGCGACGCTCAGGCGCAACGCATTGCCATCGAATTCGGACAAGGCTAGCCGTGTCTCACCGATGCCGGTGGCCAGTGAGTAAGAATGCGCCATCACCTCGGCATGCACGGCGCCTTGTCGGCGCGAGCCTTCGACGCGCCAGTTCGCATTCGCTGGCAGGGCGGCCCGGTGTCGCCAACTGACGCGCAATGCCCGCATCGTGGCCGCTTCTGGCACCCGTGAACGCAGCGCCAGCGACAACCGTTGCGGGCTCGGAAACGCGACCGGCACGTCGCGGTTTGACGTCGGCTCGCGCGTCTCGGTAGCGATCTCTAACGCATACGGCGCATCGCGCCAAGGCGTGTCGGGAGCGTCGGGTAAAGGCCCGAAGCTGACGCTCCGACCGTCGCTGGTGAACAACGCCAAATCACGGCCATCGCGGCGCGCGATAGCGTCATAGAGCGCTGGTGTCAGCACCAGTTCGTGCACATCGCCCGAACCGATTGTCAACGGGAACTGCCAAGCGTAGTCGTCGAGCGTTGCCGCTGCCGTCGCATTCGCGATCAATGCGAGGAGCAAGGTCAGCCGCTTCATGATGTCGCCTCCGATTCTTCGCTTGGCATCGGTGCGAAGTAGCCGAGTGCGACAAACAGCACGCCGACACCGAGCACCGAGACGATGCCGGACAAGGTGCCGAGGAAGCGCATGTCGATCAGCAACAGCTTCAGCACGACGATGCCGAGCAACACCGCGCCGGCGATCCAGGCACCGCGCACCAGCGTGCGTGCGCCGAAGCCCATGGCCGCAGCGCCGACGATGGTCCACGTCCACGACAGCACCGCATGCGCCTTCGGCCGCACGAGCAGCTCGATGTTCCAAGCTTCGTTACCGAGATGATGCACGCCGCGTAGCGCCGCTGCTGACAACACCACGAACGCCAGCAGCGCGAGCACGACACGGAAGGCATCGGCGCTGCGCTCGAGTTCATGCGTGGCGAAGCGCGCCAGCAATAGCAGCACGAATACTTGGCTCAGTTCGAGCGGATTCAACAGTGGCAGATAACCAATCGGCGGCACGTGACCAGACAGGAAGCATGCGCCGAACACGAAGGCAAAAGCCAACAACACCAGTGGCCACATCGCACGCGGACGATACAGCGGGAACTCGTCGCGTAACGGCAGGCCGACGAGGTCGCTGTAGGACAACAGTGCGGCGAGCGCCAGCCACCAGGGCAGGGCAGTGAGCAGCAGTTGCCAATCGCCGCCGAGACCATCAAGCATGCCGCCGACAATGTCCGGATGCAGCCCGCTGCGCGCATACAGTTCCATCGATGCGAGCAAGGGCAGACTGAGCCAACCGATCACGTGTGCCCAACCGAGGCCGCGCGGCCATGGATCGCGCAGCCAATGCAGGCTGAGCCACGCACACGCCCAAGTCAGCGGCCAAGCCCATACACCGGCGGAGGACAGCGGTGATCCGGCATCGTCATCGGTCATCGGCACGAATACTGGCAAGGTACACAGCAGCAACAGGCTGGGCCATGACAAAGCGCGCAGTCCGCTGACTCGGCGCAGGCCGGCGGCGACGACCGCAGTCAGCGCGAAAAAGACCAGCGCCGCATGCGATTCGTATGGGTGAACAACGAGGCGATCGACTTCCAATTCGCCACCGATGTACCAAGCGCCGAAGCCATAGGCCGCGAGCAGGCCGATCAGTGGATGGCTGGCCTGCGCCAGTGAGTATCGCCAAGCACTGAACAGTGCCGAGAGCGCGATCGCCAGCGCCCCGAGTGTGCGCGGATTCATTACCGCCACGGCGTCGATGCTTGGCGCCGGTGTATCCAGCAATGCCGCTGCCGCGAACGCCTGCAACGCGAGACCGGCCCAACGCAGGCGACGTTCGTCTTGATGCAGACCGAGCCAGACCAGCATCGCGCCTTCGATGGCCCACAGCACCGTCGTGGTGCCGCTGGTGAAGGCGAGTGGGAACACCAATGTCGTGAACACCAGCGCCAGACCGGCATACGCCGTGCGCCAGCGCGCCAATCGACCATGTTTCCAGACGAACATCGCGAGCAGCACATAAATCAGTGCCATCACCAACGCCGTCAGCGCCAGTGCCGGGCGGTTGTCATGCAACATCGCCGCTTGCAGCGCAAAACCGATCAGCGGCGTGCCGAACACCAGAGAACCCTCGACGTGGTCACGCCGCGTCGGGTTGTGGCCGCGCAGCGTTGGCAGTAACGGGATGGCGAGGTAGAACACGAAGAAGGTGATCAGGAACGGTTCGGTCGACGCGAACTTGTCCGACTGGTAGCTGAGAACGCCCCAGAAGGTCGCGATAACGAAGGTGAACAGGAAGCCGACGGCATTCAATATGCGCCAGCCGCGCGCGTACGAAATTGCGAGGATGGCGAGGTTGAGCACGACGTAGAAGCCGAACAATGCGACGTGGTTACCGCTGCCGGTCGAGGCCAGAATCGGTGCCGCGAAACCGCCGACGACACCGAACATCGCCAGCCCCAACGAGTTTTGCCGGATCGCCAGCAACGCGGTGCCGGCCACCAGTACGATCAGCATCGCGAACGTCGCGGTCACCGGGATCAGGTGGTACATCCGGTAGGCGGCGAACACCACCATCATCAGCACGCCGATGGCGCCGCCCTGCAAATTCAGCGCGAAGATGCGCTTCTGCTCACGCTGGCGCCAACCCACCGCGAGCGCTGCCAGCGCCGCCGCTGCGATACCGACCAAACGCATCTCGATCGGGAAGTCGAGCCAACCTTCCTTGACTGCAAAACGCAGCAGGGCGCCGACGCCGATGAAGACCAAGGCGATACCGACTTTCGCGATCCAGCTACTTTCGAATAGCCATTTGGCGAGTGCGGATTGCTCACTGACCGTGGCGACGGTATGCACGGGTGTGCGTTGTGGCAGTGCTGGCGGTGCCCGATGTGGCTTCTGCTCGATGGCGGGTTCGCCGTCACCGGGTTCGGCAGCGACATCTGACGAGGTCGCGATCGATGCTTGTGTTACCGCTGCTTCCACGGCCAACGCTGCCGGGCGTTGTGGCAACGGCGGTGGCGCTGCAGTTGGCGTGTGTGCCGGCATTGCTGATGGTTCGGCCACCGGCGCGCGCGCCGGCACTGGCACCGACTCCGCGCTGCGTCGCGTCTGCAGCAACTGCAGGCGGCGTTCGAATTCGGTCATGCGCGTGCGCATCGACAAGTACGATCCGAGCAATGCGCCGATCAGCGCACCACCGATCGCCCCCAGCGTCCAGTCGCCGGCTTCGGCACAGCCGAGACCGATGATCAGACCGAAAAAGCCGAGCAACCAAGCCATGCGCGATATCTCCAGTGTCAGTGCCGATTCTTGCCGAAACCTTCACTGCTGGCGATGGCTGGCAATCGCGGTGACAGATTTCGTAGCCAACGGTGCCGTTCAATAAAGGCCGGGTTCGCCGTCGGGGCGCGACTTGAAGCGCTTGTGGATCCACAGGTATTCGTCCGGCGCCTCGCGCACCATTTGCTCGACCAGTGCGTTGACCCGGGTCGTGTGCGCGGCTTCGTCCTCAGCGTCGATGTCCGTTAGCGCTGCGCCGATACGCAGCACATAGCCACCAGCGCCATCACGATGATGGAAAAACGGAATCACCGCAGCACGCGTCAGTCGGGCGAGTTGGAAGGTCGCGGTGATGGTCGAGGCGGGCACGCCGAAGAACGGCGCGAACACGGTGTCTTTGCCGCGCATGTCTTGGTCCGGCGCATACCAGAGCAGCCCGCCCGCTTTGACGTGTTTGACTGCTGCGCGCAGTTCTTCGCGTGCAAACATCGCTGTGGCGTAGCGCAGGCGACCGCGTTTCACCGCCCATTCGAAGGCCGGCGCACCGTGGCGTCGGTACATGCCAGCGAGCGGGATGTGTTGGCATAGCAGGCGACCACAGATTTCCAGTGTCAAGAAATGCCCGGATAGCAGCAGCACACCGCGACCTTCGGCACGCACGCGCTCGATATGTTCCAGTCCGTCGATGGTGTAGCGCAAGCCGTTGACCGAACCCCACCAGGCCCGTGCGAACTCATGGACGCCTTCGCCGAGCGAACCGAAGCTCCGGTGCAGAATAGTGGCGCGGGTTGCCGCATCCAGCTCCGGGAAACAGAGTTCGAGGTTGCGTCGTGCCACCTTGCGGCGACCGCGCATCAACACGCCGAGCAAGGCGCCGAAGCTGCGCGCGAATGGGCGCACCAACATCGCTGGAATCCGCGCCATGCCGACCATCACGGCGATGCCGATCCAGGCCGGCCAGTGTTGCGGGGCGAGCAGATTGTGCGGAAAGGGCAGAGGATTGGCCATCGGATGATTCTATCGGGCCGCGCGTGCTCGCTATGCTTCACCGTCGAAAACCGGACTCTGAATGTTCCTGCTGCGCGCGCTGTACACCCTCATCATGTACCTGCTGACGCCGGTGATCCTGTATCGCCTGGCTTGGCGCGGCATTGGTTATCGCGATTACTGGGGCCGCTGGCGCGAGCGCTTCGGCTTCTTCGCTGACCCGCAGTTGCACGACACGATCTGGGTACATGCGGTGTCGGTCGGCGAGATGAATGCCGCCGCGCCGCTGATCGAAGCCTTGATGAAGCGCTTCGAAGGCCGCCGCTTTGTCGTCACCACGGTGACGCCGACCGGCTCAGCGCGGGTGCAGAAATTGTTTGGGCAACGCGTCTTCCATGTCTACCTACCCTACGACCTGACGGCATCGATCCGGCGCTTTCTCGACCGCATCAACCCGTCGCTGGCGGTGGTGATGGAAACCGAGATCTGGCCGAATCTCTATTACGAATGTGCGCGCCGCAAGATTCCGATCGTGCTTGCGAATGCGCGCCTGTCGGAGCGATCCCTGAATGGCTATGGGCCGGTGCGCCCGCTGGCGCGTGAGGCGATCCGTTCGGTCGCCTTCGTCGCTGCGCAATCACAGCAGGATGCGGTTCGGCTTGGACATCTGGGTGCACGACCGACGCACATGCGCGTGGTCGGTAACGTCAAGTTCGATATGCGGGTGCCGACCGGGCTCGACCGAATCGCGAAGGTCTTGCGCGAATACTGGGGCGAGTCGCGGCCGGTGTGGATCGCGGCGAGCACACATGAGGCTGAGGAAGCCGCAGTCCTGGAAGCGCATACGCGTGTGCTGCGACGATTTCCTGAAGCCTTGCTGGTGATCGCCCCGCGTCATCCCGAGCGCTTTCAGCCGGTGATCAAACTCTGTCGCGGCTACGGATTGCGCACGCTGTCGCGCTCGGAGGACACCGTTGCTCACAGCGACACCCAAGCCTTCGTTGTCGACACCATGGGCGAACTGCTGAATTTTTTTGCGGCCACCGAAGTCGCGTTCGTCGCCGGCAGTTTCGAGCGCATCGGCGGCCACAACGTGCTCGAACCGGCGGCCGTCGGCAAGCCGGTGCTAGTCGGTCCGCACACCTTCAATTTCGCCGAAGTGACGGAAAACCTGATCAGCGACGGTGCCGCGCTGCGCGTACAGAATGCCATCGAACTTGGCGATACTGTTTCACGCTTGATCGGCGACCCCGCCAGCCGCCGGCGCATGTCTGACAACGCACTTGCGGCCGTCGAACGTGAACGTGGCGCGGTCTCCCGCTGCGTCGACATCGTCGCAGCAGTGATGGCCGGCCAGGCGCCGTAATCACATATCGAATTTGCGCAGTTCGAAACCGCGCGATTTGTAGTCGGTCCAGCGGGTGCGACAGCCATCGCGTTCTGCGGGATCGGCAGGCACGACTTCCTTGACCGACTCGGGTGATCCGGGGACCGTGCTGTCACGCAGATTGATGACAAGGGCGCGCAATGGGCTGTCGAATTCGGGCGGAACGATCAACACCGGCGTGATGTCGTCATCTTCGTCGCCCGCGATCTGATGACCGATGAAGCCGTCGGCATCGACTTCCCAGAGTAGTTCGTCGAGCGCTTCCGCCTGTTCCTGGCTGCGCGCGTGGATCAGCGTCGGGATCTGCTGCGCATTCGCCATCTTCGCCAGTTCGCAGACCAGCAGCAGCGGATTTTCGCGGAAGCGTGGCTTGTCGATCAGGTAGAAGTCGGCGCGCGCCACGGGTCAGGCGACCTTCTGCATCAGCCACTGCATCAGCAGCGGTAGTGGCCGCCCGGTGGCACCACCTTTGCGGCCCTCATCCGAGGCGCTGCCGGCGACATCGAGATGGGCCCAGCGCAGACCCTCGGTGAAGCGCGCGAGGAAGCAGCCAGCGGTAATCGCGCCGGCATTCTTGCCACCGATGTTGGCGACATCAGCAAAGCCAGTCTCAAGCTGCACTTGATAGTCGTCCCACAACGGCAGGCGCCAGGCACGATCATGTACTTCGGTGCCGGCGGCAAGCAATTCTTCGGCAAGATCATCGTGCTTGGTCATCAAGCCGCTGGCGTGTTTGCCGAGTGCGACGATGCAGGCGCCGGTCAGGGTGGCGATATCGATCACCGACTCCGGTTCGAAGCGGCGCGCGTAGGTCAGCGCGTCGCACAGGATCAAGCGGCCTTCGGCGTCGGTGTTCAAGATTTCGACCGTGATCCCGGACATGCTGGTGACGACATCGCCGGGCCGCGAGGCATCGCCGTCCGGCATATTCTCGACCGCCGGAACAATGCCGATCAGGTCGATTGGCAGGCCGAGTCGTGCGCTGGCTTCGATCGCACCGAACACCGAGGCGGCGCCGCACATGTCGTATTTCATTTCATCCATTCCGGCCGCGGGCTTGATGCTGATGCCACCGGTATCGAAGGTGACGCCCTTGCCGACCAGCACCACCGGCTTGCGCTCGCGGCTGCCGCGATAGCGCAGCACGATCAACTGCGGTGGATTGGTGCTGCCGCGTGCAACGCCGAGCAACGCATTCATGCCGAGGTCCTGCATCTGCGCGCGGTCGAGTACGTCGACCTCGACATTGCCGAACTCGCGCGCCATCTGGCGGGCGACATCGGCGAGATGGATCGGTGTGCAGATGTTCGGCGGCAGGTTGCCGAGTTCGCGCGTGCGGCGGATGCCATGGGCGATGGCGCGACCAGATTGCACGCTGGTTTCATCGTGCGTGGCGATCGCGAGTTCGGTCAAGCCGTCCGGCTTCTCCGGCTTGCGGCGGGTGGCGTCATAGCGATACAGCGCTGCTTCTGCGGCGATCACGTGCTCACGTACCGCCCACGCGGCATCACGCCCCTGGACGGGCAATTCGGCGAGCCAGCTGGCCGCGGTCTTCGCCGGCCCTGAGCGCAGTGCTTTCAGCGCTTCGCGCAGCAGTTCGATGTAGCGTGCCGCATTCAGTTGTGCGGCCTCGCCAAGGCCGACCAACAGCACGCGCTTCGCGGCGATGTTCGGCAAGTCGTACAAACGGGTGATCTGCTTGAGCTTGCCGGCGATATCACCGGCGTCGATACGAGCGCGGATCGCACCACCGCTGGCGAGATCGACTTCGGCAGTGGCCGCGGGCAGGGCGCCGCGTTCAAACACGCCGAGTATGAGTAGGTCGGCGACACATTGCGCCGGTTGGGCCTTCAGCGAAACGACTTCGATGTTCATGCTGCATCCTGCGGAAACCGTGAGCTTCCGTTCATGTGGTGGAAGAAGGCGGCGCAGTGCGGCCTGATAGACTCGCGCCGCTCCGTATGGGGCGACGCCATGGCCGGCAGTCTAGCAAACCGGTCCCGAGCCCCGACGAGCCAAAGCACCGGATGCGCATCATTGATCGTTACCTGCTGCGCGAATTGACGCGATCCTTCATCGCCGTCAATGCCGTGTTGCTGCTTGTTACCTTTGGCGGCGTGCTCACCGACGTATTGAACAAGATCGCGCGCGGTAAGTTGCCGGCGACGTTGCTGTTGGCTCAGGTTGGCCTGCGTTCTCTGGATGCGTTGGCGATCATCTTGCCACTGGGCATGTTCTTGACGGTTCTGCTCGCCTACGGCCGCCTGTATCGCGACAGTGAGGTTGCGGTGCTGGCCGCCTCTGGAATGCGTCTGCGCGAGATGCTGAAGCCAGTGCTGTGGCTGGCGCTGCCGTTGCTCGTGACCTTGGGTGGCATCACCTTCGTCGCCAGCCCGCGCGCGCTCGCCCTTGCCGACAAACTGGTTCAGGACGCGAACCGCTCACTGCTCATCGCCGGCCTCGAAGCCGGACGATTTGTCGACCTGCCGGGCGGGCTCGGGGTGATCTACATCGGCACGATGAGCGATGACGGCCGGCACTTTGGCCGATTGTTCGTGCAATCCGAGGACGATGGCCGCCTCGACATCATCACCGCCGCCCAGGGCGAGCTTTACAACGATCGTGCTGGCCGCGAACGCTATCTGCGCTTGCAGGACGGATTCCGCGTCGAAGGCACGCTGGATGCGCCAGATTTCCGGGCTATGCGTTTCGCGCGCAACGATATTCGCCTGCCGGAGCCGGAGGCTGAAGATCCGAATCGTGCCGAAACCCGCCACGACACTGTTGCCCTCCTCGCCAGCGGCAAGCGCGCCGATCGCGCGGAATTACATTGGCGTTTGGCGGTGCCCTTGTCAGCGTTGGTGTTGGCGCTGCTGGCGTTTCCGCTAGCGCGTTCGGCACCACGTGAGCCGCGCTTCGGCAAGCTCATCATCGCGGTGCTGTCCTACATCATCTACGTCAACCTGCTGGCGCTCGGTCGCGGCTGGTTGGCCGACGGCAGCCTGCCGATGTCGGCCGGATTGTGGTGGGTGCATGGTCTCGGCTTGTTCTTGTTTGCACTGCTTTATCTGGTCGGTACACGTTTGCCGAGACCGGCTGCGGTGCGCGCATGATTGGAATGACCCGGGCCGATCGACTGATCGCGCGTCCGGTGCTGGGTGCGACCCTGCTCGCGCTGGCGATCTTTATTGGTATCGACGCGTTGTCCGCCTTCATTCGTGAAATCGATGAGGTGGGTGACGGCAATTACACGTTGATGATGGCGGTGACTTATATCGCCTACACGATTCCGCGCCGAGTCTATGAGTTGTTCCCGATGGCGGCGGCAATCGGGGCAGCAATGGGCTTGGGCGGCCTCGCACCAACCTCCGAACTGACCGCCCTGCGTGCGGCCGGATGGTCGAAGATGCGGCTTTGCCTCGGCGCCATGATTCCCTTGATGGTGGTATCGGCACTGGTCGTCGTCATTGGGGAAACACTCGGCCCTTGGGGCGAGCGTGCCGCACAAGGTGTCGCCATCGGCGCGAAGTCTCAGGATCTGGTGACGACGAACTCATCCGGCATCTGGGTGCGCGATGGCGAAGATTTGCTCAATGCCAAGCGCGGCGCACTCATCCAGGGTGATATCGAGCTGATCGATGCACGCCTGTTTCGCTTCGACGCTAGCGGACGGCTGCTGTCGATTACGCGCGGCGACAAGGCGCGTCACGAACCAGGCGGCTGGCGTTTTTCGACGGTACACCGATTTAGTTTTGAGCCAGACGCAGTGGCGACCGAAAGCCTGCCTGATTGGCGCTGGGACGTGGCGCTGAATCCGGCGCTGATTGCGATGTCGGTGATTCGACCGCGCTACCAGGCATTGCTCGATTTGCGCGAACACATTCGCTATCTGGAACGCAATCGTCTTGATGCATCGTCATTCCGATCGGCGTTCTGGGCGCGAATATTTTACCCGCTCAGCATCCTTGCGACCGCGCTACTGGCGATGCCGTTCGCGTTCTCGGCGCTACGCTCCGGCGGCTTTGGCAAGCGCCTGTTCGTCGGCTTGGTCATTTCGATTGGCTTTTACTATTTGCAGAGCGCGTTTGTGAACATGGTCGAGCTTGCTGATGGACCACTTCCGCTCGGCTATCTGACACCGCCATCACTCGCCCTTGTCGGCGCATGGTTGTGGTTACGGCGCAGCTTCTGAATCAGCGTTTCGGTATCTGGACAACGTGAGTGCCGGCGACGCGATCGTGCAGCGCACGGTGGCGTGGGTCGAACAGGCACCACAGCAGTCCGGGCAGAAACAAACCGACCAGCGCGCGCAACAGCGCGGCTTTCAGCGACAGCGATCCGGTATCGGCACGAACCGCGATACGCCAAGTGCGCATGCCGATGGTCTGGCCGCCGCGACGCCAGGACAGCGCGTAATACGACAGCACGAGCGTTCCAAGCCAGATCTGCAGCAAGACATGCGGCCAGCCGTTGCGCAGTAGCAGATCGACGCGGTCGACCGGTACCAGCAGGCGCGCCAGCAAGACCACCAGCGCAGTCGCAACCATCAGTAGGCCTGCCAGCGGTAACAAGTCGTAAAGCGCAGCCAGTAGACGCCGCCACAGCGGTGCATAGACAAGGGTTTCAATGTGCAAGGGTGATGACTCGGGCTGGTAATATTTGGCGCATGGTAGCGACTCGCACGACCAGTCCGAATGATGCTCTGATCCGCTCGGTGCTGGAGCAGCTCTGGTCCGAGCAGGGCCTGTCAAAAAACACGTTGTCGTCGTATCGCGCTGACCTGCTTGCGGCCGATCGCCTTCTCGCTTTGCGCGGACGAATGCTGATCGACGCGCGCCGCGAGGACTTGTTCGCGGTGCTGGCCGAGCGCAGCCGCGAAGGTATTTCGGCGCGCAGCAGTGCGCGCATGTTGTCGTCGCTACGCCTGTTTTTCCGGCACCTGCTCCGCTGCGGGCGCGTTGCGATCGATCCTACCGCCCTGATCGATGCACCAAAGTTACCGAAACCACTGCCGAAATCACTTGGGGAATCGGAAATCGACGCGCTGATTGCGGCGCCAGATGTCGAAGCACCGCTCGGCCTGCGCGACCGCGCCATGGTTGAATTGATGTATGCGACGGGCTTGCGCGTCACCGAACTGGTGACGCTCGCGACCGAACAAGTGAACTTGCGGCAGGGCGCGCTGCGAGTGCGCGGTAAGGGCGGCAAGGACCGTTTGGTTCCGATTGGCGAAGTGGCGATCGACTGGCTAACCCGATACGTCGCCGAATCGCGCCCGCTGCTGCTGAAGGGCAGAAACAGCAAAATCCTGTTTGTGACCGGGCGCGCAACGGCGCTGTCTCGCAAGACGTTCTGGGTGATCGTCAAAAAACTCGCGGCCCGTGCGGGCATCCACCGCCCGATTTCCCCGCATGGCTTGCGCCACGCCTTCGCGACCCATCTGCTGAACCACGGTGCCGACCTGCGCGCTTTGCAGATGCTGCTCGGCCACAGCAGCCTGTCCACCACCCAGATTTACACCTTGGTCGCGCGCGAAGGCCTTAAGCGAATTCATGCCGAGCACCATCCGCGGGCCTGAGATTGGCCGTGACCGCCACCTCTGCAACAATGTCGGCTCCGCCGTGAACTTTCCGCGCGAGCATCGGTCTACAACCGGTGCCGCAGCAGACGGCGTCCCACCCACAAGGAATTCCCCGATGCTCAAGCGTGTCATCTTCTCGTTGGCTATCGTCGCCAGCGCCACGGTTCAGGCCGATGCCACCAGCGAAGCCAAGGTCCGCGAAGCGATCAAGGCGCTGGTACCAAGCGCCCAGATCGATTCGATCGGCGAGTCCAAGCTCGCTGGATTTTATGAAGTAACTTTGTCTGGTCAGGTGCTGTACGTCAGCGCCGACGGCAAATATCTCGTCCAAGGCATGGTCTACGACATCGCCAACAAGCGCGACCTGACTGAGGAAAAGAAGTCGGTCATGCGCAAGGCGGCGTTGGCCGGCGTGCCGAAGGAGCGCATGATCTCGTTCCCGGCGAAGAGCGAAAAGCACCGCGTCACCGTGTTCACGGATATCGACTGTGGTTATTGCCGCAAGTTGCACCAGCAAATCGCCGAATACAACAACCTCGGCATCAGCGTTGATTATCTGTTCTTCCCGCGTTCGGGGCCGAACACGCCCTCATTCGACAAGGCGGTCACCGTCTGGTGCTCGGCCGACAAGCAGAAGGCCTTCACTGATGCCAAGGCCGGCGTGGAGCAGGAAAAGAAAGCCTGTGACAACCCGGTCGCCGATGATTTCGCGCTCGGCCAGAAGCTCGGCGTAAACGGTACGCCGATGATCGTCGCCGCCGATGGCTCGCAGATCGGCGGCTACGTCGCGCCGGCGCAGATGCTGGAACGCCTTGTTGTGATTGACGCCACCAAGTAAACAGCCGTCCTGGACCACAGGCCTGCCGACGCCGCCCCCGGGCGGCGTCATTTTTTCCGCCGACCCACTGCTGCCGGCGCTTCCGGACGATCGGCTATCCTTGCCGCCCATTTTTCAGGTGTTCCCGCGATGATGCTGCTCGACGGCCGCGAAATTCTGTCCGCGTTCCGCCGCGACCGCTTGAACGAGCGCATCGGCGCCGCTGGCGATCCGGTGCGGGTGACCGCGGCCGGGATCGTGTACGCGCTCGGCGGTGCCGATCCCGCCGCGACCGATCGTTTCGCTCCATTACTCGATGCGCTGGGCTCGGCGGCAGTGCTCAGCGTCGACGACGTGCTCGTGCTGCCACGCCTTGGCACCATTTCACCTTGGGCGAGCAAGGCCACAGATATTGTGCGCGGCGCTGGCCTGACGCTGGATCGGGTCGAACGCGGTATGCGTTATCGCGTCGAAGGTCTGTCACTGCTGGATGGCGTGGCGCGAATGCGCGTGCTGAAAGCGCTGCATGATCCGATGACGCAATCGCTGTTCCGCGATGCCGATGCGGTAGCGGCATTGTTCCGCCATGAATCGGCGCGGCCGTTGGCACGCATCGATCTCGCCGGCGGTGCAGTTGCCGCACTGGTCACCGCGAATGCCGAACTCGGGCTCGCACTCAGTGGTGATGAAATCGACTATCTGGCCGATGCCTATGGCCGCCTCGGTCGCGACCCGAGCGACGCTGAGTTGATGATGTTTGCGCAGGCGAACTCGGAACACTGTCGCCACAAGGTGTTCAACGCGACTTGGCGTATCGACGGCGACATGCAGGCGAAGTCGCTGTTCCAGATGATCAAGCACACCCATGCGACGACGCCGGCGAACACCTTGTCGGCGTATCACGACAATGCTGCGGTGATCGCGAATGGCATGGCTGAGCGCATGCAGGCTGATCCGACCACGCGCCGCTGGCGTGCGCTCAGCGAGGACACCGCGTTCGCGATCAAATGTGAGACACACAATCATCCAACTGCAATATCGCCGTTTTCAGGCGCGAGCACCGGCGCTGGTGGCGAGATTCGCGACGAAGGCGCAACTGGTCGCGGCGCGAAACCAAAGGCCGGCTTGACCGGATTTAGCGTGTCACACCTGCGTATCCCCGGTGCGACAGCAGCATGGGAAAATGCACGCGCCACGCCACCGCGAATGGCCAGTGCCTTCGAGATCATGCGCGATGGGCCGCTGGGCGGTGCCGCGTTCAACAACGAATTCGGGCGCCCGGCCTTGCTCGGGTACTTTCGCAGCTTCGAACATCCTGAGCATGCGACGCTGACCCGTGGCTACGACAAGCCGATCATGCTGGCGGGCGGCCTTGCCGGCATGAAGGCCGATCACGTTCAAAAGCTGCGGCTGCAAGACGGCGACGCAATCATCGTGCTCGGCGGTCCGGCGATGTTGATCGGCCTCGGTGGCGGTGCCGCGTCATCGGTCGCATCGGGCACGTCGAGCGAGGCGCTCGACTTCGCATCGGTGCAACGCGACAACCCGGAGATGGAGCGCCGCTGTCAGGAAGTCATTGATCGCTGCTGGTCGATGAGCGAGGCCAATCCGATCGTCAGCATCCACGACGTTGGCGCCGGCGGTTTGTCGAATGCGATTCCCGAACTGCTGAACGACTCCGAAGTGGGTGGTCGTATCGATCTTCGCAAGATCCCGAGCGATGAGCCTGGCCTGAGCCCGATGCAGATCTGGTGCAATGAGGCGCAGGAGCGCTATGTGTTGGGCGTGCGTCCACAGCGACTTGCCGAGTTCGAGGCGATTTGTCGCCGCGAACGCTGTATCCACGCGGTCGTCGGCCACGCCACTAGCGCGCGTCATCTAACCGTGCATGACCCATTGCTCGGGCTGGCGCCGGTTGATTTGCCGCTGGACGTGTTGTTCGGCAAAGCGCCGAAGATGCACCGCGATAGCCGTCGTGTCGCGCCGAAGTTGAGTTCGCTGGATCTCACGGCGGTGACGTTGAACGAGGCGATTCGACGAGTGCTCGCGCATCCATCGGTTGCCAGCAAAAGTTTCCTCGTGACCATCGGTGATCGCTCGGTCGGCGGCTTGTGTGCGCGTGACTCGATGGTCGGGCCATACCAAGTGCCGGTGGCCGATGCTGCTCTGACCTTGCTCGACTTCACTGGCTATGCCGGTGAGGCGATGGCGATCGGCGAACGCACACCGCTGGCCTTGATCAATGCCGCCGCATCCGCCCGCATGGCCGTCGGCGAAGCGCTGACGAACCTGTTGTCGGCGCCGATTGCGCATCTCGACGAGATCAAGCTGTCGGCGAACTGGATGGCGGCGGTCGGACATCCGGGTGAGGACGCTGCGCTGTTCGACGCGGTTCGAGCAATCGGCATGGACCTCTGTCCGGCGCTGTCGTTATCGATCCCGGTCGGCAAGGATTCGCTGTCGACGCAGGCACAGTTCCACGATGGCGAGTGCGAGCAGCGCGTGGTCGCGCCGGTGTCACTGATCATCTCGGCGTTTGCCCGTGTCCGCGACGTGCGCGCCGCATTGACGCCTGAGCTGCGTCACGATATCGGCACCAGCACAATCTGGTTGCTTGATCTCGCCGCCGGTCAGGCTCGCCTCGGCGGATCGATCCTGGCGCAATGTTTCAACCAACTCGGCGATGTTTCGCCCGATCTCGATGACGCCGCGCTATTCCGCCGCTTCTTCGACGCGCTCGCCGATCTGCGCCCGCTCATGCGCGCTTGGCATGACCGCTCTGACGGTGGTGCATTTGCGGCTTTGTGCGAGATGGCGTTCGCGAGCCGTTGCGGCCTCGATATCGCGCTACGGCAAGATCCCCTGGCCGAGTTGTTCAACGAAGAGCTGGGCGTATTCGTGCAGGTTGCTGATGCGGACCGCGCGACATTTGAATCGGTCTTGGCCAAGCACGACCTTGCATCGATCGCGCATCCGTTGGCGACGCCGTGCGCCGAACCGAGGATTCGCCTAGCTCAGCGCGACACGGTTCTCGCCGAATATGCGCTCACCGACTTGCTCGCGATCTGGCATTCGGTCAGTCATGCCATGCAACAGCGCCGCGATGATCCAGGCTGCGCCGATGAGGAGCGAAACTCGGTCCTGACCGGTGCGCATGCGTTGTCGGTTCGCGTGCCGTTCGATGCCGAACAGGACGTCGCCGCGCCGTACATCAGCACCGGTGCTCGACCAAAAGTCGCGATCCTGCGCGAGCAGGGCGTGAATTCGGAAGTCGAGATGGCGGCAGCCTTCACCCGCGCTGGCTTCGATTGCTACGACGTACACATGACCGATTTGATTGACGGTCGCGACCGACTCGCGAACTACCACGGCCTCGCCGCATGCGGAGGCTTCAGCTACGGCGATGTGCTCGGTGCTGGACGCGGCTGGGCTTCGTCGATTCTGTATCACGGTGATCTCGCGGCGCAGTTTGGCGCCTTTTTCGCCGACACCGGCAAGTTTGCGCTCGGTGTCTGCAACGGTTGCCAGATGTTTGCGTCGATCAAGCAACTGGTGCCGGGCGCCGAGCACTGGCCACGGTTTCGGCGCAATCGGTCGGAACAGTTCGAAGGTCGCGCCAGTGCCGTCGAAGTGCTCGAGTCGCCGTCGATTTTGTTCGCCGGCATGGTTGGCACGCGCGCACCGATTGCGGTGGCGCATGGTGAGGGCCGTGCCGAATTCGATGCCCCAGAACATGCCCAGCGTGCGCTCGCTGCGATGCGTTTCGTCGATGGCCAAGGCGTCGCGACGGAATGCTATCCGGCGAATCCGAATGGATCACCCGGCGGTGCGACGGCATTCACCATTGCCGATGGCCGTGTCACGATTATGATGCCGCACCCGGAACGCGTGCAGCGTGCCGCCCAGATGAGTTGGGCGCCACCTTCATTTGGCGAAGCGAGTCCCTGGTTGCGCATGTTCCGCAATGCGCGGGTTTGGTTGGGCTGATGGCATGAATGAGCAAGATTCGATCGAACAGGCAACCACCGAGGACGCGGCGCGTTCAATTCGGCTCGGCACCTTTTTCGCGGTGGCGGTGGCGTGGCTCGCATTCTCGTTCGCGATCTGGTTCGCACTGCGCACGCTGATCGTGTTCCCGGTTATCCGCGCCACGAACGCGCTGTTAACGGCGTGGATGCCCGAATTGTTCCAAGCGGCGACGCAGTCTTACCAACAAGTGAAGTTGTCGCTGTATGCAAGCACGCATGCGCTGGGCGGGTTGCCGGATTCCCAGTTCATCGTCGACATCAGCTTCGATGCATTGAAATTTTGCTACGGCCTGCCGATCTATGTGGGCCTGACTGCTGCGACGGCGCTGTGGAGCGACCGTTACTGGCCAAAAATCCTGCTCGGCCTGCTGCTGCTCCCGATCACTCAGGTGTTCGCGCTGGTCGGTAATGCGCTCAAGGTTGCCGGTTTCGAAATGGTGTCAGCGGCATCCACTGGATTGGTCGACGCCGGGGTTGCACCTGCGGTTGCCCAGCAAGTTGCGTTGGCGGCGAACAACGACACCGTCGCGATCTTGTCGTCGCATTGGATGAACCTCGAACTGATCGCTATCTGGTCGCAGTTCGGAATCCTGATCGTGCCGGTGCTGGCGCCGGTCGCGCTTTGGATCGCCTTGAATGGTACGTTCCTGCGTGCGCTGCAGGGCAGCGCCCTGGTCGAGCCGGAACCGGTGTCCGGTCAGAATGGTCCAACGCAGTCTCCACCTCCGAGTTCGCCATGACCGACATCGACACCGATACCGCTGTGCCGGAAGCGCCTGTCGCCGCCGAGCCGAGTTTTGACGAGCGCATCAGTGCGCAGATGATCGCCCGTGGCCGCCTCAAGGAAGCCGATCTCGGCCGCGCCCGCCGCCTGCACGAAGAAAATCCGGACGGCGACTTCATTTCGCTGATGACGCGCCTCGGTCTGGTCTCCGAGCGCGATGCCGCTGAAGCCCTGGCCGAAGTGATGAAGTTGCCGCTGCTCTCGGCCAAGGAATGCCCGGACGCGCCGCCAGCGAACGTGCAGGTATCGACGCGCTTTTTGAAGCAGTATCACGTTGTACCGATCGGCGAGGACGAGACGCACGTCAGCCTGCTGGTGGCCGAACCGCAGGACCCGTATCCGGCCGAGGCGATGCAGCTCGCGACCGGCAAGGAGGTGCAAGTGCGCGTCGGTCTGCGTTCCGAGATCGACGACTTGATCGAGCGCTACTACGGCTCAGGCAGGTCGGCGATGGGCGCCATCGTCGAAAACCTGTCGGACGATGCGACGCGTTCCGAAGATGATGTCGAGCACCTGCGCGACCTCGCCTCGGAAGCGCCGGTCATCCGTCTCGTCAATTTGGTGATTCAGCGCGCGGTCGAGGCGCGTGCTTCGGACATCCACATCGAACCGTTCGAGAACCGCTTGAAGGTGCGCTATCGCATCGATGGCGTGCTTGAGGAAGTCGAGTCGCCACCAGCGAGTTCGACTGCCGCGGTGATCTCGCGCGTCAAGATCATGGCCAAGCTCAATATTGCCGAACGCCGCCTGCCGCAGGACGGCCGCATCATGTTGCGCGTGCAGGGTAAAGAGCTTGACTTGCGCGTCAGCACGATGCCGACCAGCTATGGCGAATCGGTGGTCATGCGTATTCTCGATCGTGAATCGGTGGTACTCGACTTCCACAAGCTTGGCTTCACCGACCAGTTCCTGCCGCGCTTTCTGGAGGTGTTGAGCCTGCCGCACGGCATCATGCTGGTGACCGGCCCGACGGGTTCCGGCAAGACCACGACGTTGTACACCGCGCTCAGCAAGATCAACACGCCGGACGTCAAGATCATCACAGTCGAAGATCCGGTCGAGTACCAGATCGAGGGCATCAACCAGATTCAGGCCAAACCGCAGATTGGACTCGACTTCGCGCATGCATTGCGCTCGATCGTGCGCCAGGACCCGGACATCATCATGATTGGCGAAATGCGCGACCTGGAGACCGCCAAGATCGCGATCCAGTCGGCGCTGACCGGACATTTGGTGCTCTCGACGCTGCACACTAACAACGCCGCTGGCGGCATCACCCGACTGCTCGACATGGGTGTCGAAGACTATCTGCTGTCGTCGACCGTGAACGGCATCCTCGCGCAGCGCTTGGTGCGTCGTGTCGAGCCGACGCACGCGCAGCCTTATTTGGCAATGCCGGAAGTGGTCCAGGACTTCAAATTGGAGCAGTACACCGAAGAACGGCCCGTCCGCCTGTTCAAGCCGACGCCATCGAACCTGACGCCGACCGGCTACCTTGGCCGTACCACGATCATGGAGTTCTTGGTGATGAGCGACCCGCTGCGTCGCCTCGTGATGAAGCACGCCGACATGGGTGTGATCGAACAGGCAGCGCGCGAGCAAGGTATGCGCACGATGTACGAGGATGGCTTGATCAAGGCGTTGTCTGGCACCACCACGCTCGAGGAAGTGATGCGTGTTTGCCAGGATTCTTGATCCAATGCCTGCACTCCGTTTTGAACAGTTGGACGCAGGCTGATGGCACTGTTCCGCTACAAGGCGGTGGCACCGACCGGTGAGACCTTGATCGGGCAGATGGAAGCGGCGTCGCGCGACGAGGTGGTGATGCGCCTGCAGGACGGCGGCAACCTGCCAATTGAAGCGGTTGAGGCAGGCGTGGGCGGCGGCTTCAGTCTCGAACAATTGTTGCGTCGCCCAGCGATGAACCAGATTCAGATCGTGATGTTCACGCAGCAGCTCGCGACCCTGCTTGGTGCCGGACAGGCACTCGACCGCGCACTGCAGATGTTGTCCGAACAACCCGAAAGCGAAGACGGCCGACGCATGGTCGATCGCATCAAGGACGCCGTGCGCGGCGGCACCACGCTGTCCTCAGCGCTGGAGCAACAACACGGCGTGTTCTCGCGCCTGTACGTGAACATGGTGCGTGCCGGCGAAGTTTCCGGATCGCTCACCGACACGCTGAAGCGCATGGCCGAATATCTGGAACGGTCGCGTCAGTTGCAGGGTACCGTGATCAACGCCCTGATCTATCCACTGATTCTGGTGTGCATGGTGATCTTCGCGGTGATCACGCTGATGGTGTTCGTGGTGCCGAGCTTCGAGCCGATCTTCGAGGAGTTGGGCGACAAGTTACCGCTGTTGACCCAGATCGTGCTCGCGGTCGCCGGGTTTTTGGAAAGTTTCTGGTGGCTGCTGGTGGCGTCGATCATCGGCTTCATCTGGTGGATGTCGAAACAATGGGCGATGCCGGAATCCCGGACCGTGTGGGAAAATCGTCTGCTCGGTTTCGGCAAGATCGGCGAGTTGTTGCAGAAAGTCGAGACCGCGCGCCTCGCGCGCACGCTCGGCACCCTGCTGGAAAACGGCGTGCCATTGTTGACAGCGCTCTCGATCGCAAAGAACGTGATGGGCAATACCGTGTTGGCGGCAGCGGTCGAAGTGGCCGCGCAGGACGTGAAGACCGGTTCGGGACTGGCCTTTGCGCTGGGTTCGACCAAGCGCTTCCCGAAGCTCGCGCTACAGATGATCGCGGTCGGCGAAGAAGCCGGCGAACTGGACGGCATGCTGATGAAAGTCGCCGATACCTACGACGTCGATGTTCGCAACACCGTGGAACGATTGATCGCGGCGATGGTCCCTTTGTTGACGGCGGTGATGACGGTGATGATCGGCTTGATCATGCTTGCCATCGTCCAGCCAATCCTGACGATGAGTACTTTGGTGGAGTGACGAGATGAAGATGCGCAGTTTCAGTAGTGCCCGGGCTCAGGGTTTCAGCTTGGTGGAAATGATCGCGGTATTGGTGCTGATCGGCATCATCATGGGCGTGGTTGCACCGAACGTGCTTGATCGTCTCGGCACCGGCAAGGTCAAGGCGACCAAGGCCAAGCTCGCGGCAACCAGTTCGAAGATCGAAATGTATGCACTGGATGTCGGCGAACCGCCGCAGCAACTGCAGGACCTGATCAGCAAGCCCGGCAATGCTGAAGACTGGAGCGGCCCGTATGTCAAGGAATCAGACCTGAAAGACGGCTGGAATACCGTGTTCATCTATAAGGCGCCGGGCGAGCATGGCGAATTCGATCTGAGCTCACTGGGTGCTGACAAGAAGCCGGGCGGTGACGGTAACGACCAGGATCTCGGCAACTGGGAGTAAGGCCCAGCGCTGGATTCCCGGGATCATCATCATCATGCGCAGGCGTCGCGGCTTCTCGCTCATCGAAATGCTTGCGGTGCTGACCTTGATCGCAATGATCGCGGGCGTTGCCGCAGCGGTCATCGGCGGCAACCTTGGTGGCGCCAAGACGCGTGCCGCAGTGCGTGATCTGACCGCCGCGTTGCGTCAGACGCGCGGCCTCGCGATCGTGAAGGGTGAGGAACGATCGCTCGAAATTGATGTCGAAGCACGCACGTACCAAGTGCCCGACAAGGTGGCGGTGCAATTGCCCGAGGAGCTGCAGATGAAGTTGTTGACCGCAGCGACCGAACAGACTGGCGACAGCAAAGGCCAGATCCGCTTCTTTCCAGATGGCAGTTCCAGTGGCGGCCGCATTACGCTGACCCGCGACCGTCGCGAGTGGCGCATTGAAATCGCCTGGCTCACCGGAGAAGTACGCATCGAGGAAAATCAGTGATGGATGCCGGCTCGCGCCAGCGCGGCTTCACCCTGATCGAGATGCTCGCAGCCTTCGTCGTGTTCGCGCTCGGTTTCGCAGTGATGATGGACGTCGCTTCCAGCGGCATGCGCAACGCGCGCCGCGCCGCCGAGCAGACCGAAGCAGCGCTTTGGGTGCAAAGCCTGATGGATGTCGCCGGGATCGATGCCAAGATCGAACCCGGTGTCAGCAGCGGCAAGTTTGATCGTAAGTACCGCTGGGACATGCAGGTCAGCGAATGGGAACCTCCGGCGGATGCTGCGCGTTTCGAAACCACGGCACCGCTCGAGATGTACCGCATCGAAGTCGTCGTGCGCTGGGGTAGTGGTGACACCGAGCGCTCGTCGAAATTCGTCACCGTGCGGGCAGTTCAGCCCGGGGTCGGCGGCTGATGCGCGCACGCGGCTTCACGCTGATTGAATTGCTGCTCTCGATTCTGTTGCTCGGCATGCTCATTGCAGGCGCTTGGGCGGGCATCACCACGGCGACCAAGGCCGCACGCAGCGGCGAGTCGTTGATTGACCGCACCAATCGCGTGCGCGTTGCGCAGGAATTCATCCGTCGCCAGATCCGCAATGCGCTTGCCGTGCCGTATCCGGTCGACAAGAGCACCGGTGAGACGCGAACTTTCGAGGGTGACGCCGACGTCATGCGGTTTGTTGCGCCGATGCCAGGCTATCTGAGCCGCGGCGGTGCTTATCTACAAACCTTGGAGTTGCGCCCGGCTCGTGGCGGCGGTCGCGAGTTGGTGTTCGCGCATGAGTTGCTGAATGGATACGACCCCGACAAACATCGTGATGCCGAGCGCGATCCGGTGGTCTTGATCGAAGGCATCCGCAGTGCCCGCTTCGAATATCGCGGGTTGGATGAAACCGGCAAGCTCGGCGAATGGGAAGAAGAGTGGGACGAGCCTGGTACACAGCCGGTATTGGTGCGAATGAAATTCGACATGGATGAGCGCAGCCGCTACATCTGGCCGGAGATCGTGGTTCCGGTACTGGCCAATTCAGCCAATGCCGGCTTCTACGACCCGTTCTACGGTTCAATCACGCCGGGTGGAGGCTGATCGATGCGTCGTGGCGCACGCGGTATCGCTTTCATCGTGGTCATCTGGGTGCTGCTGCTGCTGGCCGTGCTGCTGGCCGGCTTCGCGGTCATTTCCCGCACCGAAGCGTTGCAGGCGCGGCATCTCGCGGAGTCGACTCGCGCCCGTTACATGGCCGAGGTCGGCATCTCGCGGGCGATCTGGGAACTGCGCAATCCCGACCCATTGACGCGCTGGGCCAGTGATGGCCGCGGATACGACTTCGAGTTCGAGGGCGCGAAGATCAAGGTTGCCGTCCAGGATGAATCCGGCAAGATCGACATCAATGCCGTCGACGGACCGGTGCTACAGCGTTTTCTGGTCGCGTCCGGACTGGACGAGCAAACCGCCCAACAGATCGCCGATGCCGTGCTGGACTGGCGCGACGCCGACGACCTGACCCAACCGATGGGCGCTGAGGATGTTGATTATGAACGTGAGGGCTATCCCTACGGCGCCGCCGACAACGGTTTCCAGACCGTCGGCGAGTTGCAGCAGGTGATGGGCATGGACTACGAGCTTTATCGGCGCCTAGAGCCAGACCTCACGATTTGGGGCGGATCGGCGCAACCGAATGCCGGGTCGGCGTCGCTGGCAGTGTTGTCGAGCTTTCCGGGCATGAGCCCGCAAATGGCCGAGCAAATGATTGCGATGCGCTCGCAAATTCAGCCTGGTGACCCGGCTGGAGCGACCTTGACCTTGCCGGACGGCACACCGTTGCTGACCGGGGGTGGCGGCGTCACCTATACTGTCCGGTCGAAAGCCACTCTGGCGAATGGCGCGTGGACCCAAGTGGACGCCACGGTCCGACTGGGCGGTGCCGCTGGTGCGCGTGCCTACACCATCCTGCAATGGCGCGAAGGGAGCGCCGGTTGATGCCTGACAATATTCTCAGAAAGCGACTCGCCCGCTGGCGATCCGCTTACCGTAACAGCGGGCTGCGCCGGTTCCTCGACTGGTGGGGCCAAGAACTGGCTGCGCTGCTGCCGGAACGCGTGCGCTCGGCGCTGGTCGAGCGACGCGACGAACTGCGCATCGAAGCCGTTGCTGAAGGCGGCTGGACGATTCAGCGCATGCCCGGCGACCGTGAAGCCGACCGCATCATTCTGCCGGTCGATGCAGCACAGGAAGACTGGCAGTCTGCGGTCACGCGCCTGCGTGCGCGCAGCGAAGTTCCGGCGGACCTCGTGCTGGTGCTGGCCGGCCGTGGCGTACTCGAACGCCACCTGTCGCTGCCGCTGGCGGCCGAGGATAACTTGGCGCAAGTGCTGGCGTTCGAGATGGATCGGCAGACACCGTTCAAGCCGGAGCAGGTGCGTTTCGACCACCGCATCGCACGTCGCGACGTGGCGGCGCGACAGATCAGCATCGACTTGTTGATCGCGCCGCGTGTTGCGGTAGACGCCGCGCTGGCCCCAGTGCAATCTGCTGGTTTGGCCTTGGACGCGGTCGATACGTTGGCGGTTGATGGGCGTCGCAACGGCTACAACCTGTTGCCCCAAGAAGCGCGTGGCGAACGCTCGCAGCGTGACCGTTTTCTGAATTGGATATTTGCCGCCGCCGTCATTGTGTTGGCGTGGACCGCCATGTCGACCTCGATTCGAAATCGAGAGAAGGCGCTTGAAGATCTGCACGCCGAAGTCGATCGAGTCAAAGTTGAGGCGCGCCGCGTTGGTGCCTTGGAGAAAGAACTTGCAGACGCAGTATCGGGTGCGAACTTCCTGACCGAAATGAAGCAAACCCATCCGGTCGCCATCGACTTGGTGCGTGATCTGACCGAACGCCTGCCAGAAAATACGGCGCTGCAACGCTTGTCGGTGAATCGTGGGGAGGTCCAGATCCAGGGCGTGAGCGGCGAGGCCTCGGCGCTGATTACGATCCTGCAGAAGTCGCTATTGATTGAGGGGCCAGCCCTTCAGGGCGCGATCACGCCAGATCAGCGCACGCAGAAAGAACAGTTCATGATCCAAGCGCGGACCCGTGTGAAGTCAGTGGAGGGCGTCGATGCAGTTCCTGCCCAAGGCTGAAAATAGTCGCTTCCTGGCGTTGTTGCTGGCGGTGATCGCTGCCGCATTGGTCTACCTGTTTGGGGTGCATTGGTGGTTCACCGAGCGCCATCTCGAGATTGCGTCGGAAATGTCCGATCTGCGCGACCAATATGCGCGATTCAAGGCCAAGGCTGATCAGAAGCCACTGATTGATCGCCAGTTGGCTGACGTGCGCGCGTTCGAGGCGGGCAACCCGGCTTTTCTGCCCGAGGGCGATTTCGACGCCGCCGCCGCAGGGTTGACGCAACGCCTGAAACAGATCGTCAGCAGCCATGCGCCCGATCCGCAGCGTTGCCAGATCATCATGAATCAGTATTCGCGCTCGACCGAGCCGGACCCGTTCGAGCGTGTCGTCATCAAAGTGCGCCTGCGTTGTGATCTAGAGCCGTTCGCCGGCATTCTGTATGACTTGGAGAGCGCGAGCCCGGTGCTGTTCATCGAGGAACTTGCGATCTTCCGCCAGCAGGGCTATCTGGTGCCCGGACAGAACAAACTCAGTAACTACCTCGATATTCGTTTCGACCTATTCGGCTTCATTCGCAAGCCGGGACCGGCTAAGGCTGCTGAGGGCCGCAAGCCATGACGCCGGCACGACGTATCAGTATCGGCCTGCTGACGCTCGCGGGCACATTCGGGGGGCTTGATCTGGCGCAGCGCTTCGGCTTGGGTGCCGGTTACACGTTACCCGCAGCCACGCGCGGCGACCCGGCAGCACCGCTGACCTTGAAACGCGAGACCTTCAAGTTATCGGGTTGGGGTAACTATGCGGTTGTGCTTGATCGCCCGATTTTCAACGAAGACCGCAAGCCGACGCCGGTGAGTGCGGACGCGAATGCTAGCGAGACAGCGGGCGAAGCAACCGCCAAGCCGCTCAATGCAACCTTGACCAGCATCATCATGACGCCGGACGTGAAGCTCGCCATCGTCAAGAACAACGATACCGGCGAATCCGAAGTCATCCGAATTGGCCGGCCCTTGGCGGGTGAACAAAACGGCTGGAAACTGGTCGAAGTCAGTGCGCGCGGTGCCACATTTGAGGGTCAGGGTCTCGGGCGGCAGGCGTTGGAGCTGGCGGTGAATGAAGCATCATCTGGTGTCCAGAAGGTCGCGCCGGGTGCAGCCGTGCCGCAGGGGAAGGAGTTGCTGGTTCCGCCGAACGTGCAGCCGTCGGAAAAAGAGCCGCCACCAGAGAACGATGCGGCTAGCCAAGCGCATGCAGAAGAAATCCGCCGTCGCATTGAAGAGCGCCGGCGCCAGTTACGCGAGGAAGCCGAGCGCATGCGCTCGGAACAGACGAATTGATGGAGTAGAGACGTGCCGAAATTCGCAATCCGAAACCTGACGCTGGCCGGCGTAGTGGTGCTCTGGTCGGTCGCGGCCTGGGCCGATGGCATGCCGTCGGAGCCAGCGTCGACCGAGCCGTCATCGGCCGTAGGCGAAGTCGCGCAGCCGACAGCTTCCGGTTCTGCCGATGCCACTCGTCTACCCGCGGAGGCGCCACCCGCAGCGGTGATTGAATCGACACCGCCAGCGCCGATTGCGACGACGGCGGCGCCTGTTGCACCGGAAGTCGTTGCGCCAACGACCGAACCGAAGGATGCCGCGCCATTATCGACCGTAACGTCGCCGGCGCCGCTCGCCGTGCCCGAGAGCGGTGCGATCGCGAAGGCTGATGACGACGGGGCGCCGACCGGGGACTCACGTCGTGCGGTCGAGCGCGGCACCGGCATCTTCATTAATGAATCAGCTGCCAGTCGGCGTCCGCCTGATCCTGCGCAGGGCGGTGATGTCGTCTTCAACTTCGAAGGTGAGTCGTTGCAGGCGGTCATCAAGGCCATTTTGGGCGACCTGCTGGGCCAGAATTACGTCGTCGCTCCGGGTGTGCAGGGTCAGGTCACGTTTGCTACCGCCAAGCCGATCAGCATGGATCAGGCCATGGGCGTGTTGGAAATGTTGCTCGCCTGGAACAACGCCACGCTCGTCTACAAGGACGGCCGCTACACGGTGTTGCCGGTGTCGCAGGCGATCCCCGGCAATCTGATTCCGCGCACCGGCCCGGCACTGGAAGCGCGCGGTTATGAAATTCGTGCGGTGCCATTGAAGTACATCTCGGCCACGGCAATGCAGGAAATGCTGCAGCCCTACGCGCGCCAAGGTTCGATCATCAAAGCGGACAACACTCGCGCGATGATCTTGATCGCCGGCACGCGTGCCGATCTCGAAGCCTATCTGCAGACCATCGAGATCTTTGATGTCGACTGGCTCGCCGGCATGTCGGTCGGCGTGTTTCCGTTGGAGCGTGTCGAAGCCAGCACCGTGGTACCCGAAATCGAAAAAATCTTCGGCGAAGGTGGCCCAACACCCCTTGCCGGCCTGTTCCGTTTCCTGCCGATCGAGCGCATCAACGCCGTGCTCGTGATTACGCCGCAGCCCGAGTACCTAGACGATGCCGAGGCGTGGTTACGCAAGCTTGATCGCGGCGGTAACGAATCGGGCAGCCAGCTCTACGTTTATTACGTCAAGAATGTGAAAGCCGTCGACTTGAGCGAAAAGCTCACCGAGATCTTCACCGGGCAGACCAGTTCAAAATCGTCGAAGGGACCAACCGGTGTGGGCGGTGTCGTGCCGGGTGTCGAATCGGTGGAGATCAAGACGGCCGACAGCAAGAACAGCCCATCGAAGCCGGCCAATGCGCCGCGAGCGGCGACTGGCAACGACGGCATCTCGATCGTGCAGAGCGACGAGATCCGCATCACTTCGATCGAAGAAAGCAATGCGCTGATGATTCGCGCCACGCCGAGTGAATATGACTCCATCCTCGGGGCCATCAAGCGCCTCGATATCGTGCCCCTGCAGGTGCATATCGAAGCCAAGGTCCTGCAGGTCGATCTCACCGACGATCTCGCATTCGGCGTGAAGTGGTTTTTCAAAAATGCAACCAATGGTTTGCCGGAAAGCAACTATCGCAATAGCCGGCGCGCCAACAATCCTGCCCGCACCGCCTGGAACAGTTTCGCGGGTTCCGCCAGTGGCGCGAATGGACTCGCCTGGACCTTTCTGAATATCGAGACCGAAGCGCTGTTGTCGACCCTGCAAAAAATGACCAACACCCGTGTGCTCTCGGCGCCCTCGCTGGTCGTGCTCAACAACAAGGACGCATCGATCAACGTCGGCAAACAGATTCCGGTCGTGAGCGCCGTGTTCAATCCCTACGGCGTCAACACCGGCACGGGGAACGACACCGGCACCGGCACGGGCAACAACACCGGTGGTGTCACGAGCAACTACAACCAGAGCTATGTCCAGTTCCGTGACACCGGCATCAAGCTCGATGTCACACCGCGCGTCAATCCGGGTGGATTGGTGTATCTGGAAATTTCACAGGAAGAAAGCACTCCGGATGGAACGCCGGATGCCACCGGTAACGTCGCCGTGAATCAGCGCACGATCGATACCGAGATCGCGGTGCAAAGCGGCCAGACTGTTCTGCTTGGCGGCTTGATTCGCGAAACGACCGGCGAGTCGAATTCAGGCGTGCCTGGGCTGAGTCGCATTCCGCTGATCGGCAAGTTGTTCGGCAGTACCGCTAAGACCTACTTGCGTCAGGAGTTGCTGGTACTGATCACGCCCACCGTCATCGATAGCGCTGAGTCGGCGCAAGCGCTAACCGACGATTACCGCGCACGCTTCAAGGGTCTGAAGCCGCTGCTCAAGAAGTTGCCATGAAGCATCAATCACAAGAGGGTCACGAGATGAATCAACACATCAATCAGCGTCTGCTGGCAGTTGTCGCCGCAATTGCGCTGCTTTCCGGATGCGCATCGGCACCTGCATCCAAGACCGAAGCCACGGATGCCGCAGCGGCGCCGATCGTGAACGATGCGGCGGCAATATCCGAAGATCCCAAGGCGCCGATCGAGCGCCGCGTCACTGATCGCTGGAAGTTGCTGGTGGCCGGCGACGCAGCGCGCGCCTACACCTACCTGACGCCAGGCTACCGCTCGACGGCAACGCCCAGCCAGTATGCCGAATGGCTGAAATCGCGCCAGATCAAGTGGACCGCTGGAAAATACATGGATCGTCAATGCGACGACGCCACGACTTGTGCAGTCAGCGTACAGATCATGGCGGAAACCAAACTGCCGGGAATCCCCGGTGTGCAGCAGGCTTCCTCGGTGATCGAGGAGAAATGGTTGCAAATCGATGGTGTCTGGTACCATCTGCCCAAGAGTGCTTGATAAGACGGCTTGCATTGATCAAAGCCTTCCTCTAGCATTACGATTGCTGTTGCGTAGCTCTGTTCCTTGGCGGCCGAAGAAGCTGATCAGGACGGGTGAGTCGCAAGCAAAAGCCCTGTGGTCAAATTTAGGAGTGTTGTGATGAAAAAGAACGCCCTGACGAACGCCGTCATCGCGGGCATCGCCGGTGTGGCGGGCATTGCGAGCGTCGCGAACGCCGTAAACCTGAACCCCGATGGCCTCGGCCAAGTTCTGATTTACCCCTACTACACCGTCAACGGTGGCAACCAGACACTCGTGTCGGTCGTCAACACGACGGAATTCGGCAAAGCGGTCAAGGTCCGCTTCGTTGAAGGCCGTAACAGCCGCGAAGTGCTCGACTTCAACCTCTACCTGTCGCCTTACGACGTGTGGACGGGTGGCGTGTTCTCGCTGACCGCAACTGGTGCGGCAAACCTGACGACCAACGACAATAGCTGCACGGTTCCGGCGATCAAGACCAACACGACGTTGCCGGTCAACAACGGCCTCCGTTATGTCGCCTTCCGTAACTATCAGTACAACAACCTCGGTGTTGCTGGCTATAACTTCAGCGATGCCGGTCCGAATGGTCTGGATCGTACCCGTGAAGGTCATCTTGAAATGATCGAAATGGGCATCGTGCTGAATGCCGCCAACGGTTATGCCGAAGGCAGCTTGGACGCGATCACCCATGACGGCTCCGGCGTGCCGGACAACTGCCCGCAGGTCGTGGCGGCGTGGGCGGTGTCTTCCGGTTCGGCAGACTATTGGAGTGAATCGAACGGTGCGGCAGACGTTGTTGCCCCGACGGTTGAAAATGGTGGTGGCGGCCTGTTTGGCTCAGCCGCGATCGTCGACTTCGCGAACGGTACCCAGCTGACTTATTCGCCGGATGCGATCGATGGCTTCACCGTCACCCGTCTGCATAAGGCTCCGGGTACGACGTCGCCGTCGCTGGCCGACGCCAACTTCCCGACTGCGTCGGGTGCTGACGCGACCGTGTTCGATAACGGCAGTCTGATTCAGACGTCGCATTCGCCGGCCAATGCCATTGACGCCGTGTCTGCGGTCTACATGCATGACGCGATCTTCAATGAATATGCCGTGCTGAATGACAGCACTGGTACGCCGATCCTTGCGTCGGAATGGGTAGTCACCTTCCCGACCAAGAATCGCTACGTCGACAAGCCGGCCCCGGCCATCCTTCCGTTCCAGAACATCTTTGCTGGTTCGCCGGACGGAGCGGGTAAGGCCCCGGTCGATATCCGTATTTCGCTCTATAACCGTGAAGAAAATAACGGTAGTTCGGACTGCTTGGATTCCAGCGAAGACGGATGCGTTGACTTCTCGCCGTCGCTGGCCGACGCCAACTTCCCGACTGCGTCGGGTG
>Ga0073899_10000219_pt1 | contig 52240 bp, 38 predicted proteins | sample KloWWTmetaKNB5Ph_FD_88975 | JGI IMG/M metagenome (GOLD analysis project Ga0073899, IMG submission 88975) | Active sludge microbial communities from Klosterneuburg, Austria, studying microevolution and ecology of nitrifiers - Klosterneuburg... | ecosystem: Engineered > WWTP > Aerobic digester >... | reverse complement strand
GCACCTAGACCTGAGCCTCTCGGCCTGGGCGGCGGACGGGCTGCTCGCGGTCTTCTTCCTCGTCGTCGGGCTCGAGCTCAAGCACGAGTTCGTGGCGGGCAGCCTGCGCAGCGTGCGGGAGGCGGCGGTCCCCGTCCTCGCGGCGGTCGGGGGCATGGCCGTGCCCGCGCTGCTCTACGTCGCGGTCGTCGTCACGCTGCACCAGCCCGAGGCGGTCGGCGGTTGGGCGATCCCGACGGCGACCGACATCGCCTTCGCGCTCGCCGTCCTGGCCGTGTTCGGACGCGGGCTACCGGTCGCCCTGCGGTTGTTCCTGCTGACCCTGGCCGTGGTGGACGACCTGCTCGCCATCATCATCATCGCGGTGTTCTACACCGAGACCATCCATCCCCTGGAACTGGCGCTCGCCATCGTCGCGGTCGCCGGGTTCGGGGTGGCGGTGCGGCTTCGGCGCCTGCGCTGGTGGCTGCTGGTGCCCCTGGCCCTCGTCGCGTGGGCGCTCATGCACGCCTCCGGGGTGCACGCCACGATCGCCGGAGTGTTGCTCGGCTTCACCGTCCCCGCCTTCGCGGTCCACGGCGAGGCGGAGGCCCGCACCCACCGGATCGCCCACGCGGTGCAACCCTGGTCGACCGGGATCGCGCTGCCGGTGTTCGCTTTCTTCGCCGCCGGGGTCACTCCTGCCAGCGACGCTGGGCCGCTCGCGCTGTTCGGCGACCCGGTGCTGGTCGGTGTCGTGGTCGGCCTGGTGGTCGGCAAGGTCGTGGGCGTGCTCGGTGTCACCGCGCTGGTGACCAGGTTCACCCCGTTGCGGTTGCCGGATTCGATCGGGCTGCGGGACCTGCTGCCGGTCGGCTTCCTGACCGGCATCGGGTTCACGGTGTCGCTCCTGATCGCTGAATTGTCGTTCCCCGGCTCGATGCACGGCGCCGCGGCCAAGGTGGGCGTGCTGCTCGGCACCGCCGGCTCGGCGGTGTTCGCCGCGCTGCTGCTGCGATGGGACGCGCACCGCGCCCGGTCGGGCGACATGAACGCCGACGGGGTGCCCGATACCGGCACCGAAACCATTTGACTTCGGGCTTGCCAGGTCAGGGTTGCAGGCGGTAACGTACTCGCGTCCGCCGTTCGCGAGAAAGGAGGCCGGACATGATGATCGCCTCAGCAGCCCGCGCCTGCCTCGTCGGCGTTGACACCGTTCGAATCGGCTGACGGTTCGACCCGCCGCCGCCTCGACGGTGGCAACGCACTCGATCTCCGCCCGACCCTTCCGCGTCGGGGTTATCCACCATTCCTGATCAGTGAATTTGCCACTGGTCTACCGCCCTGCTTCCAGCGCGGACTCCCCGGGCGCCCCTGCGCGCCCTCGCACCACCTGAACGGAACCATCATGAGCACCATCGGAATCAGCCCTGTCCGGAGCAGTCCGGGACAGGTCCACCCACCCGGCGGCCTGCGGGCCCGGAGCACCGCCGACCGGATCGCCCTGGCGATCGGCCTGGCGATCCTGCGCTGGGCCAGGCGCACCCGGGCCGCCCGGCACCAGCGGCTGCTGAGGGACGCCGCCGAGGACCGCACGCTGCGCATCGTGCGTGCCCGCCTGGAGTACGAACGCACCGTCGCGGAGGCGATGCGCGTCACCCCGCTGCGATGACCGCCCCCGCCGTCGGCCGTGGCCACGCCGGGTCCCGTCCCACTCCGGACGGACCCGGCGTGGTCGCTACCGTTGCCGCATGACTGCCACCGAGCCCGTCCGGGTCGCGATCCTGGTCTTCGACGAGGTCGAGGTGCTCGACTGCAGCGGGCCGTTCGAGGTGTTCTCCGTTGCCAACAGGGTGCTGGCCCGGCGCGGGGAGCCCGCCCGCTTCGACGTGCGGCTGGTTGCCACCACGCCGCAGGTGATCGCCCGCGGCGGGCTGCCGCTCGGCACCACCACCCTCTCGCAGGCCCCCGACGCCGACCTGCTGCTGGTCGCAGGTGGGGTGACCACCGACGCCGAACGCGACCCAGCGGTGCTGGAGTACGTCGCCGGCAGCCGCGCCTGGCTCCGGGCCTCGGTCTGTACCGGGGCGTTCGTCCTCGCCGCCGCCGGAGTGCTCACCGACCAGACCGTCACCACCCACGCCGAGGACGTCGACGACCTCGCCGCCCGCTGGCCCGCCCTGCGGGTGCTGCGCGGCCGCCGCTGGGTGCGCGACGGGGACGTGTTCACCTCCGGCGGCATCTCCGCCGGCATCGACCTCAGCCTGCACCTGGTCTCCGTCCTCGCCGGGACGGACCTCGCCCGGGCCACCGCGACCCAGATGGAGTACCGCTGGGACGACGCCGACAAGAAGCCCGTCGGGGAGGCGGGATGAGGTGGCGCGGGGCGCGGAGGAGCCGGGTCGAGGATTGCGGTACGAGCTTCATCAGGATTCGGATGTCGGGACGCCGGCCCCTTGTGGGTGAGCGTCAAGGGGCCTAACGTCCCAAGTGATCCAGACGACTGAAGGGATTCTTCATGGCTGGCTCGATGGTGAGGCACGTCGTTCTGGCAGGCTTTGCGTTGCTGTTGGCAGGGTGCAGCTCAGCCGCGCCATTGCCGGTGGGACCGGCTGATGCGACGTCGGTGGAGTCGCGCGCAGCCACCATCTACACCCGGATCAGCGGCGACTCGCAGCAGCGTGACGCGGCCAACTACCTGGAATGGCTGACCATCAACCAGTCCTACTGGTCGTGCCTGGAGGGGAAAGGGTTCACCCCGATCAAGCAATTCTCGCCGCTGTGGACCGGATGGATTGCGAACCCCACGTCGGGGCAGTGGATGGGGTCGCTGCAGGTGAGGCCGTCCGTACCGGCGCTGGCAATCGCGGCTTCTTCGCGGGCCGAATCCAGCTCTCCGGGCAAGGGCTCCCCTACCGCGGACAAGGGTTACCAGGACGCGTCGGATTCGTGCCAGTCCGAGAACACCGACGTCACGGTGGGTGGCGGACCGGGGACTCCCGTGGGTGCGGCACAGCTGACCAGCGATTTCAAGAAGCTGGTGGAGGCGGTGGATGCCGAACTTGGCCCGATCGACGACTACCGCCAGTGCATGGCGCAGGTGGGAATCGATTACTCGTCGGGTTCTGAAGGCGACGAAGGATGGCAGGGACTGTACCGGTACCTGACGTCGGAGTTGCCGCAGGCACCGCTGGAAGGTGAGGAGCCGTCGCAAGCCTGGCGGGACTACCTTGTGTTTGAGACGAAGGTACTCGCCGCCGACGAATCCTGTCGTGGCGCGAAATACCATGAGGGACTGCGCAGGCTCGCTCCTGGACTGGAGGATTTCGCTTCCGGTAATGCGGCGAGGATTGACGAGGTGGCACAGGGCTGGGCCGCCACCGTGGAGCAGGCGCGGGCGAAGGGATTCACCGGTTGAGTGTGTCTGGGGCCGAACGGGTGAATTAGTGGAAATCCCGGGAACTGTGCGTGACGGTGAGCGGAAGGGCCTCCAGCCGGTCGGCGAGCAGGTTCACCACCCCCTCGGGAGAGCGCTCCAGCTTCCCTCGCACCACCAGCGCCTTCGCTGAGCGGGCAACCCGCCGGTAGTGCTCCCACACCCCCACCGAGCAGACCACGTTCACCAGCCCGTGCTCGTCCTCCAGGCTGAGGAAGGTGATCCCCGAGGCGGTCGAGGGCCGCTGCCGGTGGGTGACCAGCCCGGCCACCTCGACCCGGCGTCCGGGATCGGCCGTGGCGAGGTCGGCGGTGGCCAGCACCCCGCGAGCCCGCAACTGCCCGCGCAGGTGGGCCATCGCGTGGTCGGTGGTGCTCAGCCCGGTCGCCCACAGGTCGTCGGCGAGCACCTCGAAGCTGCTCGGTTCGGCGAACAGCGGCGGCTGGGACTCGGTGAGCAGCCCGGGCAGGGAGTCGGCGGTGTCCCGGGCAGCGCCGCCTGCCCGCCACAGCGCGCCGCGGCGGGAGAGGCCGAGGGTGTCGAAGGCACCGGCGGCGGCCAGCGCCTCCAGCTGGGACGCCTCCAGGCCGGCGCGGCGCACCAGGTCCTCCATCGAGCGGTACTCCCCGCCCGCCTCCCGCTCGGCGACGATCCGCTGGGCCGCGTTCCCGCCGATGCCGCGGACCTCCGCCAGCCCCAACCGGACGGCGTGGTGGCCGTCCCTGCGGTGCGCCGCGCCGTCGTCGGGACGGGCGGGGTCGAACTCCCCCGGCGGCGGCTGGTGACGGGCCAGGCACGACCCGAGCCCGGTCGCACCGGAACCCCCCGCCTCCCCCACCGGTTCCAGCCCGGCGTCCACCCCGGAGCGGGCCAGGTCGGGGCGCAGCACCGTCACCCCGTGCCGGCGGGCGTCGGAGGTGAGCGTGGCCGCGGAGTAGAACCCCATCGGCTGCGCCCGCAGCAGCCCGGCCAGGAACGCGGCCGGGTAGTGCAGCTTCAGCCAGGAGGAGGCGTACACCAGCAGCGCGAAACTGAGCGAGTGGCTCTCGGCGAAACCGAAGTTGGCGAAGGCCTGGATCTGGGCGTAGATCTGGTCGGCCGCCTTGCCCACCAGCCCGTTGCGGGCCATCCCGGAGTACAGCTTGTCGCGCACCGACTCGATCCGCTCCAGCCCGCGTTTGGAGCCCATCGCGCGGCGCAGCAGGTCGGCGTCCTCCCCGGTGCAGTCGCCGACCGCCATCGCCATCTGCATCAGCTGCTCCTGGAAGACCGGCACCCCCAGCGTGCGCTCCAGCACCGGCTCCAGCAGCGGGTGCGGGTAGGTGACCGGTTCCCGTCCGAGCTTGCGACGGACGAAGGGGTGCACCGCGCCGCCCTGGATCGGCCCGGGACGGATCAGTGCGATCTGGATCACCAGGTCGTAGAACCGGCGCGGCTGCAGCCGGGGCAGCAGCCCCATCTGGGCGCGCGACTCGACCTGGAACACCCCGATCGAGTCGGCGCGGCACAGCATGTCGTAGACCGCCGGCTCCTCCTTCGGCAGCCCGGCGAGCTCCCAGACCTCGCCGGTCGCGGCCGCGACCAGGTCGAAGCTGTGCTGCAACGCCGCCAGCATGCCCAGCCCGAGCAGGTCGAACTTCACCAGGCCCATCCACGCGGCGTCGTCCTTGTCCCACTGGATCACGGTGCGGCCCTCCATCCGGGCGTGCTCGATCGGCACCACCTCCCCCACCGGACGTTCGGTGAGCACCATGCCCGCCGAATGGATGCCCAGGTGCCGCGGCGCCTTCAGCAGCCGGACGGCCTGGGCCACCACCGGCTCGGGGATGTCGTGCTCGCCGGTCGCCAGGGAGGACCCCCAGCGCTCGACCTGCCGGGAGAACGCGTCGGCCTGGCCCGGCCCGTAACCCAGCGCCCTCGCCACGTCCCGGATCGCGTTCTTGGGCCGGTACTGGATGACATTGCACACCTGGGCCGCGCGCTCCCGTCCGTAGCGGCCGTAGACCCACTGGATGATCTCCTCGCGGCGGTCGGCGTCGAAGTCGACGTCGATGTCGGGTTCCTCGTCCCGCAGCGCCGAGAGGAACCGCTCGAACGGCAGCCGGTAGGCGATCGAGTCCACCGCGGTGATCCCCAGCAGGTAGCAGACCGCCGAGTTGGCGGCCGACCCGCGGCCCTGGCACAGGATGCCGCGCCGGCGCGCCTCGGCGACGATGTCGTGCACGATCAGGAAGTAGCCGGGGAAGTTCTTCGCCTCGATCACGGTCAGTTCACGTTCGATCCGCTCAGCGTCGGCGGGTGCCAGGTCGGGGTAGCGGACGGGGATCGCCTCGGTCACCAGGTGCCGCAGCCACGTCATCGGCGTGTGCCCCTCGGGCACCTCCTGCCGGGGCAGAGCCGGTTTGGCACGGCGCAGCGGGAACGCGAGTTCGTCGGCCAGCTCCACCGTGCGCGCCACCGCCCCGGGGTAGCGGACGAACCGCGCCGCCATCTCCTCCCCCGAGCGCAGGAAGGCGGTTCCGGCTGCGGGCAGCCAGCCGTCCAGTTCGTCCAGGGTGCGGTTGGCCCGGACGGCGGCGACCACCTGGGCGAGGTCGTGCTGCGCCGGGGTCGCGTAGTGGACGTTGCCGGTGGCCAGCACCGGCAGCCCCCGCTCGGCGGCCAGGCCGGCGAGGGCGTCGTTGTGGCCGGAGTCGAGGGGGTTGCCGTGGTCGGTGAGCTCCACGTACACCCTCCCCGCGCCGAACCGGGCGACCATGTCGTCCAGTTCCCTGGCCGCGCCGCGGGCTCCCTCGCCGACCATCGCCTGCCGGACGGCGCCCTTGCGGCACCCGGTGAGCACCGCCCAGTGGCCGTCCGCGCGGTCGGCGAGGTCGTCGAGGTCGTAGTGGGGGCGGCCCTTCTCCCCACCGGCGAGCTGGGCATGGGTGATCGCGGCGGCGAGGGCGTGGTAGCCGGTCTCACCGGAGGCCAGCACCAGCAGGTGGGAACCGCCGGGGTCGGGCTGGCCGGTGCGGGCGGTGGGCGCCGCCAGGGAGAGTTCCGCGCCGAACACCGTCCGCACCGCCGTGGTCTCGGCCGCCTCGGCGAACCGGACGATGCCGTAGAGCCCGTCGTGGTCGGTGATCGCGAGGGCGTGCAGGCCGAGCCGCTCGGCCTCCTCCACCAGTTCCGCCGGCCCGGAAGCGCCGTCCAGGAAGGAGAAGGACGAGTGCGCGTGCAACTCGGCGTAGGGGACGGTGCCGACCGGCCGCTGGATCTCCGGCGCGACGTAGGGACGCCGCTTCCACGTGAACGGGAGGTCCCGCGGCGGCGCGCCACGGCCGCCGGGGGCGAGCGTGCGCTCCAGGGTGCGCCACGTGACGGGCGGGTTCTCGAATCCCATCAGTCGTACCTCGCCTCGACCCGGCAGCCCTCGTCGTCGATGACCACCAGCCACGCGACCTGGTCGGCGTCGAGCACCTGGTAGCGGCACGCCCGGCGGTGCCGGGCCGCGTCCCACGTCCGTTCCTCGACCGGCCACGGACCCGCCCAGGCCAGCACCTGTCGGTGCCTCCCCGCGGCCCCGAACCGGACGGGTACGCCGGTGGCGACGCCGCGGGCGTCGAGGCGGACCTGCTCGCCGTCGGCGTCCAGCAACCGGGCCGGGTGTGGGGTCGCGAACACCGTCGCTGGCAGCGGCGCCGGCACCTGACCCGGCCAGGGACGGGCGAGCGGGGCGCCGCCGGTGAGGGAATCGCCCCAGGGCACCAGCACCTGCCGCTCGGCGAGCCCGCGACCGCCGCCAATCCGGGGGGTGACCACCCCGGTGTGGCCGAGCATGGCCTGCACCCGGGAGAGGGCGTGGTGCACGCGTTCGTCCGGTCCCAGCCCGAACAGGCCGGGGGTGTGGTGGGCGAGGGAGTCGGTGGCCGCCGGCTCCAGCCGCAGAGAGACGATCCCGCTGCGCAGCCGGTCCCCCGCCGCCTGCAACTGCCAGCGCACCCGGTCGAGCACCGCCCCGGCGTCGAACATCGACGGGGTGAGCCAGGTGCGCACCAGCAGTTCGTCGCGGTCGCCGGACAGTTCCACCCGCACCTCGGTGCAGGCGAGCCGGGCGGCGGTCAGGCCGGCGATGAAGTCCTCCGCGGTCGCCCTCGCGGCGAAGGCGACCTGGTCGACCAGCACCAGCGGCGGCTCGAACGACACCTGCCGGACGAGTTCCGGCGGCGGCACCCGGGGCTGCACCGGACGGGTGTCGCGGCCGGCGGCCAGGGCGTGCAGCCGCACCCCCTGCTCCCCGAACCGGTCCCGCACCAGCGCCTCCTCCAGCGCCGCGAACCCGCCCAGGGTGTGCACGCCCAGGCGCGGCAGCAGCGTGGTGAGGGTCTCGTCGTCCAGCCGGGAGACGGGCAGCGGCGCGAGGAAGCCACCCGAGCCGCCGGGCGGCACGACGCGCACCGGGCCGGCGCTGAGGGCGGCCTGCTGGGCGGTGAACAGGCCGTCGGCGATCCCGATCCGGCCGCCCGGGATGCCCAGGTTCGCGATCGCCTCCAGCAGCACCTCGGCGGCCTCGGCCTCGCTGCCGAGGTAGCCCGCCAGCCCGCGGGAACGCACCGCGCACAGCCCGGGCCGGACCTGCTGCACCCCGGGGGTGAGGTGCTCGACGGCCTCCAGCACGGGCTCGAACTCGCGGGCGTCCCGCGCCGGATCGGCCGCGACGACCCGCAGGGTCGGGCAGCGGGAGTGCGCCTCCCGGCGGCGTTGGCCCGGGAGCACCCCTTCGGCGTCGGCTGCGGCGGAGCAGGCGACCACCCGGTTGGCCGCCACCACCGCGATCGGGTGGTCGGGCACGACTGCCTCGGCGAGCGCCCAGGCGGTGACCGGCCAGCCCGGGAACCACAGCACGAGGCAGCGTTCCGCGGGAGGGGGGGTGTCGGGTTCGGGGGTCATCAGCCCGCCACCTGCAGCAGGCTGGCGGGGACGGCGGCCGGTGCGCCGACGGCGGCGAGCCCGCCGTCGGAGGTGGGCAGGGTGAGCCTGGCATGTTGCGCAGGGGCGTGGCGGGTGGCGACCGTCACCGTCACAGCCCGGCGGGTGAGGGTGCCGTGGCCCTTGCCGAGCCCGCTCCAGGCGGCGTCAGCGAGCGTGAGGGTGGCCAGCGCCTGCGGCCACGGCCCGTCCACCAGCAGCACCCCGCCGCGATCCCGCAGCCGGGCTGCCAGCCGGGAGGCGTCCCCGGCCGAGACACGCCCGCCGGGACGGAGGGCGAGCACCGGCAACACCTCGGCCAGGGCGGCGGTGACGGCGAGCCACTTCTCCCCCGGTGCCGGCACCAGCGCGACCCGGTCGAGGACGACCCCGGCGCCGGCGGCGGCCTCGACGCCGAACTCCGGGATTCCCACCACCCCGCACCAGGTGCCCTCACGGGATGGCTCCGCCAGCAGCGCCAGCAGCAGCGCGCCGGCCTCGCCGAGGGAGTACGCGGAGCCGGGCTTGAGCCCACCCCCCGGCAGCAGGCCGGCCAGGGGCGCCGGCACCGGGAAGTGTTGTTGCCGCACCCGGTCGGCGGCCACCTGGGCGCGCAGCCGCTCCAGCAGCTCCCCTTTGGGGAGGTTCGGGACCGCCGCGCGCTTCACCCGTCAATGATCGAACAGGCGTTCGATTTCGTCAAGGGCGGGTGCGCGTCCCCCACCCGCGTCCCCGCCGCCACGACGCTACCCTCCGTTCACGACGCTGCCCGAACTCGGGTAGCGTTGTGAACGAGCTGTAGCGTCGCACCGCCGGGGTGGGCCTGCAGCGTCACCGTTCCGGAACAGTGTGGCGCCGCAGCCAGCCGGATCGGTGGCCTGACGCCTGCAGTCAGCGCCCTGCGACCGCGAGCTGCTCCTGGAATCCGTCCTGCCAGGTGCGGATGCCGCCGTCGAGGTTGCGCACCTCGCGGCCGTGCTGGGCGATCACCCGGGCGGCGAGGTAGCCACGCATGCCGACCGCGCAGTGCACCACGAGCGGACCCTCGGGCAGTTCGGTGATCCGCTCCCGCAGGTCGTCGAGCTGCACCAGCACCGACCCCGGGATCGCGCTGGCCTGGTTCTCCCCCGGCGTCCGGACGTCCAGCAGGGTGGCGCCGGCGGCGACGGCGTCGTCCAGTTCGTGCCACTGGACGGTGTCGACCAGCCCGTCGACGTGGGCGCGGTCGACCCAGCCGAGCATGTTGACGGGGTCCTTGGCCGAGCCGAACTGGGGTGCGTAGGCGAGTTCGAGTTCGGCCAGGTCGGAGGCCGTCAATCCGCCGGCCATGGCGGTCGCGATGACGTCGATCCGCTTGTCCACGCCGTCGGTGCCGACGCCCTGGGCGCCCAGGATCTCGTCGGTGACCGGGTCCACCAGGAGCTTGAGGGACATTCCTGCCGCGCCCGGGTAGTAGCCGGCGTGGGAGGCGGGGTGGGTGTGGATCGCGCGGTAGGAATGTCCCGCGGCACGCAGCCGGCGCTCGTTCCAGCCGGTCGCGCCGACCTGCAGCCCGAGCACCGAGACGATCGCCGTCCCCCGCACCGGGCGGTCGGCCATCGGTCGTCCCAGCACCGAGTCGGCGACCAGGCGTCCCTGCAGGTTGGCGGTGTTCGCGAGCGGGACGAGGGTGGCGGAGGCGTCGAGTGCGTCGAGCTTCGCCACGGCGTCGCCGACCGCCCAGACGTGCGGGTCGGACGTGCGCAGCCGGGCGTCCACGACGATCCCGCCGCGTTCGGACACCGCCAGCCCGGCCGCCTGCGCCAGGCTGCTCTCGGGACGGACGCCGACCGCGGCGACCACGACATCGGCGGGCAGTTCGGTGCCGTCGGCGAGGAGGACGGTGGTGGGGGTGATCCCGGAAGCCGCGGCGCCGAGCCGCAGGTCGATGCCGGCCTCGCGCAGCCGGCGGTGCACCGGGGCGACCATCTCGACGTCGATCGGCGCCATCACCTGCGGCGCCGCCTCCACCACGGACACGCTCAGGCCGGCGGCCAGCAGGTTCTCAGCCACCTCCAGCCCCACGAAACCCCCGCCGAGCACGACGGCGGTACGGCGGCCGTCGATCGCCGCCTTCATCACGTCGAGGTCGGTCACGTCGCGCAGCGTGAGCGCCCGCTCGATCCCCGGCACAGGCGGACGGATGGCCGCAGCCCCCGGCGCGAGGATGAGCGCGTCGTAGCCCAGCTCGTAAGTCTCGCCCGTGGTGAGGTTCCGCACCGCCACGGTGCGCGCGGCAAGGTCGATCGAGGCGGCCTCCTGCCGCACGCGCACGTCGAGGGCGAACCGGGTGTGCAGCGACTGCGGGGTCTGCAGCAGCAGCGAGCTGCGCTCGGGGATCACCCCGCTGAGGTGGTAGGGCAGCCCGCAGTTGGCGAACGAGACGTGTTCGCCCCGCTCCAACACGATGATGTTCGCGGTCTCGTCCAGCCGACGCAGCCTCGTCGCCGCGGACATGCCGCCGGCGACCCCTCCCACAATCACAATGTCCATGGTCGTAGCCTATACCCCCTGGGGTATCAGATCCTCGCTCGCGTCCGGGTGACTGCGCGTTTCCATGAGCGAGTCCGGATGACGCGGCGACAGTTCTCCCACCTCGTGAACAAGAAGGGGACGGTTCTCTTTCGCGCCAGGGTCCCAGGGCTGGCGCGAAAGAGAACCGTCCCCTTTCGGGTCTCCCGTCCCCTTTCGGGTCTCCGATGGCGTGGCCCTGTCAGCGGCGACGGAGCAGCACCACCGCATCGTGGAGGTCGGCGCTGCGGCCGTCGGGACCGGTGGCTGAGCGGGTGCGGATCTCGGCCCTGACCGTCTGCCAGTCGGTGTCGGACAGGGCGAGGGCGGCGATCTCCTGCTCCGGGCTCAGGAACTGCTGCGGGTGGTGCTCGTGGTTCAGCGCGGAGGCCCACGGCGGGGGCGCCGCGTGGGTGACCACGAGCAGGTGCCCGCCGGGTGCGATCCGCGCCGCGGCCCGGACGAGGGCGCCGCTGCGGTTCAGCTCAACCGGCGACTGCAGGAAGCAGGCGGTGACAAGGTCATACTCGCCGTCGGCCGCGAAGCTGGCGAGGTCGTCGGCCACGAACCGCACCTGCCCTTCCGGCAGCCCGGCTGCCGCCGCGGCGGCTCGTCCACGCGCGACCGCGGTGGGCGAGATGTCGACGCCGGTGACCTGCCAGCCGCGTTCGGCCAGCCACAGGACGTCCCCGCCCTCGCCACACCCGAGGTCGAGGGCGCGCCCGGGCGGCAGGTCGGCGGCGACCTCGGCCATGGTCGGATTCACCCGGCCCGACCACACGCCGTCGCTGCCGGAGTAGCGGGCCTCCCAGAACTCAGCCGGTTCAGTCATGGGAACGAGCCAACCACACCGTCGCGTCGGGCCCAAAGCCGCCGGCGGAGGATCGCCCACGGTGTGTGGTGAGTGATCCTCCGCTGCCACCTCTGGCGAGGCCGACGCTTCGCATGCTCAGGAGTCGATGGCCTGTCGAAGCCTCTCCCGTCCGGGTCGCTGTCGGGGCGTCCTGACAGACTGTGCGGGTGACGTGGTCCGGGAGTGTGCGCGCCGCGCTGACAGCTGCCAGCGTGTTCCTCGTCGCGACCTGCCTGCGGCCGGCGATCACCTCGGTCGGGCCGTTGCTCGGCGAGATCGGCGCGGCCGAAGGGCTCGGGGAGTCGGCGCTGGGGTGGCTCGGGGCGCTGCCGCTGCTCGCCTTCGCCGCGGTCTCGCCGCTGGTGTCGCGGTTCTCCGCTCGTTGGGGGGCCGAGCGGGCGGTGCTGGCCGCACTGCTGGTGCTCGCCGCCGGCATGGTGGTGCGTTCCTGGACGGGGACGGCCGGGCTGTGGGTCGGGACGGTGGTGATCGGCGGGGCGATCGCGGTGGGCAATGTGCTGGTGCCTGCGCTGGTCCGCCGGGACCATCCCCACCGCGTGTCGCAGGCCACGGGCGGCTACTCCGCGGCGCTGGTGCTCGCCGCCGCGACCGCCTCAGCGCTCGCTGTCCCGCTGGCGGGGGCGGTGGACTGGCGGTTCGCGCTCGCGATCTGGGCGTTGCCGGCTCTCGTGGTGGCCGCACTGTGGCTGGTCCGGGTCCACGGCACGGGGGTGCCGGTCAGTGCGCCGGCGGGGCGGCTGGCCGGGCCGAGCGTCTGGCGGCAGCCGATGGCCTGGCTGGTGACCGCGTTCATGGGCCTGCAGTCGACCACCTTCTACGTCACGGTGACCTGGCTGCCGAGCATCGAGGCCGCCGCCGGCATCCCGGCCGGTGTGGCCGGGGTCCACCTGTTCGTGTTCCAGGGCGTGGGCATCCTGGCGGGCCTGGCGATCCCGCTGCTGATGCATTCGGCGCACAGCCAGGTCGCCGCCGCGGTCGTCTCCAGCCTCCCGATGCCGGTCGGGCTGCTGGGGCTGCTGCTTCTCCCGGACCTGGTCGTGCTGTGGGTGGTCATCGCCGGGCTCGGCTCGGGGGCTTCGCTGGTCGTCGCGCTGGCGCTGGTGAGCCTGCGCGGCCGCAGCCACCACGAGACCGCCCAGCTTTCCGGCATGGCCCAGTCGGTCGGCTACCTGTTCGCCGCGGCCGGTCCGATCGTGGCCGGGCTGCTGGCCGAACGGACCGGCTCGTGGACGACGTCCGTGCTGCTGCTGGCCGGGCTGGCCGCCGTCCAGGTGCTGGTCGGAGCCGCGGTCGGACGGGATCGCGGCCCGGGATGGGCTCAGGGGCACCAGAGGGCGCGTGCCACGTGATCACCGGCCGCGCCGGCACTCCCCGACCTGGCCGTCAGGGCGCCGCGCTGACGATCTTGGACGTCACCGAGGTCTCGTTCAGCCGGTCGGGTGAGGCGGTGTGGAACCGGGTGCCGATGACCTGGAAGGTGTCCGGGTCGAAGACCACCTCGCGCCAGATCGCAGGGTTCTCGCTCGAGATGCCGCGCAAGGCGGTCCCGGTGCGTTCTCCGACCGCGACGTCTCGCCGGACGGTGATCCCCTCCACCCTGCCGATCGCCTGGAAGAGGGCCGCCCGCAGGTCTCCGTCCGCGATCCAGCTCTCCTGCAGCGGGATTGTCAGCATGGTGAGGAGGTTGAGCGGGTCGTCGGCGAGGTGGTAGGAGCGGTTCCACGCGCGGGCGCTGGCGAGCAGTTCAGCCGGTTCGGCGGGCAGTGCGTCGATGAAGTCCTGGGTCGGGTCGTTCCAGTTGGGACCTTCGGGCGATCCGCCCGCGAAGTCGCCCTGTCGGGCACGTTCGGGCTCGCTCACGTGGTGCCGGGTGAGCCGGGGATGCTGGACGGCATACGCGCGGGCCGCCTCGTCGCAGGGCTCGGACCAGCTCTCGACGACCCGCACCCACCGGGCGGCGGGATCTCCCGGGACGTACAGCGTGACCAGGCTCCAACTCCGGAACTCCAGGAGTGTGCCGTCGGCGGTCTTCGCCATCGACTGGCAGGTACCGAAACTCCCCCGGCTGCTCACCTTGCGGTACTGCCCTGGGGTGGGCAGCGAGTCGTTCGCCACCGTGGCCGCAGCCTTGACGGTGAAGGCGGCCAGGGTGACCGGTTCGCCGACCGGTGCCGAGGCCGGGGGCGCTGGCCGTTCGGGCGTGGCCGGGGTTGTGGGCGTGGCCACGCTCGGGGCTCCCTGGGATCCGTCCGGTCGGGTCAGCAGGAGGCCCCCCGAGACGGACGTCACCACCGCGAGCGCTGCCGCGACTCCGATCCAGAGGGCGCGCCGGCGCCGGTGTGCGAGCCGGCGATCGGCGACCAGCGAGGCCCGCACCCGGGCGAGGGCGAGGGGGTCAGCGGTCAGGTCGGCATGGATCGACCGCAGCAGGTCCAGGTCGATGTGGTCGTCGAGTTCGTTCATGAGACACCTTCTGTCAGGTCGAGCGATTCGGTGAGGGTCGCGCGCAGGATTCGGCGCACCCGGTGCAGGGTGGAGCGGACGGTGCCCAGGGGAATGCCGAGAGCCGACGCGATCTCGGCGTAGCCGAGGTCCGCCCACGCGAACAGCAGCAGGACCTCCCGGTCGCGGGGAGGCAGGGCCGCGATCGGCGCCGCGAGGAGCCGGCGAGCCTGGTCGGCGGCAGCCCGTCCGGTGGCGACCTCGGCCGGATCGGCCACCACCTCCGCCTCCACCCGTGCATAGGCACGCCACCGGCGGGTCTCGCTGCGGTAGTGGTGCCGCAGCAGGTTCGCAGCGATGCCGTGCAGCCAGGCGCGCGGGTTGCCGCGGTCGGGGTCGTACCGGCTGGCTTGTTCGATCGCGACGAGGAACGTCTGGGAGAGGACATCCTCGGCCGTGCTCTCCCCCACCCTGCGCACGAGATAGCGGAACAGGTCTGCCGCGTGGAGGTCGAACAGCTCGGCCGGATCCAGGAAGGTCACACCCGTTCTTGCCCGCAGCGGGCAGTGCGGTTCACGGCCGCGCCGGGGTCAGCTGACCCGGAGGACGAACTCGGCCACCTCGTCGAGCATCTCGACCAGGTGCTCGGGCTGTCCCGTCCAGACCTGCCGGGCGGTGGGCAGCCCGGCCAGGATCAGGGAGGCCGCGAGGTCGTCCACCGCCATGCCCCGGGGTGCGGGGCGGGCAGCCACGGCCGTGGCACGCTCACGCTGGGCCGGGGTGAGGCCGTCCCACCAGGACTGGAGACTCTGCTGATCGGTCACGGGTCGATTCTGCCCCTCGTCGGTGGACGCGCGGGCGGGCGACCGCAGGTTCCGGAGCTTCGGCGAGGTGGGGCAGGTCGCACTCAGTCCAGCGCGGCGGCACCAACCCCCGAAGCTGGACGGTCCGGGCCCGAGCGCAGCGACAGTGCGAGCAGGGCCGCGACGACGGTGATCCAGGTCGTCACCTGGAACATGTTCGTCAGCGCCGTCGCCAGCACCTCCAGGTTCGCCTCCCGGGCGACCAGGTAGAGCCCGGTCAGCCCGAGCTTGCCCGTCCCGGGGGTCGCAGAGGTGAGCAGGCCGTTGCGGTCGGCGACGAACTGGGCCTGCTGGGCCGTCACCATCGCCGACAGCGCGGCCAGCCCGAGGGCGGAACTGACCCGCTGGATCACGTTGTTGATCGCCGTGCCGCTGGTGGTCAGCCGGGGTTCCAGCGCCGACAGTCCGCTGGCGGTGACCGACATCATCGCCAGCCCCACCCCGATCGAGCGCAGGCACGTCCAGGTGATGATCTGGCCCTTGGTGGTGTTGAGGGTCAGCCCGGTCATCAGGTGCGTGGCGAAGGAGGCGATCATCAGCCCGCTGAACACGAGCCAGCGGGGCCCGATCCGGTCGTACAGCCGGCCCGAGAGCGGGGCCATCACCGCCATCACCAGTGCCTGTGGCAGCACCACCAGCCCGGCCTCCAGGGCTGGCATTCCGAGCGCCGACTGCAGGAAGACGGGGATGTAGAACAGCGTCGCGAACAGCCCGATGGTCTGCACGCTGATGATCAGCAGCGAGTTGACGTACGCCCAGTTGCGCAGCACTGCGAGGTTCAGCAGGGGGTGCTCGACCTCCAGCTCGATCACCACGAACGCGGCCAGGCTGAGCGCCCCGCCGATGATCAGCGCCAGCGTCGGGTAGCTCGTCCAGCCCCACGAGCCGCCTTCGGAGAAGGCGAGCAGCAGGGCGACGAGGCCGCCGGCGACCGTGACGAAGCCGAGGTAGTCGAAGCGGTAGGTGGGTTGCTGGACGAACCTGGGCAGCATCCAGACGGCCAGCGCGACCCCCAGCACGGCGATCGGCACGTTGATGTAGAAGATCAGCCGCCAGTCGACGAACTGGACCAGGTAGCCGCCCAGGGTCGGTCCGAGCGCCGGGGCCGCGACGACGCCGATCCCGTAGAGCCCCATCGCAGAGCCGATCCGGTCCTTGGGGACGATCCGGTAGACCATCGTCATGGTGATCACCGGCAGGATGCCGCCCGGGATCGCCTGCACCACCCGGAAGGCGATCAGGCTGGGCAGGCTCCACGCCAGCCCGCACAGCGCCGAGCCGAGCGCGAAGCCGATGAGCGAGATGGTGTAGACCCGTCCCAGCCCGAACCGGTCGCCCAGCCAGGCGGTGGTGGGGACGACGACGCCCAGCACCAGCGCGTAGGAGGTGCTGATCCAGGCCACCTCGGACGTGCTGCCGCCGAACTGGGTCTGGATCGTCGGGATCGCGACGTTGACGATGCTGGTGTCGAGCACCGTCATGAACATGCCGACGATGAGCACCAGCAGCGGCCCGACCCAGTGGGTCGTGGAACCGTCGAGCGTCACCGGTTCGGGACGGGACGGCGCCCCCCGACCCGGCTGCCCCCTGGCCGGCTCGCGGACGGCCGTGGCTGCGGTCACTGGCGGTGGATCCTCGCGGTCACGTTCATGCCGGGCACCAGGGCGAGGCCCTGGCGGTCGTCGACGGCGACCTTGACCGGGATCACCTGGGTGACCTTCTGGAAGTTGCCGGTCGAGTTCGACTGCGGGAACAGCGAGAAGACGCCCGCCGCCCCGTTCTTGATCTCGACGACCCGCCCGGTCAGGGGGGTACCGGGGAAGGCGTCCACGGTGAGGTCGACGGATTCGCCGACCCGCACCTTGTCGATCTCGGTCTCGTCCACCCGTGCGGTCACGAACACCGAGGCCGGGTCGTAGGCCACGGCCAGCTGGGTGCCTGCGGTGACGAAGGCGCCGTTCACCCCGTTGTTCACCGCGACCACCCCTTCGGCGGGCGCGCGGACGACCAGCTGGGGCTGCATGTAGCCCGACTGCACCGCGACCCGGCCGACGGCCGTGCCGGCGTGCAGCTGGCTGCCGAGCTGGGCCGTCCAGTTGGTCAGGATTCCGCTGGTGGGAGCATTCACCGAGATCTGGATGCCGTCGACCTGCGCATTGTCGGTGCTCACGTACCGGCTGGAGTTCACCGCCCAGCTGGTGACCAGCAGCACGGCCGAGACGGCCGCGACCGCGCCGATGACGATCGCGGCGATGCGGGTGCGCTTCTTCAGCGGACGCCGTTTCGCCTTGCCGGGGACGGGTTCGCTCTCGAACTCCGGCTGCCCGGGGCCCTGGGTGTCGGGCTCGGTCACGATGGCCTCCTCCTGCTGCGTGCTCATCGGGTCGACCCCCCGACCACCACGGTGTCGCCCTCGGCCAGGCCGGAGAGCACCTCGGTGCGGTCGGCTCCCACCAGCCCCGGCTCGAATCCGACGGTGCGCTGGCTGCCGTCGGCGGCGAGCACCACGACGACGCTGCTGCCGTCCTGGGTGTGCACCGCGGCGGTGGGCACGGTGAGCACCTGCTCGTGCTCCTCGGTGTCGATGGATGCGTGCACGCTGAGGCCTTCCTTGAGCCGGTCGTCGCTGCCCTCGATCCGCAACGTGACGTAGTAGGTCATCGACGCCGAGACGGCCGTCCCGGCGGGCGAGATCGCGATCACGGTGCCGGTGAGGGCCAGGTCGGGCAGGGCGTCCACGCTGAGGGTGGCGGCCTGGCCAGCCGTCACCGCGGCCGCGTCCAGCTCGCTGAGGGGAATGATCGCGGTGAGCGGCCCGGTGCCCGAGAGCACCATGAACTGCGCGCCGCCCGGACGGGTGATCGCGCTGTTGGTGGTGTTCGCGGTGGTGCCGGGAATTGCGGCGTCGGAGCCGGGGGCGGTGGCCGTGGTGCCGGTGCTCGCGGTGAGGTACTCCCCCACCGCGCCGTTGATCGCGGTCACCGTGCCGTCGGCGGGCGCCTTCAGCGTGGCGGCGGCGAGGTTGTGCCGGGCCAGGTCGACCAGCGCCTGGGCGCTTGCCACGACGGCCTCCTGCTGCTCGATCCCGAACGGACGGTCGGAGGCGAGGGAGTCGGCGGAGTTGTCGGCTGTCACCACGGCCTGCTTCGAGGACTGGATCGACACCTGCCCCGCGGCGGCGTCCACCTGCCGCTTCTGGCCCGCCGTCGCCACTCCGGTGCGCGCCGTCTCGACCCCGGCGCGGGCGCTGGCCAGCGCCGCCTGCGCGGAGGCGACCGAGGCGCAGGGCGGGCTGGCGCAGGCGGCCTGGGCCGCCGACAGCGCGTCCTGGGCCGCCTCTGCGACGTCGCGGGCGGCGTCGAGTTGCGCCTCGGCGCGGCCGATGGCGACCTGGTCGGCGCGGGCCGTGGCGGAGACCTGGCCGCGGGTGGCGGAGAGGATCTGCCGGGCCTGGCCGAGCGTGGCACGGGCGCCCAACAGCGTCGGGCTCTGCCGCAGCCTGCCCAGCACCGCCTTCTGCTGGGCGAGGTTGGCCTGCTGCTGCGCCAGGAGCTGGCGCAGCGCGAAGTCGTCCAGGCTGGCGAGCACCTGGCCGGTGTGGACGTGGTCGCCGACCTGGACCCGGACGGAGCTGAGCTGGCCGCCGCTGGGGAAGCCGAGGTTGGTCGAACTGGCGGCGGCCAGCGACCCCATCCCGGCGACGGAGGTGGTGAGCGTGGCCCGGCTGACGGTCGCCGTCGCGGCCGGCGCGGTGGTGTCGCCACTGGCGCAGGCGGTGACACCCAGCGCGAGCGTCAGACCGGTGACGACCGCGACGACCCGGGCGGCTCCCGCGCGCAGGCGCAGGACGGGGAGGAGCATCGGCATGGTTTCCGTTCCCGGCGCCTGAGGACGGTGCGGTCCCGGCGTCCAGCTAAAAAGAATGAACCTTCGTTCTGTATTCTCGGCCGCCTGCGCTACGGTGTCAAACGACTCCGAGGAGGGCCAGATGCCAAGGATCAGCGACGATCGCCGGGCCGACCGGCAGCGCCAGATCGCCGACGCCGCGCTTCGCTGCTTCCGCCGGCGTGGCTTCGAGAACACCTCGATGGCCGACATCATCACCGAGACCGGCATGTCGGCCGGCGCGATCTACGTCCACTTCGAGAGCAAGCAGGAGCTCGTCCGGCGAGTGATCTCGGAGGTCTTCGCCGCCCGCGGCGCCGAACTCGCCGACCTCGCCGACCGTGACCCACTGCCCGCCCCGAAACAGGTCGTGCGGGAGTTCGCCGACCGGATCGCGGACGCCAGCGACGCCGAGCTCCGCCTCTACGCGTGGGCGACGAGTCTGCACGACGCCGAACTCGGGGGCCTGATGGCGCGCCACGCCGCGACCCGGCAGCGGCTCTACCGCGCCTACTTCCTGGTCTGGCTGCAACGCGTCGGGCTCGACGAGGCCACCGCCGCCCTTCGCTGTGACGGGCTCGCCGAACTGCTGGTCGGGATCTGCCAGGGGCTCGTGGTCCAGTACGCCCTGGTGCCCGACTTCGACCCGGAGCGCTACCTGGCGGCACTGGACTGGGTTGCCGCGGCGAAGGCCGGCGCGGCGTAACGTGGCTGGCGTCACCCCCGTCGCCGGACGGGCGGTGGGCCGAAGGGAGCACGCGATGAGCCGGTCGATCGTGATCAACCGGGAGTTCGCCAGTGGCGGGCGCGAGATCGGACGCCTGATCGCCGAACGCACCGGGATGGAGTTCTACGACACCCGGATCCTCTCCGACGCCGCCGCCACCCAAGGGCTCGCGCCCGACCTGCTGGAGCAGTTCGACGAACGCGTGGTGAGCGGCACCTACTTCAGCCTCGGCATGTTCGGCGGCACGGACGCCGAGACCTCGGCGATGCCCTTCCGGATGTTCTCCGCGGTGTCGAAGGTGATCGTCGAGGCCGCCAGTCACGCCCCGGCGGTGTTCATCGGGCGGTGCGCCGACCACGTCCTCGCCGAGGCGCGGATCAAGTACCGCAGCATCTTCGTCTACAGCTCCGACAGCGAAGCGAAGATCGCCCGCGCCACCGCCGTGGCAGGCGTCGACCGCCGCCACGCCGAGGGCTACATCGCCCGGATGGACAAGGCCCGCAGCCGCTACCAGCAGTTCTTCACCGGCACCACCTTCGGGGACCCCCACTGCTACGACCTCTGCCTCGACAGCGCCCGGCTGGGCTACGCCGGCTGCGCCGACCTGATCCTCGCCGCGGCCCGGACCGACCCCGCCGGCTGAGCCCCCTGCCCGGCCACAGCGCCCTCCGGGGAGACCGGCAACCTTCGGACTGGACGGGGTCGCCGAACCGGGCTGCGACCCGAGCCCCGACCGACCAACCCGGCCGGGTGTGGGAGACTCCCCTGATGCGCCCCTACGTGGAGATCCTGAGGCTGCCGGGCGCGTGGAAGTTCTGTGCGGCCGGACTGCTGGCCCGTTCCGGCGGCGCGATGATGGGGCTCGGCCTCGTCCTGATGGTCTCGGCGCTCTACGGCGGGTACGCCCTCGCCGGGGCGCTGGCCGCGGCCAATGCGGTGGCCTGGGCGCTGGGGACGGCCGCGCTCTCCAACCTCGTCGACCGGCACGGGCAGCGGCGGGTGATGTACCCCGCGGTGATCGTCTCCGCCTCGACCCTGAGCCTGCTCGTCGTCTTCGCCGTGCTGGGGTTGCCGGCGTGGACGCTGTTCCCGCTTGCCATCATCAGCGGCGCCACCGGCGGGGCGCCGGGCGCGCTGGTCCGTGCCCGCTGGACCAACCTCACCGACAACCCCGACCAGCTCCACACCGCCTACGCGCTGGAGTCGACCCTGGACGAGGTCACCTACGTCGTCGGCCCGGTCGTTGCGACGTTCCTGTCGACCGGCGTCCACCCTGCCGCCGGGCTGGTCGCGCCCGTCATCCTCGGCCTGCTCGGCGCCCACCTGTTCTACTCCCAACGGGCCACCGAGCCCCCGATCGTCCCGCGCCCGCCGGTGCAGCGGGAGGACGGCCGGGCGTGGCGCCGGCTGGTGCTCGCGCTGCCTGGCGTCGGAGCGGTGATCGCGGTGAACCTGCTGATCGGGTGCATCTTCGGTGGGGTGGACGTCAGCGTCGTGGCGGCGGCGACGTCCTGGGACGTCCGGGCCGCCTCCGGCCTGGTGCTGGCGGTGTTCTCGGTGGCCTCGGCGGCCGCCGGCTTCGCCTACGGGGCCCGGCAGTGGGCCTCCCCGCTGCCGACGCGCTTCCTGGTCGGGGTGGTGGCGATGTTCGCCGCCACCGTCTCGCTGCTGTTCGCGAACTCCGTCACACTGCTGGCACTGGTCGGGTTGGTGGTGGGCGTCACCGTCGCGCCCACGCTCATCAATGGGAACTCCCTGATCGCCAACCTGGTGCCCTCCGGACGGCTCACCGAGGGCCTCTCCTGGATGGGTACCGGCATCGGCATCGGCGCCGCCCTGGGCTCCAGCCTGTGCGGGCAGGCGATCGACACCGGCGGGTACCACGCCGGGCTGGCGGTGGTGGCCGGGTTCGGCGCCGTCGCCGCACTGATCGCGGTGCTGGGCCTGTCGTCGCTGCGACGGGCGCTGCAACGGGCCACCCCCGCGGCCGGCTGAGCGTCGCGGATTCCCCGGTTCTGCCCCGCGACAAGGTGGGACGGGAGCACAATGCGAGGGTAAGGGCCTCGCCGCTGCAGCCTGCGGCGCGGTCGCCGCGCCCCTGTAGGAAAGTGCCCATGCCGACCAGCGACCCCCGATTCCCCGGCCTCCCCGACGTCATCAACGGCAACGGTGCCGTCGCGCACGTCATGAAACACGTGTGCGGGGGCGTGATCGGCTACCCGATCACCCCGTCCACGGAGATCTCGGAGAACTTCGAGGCGGCCCGCGCCGAAGGTCAGCTGAACGCGTGGGGCCGGCACCCCTTCTTCGTCGAGGCCGAGGGAGAACACTCCGCGCAGAGCGGCGCGCTCGGCGCCGCCCTGGTGGGGGGCAACTTCATCTCCAACGCGTCCTCCAGCCAGGGCATCCTCTACGGGCTCGAGTCCCACTACGTCACCGTGGGCAAGAAGATCGGCGGGTTCGTGCTGCAGGTCGCGGCCCGAGTGGTGACCCGGCACTCCCTCAACGTGATGGCCGGCCACGACGACGTCTACGCGCTGCTGCCGACCGGGTACACGGTCCTGTTCGGCTCCAACCCGCAGGAGGCCGCCGACCTCGCCGCGATCTCGTACCGGGTCTCGGCGCTGTCGCTGATCCCCGTCGTCAACGCGATGGACGGGTTCGCGACCAGCCACATGATGAGCGAAGTGCTACTGCCCGAGCCCGAACTGCTGCGCGACTACCTCGGCGATCCCCAGGGACGGATCCCGTGCCCCACCGTCGCCCAGGAGGTGCTGTTCGGAGCCAAGGGACGGGTGTTCCAGCTGCAGCGGTACCTCGACCGCCACGCCGACGACCTCGACGGCCACGACCTCGCGGCGCTGCGGGCGCAGCTCGACCAGCTCGCCGACCGGGTCGAAGCCGACTCCGACGGCGACCTGGTCGAGCAGACCCTGCACCGGCTGCCCGGCGAGTTGCACGCCCAGTGGCGCCGGCAGTGGCGCAACGCGTGGGCGAAGGGCACCCGCCAGCTCGTGCCGGCGCTGGTCGATCCCCACAACCCCGGGCTGACCGGCCCCGTGCAGAACCAGCCCGACTTCCAGGCCGGCTCGGCCGACCACCGCACGCACTTTGCCAGCGCGGTGCCGGCGCTCACCCGGCAGGCGATGGCCGAGTACAGCGAGCTGACCGGACGCGCCTACGCGCCCGTGATCGGCTACGACACGGCCGACGCCGACTACGTGTTCGTCGGGCTGGGCTCGATCACCGAGGACGTCCGGGCCGTGCTCCCCCACCTGCGCTCCCTGGGCCTGAAGGTGGGCGTCGTCTCGGTGAAACTGCTGCAGCCCTTCCCCGAGGCCGAGCTCGTCGCCGCCATCGGTGCGGCGCGTGCGGTCACCGTCCTGGAGCGCTCCGACGACACCGCGCTGACCCGGCTGGTCACCCAGGCGATGTTCCGCGCCCGCGCCAACGCCGAGTCCCCCGACGCGCAGCCCTACCCCGAGGTGCCGGCGCTCGCCGCGATCCCGCGGCTGGTCACCGCCGTGTTCGGGCTCGGTGGCCACGACGTCCAGCCGCGGCACCTGGTCGCCGCGGCGAAGAACATGGTCGACGGCTCCGGCGCGCCGCTGGTCTACCTCGGCTCGCAGTTCTTCACCGCGCACCCGACCCCGGCGATCGCCGGGATCCAGGACCGGCTGCGCCGCGCCTACCCCGAGACCGAGCTGATGGCCCTGGCGACCGAACCCAACCCGCAGGTGCTGCCCGCGGGAGCGCTGCGGATCCGGTTCCACTCCGTCGGCGGCTACGGAACGGTGGCCACGGGCAAGCTGCTGACCGACATCCTCGCCTCGCTCCTCGGCATGCACTCCAAGTCGGCGCCCAAGTACGGGTCGGAGAAGTCCGGCGCCGCCACCAACTACTACATCACCCTCTCCCCGGAGCCGGTGCTGCTCACCAACGCCGAACTCGAGGACGTGGACGTGGTCGTCGCGCCCGACCACCAGGTGTTCTCCCACACCAACCCGCTCAAGGGCCTCCGCGCTGGCGGCACGCTGATCATGCAGTCCGACGCCGAGCCGGTGCAGGTGTGGCGGGAGTTGCCGCCCTTCGCCCGCCGCGCGATCCGCGACCGCGGCATCCGGTTGCTGGTGCTGGACGCGTTCGGCGTCGCCCGGGCGCACGCTCCCAACCCCGAACTGCAGACCCGCATGATGGGCATCGCGTTCATCGGCGCGATCATCGCCCAGGTCGAGGGCATCGCCAGCGACTCGACCGAAGGCGTCGAGGCCGAGGTGCGCGCCGAACTGGCGCGCAAGTTCGGCCGCCGCGGCGAGAAGGTGGTCGAGGCGAACATGGCGGTCGTCCGGGACGGCATGCGCGCCATCGCGATCGACTACGACGACCCGGCGTTCACCGCCGTCGAGGCCGAGGCGGCGCCGTCGCTGGCCCGGCCTGTCGCCTCGGTGGCGATGACCCCGCAGGTCGGCTGCGAGCGGCCGAGCGGGCTGTTCGACCCCGGCTACTACGAGGAGATCGTGGCCCGTCCGTTCCGGGAGGGCACCATCGACGAGGCGCCGGTGACGCCCGGCACCGGCCTGTTCATGCCGATCGGCACCGGGGCGGCCAAGAACAAGGGCATCTTCCGGCGCACGATCCCGGTCTTCGACGCCGGCGCCTGCACGGCCTGCATGGAGTGCGCGCTCGCCTGCCCGGACAACGCGATCCCCAACACCGGCCACGAGATCTCCGACCTGCTCGGTGCCGCCGTCGACGCGGCGGAGGTGCCGCTGTCGGAGCGGGCCGTGCTGTACGGCCTGCTGCCGGCCTGGAGCGACGCCGTCCGGCGGGGGTTCCGGGACGACTCCACCCAGGGCGACCTCGCCGCCGTGGCGCTGAAGGCCGCCGCGACCCTGCCCGAGGAGCCGGTACTCGCCCGGCACCTGGGCGCCGTCGGTGCCGCGCTGCGCGGGTTCCCGGTGGCGCGCACCCGTCCACTGTTCGACGCGCTGGAGAAGCAGGCGGCCGGCACCGGAGCCCTGTTCTCGGCGGTCATCGACCCCTGGAAGTGCACCGGCTGCCTGCAGTGCATCGAGGTCTGCGGGCCGGACGCACTGACGGCCGCAGAGCAGGACGACGTGCTGCTCGGCATGCTGCAGCAGCGGTTCGAACGACTCACCCGGCTGCCCGACACCCCCGAGCGGCTCGTCGCCGACGCGACCGCGCCCGGCGGGGACATCAAGCGCATCCTGCTCAGCCGCGACGACTACTACTCGATGACCGGTGGGCATGGCGCCTGCCGCGGTTGCGGCGAGGTGACCGCGATCCACCTGCTCAACGCCCTGAGCCACCGGATCGGACGGGACGCGCGCCGCACCCACCTGCGCGACCTGGACCAACTGCTCGACTCCCTCGGCGACCTGGCCGACTCGCTGCCGGCCCAGAGCGCCCGCCGCGACCGGGTGATGGCGGCGATGACCGAACTGGAACGCCGGCTGTACCTCTACGAGTCGGGCCCGACCGGCAACGGCCCGGCACCGACCGTGATCGCCAATTCCACCGGCTGCTCCAGCGTGTACGCCTCGACCATGCCGTTCCAGCCCTACCTCGACCCGTGGGTGAACGGGCTGTTCCAGGACGCCCAGCCGCTCGCGGTCGGCCTGTACGAGGGCCTCGCCTCCGGGCTGGTGGACGAGATCCGCGCGCTGCGGGTGGCCCGGCTGGAACTCGCCGGGCGCTACGACCCGGCGCTGCACGACAAGGCGCTGGCGACCCTGTCGTGGCGGGACTTCACCGAGGCCGAGCGCGCTCTGGTGCCGGTGGTGCTCACGATCAGCGGCGACGGCGCCGCCTTCGACATCGGCTTCGGCGCGCTGTCGCGGGTGCTGGCCGGCGGCACGCCGATCAAGTCCCTGGTGCTGGACACCGGCGGCTACTCCAACACCGGCGGGCAGGCGTCCACCGCCAGCTATGCCGGCCAGGACGCCGACCTGGCCCGCTACGGCAGCGCGCACGCGGGCAAGCAGGAGACCCGCAAGGAGCTCGGCCTGCTGGCTGCCTTCCACCCCGGCGTGTTCTCGTGTGGCACCTCGACCGCCTACCACAGCCACTTCCTGCGGGCCTCCGCGGACCTGCTGTCGTTCGGTGAGGGCGCGGCGCTGATGGTGACCAACACCCCGTGCGACACCGAGAACGGGATGGCCGAGGACCTCGCCAACGCCCGCTCCCGGCTTGCCGTGGAGAGCCGCATGAGCCCCCTGTTCGTCCACGACCCGCGACGCGGTACGACGCTGGCCGAGCGGTTCAGCCTGGAGGGCAACCCCGAGCCGGACGGGCTGTGGGTCACCACCACGCTCACCTACCGCGACGCCCGCAAGCGGCTGCAGGCGATGACGATGCCGCTCACCCCGGCCGACTTCGCGATCGGGGAGCAGCGGTTCGCCCGCCAGTTGCGCTGGCTCGCCGCGTACGAGGAGGACGTGGCCGTCCCGATCGCCGAGTACGTCGAGCTGCCCCAGGCGCAGCGGGCGGGCCGGATCCCGTTCGTGTTCACCACCGACTCCCAGCAGCGGCTGGTGAAGATGGCGTGCTCGACCACGATCGTCTCGCTGGTCGAGGACCGGCGGCGGCACTGGCGCACGCTGCAGTTCCTCGCCGGGAGGGCGCAGGCCGCGCTCACGGCGCAGCACCGGGTGGAGGTCGAGTCGTGGGTGGCCCGCTACGGCGAGGCCGTGGACGCCCGCGAGTCGGCGCTGGACCTGATCGCGCAGGCGATGGCCGACCTGGCCACCTCCAGCGAGGCGCCCGCCGGCGGTCCGCTGCAGCTAGGGCTCGGGTTCGGCGGCCCGGCCGGCGCGCCGGTCGCGTCCGGAGCTCCGGCGGCGACCGCGGTCGCCGACCGTCCGATCTGGCTCGACCCCGACGACCTGCCCCGCTGCAACGACTGCGCGACCTGCTACCAGGAGTTGCCGCAGCTGTTCGAGAAGGCGACCATCGTCGACGACGGCGTGTCCCGCACGGTCGGACGGATGAAGCCCGGCTCCCTGGACGGCCTCGACGTGACCCCGGACCTGGCCGCCCGGATCGCACGGGTCAAGGCCACGTGCGACGCGGAGATCATCCAGTGAGCAGCCCGGCCTTCACCCACCAGCTCGACCTGCTGCAGCGTCGCCTGGTGGCCGATCCGCGGGCGTTCCGGGAGCTGTTCACCGCTGACGGGATCGGCGCCGTGGCCTGGGAGTTCCGGCAGGACGAGCTGTCGGCGGAGTTCACGAACCAGGTGTGGGACGTGCTGAGCCGCGACGACGACTCCAGCCGGGTGCTGATGCGGTTCCTGTGGCGGCTGCCGGTGGGCAAGAAGCGGATGTTCATCCGGGCGATCGACGCCCACCTGTCGGGGCGCTACCCGATGTTCGCCGGGCTCAGCCAGAACTGGCCGGCGGGCAACGGGATCGGCCCCTACGTGCGCGAACCCGACGCCCGCTCGGGCGACTTCGAGCTGGTCAACAAGGGTTTCCTCGGCTACCTCGACCTGGGCTACACCCGCCGCGACGTCGAGCTGTTCGTCTGGCTCGAGGCGGTCCGCGACAAGCAGTGCGCCGAGGCGCCCTGCGAGCTGGGTGTGCTGGTGGCCGGGCGCAGCGACCCCCAGGGCGGCTGCCCGGTGAAGATCCACATCCCGCAGATGTTCGAGCTGATCGGCAACGGACGGTTCCGCGAGGCGCTGGAGATGCTGGAGTCGTGCAACCCGCTGCCGAACGTGACCGGCCGGGTGTGCCCGCAGGAGCTGCAGTGCCAGGGCATGTGCATCCACAAGCACGCGATGTCGATCGGCCAGCTGGAGTGGTTCCTGCCCGAGTGGGACAAGCTCGCCAACCCCGGCGGCGTCACGGCCCGGTTCGCCGGCGTCCCGGACCCGTGGCGGACGGCCACGCGGCCCCCGGTCGCGATCGTCGGCTCCGGACCGTCCGGGCTGATCACGGCGTACCTGCTGGCTGCGGAGGGCTTCCCGGTGACGGTCTTCGAGGCGTTCCACGAGCTCGGGGGGGTGCTGCGGTACGGGATCCCCGAGTTCCGGCTGCCGAACCAGCTGATCGACGACGTGGTCGCCCGGATCCGGATGCTGGGCGGGCGGTTCGTCACCAACTTCGTGGTGGGCAAGACCGCCACGCTCGAGCAGCTGTCGCGGGCGGGGTTCGTCCGGGTGTTCGTGGGCAGCGGCGCGGGCCTGCCGCGGTTCCTCAACGTGCCCGGCGAGCACCTGCTGAACGTGATGAGTGCCAACGAGTTCCTCACCCGGGTCAACCTGATGCAGGCGCACCGACCCGACCGGGAGACGCCGCTGCCGGCGACCGCCGGAAAGCGGGTGCTCGTGATCGGCGGCGGCAACACGGCGATGGACGCCGCCCGCACGGCCCGTCGCCTCGGCGGCGAGGTCACCATCGTCTACCGCCGCACCCGCTCGGAAATGCCCGCGCGGGTCGAGGAGCTCGAGCACGCGCTGGAGGAGGGCGTCGAGCTGGACGTGCTGCGCTCGCCGGTCGAGTTCACCGGCGACGAGCGGACGGGGTTCGTGACCTCGGCCACGTTGGAGGTCATGGGGCTCGGCGAGCCCGACGCCTCCGGGCGTCGCCGTCCGATGCCGACCGGGAGGACGGCCGAGGTGCCGGCCGATCTCGTGATCATGGCCCTGGGCAACGCGGCCAACCCGATCATCTCCGACTCCGAGCCGCGTCTGGAGGTGACCGCCTCAGGCACCATCGTCCAGGCCGGGGACTCCAAGCAGACGTCCCTGCCGGGCGTCTTCACCGGGGGCGACGCCGCCCGGGGCGGCTCGACCGCGATCCGGGCGGCCGGCGACGGCCAGTCCGCGGCGCGGGAGATCATCGGCACGCTCGAGCACCTGTCGGTCACCGAGATCGCCGCGTCGGTGGCCGACGCGCTCGCCTACACCGAGCAGGCCGCCGAGCTCCCGGTGATCGTGGCCAAGCAGCACCTCAGCCTCGGCATCGAGGAGTTCACCGTGCGCGCGCCGGTGATCGCCCGGACGGCGCAGGCGGGCCAGTTCGTCCGCGTCCTCACCACGCCCGACGGGGAACTGATCCCGCTCACGCTCGCGGACTGGGATTCCGACGCCGGCACGGTGACGCTGGTGGTGCAGGGCATGGGCAGCACGACGCTCGGTTTCAACGCGATGCGGGTGGGCGACGCGCTCGCCGGCATCGCGGGCCCGCTGGGCCGTCCCAGCGACCTGCACCGGCACGACGACGACGCCACGGTCGTCTTCACCGCGGGCGGGCTGGGCCTGCCGCCGGTCTACCCGATCATGCGGGAGCACCTGCGGCTGGGAAACCACGTGACGCTGATCTCGGGCTTCCGCAGCGCCGACCTGATGTTCTGGGACGGGGCGGAGGAGCGGATCGGATCGCTGCAGGCCCGCTACGGGCAGCAGCTGGAGGTCATCTACGCGACCAATGACGGGTCGTTCGGGGTGCAGGGATTTGTGACCGCGCCGCTGGAGGAACTGCTCGACGCCGCCCGCGACGGTCAGGGACGGCCGGTCGCCGAGGTCGTCACGATCGGCCCGCCGATGATGATGCGGTCGGTCTCGGACCTGACGAAGCCGTACGGGGTGCGGTGTGTGGCGAGCCTGAACTCGATCATGGTCGACGCGACCGGCATGTGCGGAGCCTGCATGGTGCCGGTGACCGAAGGCGGACGGCTGGTGCGCAAGCACGCCTGCATCGACGGCCCCGAGATCGACGCCCACAGCATCGACTGGGACAAGTTCCTGCCCCGGTTCGGGCTGTTCCGGGCCCAGGAGCAGGAGAGCCGGCTGCGGCACGGGTTCTGACCGGCTGTGGCTGGTCGGAGGTCGTCGGCGAGTTCGGCGTCAGAAAGGTCGTGGTGGATGGGGCACACCCCCCGGTCTCGGCGCCCCCCATGTTCGCCTGGCCGGGGGCTGTGCCGACGCGCGGAACGCCCCCAACGTGCCCCTCGGACACCCCCCCGAGAGTCCGATGGCAACCGGTCGGCCGCGGCTCCAACCGCTGCGCCGACCGCTGTGCAGTTGTTTCCGCTCACCTGAACATACGCTCAGGTATGGAACCCACGGTACGCCCGGTGGGGTAGGTTCGCAAGGGTGAAAGGCCCCGACTCCCGCTCTCCGAAGACGCCGAAGGGGCGCCGCCGGCTCACCCGCTCGGACTGGGTGTCCGCGGCCCACGAGATGGGTCTGCGGGAGGGGTACGACCGCCTCGCGATCGAGCGCCTCGCCGCCCAGCTCGGCACCACGAAGGGCAGCTTCTACTGGCACTTCACCGACCGTGCCGCCCTGGTGGACGCGGTGCTCGCCGACTGGGAGCAGGAGGCGACCAACCGCATCATCTCCGACATCGAGTCCGTGCCTCCGGAGCAGCGGGTGCAGCGCCTGCTGCACACCGTCCTGACCGTCTCGGACGCGGTACGGCGGGAGAGCCGGATGTTCGCCGCTGCCGACGATCCCCAGATCGGGCCGGTCGTGAACCGCGTCCACCTGGCCCGGATCGCCTACCTCGAGGGGCTGCTGAAGCGGACCGGGATGCCGGAACGACTCGCGACGGCTCGCGCCCGCGCCCTGTACTCCGCCTATCTCGGACGGCTGCAGCTGGCGGCGGTGCCCGGTCTGGAGCACCTCACCGCCGACCTGCTCGTGGACAGCCTGCTGCCCCTGCTGGGACAGCAGGCCCAGGAGTGACGGCGTCGGGCCGGGAGCGCCTCTCGGCGCGTGGCCGCTCGTAGCGGCTGAGGTTGGAGCCCGGGGCTACCGCGGCCCGACGCCGTGGACGAGGATAGCCCGCCGGGGCAACCACCTGCCACTGGTGGCTACTGGAGCTCACCGGAGCGCCACAGCCTGGCGCTGGCGCTGAGGTCGGCCGCCAACTCCTGCAACCGTCCGGCCTGGACCACGGCGCGGGCCCCCTCGGTGACGTCGGCACGACCGGAGGCGACCACCTGGCAGAACGCCGCGGCACGCTCCAGTGCCACGCCGAAGTCTCCGCTGAACACCCCGCGCAGGATCTCGTCCGCCACGCGCCGCACCTCCTGCGGACCAGGTGGTTCCACCCCTGCCACGGCATGGTTCGGCTCGGTGAACCGGATTCCGGCCGCGTACTCGCGGGCGGCGCCGTCCGCGTCGGTCCGGACCCATTCCCGCAGCAGGTAGAGCCGCCAGAGCGCGCCGGGCAGGGTGCGCGCCGGTCGTGCGGACCACAGGTCGGCCAGTGTCGCCAGGCCGATGTCATCGGTCAGGGCCACCAGCCGGGCCACGGTGTCGGGGTCGTCGGACGCCCGTCCGGTGCCCACCAGCACCGCGGCGGTCTCGTGCGCGGCGTGCAGCGCCGCGATCGGGTCCGAGGGCTCCCCCAGCGCATCCAGCGCGGCGGGCTGCAGGAAGCTGGGTCGGCGGGGACGACGGGAGTCGGTCATCAGCCAAGGCTAGTCGCCGCCTGCCAGCCGGACGGGAATCCGCCGGGCACCGAAGTCGCCGGGCGCCTTCGCGAACCGGCCGGCGAGAGCTCGCCCGCACCGGGGGCAGCAGCCCTCGGGGGTGAGTCGGTAGGCGAGGATGCGGTACCAGTCGCGCCGGATCAGTTCCGCGCCGCAGCCGGGGCAGCTGGTCGTGCCGCCCTCGGGGTCGTGCACATTGCCGGTGTAGACGTGGTGCAGCCCCTGGTCGAGCGCGATCCGGCGGGCCCGCGCCAGGGTTGCCGGCGGGGTCGGGGGAACGTCCCGCAGGTGGTGGTCGGGGTGGAACGCGGAGAAGTGCAGCGGCACGTCCGGGCCGAGTTCCCGGCTCACCCAGCCGGTCAGCGCGGTCAGTTCGGCGTCGGAGTCGTTGTACCCGGGGATCACCAGCGTCGTGAGTTCGAGCCACACCGCGGTGGAGTGCGCGAGGTAGCTGATGGTGTCGAGCACCGGCTGCAGGTGCGAGCGGGTGACCCGGGCGTAGAACTCCTCGCTGAACGCCTTCAGGTCGACGTTGGCAGCGTCGATGTGGGCGTAGAACTCCCGCCGCGGCTCGGGGTGGAGGTACCCGGCCGTCACGGCGACCGTCTGCAGGCCGACGGCGCGGCACGCATCGGCCACGTCCATCGCGTACTCGGCGAAGACCACCGGGTCGTTGTAGGTGAAGGCGACGCTGCGGCAGCCGAGGCCGACCGCCGCTTCGGCGATCGCCTGCGGCGAGGCGGCGTCCTGGAGTCGTTCGGGGTCGCGGGAAGTGCTGATGTCCCAGTTCTGGCAATAGCGGCAGGCCAGGTTGCAGCCCACGGTGCCGAACGAGAGGACGCTGCTGCCCGGGTAGAAGTGGTTCAGCGGCTTCTTCTCGATCGGATCGACGCAGAAGCCTGACGCCAGCCCGTAGGTGGTCAGCACCAGCCGGTCGCCCTCGCGACGGCGGACGAAGCACGCGCCGCGCTGGCCGTCCCGGAGCTTGCAGTCCTGCGGGCACAGGTCGCACTGGATCCGTCCGTCCGGCAGCGGATGCCACCAGCGGGCCGGGTACGGAGTCGTGGCGGTCATGGCTCCGGCTCCTGCCAGGCCGTGACGGTGAACCGCTCCAGCCGCACCCCGGCGTCCCACCACCCGGGCGGCAGCCCGGCCTTGGCGAGCAGCCGCTCCAGGAACCGCTCCGGGGCGGGCAGTTGCTCCCACACCTGCGGCAGGAAGACGCCGCGGTGGCGGCCATGGCTCAGCACCACGCCGTCCACTCCCGGACGGAGCTGCGCGAGCGCGTCCGCCCGGGACGTGAACTCCAGCGGCTCGGGCGCAGACAGGAGCGACACCTCGATCCGCACCCGCGACAGCTCGTCGGCCCGCAGCGGCGGGAACCGGGGGTCGGCGAAGGCAGCTGCGCGTGCGTTGTGGCGGACGTCGTCGCGGAGCGGGCGGCAGGCCTGGACCGAGCCGATGCAGCCGCGCAGGCTCCCGTCCTCGGTCAGCGTGACGAAGGCGGCCCCCGGCGCACCGAGCCAGGCCGCGCTGTCGTCGACGGCGGTGCCGGACGCGGCCACCCCGCCGATCCCCCCGGCGGCTCCCGGGAGCCGCGCCGCGATCGCCCCGCGGGCCAGTGCGAGCAGGGTCGGGCCGTCGGCTTCAGCGCTCATCGCCAGCCTCGGTGAAGGCGAAGGAGGCGTAGCCGACCACCCGGGAATGGTCGCCCGCGGTGTCGCCGGAGTTGCGACTGTCGACCAGGGAAGGCTGAAGGTCGCGCCGTTGCGCGGCCAGCAGCAGGCCGTCGATCGCCCGGCCACCACAGGCGCTGCGCCGTGGCAGCGGCCACTCCAGGGCGAGGATGCGGCTGACCGTCCGCGCGTCGACCTCGACGGCATCGGCGTAGGGCAGGTAGTGGGAGAGGTCGGAGCTGATCACCAGCAGAGTCTCCGGCCCGCCCCAGCAGGCCTCCAGCACGCCGGCGACCTGTTCAGGGCTGGCGTCGCCGACCACCAGGGGAACCAGTTCGAACTGATCCAGAACGAGTTGCAGGAAAGGCACCTGCACCTCCAGGGAGTGCTCGGGCGCGTGCGCCGCGGCAGAGGTGACGACGCCCGGCAGGCCTGTGAGCAGGTCGCGGCCGGCGGCATCGAGCGGAACCTCGCCGAGCGGCGTCGCGAACGCGCTCGCGCCCGAGAGCGCCAGCCCGGCGAACCCGACGTGGTGCGCCGGCCCGAGCAGCACCACCCTGGCGAACCGGTCGCGCCACGGCTCGACCATCAGGTAGCCGCGCGCCGCCGTCGGCCCCGAGTACACATAGCCGGCGTGCGGCACGATGAGCGCCTTCGGCGCCCGCTCCGGAGGCTGGTGGTGCAGCCGGGCCTCGTCCAGCAGGCTCTTCACCGTGCGACGCAGGCCGGCGGCGCCACCCGGGTAGAACAGTCCCGCCACGGCGGGCTGCCGAACGCTCATGGCCATCGCCTCCACCATCCACGCTAGTCCGCCGCTCGCGGATCCGGCAGTGGTTTCCACTGCTGAGGGCTGGTGCGGAGGCCTGAGCCGGCTCAGTCCAGCAGCGGCAGCAGCAGCGCCCCGGCGTGCCGGGGCAGCACTACCCGGGTGCCCTCGGCGCGCGCACCGGATGGCGTCGCCCACCGCACCGAGTGGCGTCCGCCGAGTTCGACCGACACCTCCCGGTCGCCGAAGTTCAGGGCGACGCACAGGCCGGGCCGGCGCATCAGGAACCAGCGCTCCTCCTCGTCGAATGTGCACTCGGTACCCGCCATCGAGGGTGAGGTCAGCTCGGAGAACTCCCGCCGCAGCCGCGCCAGGTCCCGGTGCACCCGCAGCAGCAGCGCGTGGCGGCCGGTCGCGGGTTCGTCCCAGTCCAGCCGGGCGGAGGCGAACGTCGCCGGGTCCTCGGGCGGTGGCACCCGGTCGGGATCCCACCCCATCTCGCCGAACGCAGCCAGCCGTCCGGCGCTGACCTGCGTGGCCAGGTCGGGGTCGGAGTGGTCGGCGAAGAACGGGAAGGGCGTGCCGGCCGCCCACTCCTCCCCCTGGAACAGCAACGGGGTGAACGGGGTGGTGAAGGTGAGCAGCGCAGCGGAGGCGAGCTGGTCGTCGTCCAGGTTGTGCGCCGGACGGTCGCCCGCGGCGCGGTTACCGATCTGGTCGTGGTTGGAGGAGCAGACCACGAGCCGCCAGCCCGGCGTCGTCGCTACGTCGAGGGGACGGGCGGCGCTCTCACCGGTCGGGAACCCGGTGCCGGCGCGGTGGAACCCGCGCTCACAGGCCGCCTTGAGGGCGGCCAGGGTCTGGAAGTCGGCGAGGTGGCCCGAGTCCTCCCCGGTCAGGGCCACGTGCAGGGCGTGGTGGAAGTCGTCGCTCCACTGCGCGTCCATGCCGTAGCCGCCGGCCTCGCGCGGGCGGATCAGGTGGGCGTCGTTGCGGTCGGATTCGGCGATCAGGCTCAGCGGCCGGCCCAGGTGCGCCGACACCTCGCCGGCGATCACCTCCAGCTCCTCCAGCAGGTGGGGACGGGAGCTGTCGAGCAGCGTGTGGACGGCGTCCAGCCGGAGCGCGTCCACGTGCATCTCGGTGAACCAGAACCGCACGTTGTCGCCGATGAAGCGGCGCACCTCCGCGCAGCCGGCGCCGTCGAGGTTGACCACCGCACCCCAGTCGGTGTGCACCTCGGCCTCGTACGGCCCGAACCGCGGCAGGTAGTTCCCGGACGGGCCGAGGTGGTTGTAGACGACGTCCTGCACCACCGCCAGACCGAGCCCGTGCGCCGCGTCCACGAACCGCCGGTAGGCGTCCGGGCCGCCGTAGGGCTCGTGGACGGCGAACCAGCAGACCCCGTCGTAGCCCCAGCCGTGGACGCCGTCGAACGCGTTGACTGGCATCAGCTCGACGAAAGTGACCCCGAGCTCCACCAGATGCGGCAGCTTCGCGATCGCCGCGTCGAGGGTGCCCTCGGGGGTGAACGTGCCCAGGTGGAGTTCGTAGACCACCCCGCCGGGCAGTGCCCGGCCGCGCCAGCCCTCGTCGTGCCACTCGAACGCCTCGGTGTCGACCGTGCGCGAGAGCCCGTGCACGCCGTGGGGCTGCCGGCGACTGCGCGGGTCGGGCAGCGGCACGGTGTCGTCGTCGAGCAGGTACCCGTAATCGACGGTCCCCAGCGGTTCAGGGACGGCCGGGCTCCACCACCCGTCGGAGTCCCGCCACATCGGAAGGGTTCGCTCCCCCGCCACCAGCGCGACGCGGTGCGCCTCGGGCGCCCAGACGTCGAACCGGCCGCGGGTTCCCGCCCGCGGCTCGTCACGCACCAGCAGTGCCACCGGGTACTCCGAGAGCACGTTGGCCACCGGCGCCCCCGCGTCGTCGCCGGCGACGCGGCGGCCGCTGAGCAGGTCGCGCCAGCGGCCCTGCGGCAAGGTGAGGCGGGTGTCGCCCCAGCCGCCGCCTCGTTCGAGGCCGGCGGGCAGCCGGGTGGCGATGGTGATCGCGCCGCCCCGGTCGAAGGCCAGCAGGTGGCCGGCCGCGGGCCCCGAGGCCGCCAGCGGCGTGTAGCGGGAGAAGAACCCGGGGTGGTCGCGCCGCAGCGTGAGCGCGAGGTGGCACAACAGCAACTTGGCTGCTCCGTCGTCGTCGACCGCCCGGGGCCGCGGCGGCCGCTCCCCCGTCCGGACGCGGGCCAGCGCCAGCGAGCGTGCCCCGAAGTCGATCGGACGGCGGTTGTCGGGGTCGACCAGGTGGAGCTCCCACGCCTCGCTGCCTTGGTAGAGGTCCGGCACCCCCGGGATCGTCAGGTCCAGCAGTTTCGCGGCGAGCGCGTTGCTCCACCCGGGCGCGGCGATCGCCGCCGCCACCCGTTCGACGACGTCCCGCACCTCCCCGGAGACACCGAGCGCGGCGACCGCGGCCTGCACGGCCGCCTCGTAGTCGACGTCGGGGTCGATCCAGCCGGTGCGGTCACCCGCCTCCCGCATCGCTTTCTGCGCGTAACCCGCGAGCCGGTCCGGGGTGGCGGGCCAGCAACCGACGACGGCCTGCCAGAGCAGGTTCCCGAAGGCGGGGTCGGGCAGCGGCACCAGCTCCAGCAGCCTGCCGAGGGCGTCCCGCCACAGCCCGGGCAGCTCGGCGAGCACCGAGATCCGGGCCCGGACGTCCTCGCCCCGCTTGGTGTCGTGGGTGGTGCCCGCCGTGAGCGCCTCGGGCCGCCGCTCCTGGCGGGCTGCCATCAGGGTGTGGAAGTCGTCCACCCCGACGGCGAAGACGCCCGGGTCCCCGCCCACCTCGTTGAGCGAGGTGAGCCGTCCCCACCGGTAGAAGGCGCCGTCCTCGACGCCCTTGGCCATCACCATCCCGGAGGTCTGCTGGAAGCGGGTGGCCGCCTCGGTGGAGCCGTCGCCGAGCACCGGCGCCACCAGGTCGAACACCCCGGCAAGATCGGGTCGCTGCTCCCGGGCGGCGGCGAACGCCCGGTCGAGGTGCTCCCTGCCCTCGGGCAGGTAGGAGCGGTAGACCCCGAAGTCGGCGAGCAGTTCGGCGACGGCGGCGACCACCTGCTCGAAGTCCTGCCCGGCGGCGGCGTCCCGCGCACAGGCGCGCGCGATCCGGCGCACCTCGGAGTTCAGGATGCCCTCGGCGACGGCGAGCTTGCTTTGGCGCACCAGCGCGGGCCAGTCGACCGGCCCGCCGCGCAACTCATCCTCCAGCGCGGTCAGCGGGCCCTCGCCGGCCGGATCGACCAACACCCGGTCGACCAGGGCCAGCGCGTCGTAGCCGGTGGTGCCGGCGGTGGCCCAGCCGGCGGGAAGCTCCTCCAGCCCGACGCCGGTCCCGTCCGGACCGCCGCGCAGGGCGAGGATCTTCTCCACCACCACGTAGCGGCCCCCGGTGAGCGTGGCGAGGTCCTCGAGGTAGCGGCCGGGATCGAACAGCCCGTCGGGGTGGTCGACGCGGAGTCCGTCCACGAGCCCCTCGGAGAACCACCGGCCGATCTCGGCGTGGGAGCGGGCGAACCACTCCGGCTCCTCGACCCGCAGTGCGACCAGGGTGTTGACCGCGAAGAAGCGCCGGTAGTTGAGCGTGGAGTCGGCCTCCCGCCAGCCCACCAGCTCGTAGTGCTGCTGGGCGTGGACGGCGTCGGGGTCGGCGTCCGTCCCGACCGCGGTGCCCGCGGCGAGGGGGAACCGCTGCTCGCGGTAGTGCAGTTCGCCCCCGACGACCTCCAGGCCGTCGATCCCGGCCGGCTCCCCCGTGACCGGGTCGGTGCGCAGGTCGTCGTCGGCCACCACCGGCAGCCGCACCCGGCCGCCGCCGGCGTCCCAGTCGATGTCGAACGCCCCGGCGTTGCTCGACTCCCGGCCGTGGGTGAGGACGTGCCACCACCACTCGTTCTCCCACGGACGGGCGATGCCGACGTGGTTGGGGACGATGTCCACCAGCACTCCCATGCCGAGCCGGCGGGCCTCGGTCGCCAGCGCAGCCAGGCCGGCGGACCGGCCGCGGGAGGGGTCGATGGCCCGGTGGTCGGCCACGTCGTAGCCGTGGTCGCTGCCCGATTCGGACGCGAGCAGCGGCGAGAGGTACACCCAGTCGACGCCGAGCTCGTGCAGGTAGCGCAGCACCCGGGCGGCCGCCATCAGGTCGAAGCCCTCGGTGATCTGCAGCCGGTAGGTGCTGCGGGGCACGCGCATGGGTGGCCTCACCCGGCCTGCTCGGCCATCGCTGCCACCGACGCCGCCGCCGACAGTTCCGGACGGACGGGCGCCGCGCTGTGTTCGACGAGCACCAGGGCGCTGCGGCCCTGGATCACCCACTGCGAGCCGGCGGCCAGGGCGTCCACGGCGGGGCTGTCGGCCGCGGTGTCGATCACCACGTCCCACGCGCCGGCGTACTCCTGTGGTGGCAGGGTCAGCTCGACGGGCTCGGTGGAGCCGTTGAAGTAGAGCAGGAAGTCGTCGTCGGTGATCGCGCCGCCAGTGGCGTCCACCCCGGCGATCGCGGAACCGTTGAGGTACATGGCCAGCACCGGCGGCCCACCCCCGTTCCAGTCGTCGTCCGCCATCGGCCGTCCCTGGGGGTGCAGCCAGACGATGTCGTCCAGCCGGTCGGCGGTCGCGCTGCCGGTGAAGAACCGCTTGCGGCGCAGCGAGGGGTGGTCGGCGCGCAGCCGTGCCAGGGTCGCGGTGAACTCCACCAGGGGGGCGTCGACCTGCGACCAGTCGACCCAGGACAGCTCCGAGTCCTGCGCGTAGGTGTTGTTGTCGCCCTGCTGGGTCCGTCCGAGTTCGTCGCCGTGCAGCAGCATCGGCACGCCCTGGCTCAGCAGCAGCGTGGCGAGCAGGTTGCGCTGCGAGCGCGCCCGGGCGGCGAGGATCACCGGGTCGCTCGTGGGGCCCTCGGCGCCGTGGTTGTTCGAGCGGTTGTGGCTCTCGCCGTCGTTGTTGTCCTCGCCGTTGGCCTCGTTGTGCTTCTCGTTGTACGACACGAGGTCACGCAGGGTGAAGCCGTCGTGGGCGGTGACGAAGTTGACGCTCGCGAACGGACGCCGGCCCGACTGCTCGTACAGGTCGGCGCTGCCGGCGACCCGCGCTGCGAACTCGCCGAGGGTCGCCTCGCCCAGCCAGAAGTCGCGCACCGCGTCGCGGTACTTCCCGTTCCACTCGCTCCACTGCGGGGGGAAGTTGCCGACCTGGTACCCGCCCGGCCCGACGTCCCACGGCTCGGCGATGAGCTTCACCTGGCTCACCACCGGATCCTGCTGGACGAGTTCGAAGAAAGCGGCCAGCCGGTTCACGTCGTAGAACTCCCGGGCCAGCGCAGAGGCGAGGTCGAACCGGAACCCGTCCACGTGCATCTCCAGCACCCAGTAGCGCAGCGAGTCCATGATCAGCTGCAGCGAGTGCGGGTTGCCGACGTTGAGCGAGTTCCCGGTGCCGGTGTAGTCCATGTAGTACCGCTTGTCGTCCTCGACCAGCCGGTAGTAGGACGGGTTGTCGATCCCCTTGAGGCTGAGGGTCGGGCCGAGGTGGTTGCCCTCGGCGGTGTGGTTGTACACCACGTCGAGGATCACCTCGATGTCGGCGGCGTGCAGCGTCCGCACCATCGCCTTGAACTCCTGCACCTGCGCGCCCGGGTCGGGCTGGGAGCAGTACTCGGCGTGCGGGGCCAGGAACGCGATCGTGTTGTAGCCCCAGTAGTTCCGCAGGCCCCGCTCCCGCAGCACGCTGTCGTGGACGAACTGGTGCACCGGCATCAGTTCCACCGCGGTCACGCCGAGCCGCTTGAGGTGGGCGACGACGGCGGGGTGCGCCAGGCCGGCGTAGGTGCCGCGCATGCTCTCGGGCACGTCGGGGTGCCGTTGCGTCAGGCCCTTGACGTGGGCCTCGTAGATCAGGCTCTCGTTGTAGGGCACGTTGAGGCGGCGATCGCCCGTCCAGTCGAAGAACGGGTTCACCACGACGCCGAGCATCATCCCGGGGGCGGAGTCGTCGTCGTTGCGGGAGTTCTCGTCGCCGAAGTTGTAGCCGAACAGCGACTGGTCCCACGCGATGCTGCCGTCGGTCGCCTTCGCGTACGGGTCGAGGAGCAGCTTGGCGGGGTTGCAGCGCAGGCCCGCGGGCGGGTCGTAGGCGCCGTGGACGCGGTACCCGTACCGCTGCCCCGGGTCGACCTGGGGCAGGTAGCAGTGCCAGACATGGGCATCGACCTCGGTGAGCTCGATCCTCGTCTCGGTGCGGGCATCGTCGAACAGGCACAGCTCGACCCGTTCGGCGACCTCGCTGAACAGGGCGAAGTTGGTGCCGGAGCCGTCGTAGGTGGCGCCGAGGGGGTAGGGCGAACCCGGCCAGACGTGCATCCGATCTCCTCTGCTGGGCGTGACGATGGAAGGGACGCGGGTCGCACCCGGTGCGCCACGTCGGACCAGTGCCGTGGCGTCAGGATAGGCCCGCCCGGCTCCAGACGGCGGCGCCGCCGGGCGATTGCCCAGCGGCGCCGTCGTGCTGCTCGCTACAACTCCGTCGGGTAGACGTGGGGCCCCTCGGGACGCAGGTCCTGGAACGGATCGCCCACCTGCTGCTCGCCGTCGCCGGTGGTCACGTCGGAGCCGTCGGGGTCGGCGGCATCGGGGTAGGTCGCGTCGGGGTCGACGGGAACCCCGTCGGCTGACTCCAGCCCGTGTTCGAGGCCGGTGCTGGCGGTGTCGGGGCCCTCCCCGTTCCCGAGCCCGTGCGCCAGCCCGTCCACGCTCGAGGCAGGGCCGCCCTGGCCCGGCCCGAGGCCGTGCCCCAGCGGGTCGCCCGCGTCGAGGTCGGGGTCGGCCACGGTGAATCCCTCGTCCTGGGTGTTGTCCGAGCCGAGGCCGTATTCGTCTACATCCGCCATGGGTCCTCCTTGGTGTGTGGGTCTGGCCCATCGATACCCCGGGTGGTGGCCTCCAAACCGCGGCTCTAGTCGGCTCCGAGGGCGCTCAGCTCCGGCCGCTGGCGTGCCGGTTCCGGACGGCGACCGCCCGGGTGAGGGCGGTGGCGAAGGCGCACCACGCCGCGTAGCCGCCCAGGACGGCCGCCTTCCCACGGCCGGTGGGTGCGGCTCGGCGGGCGAGGTCGGCGCCGCTGGCGGCGAGCAGGGCCGCGACCACGGTCGCCGCCCGCGTGGCGTGGGCGCGGAAGAACACCCCGCTCCAGGCCGCGTTCAGGGCGAGGTTGGCCAGGTAGGCGGCCTTGAACGCGGCGGCGGCGGCGTCCTCCCCCTCTTCTTCCAGCTCCGCGACGGTGGCCGTCGCCGCGACGGCGATCCCGGTGAACAGGGTCGTCCACACCAGGGGGAAGGCGGTCGGCGGTGGCTGCCAGGCGGGTTTGCGCAGCCCGCGATACCAGGCCGAGCCAGGGTCGGTGAGGATCGAGCCGAGCACCGCGCAGCCCGCGGTGAGCGCGCCGACCGCGATGATCGTCCGCCGCCAGCGCTGGGGGTCGATCTCGGCCGTGGCCCGCGCGACGGCGTCGGCGAACCCCGTCCGGCCGCCCGGGGGCGGGCCGGTGAGCGCCAGGATGTCGTCCTCCTTCACGACGGCCTCGTGCACGAGGCTGCCGACCAGCGGACGCGCGATACCGGCCGGCACCGGAGTGACCAGCCCGACCCAGCCGCTGGCGAGCTTCGGGGTGAGCACCGGGACGGTGACGATGTGGCGACGCCCCAGCCCGGTGAGCCGGGCGTAGCCCTCGATCATCTGCCGATAGGTGAGCACGTCCGGCCCGCCGATGTCGAAGGTCCGGTTGGGGTGCCCGGGCAGGTCGGCGGCCGCCGCCAGGTAGTGCACCACATCGTCGATCGCGATCGGCTGGATGCGGTTGGACAGCCAGCGCGGGGCGACCATCGCCGGCAGGCGTTCGGTCAGGTGCCGCAGCATGTCGAAGCTCGCCGATCCCGCTCCCAGCACCACCCCGGCCTGCAGCACCACCGTCGGGACGCCGGAGCCGAGCAGGATCCGTCCGACCTCGACCCGGGAGGCGAGGTGGGCCGACAGCGGCCCTTCGGGGTGCAGCCCGGAGAGGTACACCAACCGCCGCGGACGGGCCTGCGCGGCGGCGTCCGCGAAGCCGAGCGCGAGCCGGCGGTCGCGGGTGACGAAGTCGCCCTCGCCGTCCATCGAGTGCAGCAGGTAGTAGGCGATGTCGACGCCGGCGAGCGCGCGGCCGACCGCGTCGGGGTCGGTGGCGTCACCCTCGACGAACTCGACCTGGTCCGCCCACGGTCGGCTGCGGAGCCGGGCCGGGGCGCGGGTGAACACGCGCACCCGCCGTCCGCGCTGCAGCAGGGCGGGGACGAGGTGGCCGCCGATGTAGCCGGAGGCGCCCGTCACCAGGACGGGCGCGGTGTCGTGCTCGGTCATCGCGAACTCCAGGTGTCGAAGGCGGCAGGAAGCAGGAACAGCATTCCCAGGCTCCAGGTGAGATGGGTCACCATGGGCCCCAGTACCCCGCCGGTGACCCGTCGCTGCAGCCCCACCACCAGCCCGAGGACGGCGGCGGCGAAGACCAGCAGGGGCACGCCGCCGGGAAGGGTGGTGAGCGCGTAGACGAGGGTCGTGCCGGCCACAGCCACCGGTCGGGGCAGCGCGGCGTAGAGCGCGCCACGGAAGTAGAGCTCCTCGGCGATCCCGTTGATCGCGGTCAGCAGCGCCACCAGGGGCAGCGAGCCGTACCGGGCGTGGTCGAGCAGGTTCTGGACGGGGTCGCGAAGGGCCGGCACCTGGGCGACCCCCGCGGCTCCGAGCAGGAAGATCCCCAGCAGCAGGGCGCCCAGAGCCAGCGACTGCACGATCGCGCGGCTCGGTGCCCCGCCCGAGCGGGTGTGGGCGCGCCCCAGCCGCAGCGGCCCCGAGGCCATCGCCCCGACCGTCCACACCAGGGCGAGGGCGAGGGTGCCGAGGTAGAAGAGCGGGTCACCGGGGGGGATCCGCAGCGCCCAGCCGAGCGTGGCGGCGCCCCCCAGCAGCGTGGCTCCGGCCACCCAGCGCCGCCTCCGGACGGTCGCTGCGGCCTCCACCGGGGGCGCCCCGACGGGTTCGAACAGCGCGGCCCTCAGGAAGGCGCGCAGCTCGCTGAAGGGGTTGATCACCGGTCAGCCCCCGGTCGGTCGACGCGCGAGGAAGGTGTGCAGGATGCCGCGCTGCCAGCCCGGGACCTCCAGCCGGCTCAACTCGGTGAACCCGGCGGCGGCGAGGCGAGCGGAGAACTCCCCCACGCTGTCGAACTCCCGAACGCTGCGCCACAGGTACACGTACAGGCTCGGGTTCCCCGACGACCAGCGCCAGCGGGATCACGACGGCCCAGCAGACGGCCGTCCACACCGCGGCGGCGAGCCGCCGCCCGGCCACCGAGTACTCCTGGACGACGAGCCAGCCACCCGGTTCGAGCTGGTCGTGGACGGCGCGCAGCACGTCGTCGCGCTGCCCGGCCGGGATGTTGCGGAACAGGTAGGCGGCCATCGCGGCGTCGGCGGGCGGCAGCCCGAGGGAGGGCAGCGTCTCGGCCCCCGCATGGACGAACCGCACTCCGGCCGGCCAGGACTTGGCACGCGCCTGCTCCAGCATCCCGTCGGAGGCGTCGACGCCCACCACCCCGGCTCCCGGCAGCGCGGTCAGCAGCGCGGCGGTGGAGGAGCCCGAGCCGCAGCCCAGGTCGAGCAGGCGGGGCTTCGGGAGGTCGCCCAGCCGGCGGGCCAGCTCCCGCGCGGCCGACGCGAGGTGGCGGTGGTAGCCCGGGTTGAGCCCGGTCAGCAGGTCATAGCGCCCGGCGGCCCGGTCGAAAGCCGTGGCCAGCCCGGTGCCCGTGTCCCGCGCGGCGTCTGTGTCCATCGCGTCACGCTACCCGAGACCGGCCCGGCGCAATCCCCGGCTGGCCGACGGACGCCTGGGGACGATGGCTGAGCGTGAGAACGACCGCTGGGCTTGTCGAAGCCTCGGGTGGATGGTTCAGGGATCGTGGGGACTCTCGCGCGACGACCCGCGAGACCTGGTGACCAGGAGCGGGAAGAACCACGTCTCGATCCAGGGCACCGCACTGGTCGTGCAGGACGCGCCGAGCCGGCCCACGTCGTAGCCTGACGGGATGGACATCGTGGTGCGGCGCCCCTTCGACGACTCCCTGTACGGCACCATCGCGGCGACCCCGCCGGCCGACGTCCACCGGGCCGCGGCGACGGCACGACAGGCGCAGGCCGCCTGGGAGTCGGTACCCCCGCTGGAGCGGTCCCGCGTGTTCGTCCGGCTCGCCCGGCTGGTGCTCGACCAGCGCGACCGCGTCCTGGACGTGGTCCAGGCCGAGACCGGCAAGGCCCGGCTGAGCGCCTTCGAGGAGGTGATGGACGCCGCCCGCGCCGTCCGGGTGTTCGCGGCGGCCGCTCCCCGGCACCTGCGTCCCCGGCGCCGCGGCGGGGCGATCCCGCTGCTCACGCGCACCGTCGAGTACCACCGACCGGTCGGGGTGGTCGGCATCATCAACCCCTGGAATTATCCCTTCAACCTGCCCGCGAGCGACGCCACCCAGGCCCTGCTGGCCGGCAACGCCGTCCTGCTCAAGCCGGATTCGCAGACCCCGTTCACGGCACTCCTGCTCGCCGACCTGCTCACCGAGGCCGGCCTGCCGGAAGGGCTGTTCCAGGTGCTCCCCGGGTCGGGCGCCGAGCTGGGTCCCGAACTGGTGGCCGCCGTCGACCACCTGATGTTCACCGGCTCCACCGCCACCGGACGGGAACTGGCCGTGGCCTGTGCGCGCCGGCTGATCGGGTTCTCGGCCGAACTCGGAGGCAAGAACCCCCTGCTGGTGCTCGCCGACGCCGACCTCGCGGCCGCCGCGGCGGGGACGGCCAGGGCGGCGTTCGCCAACACCGGCCAGGTGTGCGTCGGCATCGAGCGGGCGTACGTGGTGGCCGAGGTGTACGACGAGTTCATGGCTGCGCTGCTGGGGTTGGTCGCCGAGCTGCGGGTGGGGGTCGGCACGGACTGGGACCTCGACGTCGGCTCGCTGGCCTCCGCCCGGCAGCTCGCGGCGGTGCAGGCGCACGTCGAGGACGCCCGCGCCAAGGGTGCCACCGTGCTGGCCGGCGGCCGGGCCCGTCCTGAACTGGGGCCGTACGTCTACGAACCGACCGTGCTGGCCGACGTCACCGAGGCGATGACCCTGTGCCGGGAGGAGACCTTCGGCCCGGTGCTGGCCGTCTACCGGGTCGCCGGGGAGGATGAGGCCGTGGCAGCGGCGAACGACAGCAGGTACGGCCTGAACGCGAGCGTGTGGTCGGCGCACGGCGAGGCCGTCGCCGGCCGGATCCGGGCCGGGACGGTGAACGTGAACGAGGGCTTCGCGGCCACGTGGGGTTCCCACGCGGCGCCGATGGGCGGCATGGGCGAATCGGGCCTGGGCCGCCGCCACGGCAGCCAGGGACTGCTGAAGTTCACCGAGCCGCAGACCGTGAGCCGGCAGCGCCTGCACCCGATCGCGCCGCCGGCGGTGCTCGGCAACGAGGGCTACGCCCGCTTCATGACCGCTGCGATCCGCATCCTGAACCGGGGCCTGAGATGAGGATCGACGGCTCCCGGTTCGTGATCACCGGCGGCGGCTCCGGACTGGGACGCCAACTCGCGCTGCAGGCGTCCGCCCGCGGTGCGCACGTCGAGGCGTGGGATCTGGACGGGCCCGCGGCGGCCAGGACGGCCGAGCTCACCGGCGGCACGCACCAGCGCCTCGACGTCACGGACACCGCGGCCGTGCAGACCGCCGCGACCGCCGCCGGCGAGGTCGACGTGCTCGTCAACTGCGCCGGGGTGGTCACCGGCAAGCCGCTGCTGGAAGCCTCCGAGGCGGCGATCCGGCGCACGTTCGAGGTCAACACCCTCGCCGGCTACTGGACCACCCGCGCCCTGCTGCCGGGGATGCTCGCCCGCGACCGCGGCACGGTGGTCACCGTGGCGAGCGCCGCCGGGCTGGTCGGGGTCGCCCGGCAGACCGACTACTCGCCCTCGAAGTGGGCCGCGATCGGGTTCACCGAGTCGCTGCGGGCAGAACTGCGCGGGGCCGGTTCAGCTGTCCGCACGCTGGTGGTCGCGCCGTACTACATCGACACGGGCATGTTCGCCGGGGTGCGCACGCGCCTCCCGCTGCTGCTGCCGATCCTGAAGGAGGAGGACGTCGCGCGCCAGGTGCTCGACGCGGTGGACGCCGGACGCGAGCAACTCGTCCTGCCGCCGCTCGCCCGGGTGCTGCCCCTGCTGCGCGTGCTTCCCGTGCCGCTGTTCGACCGGCTCGTGGACCTTTTCGGCATCAACCACACGATGGACCACTTCGTCGGCCGGGGCCGCTGAGCGCCACGTCACCGCCCGGAGGCGTGTCACTCCCCGGCCGCACCGAGGTCGACCATCACCAGGCTGAGGTGGCTGGGGGCGTCGGCGACCAGGGAGTGCCGCGCACCCGGCGCGAGGTAGAGCACGTCGCCGGGGCTCATCGCGTGCTCGACGTCCTCGACGGTGAACCGGATCGCCCCGGTGAGCAGCTGAACGACGACCGCTCGGGGCGAGCTGTGCTCGGTGAGGAGCTCCCCGGTGTCGAACGCGAAGTAGACGACCCGCAGCAGCGGGTTGTTCACGACCACCCGCGAGGTGGTCGCCTCGGCCTGCACGGGCAGGGCGGCCAGCAACCCCAGGGCCTCGCCCGACTCGCCGATCCCGGTTGACTTCGGGGCCATCGCCGACTCCTCTCCCGCCGGACGTCCCCGGCCGGGCCACCCTACCCGCGGGCGGTGAAAAGGGCGCGGGGCGCCCCGACCCAGTACGGTCATGGTGTGAACGAAGACAATCCCGCCGCCATCGGCGAGGTCGAGCTCCCCGCCGAGGCCGAGCCTGCCGAGGTCGAGCTCCCCGCCGAAGCCCAGCCCGCCGAGGTCGAGCCCGCCGCCCAAACCGAGGCTCCGGCCGATCCCGAACACCCGGGCGAGCCCAAGCCCACCGCCCAGGCCGAGGCCACCTTCGCCGGGCTCGGCCTGGACGACCGTCTGCTTAAGACGCTGCGGGACGTCGGCTACGAGCACCCCTCCCCGATCCAGGCCGCGACCATCCCGGCGCTGCTGCAGGGCCGCCACGTGGTCGGCCTGGCCCAGACCGGCACGGGCAAGACGGCCGCCTTCGCGCTTCCGATCCTGAGCCGGCTCGACCTCAAGCAGAAGGCGCCGCAGGCGCTCGTGCTGGCGCCGACCCGCGAGTTGGCCCTGCAGGTCTGCGAGGCCTTCCAGAAGTACGCCGGCCGGATCACCGGCGTGCACGTGCTGCCGGTGTACGGCGGCCAGGGCTACGGCATCCAGCTCAGCGCGCTCGCGCGTGGGGTCCACATCGTGGTCGGCACGCCCGGCCGCATCATGGACCACCTGGAGAAGGGCACCCTCGACCTCACCCAACTGCGCTTCCTCGTGCTGGACGAGGCCGACGAGATGCTGAACATGGGCTTCGCCGAGGACGTCGAGACGATCCTCGCCGACACCCCGGCCGACAAGCAGGTGGCGCTGTTCTCGGCGACGATGCCCGGCCAGATCAAGCGGCTGTCCCGCAAGTACCTCGTCGACCCGGTCGAGTTCTTCGTGCGGGGCAAGACGGCGACCGCGCCGAACGTCCGGCACCGGCACGTGGTGGTGTCCTACCCGCAGAAGGTGGACGCGCTGACCCGCATCCTCGAGGTCGAGAACTTCGAGGGGATGATCGTCTTCGTCCGCACGAAGAACGAGACCGAGACCCTCGCCGAGAAGCTGCGCGCGCGGGGGTTCTCCGCCGCCGCCCTCAACGGCGACATCGTGCAGGCCCAGCGGGAGCGCACGATCGGGCACCTCAAGACCGGCAAGCTCGACATCCTGGTGGCCACCGACGTCGCCGCGCGGGGTCTGGACGTCGACCGGATCAGCCACGTGGTGAACTTCGACATCCCCACCGACACCGAGTCCTACGTCCACCGGGTGGGACGGACGGGCCGCGCGGGCCGCAGCGGCGACGCGATCTCGTTCGTCACGCCGCGGGAACGACGGCTGCTCGGGGCGATCGAGCGCGCGACCCGGCAAACCCTCTCGCCGATGCCGATGCCGAGCGCCGAGGACGTGAACGCGACCCGGCTGAGCCGCTTCGACGACGCCATCACCGAGGCGCTGGAGTCGGAGCGGCTGGAGTTCTTCCGCGAGGTCGTGGCGCACTACGTCAACGAGTACGACGTGCCCGAGGTGGACGTCGCCGCGGCGCTGGCGCTCAAGCTGCAGGGCGACGAGCCGATGCTGCTCGACCCGGCCGCCGAGCCCGCCGCCGGCTTCGACGAGCGGCCCGGACGTGACCGCGCCGACCGGTTCGAGCGGCCCGAGCGCGGGGGCCAGGGCCAACGCTCCTACGGCGACTCCTCGCAGCGTCCCGAACGCCGACCCAGGGGCAACGGCCCGCTCTCGACCTACCGGATCGCGGTCGGCAAGCGGCACCGGGTCGAGCCCCGACAGATCGTGGGTGCGCTCGCGAACGAGGGCGGCCTGTCGCGTGGCGACTTCGGCCACATCGACATCCGGCTCGACTACTCGCTGATCGAGCTGCCGGCCAGCCTGCCCAAGGCGGTCTGGGACGCGCTGCGCTCCACCCGCATCTCGGGGAAGCTGATCGAGCTGACGCCCGACCAGGGTGGCAGCCGGGGCGGCGGCCCGCAGCGAAAGCCCTACCACAAGGGCAGCCGCGACTGAGGGACAGCCGGGGCGGTGGCCGGGAACGATGGCTGGGCCGGGAACGATGGCTGAGCCTGTCGACGCCTTGGGCTGACCTCGACAGGCGAACGGATCGTCCGCGGGCTCACCCGCTCGAGCGTCTACCCCTGCCGTCCGCGCCGTCGCGTGGTGCGGCCGCCGCTCGACGGCTTCCGCTTCGATCCGGCCGCGGTCGGCCGTGGCTGCGGCGATGCGGGCTCGCGCGCGGCCCGGCTCGCCGCCGTCCGGGAGGAGTTGGGGGTGCGCCCGCGGACGATGCCGATGAACTCCTCGACCCGAGGGTCGCTGGTGTCGGCCCGCCAGACCAGCGCGATCGTGGTGGGTGTCGCGTCGTGCACCGGGCGGTGCACCAGATCGCGCCGACTGTGCGTCCGGGCGAGCGACAGCGGCACCAGCAGCAGTCCCTGGCCCCAGGCGACCCGGTCGAACACCGCGGGAGTCCCGTCGTCCGCCATGAGGGGTTCGCCGGCGAGGTCGGCCAGCCCCACCTCCTCGAACGCCGACACCGGATGCTCCTTCGGCGCCACCACCACCGGCACCTCGTCGTAGAGCCGGATCACGTGCAGCCCGTCGGCGTCCACCGGCAAGCGCAGGAAGCCCAGGTCGACCACCTCGTCCACCAGGGCTCCGCGCTGCCCGGCGACGGTGAGGTCGACGACCTCCAGCGGGCTGCGCGGGAACCGCTCGGCCCAGATCCGGCGCCACTTGGTGGTGGTGACGCCGGGTACCTGGCCGATCCGCAGCGGGATCCGGGACGCGCCGGCGGCGGGCGGTTCGGGGGAGGTCACCTGCCCACGGTAGCCGCACTCCCCCGTCCGGGCGCGCTCCGGCCACGGCTATGCTGTCGCCGGTGAGCCAGACCATGAAACCGCAGACCGCGGCGACCAAGCTCGGGATCTACCTGCCCGCGGCGCCGGAGGAGTTCCAGAGCTCACCGATCACCCGCGACGACCTCGACGCCCTGCGTGACGACCCGCCGCAGTGGCTGGTCGACCTGCGCCGCAACGGCCCCTTCCCGCGCGACGTCGTGGCCACCAAGCTGGGGGTCTCCCGCTCCGGCCTGGCGCGTGCCGGGGTCGCCGACGCGCTCGACGCCGAACAGATCGGGGCCCTGCTCGCCGACCCCCCGGCGTGGCTCGTGCGCGAACGCGAGTCCTATCGCGAGGTGATCGCCGAGCGCCACCGCCTCGCCACCGAGGGCTGAGCCGCCCTCCCGCGGGAGCTCACGCCCGCGACGCTACACATACGTGCGCGACGCTACCGTTCCTGCTGTAGCGACGCGCTGGTATGGGTAGCGTCGCAGGGGTTGGGGCCGGCACGACTGGGTCCGGGACGCTCCTGCGACTCACCACCCCTGCCGCACCCGGAATACCTGCGCCGGGCCGCTGCTTGCACCGGAGGTGAGCAGCGGACGAGGTCAGGCGGTCGGTTTCCGGTCCGAACGGGGCGCGGTGCTGCTGGCCCTGATGCTCACCACCGGCCTGATCGCCATCGACGCCACGATCCTGGCGACCGCCGTCCCCTCCGTGGTGGCGGACCTGGGTGAGTTCAACCAGTTCCCGTGGCTGTTCTCGGTGTACCTGCTCGCCCAGGCGGTCTCGGTGCCGATCTACTCCAAGCTCGCCGACACCATCGGCCGCAAGCCGGTCATCCTCACCGGGGTGGGCCTGTTCCTGGCCGGGTCGGTGCTGGCCGGGTTCGCCCCGACCATGACCGCGCTGATCGTCTTCCGCGTGGTGCAGGGGCTCGGCGCCGGCGCCGCCGCTCCGATGGCCATGACGATCGTGGGCGACCTCTACACCGTCGAGGAACGCGCCGTCGTGCAGGGCTACATCGCCGGCGTGTGGGCGGTGGCCTCGGTCGTCGGCCCCGCGCTGGGCGGGGTGTTCTCCCAGTTCACCTCGTGGCGGTGGATCTTCTGGGTGAACGTCCCGCTCTGCCTGCTGGCCGGCTGGGCGCTGCTGCGCTCCTACCACGAGCACCTGCAACCCCGCCGGCACCGGATCGACTACGCCGGCGCCGTCCTGTTGACGGTCGGGCTGAGCGCGGTGATCCTCGCCCTGCTGGAGGGCGGCAACGCGTGGTCGTGGCTGTCGGCGCCGAGCCTGGGCAGCTTCGCCGTGGGAGCGCTCGCGCTGGTCGGGTTCGTCGCGGTGGAGCGCCGGGCCGAGGAGCCCATCGTCGACCTGGGCATCCTCACCCGTCCGCTGATTGCGACGACGACGCTGGTCTCGCTCGGGGTCGGCGCGCTCATGATCGGCATCACGAGCTTCGTCCCGACCTACCTGGAGAACGCGGTCGGAGCGCTCCCGCTCGTCTCCGGTGCGGCGGTCGCCGCGCTCACCCTGGGCTGGCCGCTGGCCGCGTCCAACGCCGGACGGGTGTACCTGCGACACGGCTTCCGGGCGACGGTGATCACCGGCAGCTCGATCGCGCTGGTCGGCGCGGTGCTGCTCGCGGCGACGGCCCACTGGCCGCACCCCGTCACGGTCGCCGCGGTCGCCTTCGTGATCGGCTTCGGACTCGGCTGGACGGCGGCGCCGTCGCTGATCGCGGCGCAGGCCTCGGTGGAGTGGCACGAACGCGGGGTCGTCACGGGCGTCAACGTGTTCGCCCGCTCGGCGGGCAGCGCGGTCGGGGTGGCGGTCTTCGGGGCGATCGCGAACAACGTGATCGCTGCCGGCGACGGGGAGAGCGACTACGGGACGATCGTGAGCGCCTCGACCTGGGTGTTCGTCGCGGTCGCGGTGACGGCCCTGCTGATGTGGGCGGCCGGCTTCCGGATGCCGCGTGGTTCGGTGGACTCCGACGCCTACGCGCCCGCCCGCGAGCCCGTCCCGGAGTAGGGCTCAGCCGTACGTCCGCGACCCGCTCACCGTCGCGTTTCCGCCCAAGTACGGGCGGAAACGCGACAGTGGGGGAGCTCAGGCGGCGTCGCGGCGTCCAGCACCCGCTGCAGGACGGCCACCACGCCGTCCTCGTCGTTGCCGGGAGCCAGGTACCGGGCCGTCTCGATCACGTCCGGGTGCGCATTGGCCATCGCGAACGAGTGGGGCGCGGCGGCGAGCATCTCGACGTCGTTGAGGTAGTCGCCGAAGACGACGGTCTGCTCCGGGGTGACGCCGAGTTCGCGTTGCAGCGAGGCGACCGCGACCCCCTTGTTCACGCCCTGGCTCATCACGTCCGCCCAGTGCCGGCCCGAGACGACGACCTGGTGCGGGGCGCAGCGCTCGGCGAGCACCCGCGCCGAGCCGCTCTCGATGTCGCCGAAGTCGTACACCGCGCACTTCACCGCCGGCTCGGAAACCTCCCGCAGGTCGGCGACGACCTCCAGCGCGGCGTAGTAGCCGGTGACCTGGGCCAGGAACGCCGGATCGCTCCGCTCGATGTAGGCCGAGCGACGGCCGCACCACACCACCCCGAGGTCATGGCCGGCGGCGGCGAGGTCCCGCACCCAGCCCACCAGGTTCCGCGCCAGGCCGTCCTGCAGCGGGGTGCAGCTCAACTCGTCGCCGTCGTGGACGACATAGGTGCCGTTCTCGGCGATGAAGGCCACATCCGCCGCCGCGTCGAACATGCGACGAAGGGTGGCGTACTGGCGTCCGCTGGCCGGAGCGAGGGTGACCCCGCGTGCGGTCAGCCGCGTGAGCAGTGGCCACAGCGACTCCGGGATGCGACCGTCGCCGTCCAGCAGTGTGCCGTCGAGGTCGGTCACGACCAGTCGCAGGTCGATCGGTTCGCTGGGGAAGCTGGTCGGTGCGGGCATGCCGTCTCTCGTGGTCGGGGCAGGCGGGTTC
>Ga0073899_10000217_pt1 | contig 52356 bp, 40 predicted proteins | sample KloWWTmetaKNB5Ph_FD_88975 | JGI IMG/M metagenome (GOLD analysis project Ga0073899, IMG submission 88975) | Active sludge microbial communities from Klosterneuburg, Austria, studying microevolution and ecology of nitrifiers - Klosterneuburg... | ecosystem: Engineered > WWTP > Aerobic digester >... | reverse complement strand
TATCCAGACCACAAGACAGGACCCAACGAATATTCACTTCGTTCGCTTCAGGCAGCAAATGCGCCATCCAAGACGCTGATCGAAATGACAGAAGCTGAACAGAACCGCGTACTAATTGAAGCCGCCCGCACCCTCTGGGCCGCCCTCCGCCCAAGACCTACAGATGTGCTGTTCTGAGCAACAGACGGAAAAGAGCCGAGAAAAGCGTGACCTGCTGCTCCAGCGAAATCACTGAATGATTCGCTGTTGAGCGAAAGCCTTCGGATTTCAAATTTATATACCCATATCCGCACGGGATCGAATGCCATCTGAACACGGCGACATTCGGGTTGTTGGCAACCGCGACACACGCGGCACTCAGATGGACAGCACACCGCGCAGCCGCGCGCCCTTTGGCGCGTCGGGGCATCGACCCCCACCGCCCACCTAGAATCCAGCCTCATTCGCGCCGCGCCCGGACCGGGAGGGCGCTGCATCCTGAAGACTTCTGAGGGTGCTGCCTGCCCGGCCCGGGGCAGGACGCCCCCCGACAGCCCACCATGACCCGCCAGCTCTTCGTCACCACCGCCCTGCCCTACGCCAACGGCAAGTTCCACATCGGCCACATCATGGAGTACATCCAGGCCGACGTCTGGGTGCGGTTCCAGCGCATGCAGGGCCATCAGGTGCACTTCGTCGGTGCCGACGATGCGCATGGCGCGCCGATCATGATCGCCGCCGAGAAGGCGGGCAAGACGCCGCAGCAGTTCGTGGCCGACATCGCCGCGGGCCGCAAGGAGTACCTGGACGGCTTCCACATCGGATTCGACAACTGGCACTCGACCGACGGCATCGAGAACCACGAGCTGGCGCAGGCGATCTACCTGGGGCTGCGCAAGAACGAGCTGATCGACGTGCGCTCGATCGAGCAGTTCTACGACCCCGACAAGGGCATGTTCCTGCCAGACCGCTTCATCAAGGGCGAGTGCCCGAAGTGCGGCGCCCAGGACCAGTACGGCGACTCCTGCGAGTCCTGCGGCGCGGTGTACACGCCCACCGAGCTGAAGAACCCGTACTCGGCGCTGTCGGGCGCCACGCCGGTGCTGCGCAGCAGCGAGCACTACTTCTTCAAGCTCAGCGACCCACGCTGCGTGAACTTCCTGGAACAGTGGACCCACGAGCCGGGCCGCCTGCAGCCCGAGGTGCTCAACAAGATCCGTGAGTGGTTCACCAAGGACGAGAACGGCCAGGGTGGCCTGGGTGACTGGGACATCTCGCGCGACGCACCCTACTTCGGCATCGAGATCCCGGACGCGCCGGGCAAGTACTTCTACGTCTGGCTGGACGCGCCGATCGGCTACCTGGCCTCGCTGAAGAACTACTTCGACCGGGGCGGCCCGCGGGCGAAGTACGGTGAGACGCGCAGCTACGACGAGTTCATCGCCGACCCGGCGGTCGAGCAGTACCACTTCATTGGCAAGGACATCACCTACTTCCACACCCTGTTCTGGCCCGCGACGCTGCACTTCTCCGGCCGCAAGACGCCCACCAACGTCTTCGTGCACGGCTTCATCACCGTCAACGGCGGCGAGAAGATGAGCAAGAGCCGCGGCACCGGCATCGACCCGCTGAAGTACCTGAGCCTGGGGATGAACCCGGAGTGGCTGCGCTACTACATCGCCGCCAAGCTGAACGCTCGGGTGGAGGACGTGGACTTCAACCCGGACGACTTCGTCGCCCGCGTCAACGCGGACCTGATCGGCAAGTACATCAACATCGCCTCGCGCGCGGCCGGCTTCATCGCCAAGCGCTTCGGCGGACGGCTGTCGGGTGACCTGGGCGTGGAGGGCCGCACGCTGCTCGATACGCTGCGCGCCCACCGCGACACGGTGACACAGCTGTACGAATCGCGCGAGTACGGCAAGGCGCTGCGCGAGATCATGGCGCTGGCCGACCGGGTGAACGAGTACGTCGACGCCAACAAGCCCTGGGAGATCGCCAAGCAGGCCGGGCGCGACGCGGTGCTGCAGGACGTGTGCTCGGTGTGCATCGAGGCCTTCCGGCTGCTGACGATCTACCTCAAGCCGGTGCTGCCGGCGCTGGCCGCGCAGGTAGAGGCCTTCTTGCAGGTCGAGCCGCTGGACTTCAAGGCAGCTGACCGCGCACTGGGGGCCCACGCCATCGGCAGCTACCAGCACCTGATGCAGCGCGTCGACCCGAAGCTGCTCGACGCCCTGTTCGAGCCGCCCTCAGCCCCGGAACCCGAAAAGGTGATCCCCGGCGGCGAGGACATCGCCCCCGAAATCAAGATCGACGACTTCGCCAAGGTCGACCTGCGCATCGCAAAGATCATCAAGGCCGAGGCGGTGGAGGGCTCCACCAAGTTGCTGCGCCTGACGCTGGATGCGGGTGAAGGACGCACGCGCAACGTCTTCTCGGGCATCGCCAGCGCCTACCAGCCCGCAGACCTGGAAGGCAAGCTCACCGTGATGGTGGCCAACCTGGCGCCGCGCAAGATGAAGTTTGGCATCAGCGAAGGCATGGTGCTGGCCGCCAGCCACTCTGACGAGAAGGCCAACCCCGGCATCTTCGTGCTGGAGCCCTTCCCCGGCGCGCAGCCGGGCATGCGCGTGCGCTGACGGCACAGCCGGCCTGCGTCGAAAACGAGAAAATTCGCACAGATTCCGGTGCACCCCCCTCCTCCAGAGGTGTGCCTCGGGCGCGGGAGAGATAGGCCTGTTAACTTAAGGCTTTCTTAAGTTAACGGCCTGACATGCCCGCGGACCCCACCGACGTTTTCGTGACCGTGTACCCGGGGAGCTGCACGGTCGAGTACCACCCCATCGACCTGGACCGGGACCTGCCGGTGGTGCATGGCTGGTTGCGCCAGGACTATGCCCGGCACTGGGGCATGCAGGACCAGTCGCTGGCCCAGGCGCGCGCGGCCTATGAACGGCTGGCTCGCCAGCCCGACCAGGACATCCGCATCGGCCGACTGGGCGGCACGCCACAGCCGCTGTGCCTGCTCGAGTGCTACCACCCACTGCTGGACGTGCTGGCCGAGCACTGCGACGTGCAGGCCAGCGACCGCGGCCTGCACCTGCTCGTGGCGCCACACGAACAGCGCCCCCGCAGGATCTCCTGCGTGGCCTGGTACCTGCTGCACGCGGCGGCGGACCACCTGTTCCGGGACCCCGCGGTGCAGCGCATCCTCGTCGAGCCCGACATCCGCAACGAGGCGATGCACGTTCTGTGCGGGCGGGCGGGCTACGAAGCCGTCGAGGTGCTGCACCTGCCGGACAAGACGGCCCTCCTGTTGCAACTGACCCGCGACCGGCACGCCAGCCGACCTGGCAGCCCTCCGCCGCGCGCCGCGCCCCCGCTGACACCGGCACAAGTGCAGCGCCACCTGATGCTGGGCCGCGTGAAGCGGCGGCTGCACACGATCTTTTGATCTTCACGCTGCGACATATCCCCGCCCGACGCAGGCACAATCCCCCCTGTGACAAGGGGTAGCGCATTCGGCAATCCGCAAGTCTGGTCGATGTCCAGGCGGCGCCGGCTCATGGTGCGCCTCCACCACTGCGGCCCTCCGGCGGCAGGCAACTCTCATGCCTGCCCTGCCCACCGGAGCCCCATGTCGACCACCCAGCTGCACCGTTTTCGCCCGCGTCTCGCTGACGCGCTGACCCGCTACGCCCGTCCGCAGTTCCTGGCCGACCTCGGCGCCGGCCTCACCGTGGGCATCGTCGCCCTGCCACTGGCGATGGCCTTCGCGATCGCCTCGGGCGTCAAACCCGAGGCCGGCATCTTCACGGCGATCATCGCCGGCTTCCTGATCTCCGCCCTCGGGGGCTCGCACGTGCAGATCGGCGGGCCGGCCGGGGCCTTCATCGTCATCGTCTACGGCATCGTCGAGCGTTACGGGCTGGCCAACCTGCTCATTGCCACCTCGCTGGCGGGGATCCTGCTGTTCCTGCTCGGCCTGTTCAAGCTGGGTGCGCTGGTGCGCTACATCCCGGTGTCGATCGTGATCGGCTTCACCAACGGCATCGCGGTGCTGATCGGCCTGTCGCAGGTGAAGGACTTCCTCGGCCTGGAGATCGACAAGCTGCCGGCCGACTTCTTCACCCAGATCGCCGTGCTGGCGCGCCATGTGCACACCCTCAACCCCGCAGCGGTGGTCATTGGCGGAGCCTGCCTGGCCACCGTCGTGCTGTGGCCCAAGTCCTACCGCATGGACGTGGCCCCCGACGGCTGGGGGTCGCGCCTGCGGCGCTGGGCGGCCCACGTGCCCGGCACCATCGTCGCGCTGGTGAGCGCCACGATCGCCACCGTGCTGCTCGACCTGCCGGTGGAAACCATCGGCTCGCGCTTTGGCGGCATCCCGCAGAGCCTGCCGGCCTTCGAGCTGCCGGAGTTCAGTTGGGCCACGGCCAAGCAGCTGCTGATCCCCACCATCACCATCGCGCTGCTCGGCGCGATCGAGTCGCTGCTGTGCGCCCGCGTGGCCGACAACCTCACCGAGCTGCCCCGCCACGACCCCAACCAGGAGCTGATGGCGCAGGGCGTGGCCAACTTCGTGGCGCCCTTCTTCGGCGGCATCCCCGCCACCGGCACCATCGCCCGCACCGTCACCAACGTGCGCGCCGGCGCAGCCAGCCCGGTGGCCGGCATGGTGCATGCGGCCACGCTGCTCATCATCGTGCTGGTGGCCGCGCCGCTGGCGCTGCACGTGCCGCTGGCCGCGCTGGCGGGCATCCTGATGTTCGTGGCCTGGAACATGGGCGAGTGGCGCGAGTTCGCCCGCCTCAAGCACTTCCTGCTGCCCTACCGCACGGTGATGCTGGGCACCTTCTTCCTCACCGTGGTGTTCGACCTGACCATCGCGGTGGAAGTCGGCCTGCTGCTGGCCTGCGCCTTTTTCATCTACCGGATGAGCGCCCTGTTCACCGTCAAGCCGCACGACGGCGGCAGCCTGCTCCCGGGCGTGCAGGTCTTCGAGCTCTTCGGCTCGCTGTTCTTCGGCGCGGTGGGCAAGATCGAGGAACTGCCCGCCCGCCTTGCGCCCGACACGCGCGTGCTGGTGCTGGAGATGCACCGCATGATCTCGATGGACACCTCCGGCCTGGACGCGCTGGAGCAGTTGCACCGCGTGCTGCACCGCCAGGGCATCGTGCTGCTGCTGGCCGAGGTCAATCCGCAGCCGCTGGGGCTGATCCGCCGCTCGGGCTTCGAGGCCACGCTGGGGCCGGACTGCATCGTGCCCAAGGTGGCCGATGCGGTGGGCGGAACAGCCCCAGACCCATCGTCCGACGCCGACGGGACCTGGCCGCAGATCTGACCGGCCGCGCTGGTACGCGGCCGGGCTCAGACGGTCTGCGCCAGCAGGTCCAGCAGGAGTGTTTGCGCCGCAGCAGCCCTGAGCCGCTCGCCCGCAGTCGCCAATGCCTGCGCCTGCGCTGCAGGATCGCTCGAATCCAGCTGCTGCCGCAGCGCCTCCTGCAGGCTCGCCAGCCCGGGGCGGCCCGGCTCCCCGGTGACGGCGGTCAGCCCCTGCAGGGCCGCACACGCCGTGGCCAGGTGCTCGCGCCGGGCCTCGCCGGCCATCAGCGGCGCAGCGCTGACCAGCAGCGCCTCCACCCAGGCCTGCCGCGGTGCACCGGAAGCCGGCAGCGCGGCCACCGGCACCTCGCCACGGCGGGCCAGGCGGTCACCACGCTCGGCCTTGCTGCGCACGTCCAGCCACAGGCCCCAGGGCTCGACCCAGCCGCGCGCAAAGTCCAGCAGCGCCGCAGGCTCGCCGCCCAGCAACTCGAACTCCAGCTCGGCGATCGGCAGCTCGCGCCCATCGGCCCGGATCGCCCCCCGGTCCAGCGCCACCTCGATCTCGGCACCGTCGTGGCGTGCGGTCCAGACCAGGCGCTCGAAATCGGTTTCGTACTGCAGCCGCAGCGCCTCGACACCACAGCCCGCCGCCGCCAGCAGCGCGGTCAGCGCCCGCCCGGCCGGGCTGTCGGAATGGCGGGCCAGATCGAGGGCCGGCGCCTGCGCACCGCCCGGGTCCGCCACCGCCGCGTTGTGCTCCAGGCGCTGCATCACGCCGTCACCGCGGCCCTTGAGCGTCTGCACCCACTGCCCACCCTCGCGGCGCAGCCGCAGCGCAAAGCCGGCACGGCCGAGCAGGCGATCCGGGTGGTCAAAGTAGCGCGCCCGCATCGCCACGCAGCCAGCGCCCCGTGCCTCCAGCCAATCCGCCAATGCGGGCAGCACCGTGGGCGCCACTTGGAACTTCAGTTCGATCTCGTGCATGGCGGCGATTGTGCCGGGCAGTCAAGCCAAGTCGGGCCGCATGTATTGCCCCACGAAGATACATCCCTACAATGCAGCGGATGCCGGCCACGCTCATCCGTCGCGACAAGGTCCACCGTCCTGATGGCCTGGTGATCGAGGTGGTGATCTGGGCCGTGCAGCCGCCCGTGCCGGGCAGCGGACACGGCTTCAAGTACCGCCTGTATGCCGGACGCGGGGGTAGCACGCTGCTGCGCTATGACAACGAGGCAGGCAAGGGCGACCACAAGCACGTCGGCGCCGATGAGTCGGAGGTGCCGACCACCTTCGTGTCGATGGGGCAGACGCTGCGCGACTTCCTGCGTGAAGTGGATGCGCTGGCGGCCTACCAGCAAGGAGAAGGACCATGAGCAACGCAATCATCGGCATCGCCGACTGGGGCCGCACCAGCGCCGACCTGCTGGCGTTGGCAGAGCGCCTGGACGCCGGAGCATTGCCGCCCGCGGGCGACTACCACCTGGACTTCAGCGACGCCACGCAACTGCTGTCGGAGCTGCCGCCCAAGCGGCTGCAGACACTGCGCGCCATCAAGCAGGCGGGCGCGGCATCGATCTATGCGGTGGCCAAGGCGCTGGGGCGCAACTACTCGAACGTCCATGCCGATGTGCACAAGCTCATCGAACACGGCCTGGTGGAGCGCGACCCGGACGGCCTGGTGCGCGTGCCGTGGGACGACATCGTGGTCCGGGTGGACACCTCCCTGCTCGCCGCGGCATGACCCAGGGGCCGTAAAATGCCGGGTTGTCCTGCGTCGCGCAGGCCCCGAATTCCTTCGCAAACCTGTTCAGGCCCCCACCATGCCGCTCTTCTGGAAGCCCTACCAATCCGAGACCACCCAGTTCATCGAGGAGCTCAAGCGCAAGGACCCGACGCTGGAAGCCCGCCAGCGCGAAGGCCGTGCCCTGCTGTGGGACCGTGAGCAGGACCGCAGCGCCCAGGCCGAATACGACGAGGCGGTCATCGCCCAGCAGCCCTACGTCTACCAGACCAAGGCCTGACCACCTGATCTGCCCGGATGGCGGCTGCCCCCGACAGCCCGCCGGCAGTGCCGGTGGCGCCCGATGGCCTGCCCGAGGTGGTTGACCACGTCGCGGTGGCGCGCCTGTACGGCGAGCCGCTGTTCGCGCTGCCCACCGACCTGTACATCCCGCCCGATGCGCTGGAGGTCTTCCTGGAGGCCTTCCAGGGGCCGCTGGACCTGCTGCTCTACCTGATCCGCAAGCAGAACTTCAACATCCTCGACATCCCGATGGCGGATGTCACCCGGCAGTACCTCGACTACGTCGAGCAGATCCGGCGCAGCAACCTCGAACTCGCGGCCGAGTACCTGCTGATGGCGGCGATGCTCATCGAGATCAAGTCGCGCATGCTGCTGCCCCCGCGCAAGAGCGACGAGGGCCGGGAGGCCGAGGACCCGCGCGCCGAGCTGGTGCGCCGCCTGCTGGAGTACGAGCGCATCAAGCTGGCCGCCGCACAGCTCGACGCGCTGCCCGTGCTGGGGCGCGACTTCCTGCGCGTGCAGGTGGCGATGGAGCAGGCGCTGGAGCCGCGCTTCCCGGACGTCCACCTGGCCGACCTGCAGGAGGCCTGGGCCGAGGTGCTCAAGCGCGCCAAGCTGACCCAGCACCACCGCATCTCGCGCGAGCAGCTCTCCGTGCGCGAGCACATGAGCATCCTGCTGCGCACGCTGCAGGGCCGCCGCTTCGTGGAGTTCCAGGAGCTGTTCGAACCCGAGCGCGGCGCCCAGGTGTTGGTGGTCACTTTCATCGCAATGCTTGAACTCGCTCGCGAACGCCTGCTGGAGATCACCCAGGCCGAGGCCTTCGCGCCGATCTACGTGCGCCTGGCGTACCAGCCCGTTTGATCCAACCGCCCGGGCCGCCCACCCGAGCCGCGCGGCTCCGTACACTCGCCGCCATCACCCCTGTGGAGCCCCGTATGAGCCAGAGCATGAGCCTGCACCAGGCCGGCATCCTCGACCCGGTCCCTGCGCACGCGCGCTACCTCAGCTTCGAGCTGCGGCCCGGTGCGGACCCGCGCGCCGCGCTCACGCAGCTGGCCGACCAGGCCGACGGGCGCGATACCGTCGTCGGCCTGGGTGCCAGCCTGATCGCAGCACTGGGTGCGGCGGTGCCGGGCCTGCGCCCCTTCGCCGCGCCAGCCGGCGCCCGCGTCGAGCTGCCCGCCAGCCCGGCGGCGCTGTGGCTCTGGCTGCGCGGCGACGAGCCCGGTGAGCTGCTGCTGCGCGGGCGCGCCTGGCAGGCCCGGCTGGCCGAGGCCTTCAAGCCCCGGCACGAGCTGGCTGCCTTCTGCCACCAGGGCGGGCGCGACCTCACCGGCTACGAGGACGGCACCGAGAACCCGAGCGGCGATGCCGCGCCGGCCACCGCCTTCGTGCAGGGCGCGGGGCCGGGGCTGGACGGCGCCAGCTTCGTCGCCGTGCAACAGTGGCTGCACTCGATGGCGCGCTTCGACGCCCTCGCACCCACCGAGCAGGACCACGCCATCGGCCGGCGCCGCAGCGACAACGAGGAGCTCGACGACGCCCCGCCCAGCGCCCACGTGCAGCGCACTGCACAGGAGAGCTTCGATCCCGAGGCCTTCGTGCTGCGCCGCTCCATGCCCTGGGCCGAGGGCGCCGCCTGCGGCCTGCTCTTCGCCGCCTTCGCCACCCGGCTGGACGCCTTCGAGGCCCAGCTCGCCCGCATGGCCGGCGCCGAGGACGGCATCGTCGACGCCCTGTTTCACTTCACCCGGCCCGTCGGCGGCGCCACCTTCTGGTGCCCACCGATGCGCCCGGAAGGGGGTCTGGACCTGCGCGCCGTCGGGCTCACCGCCTGACCCTGTGCCCGGCCGGCGCGCCGCCGGGCGTCGCCTGTGCGCGACAGTGTCGCCGCCCCTGGCGCACCGCGGCACGGCCCCTCGCGAGCCAAGATCACCCCTTGATACCCCCGGGTGACGGGAAGTTGCAATTTATCGTTTCAGGACGTGCCTCCGTGCACGGTGGGCGGGGGGCCGCGCGGCTATCCTCGCCCGGTTTGCCGTTGACCCACCCCGCTGCCCCTGCAGTCGACGGGTGGCGCGAGGCCCTGAATGGGGCCTGCGACGCGGCGTGACATCAAAGAGCCCCACGGGGGCACGGGCGTGTGCGGGCACGTCCGGCGATCGCCATCACCTGCTACTGGCAGAGAAGACAAACATGACCGTTGTGACTCGACTCGGCGCCTCCTGCCGGTCCACCGGTGCGGGCCGGCCGATGGCGGTGCCTGGCCTGGGCGGCCGGCCGTTGCCGGCCTGGTTGCTCCTGATGGTGATGCACCTCACCGCGGGCGCAACGGCCCAGGCGGCCGACGACTACCTGTACACCGTCCAGACGGGTGACAACCCCTGGAACCTGTCCGAGCGCTTTCTGCTGGACATGAGCTACTGGCCGCGCCTGGTGGCGCACAACCACATCACCGACGACCGGCGCCTGCCGCCGGGCAGCACGCTGCGCATCCCGCGCCGCTGGCTGCGGCTGAGCAGCAGCACGGTGCAGATCGGCGCGCTGACCGGCGAGGTGCAGGTGGACCATGGCCAGGGCCAGGGCTGGCAGGCGGCCACCGCCGGTACCCGGCTGAGCGCCGGGGCCCGGCTGAAGACCGAGGCCCAGGCCAGCGCGGCGCTGCAGCTGTCCGACGGCTCGCAGGTGCTGGTGCGTGGCGACACCGAGTTGCGCCTGGCCCAGGCCGGCACGGTGGGCAACGGCGCGCTGATGCTGCGCATCGAACTACAGCGCGGCCGGCTGGAGAACGCCGTGCATCCCCTGCGCGCCAGCGGCGGGCGCTTCGAGATCCAGACCCCGTCGGCCATCACGGCCGTGCGCGGTACCGACTTCCGCATCGCCGCCGACGCCCACAGCACCCGCAGCGAGGTGCTCGATGGCGCCGTCGAGCTGGGCAACCCGCGCGGCAAGGTCCGGCTGGAGCGCGCCACCGGGTCGGTGGCCACGGTCCAGGCGCCCCCGCAGCGCCCCCGCCCCCTGCTGGGCGCTCCCCGCCTTGGCGGGATCCCCACGCGCTGGGAACAGGCCGCGGCAACGCTCACCTGGCCCGCGCTGCCCGGGGCGCAGGCCTACCGCGTGCAGCTCGCGACGCTGGATGGCGAAGGCCGCGAGGACGGCACCACGCTGGCCGACCGCGTCAGCACCACGCCCAGCCAGGCGCTGCCGCCCCTGCGTGACGGGCACTACCGGCTGCGCGTGCGCGCCGTCGACGCCCTGGGCCTGGAAGGCCTGCAGGCCGACACCACCCTGCTGCTCGACACCCAGCCCGCCCCCCCCGAGCCCCAGGCGCCGCGCAGCCTGGCGCCGGTCACGCGCCAGTCCGGCACGCTGCGCTGGCGCCCGGCCGCAGGTCCCGTCGAGACCGGCGCCGCGCCCCCCCCGACGCAGTACCGTGTGCAGATCGCCGGCCCGGCCGGCTTTGCCGCTGCGCTGGCCGACCTGGCGGCCAGCGGCCTGGCCTGCGCCCTGCCCGACCTGACGCCCGGGCGCTACCAGTGGCGCATCGCCAGCGTCGCCGGTGACGACCAAGGCCCCTGGAGCGCCGTGCAGCCGCTGGAGCTGGCCGCGGGCGCGCCCGATCTGGTGGGCATCGACATCGACCGCCAGCTCCGGCTGCACTGGCGCAGCGAGGAGCACGCCCCGGTGCGCCTGCAGGTGGCGCGCGACCCGGCCTTCACCCAGCTGCTGCTGGACGAACCCCGGTATGGCCAGACGGCCGCCCTGCCGCTCCCCGCCACCGGCACCTACCACCTGCGTGTGGGCTCCTGGCCGGTGGCAGGCCACCCGGTGACCTGGGGCGCGGCGCATCAGGTCGAGGTCGGCCGTTGGCACCTCACCGACAGCAGCCTGGACGTGGCGGCCCGCACCGACCTGAACAGCCTGCCACCCACCGGGGCCGGCCCGGCGCCGACCTGCCTGCGCTTCGTGCCGCCGCCGTCCCGCAGCGACCGGCCCCCACCGGCCGTCGGGCGGCCCGACGGCCCGCCACCATGAGGTGGATCCAGCGCCTGGGGCTGTGGAGCGTGCGCCACCCCTGGTGGGTGGCCGTCGCCTCCATCGCCCTGCTGCTGGGCCCGGCCCGCCCGCTGCTCGACCGGCTGGACCGCCTCGCCTGGGACCTGACCGCACGCGCCACCCAGGGCGTGCGCGACCACCCGGTCGTGGCCGACGAACAGCTCATCATCACCATCGACGAAGCCAGCCTGCAGGCCCTCGGGCGCTGGCCCTGGCCCCGCGCGCTGCACGCCGAGCTGATCGACCGCCTCGCCGCCAGCGGCGCGCGGGCGATCGGCTACGACATCCTGTTCAGCGATGCCGGCGCGCTCGCCGATGACCAGCGCCTGGCCGAGGCGATCCGCCGCAGTGGCCGGGTCGTGCTGCCGGTGGCCCCGTTCGAACCGCTGGCCGGCCGCGGCCTGCGTGCCGGGCTGCCCCTGCCCGAGCTGCAGGCCGGTGCCGGCGGGCTCGGCCACGTCGACACCGAGATCGATGGCGACGGCCTGGTGCGCCGCCTGCACCTGCAGGCCGGCCTGGGCGAGCGCTGCTGGGAAACCCTCGCCCTGGCCGTGTGGCGCGTGGCCGACCCCGGCGCGGCCGCCCAGGCCCACGGCCCGGATCCGCTGAACCGCCCGGCCGCCCTCACCAGCCCCTGCACGCGCTCCGGCGGCAACCCCACCGCCTGGAGCCGGCACCAGGAACGCCTGCAGCCGCTGCACCAGGTCGAGGTACCGCGGCTGTCGGTGCTGCAGCTGCTGCGCGACCCCCTGGCCGCCACGGCGGTGTCCGGCCGCATCGTCTGGGTGGGCGTCACCGCGCAGGGGCTGGACCAGCCGGTGACCAGCCCCGCCGCCGCCCCCGGCACCGCCTGGAGCGGCGTGCAGTGGCAGGCCCAGCTGCTGCACGCGCTGCAGCACCGCCAGCTGATCGTGCCGGCGGACGAGGCCATCGTGGCAGCGGCCAACCTGCTGCCGATGCTGCTGCTGGCCCTGCTGCTGCAGTGGCGCGGCAGCCACCTGCGCGGGCGCCGCCTGCTGCTGGCCCTGCCCCTGCCCTGGCTGGGCAGCGCCGCGCTGCTGGTGGGCACCCAGGTGTGGCTGCCCGCCATGGGGCTGACGGCCGGGCTGGTGATCGCCTTCGCGCTCACACGGGCCGCCGAGCTGCAGGGCGCACGCGACGACCTGGCCCACGCCCAGGGCCAGGCCGACGCGACGCTGCGCGCCATCACCGACAGCGTGCTGTCGATCGATGCCCAGCTGCGTGTGCGTTACCTCAACCCCAGCGCGGAGCGGTTGGTCGGCGACACGCTGGCCCGGGTGCAGGGCCTGCACGTCAGCACCCTGCTGCACCTGAACCCGCGCGACGCGCAGGTGCTCGAAGCCGCACTCGGCGCCTGCCTGGAAGACCGCGAGGTCGTGCAGCTGCAGCAGCCGCTGCGCCTGGACACCCCGCCGCAGCCGCGCCTGGTGCGCCTGATCGCCAGCCCGGTGCGCCCGGCCCACCTCGGCGGCCGTCGCCGCGAGCGTGGCAAGGAACGCGGGCGCGATCCCGCGCGCGCGGCCCAGGGCGCCGCGCCGCACCGCCGCGCCAGCGCCCAGCCCGAGGTGGTGCTGGCGCTCAGCGACGTCACCGTCGAGGTCCAGGCAGGCGAGCAGCTGCGCCACGAGGCCACGCACGACAAGCTCACCGGCCTGCCCAACCGCACCCTGCTGACCGACCGCCTGCAGCATGCGCTCACCGGCGTGGCACGCAGCCAGCGCACGCTGGCCGTGCTCTTCGTCGACCTCGACCGCTTCAAGCGCATCAACGACAGCCTCGGCCACCGCCAGGGCGATGCCGTGCTGCAGGAGGTGGCGCGCCGCCTGGTCGCCTGCAGCCGCGCCCACGACACCGTGGCGCGCTGGGGCGGTGACGAGTTCGTCGTGTTGCTGGAGGACGTGCCCTCACGCGAAGTGGCCGCAGCGCTGGCCGGCCAGCTGATCGACGCCGTGGCGGCCGAATTCCAGCTCGACGGCATCGAGGTCGAGTGCGGCTGCTGCGTCGGCATCGCCCTGGCGCCGCAGGACGGCAAGGACGCCGACACCCTGCTCGCCCTGGCCGACACCGCCATGTACCGCGGCAAGGCGCACGGCGGCAAGCGCTTCGAGTTCTACGCCAGCGAGATGCCCGCCTGGACGCGCGAGTGGCTGGCCATCGAGACCCGCCTGCGCCACGGCCTGGAGGGTGGCGACTTCGTGCTGCACTACCAGCCCCAGGTCAACCTGCTCGACAGCCGCCCGGTCGGCCTTGAAGCCCTGCTGCGCTGGCGCCAACCCGACGGCGAACTCTGGTCGCCCGGGCGCTTCATCAACGTCACCGAGGAAACCGGCCTCATCCTGGGCATCGGCGCCTGGGTGATCCGCGAGGCCACCCGGCAGATGGCCGCCTGGCGCGACGCCGGCGTGCCGCTCGTGCCCGTGTCGGTGAACGTCTCGGCCCGCCAGTGCCTGGACCGCCACCTCGTGAAGGTGGTGGCCGATGCATTGGCCGCCGCCGACATCCCCGCCCGCCTGCTCAAGATCGAGGTCACCGAGAGCACCGCCATGGCCGACCTCGGCCAGCTCAAGGCCCTGCTCACCGAGCTGCGCCAGCTCGGCGTCGCCGTGGCGATGGACGACTTCGGCACCGGCTACTCCTCGCTGGCGCACCTCAAGCGCTTCCCGGTCGACCAGATCAAGATCGACCCCAGCTTCATCCACGACATCACCACCGACGCCAACGGCGCCGCCATCGTGCGCGCCACCATCGCCCTGGCCCACGGCCTGGGCGTGCCCGTGGTGGCCGAGGGCGTGGAGAACGCCGAGCAGATGCGCTTCCTCACCGAGCACCATTGCGACATCGCCCAGGGCTACCTCTACGCCCACCCGCTGGCCTGCGACGACGTGGCGCGCTACCTGAGGGGCAACACACCCAGCCCCCGCGGGCACGACGCCTTCGCGCACACCATGCCGCTGACCGTCCTGGATAGCTGAGCCTGCGCGGCGGGTTGAGTCCCTCCACCCCCGGCGGGAGGAAACTACATCAGCAAGTGCTCGCCCGCGTTCTCGCCACCCAGGATCACGTAGTTGACCCGCCGCAGGTCGCTCAGCACCCGCCCGCCGGCGTAGCTGATCGAGCTCTGCAGGTCCTCGCGCATCTCCCGCAGCGTCTCGGCCAGCGTCCCCTTGATCGGCTCCAGGATGCGCTTGCCCTCCACGTGCTTGTACTCGCCCTTGTTGAAGTCGCTGGCCGAGCCGTAGTACTCCTTGAAGAGCTGGCCGTCGACCTCCACCGTGCGCCCGGGCGACTCCTCGTGCCCCGCAAACAGCGAGCCGATCATCACCATCGCCGCGCCGAAGCGCACGCTCTTGGCGATGTCGCCGTGGTGGCGGATGCCGCCGTCGGCAATGATCGGTTTGGTCGCCACCCGCGCGCACCACTTCAGCGCCGAGAGCTGCCAGCCCCCCGTGCCAAAGCCCGTCTTCAGCCGCGTGATGCACACCTTGCCCGGCCCGATGCCCACTTTGGTCGCGTCCGCGCCCCAGTTCTCCAGGTCGATCACCGCCTCGGGCGTGCCCACGTTGCCGGCAATCACGAAGGCCTGCGGCAGCTTCGCCTTGATGTGCTCGATCGTGCGCCGCACGCTGTCGGCGTGGCCGTGCGCGATGTCGATCGTGATGTAGTCCGCCCCCACGCCCTCGGCCGCCAGCCGGTCGATCACCGCCAGGTCCTGCGCCTTCACCCCCGAGCTGATCGACACATACAGCCCCTGCTCGCGCATCGCGCGGGCGAAGACCACGCTGTCCAGGTCGAAGCGATGCATCACGTAGAAGTAACCATTCGCCGCCAGCCAGGCCGCCACCGGCTCATCGACCACCGTGCGCATGTTCGCCGGCACCACCGGCAGCTGGAAGCGCCGCCCGCCAAACTCCACCGAGGGGTCGCACTCGGCGCGGCTGTCCACGCGGCAGCGCCGCGGCAGCAGCAGCACGTTGTCGTAATCAAAGATGTCCATCGGGCAGGCTCCAGGTGTCTCGACACGGTTTCAAGGCGGACGCCCCCATGGCGTCGGCGCAGTCTACGCCGGCCCTGGCCCCGGTCGGCACCTTGGTGGTGCTCGCCGATACTGATCCCCCATGAAGAAGCTCCTGCCCACGCCGCGCCACCACGCAGGTGCCGCCGCCAGCCTCCTTGCCGCCCTCGCCGTCCTGGCCGGCGGGCCAGCCCCCGCGGCCCCGGCACCGGGCAGCGCCGACTGTGCCGCCCTGCCGCCCCTGCCGACCCCGCCGCCGCCCGGACACCCGACACGGCACGAGCTGCCCCGCTACGGCGCTCTCGCCGACGACGACCGGCCGGACGATGCGGCTTTCGAGCGCGCCCTCGCCGCCCTGAAGCCGGGCGACTGGCTCGTGCTGCCGCCCGGGCGCTACCTGCAGGCCGGCCCGCTGCGCATCACCGTGCCGGGCGTGACGGTCTGGGGCCCCGGCGCCACCCTGCACGCACTCAGTGCCGAGCGGCAGACCTTCGCACTCGCGGCCGACGGTGTGCGCCTGTACGGCCTGCGCCTGACGGCCGTCACCGACCGGCGCCGCGGCAACAGCGAGTCGGTGCGGCTGACCATCGGCCCCGGCCGCAGCGCCAGCGGCGCCGAACTGCCGGTCGACGGCAACCTGGTGCGCGGCGTGACGATCGAGTCCGACGCCGCCCGCGGTCTGCCGCACGGCGGCTCCTCGGGCGGCATTGGCGTCTTCAAGGCCAGCCGCTTCACCATCGCCGAGAACCGCGTGCGCGACACCCTGGCCGACGGCATCCACGTCACCAGCGGCAGCCACGACGGGCGCATCGTCGCCAACGAGGTCAGCGCCAGCGGCGACGACGCCATCGCCACCGTCTCCTACCTCGGCGAGGACGGTCTCGCCCGCCTGCGCGCCGGCCAGGAGGCCATCGCCGGGCGCCAGGTGCACGACGTGCTGATCCAGGCCAACCGCGTCGGCGGCAACGCCTGGGGACGCGGCATCGGCATCGTCGGCAGCCGGCGCATCAGCGTGCGCAGCAACACCATCAGCGGCGTCGGCCACGCCGCTGGCGTGCTGGTGGCGCAGGAGGGCAGCTACCACACCCCCGGCCCCGGCGAGGTGCTGATCGAGGACAACGACATCCGCGAGATCCAGACCGGCAGCGGATTCCCCTCGCTGCGCCCCCGCACCGGCCACGGCGCCATCGAGATCCACACCTACGGCAACCCGGCCAGCGACATCGCCAACCCCTGGGTGGCGAGCCGGTTGGCGCTGCGTGGTGTCATGGTGCGCGGCAACCGCATCGAGGGCGTGGGGGCCGACGGCATCCGCGTGGGCGCCGGCTCGCAGCCGGGCATGGTGGGCGAGGTACGCCTGCTGGGCAACCAGGTCCGCGGCCAGCGCGGCCAGGCGATTGCGCTGGCGCTGCCCGGCGCCGTCAGCCTGCTGTGCCCGCCGGGTGACACCGCTTCACCGGGCTGCGCCGCCGCGTTGGCCGAGCACGACCTGGGTGCTCGACTGGACTGCAGCCGCCTGCCTTGACGGGCAGCGCTGCCCGACGGCGTCAGGCGGCCTTGGCCCGCAGCGGCAGCGCCGGCGCGAAACGCTGCATCGACAGCCAGCCGGGTGGTTCGAAGAGCCCGCCCAGCAGCGGCCAGCGGCGGATCGCCAGGTGCAGCAGCAGCGGCGCGGCCAAGCCCACCGCCGTGCCGACCAGCAGGTGCAGCGCCACGCTGTCGACATGCGCCAGCCGGCCCAGGGCGATGCGTGCGCCTGACCCCACCAGGATGTGCACCAGGTAGATCACCATCGAGGCCTCGCCCAGGCGGCGCAGCAACGTCCAGCGACCGCCGGCCAGCCACTGGCTGCAGGTCACCACCAGGGCGATGCCCGCCAACGCAAGGGCCCCGGCCTCCAGGCCGAGGTCGGTGTAGCGCCGCCCCGCGACGGCATGGAAGTGCCAGGCCAAGCCGGCAAATACCGCCAGCGACAGGGGTGCCGCCAGCGCAGCCCGGTCTACGATGCGCTGCAGCAGCGGCGGCGCAGCCACGCCGAGCGCGAAGAAGACGAAGTAGGTCATCGTCTGGTCGAACACCGACGGATGCACCAGGTTGCCAGCCAGGGCGTACATCAGCACCGCGCTGGGCAGGATGTAGCTAAGCTCATGGCGCTTGAGGCGGCCGTAGAACAGTGTGCCCAGCAGCACGGTCAGGAAGAGAGCGCCCAGGAACCAGAACTGTGCACGCGGCTCCCACAGGCGCAGCACGTCGTCCCAGCCCGTCTTGCCGTTGGTCCACTGACTCAGGACCACCTCGAACGAGCCCTGCAGCAGCGACCAGACCAGGTACGGATAGACGATGGTGTCAAGCTTGTTCGCGAGCAGGCCGCGCGCACCGCGGCGCGACAGCGAATCGAAGAAGAACAGCCCCGCCAGGAAGAAGAACAGCGGCATGTGGAAGCTGTAGAGCACGCTGTCGACGCGCTGGAACAGCGCCTCGTCCATCGGCAGCTTGGCCGCGTGCAGGCCACGCAGCACATGGCCGAAGACCACCAGCACGATGCCGATGCCCTTGGCGTAGTCGACCCAGGCCGTGCGTCCGGGCGCCAGATCGACCGGACGCTGCGGGGGCTCACCCGCCGGCCGGGTGGCCTGCTTCGCCACGGGCGGGATCAGCAGGCGCCGGCACCAGCGGCTCAGGGGCCGGTCGAACAGGATGTACAGCCCCTGGCCCACGGCCAGCGCAATGCCGATCAGCAGCACGACGCCCCAGGGCGTGTAGGGGTCGAAGAGGTGCAGCTTTTCGTCGACGATCTTGCGCAGCGCCGAGACGACGAAGGCGTGGCTCAGGTAGGTGGCGTAGCTGGCGTCGCCGACCTTGGCCAGCACCGCGGCCAGCCAGCGCCCCTGCAGCAGCCGGCTGGGCTCCAGGTTGACCGCGGCCAGCAGGATCAGAACCGACGGCAGGCCGAAGACGAGCCAGCGCAGATCGGCCCAGCCCCGGACCTCGCACACTGCCATCAGGACGTAGGCCGCCAGGATGAGGGCGAGTGACACCGGCGCCGAGGTGGCGGGAACCCAGCCACGCTCGCGCAAGTGGAAGGCCAACATCCCGAAGGCGAACTCGAAAATCAGCGTGTTGGCCAGGAAGGTACCGGCCTCGCGCCCGACCGGCGCGGCGCTGCCCACGGCGTAGGCGAGCAGCAGCAGCGCCAGCGTGATGCCCAGGTAGAAGCGCCGGGACAGCCCGATCGCCACCAGGATGCAGCCGTAGAAGAACATCTCGTAATTCAACGTCCAGCCGACCGCCAGCATCGGGTGCAGTTCACCGTTCTCCTTGAAGTAGGGCACGAAGAACAGCGACTTGAGGTAGTTCGGCAGGTTGGCGGTGGTGGAGTTGAACAGCGCCGGCTTCCAGGCCGCCAGTGCCAGCACACCGGTGGTGAGCAGCCAGTACAGCGGCACGATGCGGGCGATGCGGCTGGCGGCGAAGTCCCAGGGGCGCTGCCCGCCGGCGATCACCATCGCCATCACGAAGCCGCTGAGGACGAAGAAGATGTCGACGCCGAAGGTGCCGAAGTCCGGGTTGACGTCGATGTGGCAGTACACGACGCTGGTGGCGGCGACGGCACGCAGGATCTGCAGCGACTGCAGGTTGCCGTTGCGGGCAGGGGCGGTGGACATCGGCAGGGCCTCGCGGGTTGGCCGGAACAGAGCCGGGGGCTCTTGGCGGGATCAGGGCGGGAGCGCTGGGCTGGCGTGCTGGGCTGGCGTGCTCGGGCGCTGGCTGTGCAGGCAATCAGGCGTGCGCGGCCAGCAGCTGCCAGGTCTGGCGCGCGGCCTCGTCCCAGGAGAAGCGGCGCGAGCGGGCCAGGCCGGCCTGCGCGGCCTGGGCCAGCCAGGCCTCGTCGTCCAGGCAGCGCAGCAGCGCCGCGGCCAGTTCGTCGCGCGAGTGCGGGTCGACCAGGTGGCCGGCGTCGCCGATCACCTCGGGCAGCGAGGAGACGTTGGAGGTCACCACCGGGGTGGCGCAGGACATGGCCTCCAGCACCGGCAGGCCGAAGCCCTCGTACAGCGACGGGTAGACGAAGGCCTGCGCGGCCGAGTACATCGCCGGCAGGTCCTCGTCCTTCAGGTAGCCGGTGAAGAGCACCCGCTCGGGCACGGCCTCCACCCCCAGGTTGCGGAACACCGCCGGGTCGCCCTGCTTGCCCACCAGCACGAGCAGCGCGTCCTGCCGGCGCCCGCAGCCGATGGCCTGCCAGGCCGCCAGCAGCGCGGCGAGGTTCTTGCGCGGCTCCAGCGAGCCCAGGCTGAGCACGATGCGCTGGCCCTCGGCAATGCCCAGGCGGCGGCGCAGCTGCGTCACGGTGCCGGCATCGGCACGGCGAAAGCGCGCATCCGCCCCTTCGAGGATGACGCTGACGCGCGCCGGGTCCATCTTCACGTGCTGCAGCAGGCGCTGCTTCGTGAACTCCGAGACCGCGATGACCTGCTCGGCCGCCGCCGCCACCGAGGTGATGCAGTGCCGGTACCAGGCCGCGAAGGCGCCCGAGTACGAGCCCGGGTGGTCGAAGGTGCCCATGTCATGGATGGTCACCACCTGCCGGCCCAGCCCCACCGGGCCGGTCTGGCAGGGGTTCCACAGCAGGCTGCCACGGGCCTGGCTGCGCAGCGGCAGCTGCTCCCAGAGGTGGCCCTTGGCACCCTTGGCCCAGGGCGGCGCCTCGACGAGGCGGTGGCTGGCGGCGGGCAGGCGGGCGACGATCTCGCGCGCATAGCGCTGGATGCCCGTGACCGGGTGCAGCAGGTAGCGCGCGTTGATCGAGACAGGAACGGCGGTCATCGCGCTCTCGCTCAGGTGTTGACGTACCAGCTGTGGGCGTAGCCCAGCGAGTCGTGGATGCTGTGCTGCGGCTTCCAGCCGTAGCGGCTTTGCAGGCGGCCACTGTTGGCCTGCAGGTTCTGGCGCTCGACCTTGCGGATCAGCCGCTCGGCGGGCTGCAGCTGGATCGGCGAGCCGTGGATCTCGCTCAGGAAGGCGGCGATCTCCACCACGTCGTAGGCCTCGCCGGTGCCGATGTTGCAGGTGTCGATCGGGCCGGCATTGCCGTCCAGCATCGCCAGCACGCCGGTGGCCATGTCGCGCACGTCGATGTAGTCGCGCTTCGGGCTGGTGTTGCCGATCTCGATGGTGTTCGAGTGGCGGATGCGCTGCAGGATGTCGGGCACCAGGTGCGGGTTGGTCTCGCGCCCGCCCACGGCGTTGAAGAAGCGGCCCACCGACACCTTGATGTCCGAGCGCCGCGCCAGGATGGCGGCCTGCTCCTCGTTGGCCGACTTGGTCATGCCGTACACGTCCATCGGCGCGCGGCCCACGGTCTCGTCGATCGCACCGGCGCAGTCCGGGTAGACGGCGGCGGTGGAGGCGGTGAACAGGCGCTGCACCGCGGCGCTGGCCTGCGCCGCATCGAAGATGTTCTGCGTGCCTTCCACGTTGGTGCGGCAGGCCAGGTCCGGGTGCTGGTTGCAGTAGGGGATGAAGTGGATCGCCGCCAGGTGCACCACGGTGTCGAAGCCGCCCACCTGGAAGGCCTCGAAGACGCCCGCCCGGTCGGCCAGGTCCATCTGCAGGAAGCGCGCCGCCGCCGGCACGTGCTCGCGCCGACCGAAGGAGAGGTTGTCCAGCACGGTGAGCTCGCAGCCGCGCGCCAGGAGCAGGTCGGCGACGTGGCTGCCGATGAAACCGGCGCCGCCGGTGAGCAGGACTTTCTTCATGGTCGTCATTTCCTCTGGATGAAATCGATGGGTGGGTGAAGTCGGGGTGGCCATCAAGGCCGTCGCGGCCGTCCGGGCGCGGACCCCCACCGGCCCGGGCAGGGCCGCGGGGGATCACCCGAGCGGGCGCCGGCTCAGGCGCGCTGGGGCTGCGTGGCGGTGGTCGCGGCCCCGGCCGGCGGGGTGCGCCCGGGGCGCAGGAAGGCCAGCAGCCGGGTGGTCACCGGCTCCCAGCCAAACTCGTCGCGGGCGCGTTGCAGCGCGCCCGCGCCCAGTTCGGCCCAGGCCTGCGGCTCGTTGGCAAACTGCTCCAGCGCCTCGACGAGCGCCTCGCGCGTGGCGGGCACGGAGCGGCCAACCTGGTAGTCCTGCACCACGAAGCGGGTGCCGTTGTCGGGGTAGTCCAGCGTCAGCGTGGGCGTGCCCACGCAGGCCGCCTCGGCCACCACGCGCGGGAAGCCCTCGCGCCGCGAGGGCAGCACCAGCAGCGCGGAACGCTGCAGCAGCTGCCACTTCTCCTCGTCGGAGACGCGGCCGGTCAGCTGGATCGAGGGGTCGGTGAAGTCGCGCTTGAGCCCATCGAGTTCCGGCCCGCCGCCGGCGATCACCAGGCGGTAGCCGCGCGAGGGCAGCGTCGAGCGCTGGAAGGCCTCGGCCAGCAGGCGGGGGTTCTTGTGCTCGGTCAGGCGGCCGAAGAACATCAGCTGCTTCGCGTCCTTCTCGAAGGGCGGCTGGGGTGCGGCCGCCAGGTCCACGCCGCTGACGGCCACGTGGGCGCGCTCCGGGCGGGTGCCGTGCACCCGCTGCATGTGGCGCACGATCTCGGGGCTCACGCCCAGCAGCCGCACGTTCGGCAGCCCCGCCAGGCGCTGGTAGATCCAGTGCCAGAAGCGGCCCGAGCGGGTTTCGCACACGTCCACCACCGCCCGGCCGCGCAGGCGGCGGCCCAATACCAGCGGCGGCAGGATCGGCCAGATGTTGAACACCACGGCGTCGCAGGCGTCCAGCTCGGCACGGCGCTGCCACAGCGCCCGGGTGAAGGCGAGGATGCCCAGCGGGTGGCGCCGCAGCGTCGGGTGCTTGTAGCCCGCGCAGTCGGCGATGCGGTGCACCCGCATGCCGCCGCGCACTTCGCTCTTCGGGCTGCCCAGGTCGTGGCGGATGGTGTAGAGGTCCACCTCCACGCCGCGCTTGACCAGCTCGGCACCCAGCTCCTCGAAGCGGACTTCCTGCCCACCCACGCTGGGGGAGAACAGCTCAGTGACAAATGCAATCTTCATGGTCTGTAGCCCGTGGTCAGTGGTCGTTCAAGATGACGCCGACGACGTCCACCCGCACCTTCTGCAGCCAGGCGTGCAGCTGCTGCAGCGGCTGCACGGCGCTGCGGTTCTTGCGGCCCACCAGCACGGCCTGGCCGCAGGCAGCGGCGATCACGCGGGCATCGGCACCACCCGCTGCGGCGGGGGTGTCGACGATCACGCGGTCGAAGTTGCGCTGCAGGTTCTCCAGCAGGCGGGCGAAGAGCGGGCGCTCCAGCAGCTCCAGCGGGTTGGGCGGCGGCGTGCCGGCCTGCAGCACGTAGAGCTTGGGCATCTGCGCCGAGCGGTCAAAGGGCCGCGCGATCGGCACGCCGCAGAGCAGCGTGCTCAGGCTGGGCCGCTCGGGCACGCCCAGCAGCTTGTGGAGGCCGGGCTCGCGCAGGTTGGCGTCCACCAGCACGGTGCGCTCGCCCAGCTGGCAGAAGGCCATCGCCAGGTTGGCCGCCACGAAGCTGCGGCCGTCGCCGCCCGCGGCGCTGAGCACCGCCAGCGGCCGGCGCTCGGTCACGTCCTGCGCCGCAACGATCTGCGAGCGCAGGTCGCGGAAGGCCTCGGCCTGCGCGCCGTAGGGGTCGCTGGCCACCACCAGCTCGCTGGCCTGCAGGATGCCGGGCTCGCGCGGGTAGGGGTAGCTGAACTGCTGCGACAGCGCCCACAGCACGTCCTTGCGCGACACCAGCGCCAGCGCCACCGCGGCCTCGCCAAAGCGCAGGCCCATGCGCTTTTGCACCACCAGGATGTGCTCCACGTCGGACTCGCTCAGCGGCCGCACGCTGCGGATGATCTCGCCGATCGGGCGGGCCACGTCGGTCGGTTCGGTCAGTTCGGCCGGCGCGGGGATCTCGGTGGGCGCGCACAGATCGGCGGGCTCGGGCGGCTCCAGGCTGCTCAGGGGGAGGTCTCGTTTCATCGGTTGGTCCTTCATGGGGCGGCCTCGCATGGCAGTTCAGACGGCGAGGCGCTGTCCCAGCGCGGAAAAGGCCTGGGCGGTGGCGTCCCAGCTGAGGAGGCGGGCGCGCTCGTGCCCAGCGGCACGCAGCTCGTGGGCCAGGTGGCTGGAGCCGAGCAGGCGCTGCAACTGCGCCGCCAGCGTGGCCGGATCGGCCGGGTCGAAATAGAGCGAGGCATCGGCACAGACCTCAGGCAGGGCGCCGCGCTGCGCGGCCAGGGTCGGGCAGCCGCAGTTCATCGCCTCCAGCACAGCCATGCCGCTGGCGGCACAGGTGGACGGGTCGACGAAGCAGGCGGCCCCTTCAAAGAGCGCGCGCCACTGCGCCGGGCTCACCGCCCCGGTGCGGCGCAGGCGCGGATGCGTGTACGAGTGCGCTGGCGTGCCGGCGCCTGGCGCGGCGGGAGCCTTGCCTTCGCGCTCGGCGGCCACCAGCAGCACGTGCGGGTCGGCCAGCTGCTCCAGCGCCTGCAGCGCAGCCCCCAGCGGGCGGCTCGGCCGGGCGCTGTCGGCCCCCAGCGGACGGCTCGGCCAGGCGCTGTCGGCCACCAGCCAGTAGCGCCGCCCACGCAGGTCGAGGCGCTGGAACACCGAGCGGTCGGCCCGCTCGCGCAGGATGTGGTCGCCCCCGGGCGGCAGCACCTCGATGCCCCGGGGCCGCTGGCCAAAATGGCGCGTCAACTCGTCGGCGCCAAAGCGCGAGAGCGTGGCCACGCAGTCGGCACGCTGCATCACCGCGGCGGTCATCAGGCGCCGGCCCAGGCGGGCCGCGGCGCCGTACTCCTCGGGGTGGGTGACCACCGCCGCGGCATCGGGCAGCAGCACCAGCTGGCGCTGCCGCAGCATCGGGGCGGTGCCGCCCAGGTTGATCAGCCAGCCAGCGCCGGCCAGCCGGGGCAGGTCGAGCTGCTCCCAGAGCACGCCCAGGCGGGCACCGGCCTCATCCACCGGCAGGCCCGGGGGCACGGCGGCATGCAGTTCGGCCCGGCGGGGCACCACCACGCGCGCACCCGCCAGCTCACCACGCCGGCCCAGCGCAGCCAGCAGCTCCAGCGCAAAGCGGTCGGCCTCGGTGGTGGCGTGAGTGAGGAAACTGCCGTTGATGAGCATGGCCGTTCCTTCCGTTCAGGCCACCTGCGGCAGGTCGCCAGACTGGCGATGCCGGCGTGCCAGCAGGCCCGCGAGCGGCCGGGGCAGCCAGACCACCGCCAACGCCCAGAGCGACACGGACAGCTTGCGCGCCAGCGACAGCGTGGGCCAGCGCCAGATCGAGCCCAGCACGTACCCGAGCCCCGCCCCGCCCTCGCGCGCCATGCGCTCGCGCAGCGCCGGCTCGCCAAAGCGCCGGCACAGGGCCAGCGTGTGCACTTCCCAGGGTGCCAGGGCGAGCGGCTCGCGGTGCTCCAGGCGCACCCGCTCCAGGTCCTCGATCACCGCGCGCTTGGCCCTGGTGATGCGCTCGTACTCGGCCTGCAGCCGGGCACCGTCTTCGACCGGCTGCACCTGGCCGAGCTGGGCGGCGCGTTCCGCGCGGTAGGCCCCCAGCGCCAGTTCCAGCGAACGCACGCGCCCATGCGCGGGCGCCAGCAGGATGGGCAGCGCGTCGGCGGCGTCCCCCCAGGCGGAGGCGTCCATCGGCAGCACCTGCCGCAGGTAGGCCGCGCTGTAGGCATTGCCCGAGGCCGGCGGCGACCCGTAGGCGCCAAACTCGCGGACCAGCCGCTCGGCGTCCTCGCCAGCGTGCATCTCGCTCGGCAACTGGCGGCCGCTGGGCTGCCCCTGCGTGTCGACCAGGTCGAGACGGAACTGCAGCTTGCTCACACCCGGCTGCCAGGCCGCGACGATCTGCGCCGCGGCATCGGGGTAGAGCCAGTCGTCGGCGTCGAGGAAGACCAGCAGCTCGCCGCGGCTGTTTGCAAAGCCCGCGTTGTAGGCCGGCCCCTGACCGGCGTCGGCCGGGGTCACCCGCCTCACCTGGGCGGCGTGACCTTGCTGCGGCAGCGCAATTGCCCCACCCGTGGCGGCGCCCACGACGACCACCTCGACCTCCGCATGGGTCTGGGCCAGCGCCGAGTCGATCGCCCGTGCCACAAAGAACCCGTCGTGATGGTTGTCGATGACGATGCTGACGAGCATGGGTCAGGCCTCCAGTACTGCGGTTGAAGCGGCTGCCGATCCCGAGGCAGGCCTCCTGCGTGGGGAATCGCCAGCACTGCCCACGCGCGGATCAATGCGCTGGCGCGCGCGCTCGGCTGCATTGCTGGCCTCCATGAATCGCACGACCCCCAGTGCAACGAAGATGCCGATCGTCCAGGTGAACGCACGGGGCTGGGCCAGGAAGGGATAGCGGAAGACTTCGAGGAAGGTGATGAACAGCAGCGGCAGGAACAGCACGCCGCCCAGCCGCCCGGCCCGGTAGGCCCGGAAGCTCAACCCACCCACCAAACCGATGGCCAGCATGTAGAGCAGCGCGCCGAACACGCCCAGGTCAGCCATCGGCACGAACAGGCCCGAGTTGCTGTTGAACTCCGGGTCTCCGTACACCCGCAGGTACCAGATGAAGCTGCTCTTGGCCTCGGCGTTGAAACCGATGTACTCGGAGAAACGCGCACCCAGGCCGAACGGTGCGCGGTGCAGCCACTCCAGCGTGTGCTCGTACTTCCAGGTGGGCTCGGGCGTGGTGGCCACCACGCCAGCGCCGTTGTTCAGCGAGGTGACGTAGTAGCTGATGAAGCGCCCGATCGCGAACTCCCAGAACGAGGTCTTGCCCTGGTAGGTGGCTGAACTCCAGGAACGCGCGTACTCGGCGACGCCAAAGTAGAGGATCACCACGGGCAGGGCGGCAAATGGACCCAGGTTGCGCAGCACCGCCCAGCGGGGGCTGCGCTGGGCGCTCAACCAACGCCCCATCGCCAGACCAAAGGGCACGGAAATCTCCATCATGGAGAGCCGCTCTGAGAAGACGTAGACACGGAACATCGTCATCGTTGCCAGCATCCCGATCAGCAGGTGCATGCCCCGCGGGATCGGGCGGGCCGTGCCGTCCACCAGACGGAAGGCGTAGATGGCAAAGAAGACCTGCGCCATGTTGACCAGCGAGCTGACACCGGCCGAACCACCCAACTCCTGCCTGGACAGCTTGACCGCACCGGTCAGCGTGCCCCAGAGCAGCGCGGGGCTGAGCAGGAACTCCTTCAGCAGGAAGCTGTAACCCAGCAACGCGATCGAGCCCATCACCAGCGCGGTGCGGTCCCAGGGGCGCGAATCGGTGTCACCCAGTTGCGCGCGGCTTGACTGGACCTGCGCCCCGACCCAGCCGCCCAGCGCGATCGGCACGAGCATCAGCATGCCCAGCAGCATCGACTCCAGGTCGAGGAAGCGCACCCCGCGCACGGTCAGCATGGAAGACTGGCTCTCGCCAGCCATCGCAATCAGCCCGATCGTCGGGATCAGGAAGCCCAGCGTGATCCCGGCGGGCGAGCACCACCAGGGCATGGCGGCCAGCGGGGCTGTGACACGGCGGGTCATGCGCGTGCCGCCTCCCCCTGCGGCTCGATGGCGCCAATGCGAATCAACGCCAGTGCCGACGCCAGCAGCACCGTGGTCTCGGCCAGCAGCACCGCCCAGCCGTAGGCCTGCGGCGTGGTGTTGAGCAGCAGCGCCACGCAGAACACCAGCGAGGCACCGATCTGGATCAGGGCATAGCGCCCCTCGCGGCCCAGCGCCACCAGGCTCTGGATGCCGAACAGCCCGGCCACCGAGTGCAGCGGCAGGCTCAGCGCCAGCAGCAGGATCAGGCTGACCGCCAGCGGCACCTCTTCCTTGAAGACGACCTGCGACACCATCGGCGCCGCGAGCATGCAGACGATCGACAACAGCACCGCCAACGCCAGGTTGGCGACCAATACCTTGCGTCCCAGCCGGAACGTGGCCGCCACCGACTCCTGCGCCCGCGCCGACAGGCGCACGTAGCCCAGCTGGTTGAGCGGCAGCAGCGCGCCCTCGGCCGCCATGCGCACGCGCAGCGCCAGGTTGGCAGAGGCCACCGTGGCCGGATCGGCCTGCAAACCGAGCAGAGCCACGCCACCATTGGTGAGCAGCGCGCCGTTGAGGTTGCCCAGCACGATGGCCCAGGAGCCACGCAGCAGCTGCAGGAGGTAGCGCCACTCGACCCGAGCCGGCCGTGCCAGATCGTGGCGCAGCAGCATGGCCCAGTTGATGCCGCTGCCGGCAACGGCCACCAGCGCATAGACGCCCAGCGCCGCGGTCATCGACGCCAGCCGCGGCACCAGCAACAGAAGCACGGCAATGCCAGCCAGCCGGACCGTGGTGGTGACCGCCAGCATCAGCCGTGTGCGCTCGTGTGCACGCAGGAACCAGGACGGGTCGGCCGCGAAGCCGATCAGGTAACCCGCCGACGCGGCCATCAGCGGCCACTCGTGCACACCGCGCAACCCCAACAGGAGCGCCAGGGTCACGCCCAGCGCCAGGGCGCACAGCAGCAGTTTCGCCACCGTGATGTTGACCAGCACGCGGTGGCAGTGCGCCGGCTCGCCCAGCCGGGGCGCCACCTCGCGCACGCCGTACCAGTCGAAACCGAACTCGACGAACATGCCCAGGAAGGCCGCGAGCGCCGTGTAGAACGCCACCACGCCGTAGTCGTGCAGCCCCAGCGTGCGACCACAGACCACCGCGAAGACCAGCGGAAAGGCGAAGGTCGCGGTGTGGGTGAAGGCCAGCTCGACCAGCTTGCCCAGCGTGGGCGACCAGCGCAGGGCCGGCCAGCGGCGAGGGGGAGCCCCAACCAGCGGGTCCGCCGGATCCAAGGGATCCACGGGACCCACCGGGACCACTGCGGCGGGAGGGCCGGGGGACCGGGTCATCCGCGCCGCTCCGCCACCGGGGCCGATTCGGAAGCAGGGCTGCCGGAGTAGCCCAGGCGCTGCAGCCAGGGCGCTGCACCCACCTGACCGGCCGGACGCGGGCCGCGCGCACGGGGAATTTCCACCAGCAGCGGCAGGTCCAGCACCTCCTGCACGTCCTGCGCGGTGCGCAGGCGGCGGTCGTGCAGCTCGCGCCAGATCGCCACCGCCACCGCCAGCACCAGGCCAAGGAGCGCGGCCACGGGCAGGTTGACGGCGAACTGGCGCGACGAGGACTTGTGCGGCGGCGTGGCCGTCTTGAGCACGGAGACGTTCGACAGGTTGCTCTGGCTCTCCAGCAGGGCCTGGGTGGCACGCGCGCCCAGCGAGTCGAAGGCGGCCTGCGCCTGCTGCACCTCGCGCTGCAGCACGGCGGCTTCATCGCGCAGGGTCTTGAGCTGCAGCACCTTGGCACGCTGCGCGTCCAGGGCGGTGCGCACCTGTGCGATGCGCGACTGGTTGACGGCGTCGTTCACGCCCAGGCTGGCGGTGACACGGCGGGTTTCGGCCGCGACCTGGTTGCGCAGCTGGGCCACGTTGGCGCGCAACTCGACGATGCTGGGGTGCTGGTCACCCAGGCGCGTGGCCATTTCGCTCAGGCGGGCCTGCTGGCGCGACAGCTCGGCGTTGAGGCCGGCGATGGTCGGGTTGGCGATCACCTCGGGCGTGCGGTCGCCGGCCGAGCGGGCCTGCGCCTGGCGGCTGTTGGATTCGCCGGCCAGCCCCTGCAGCTGGGTCAGCTGGGTGGAGAGCTCATTCAGCCGCGTGGTCTCGATGTCCAGGCGGTCCTCGGAACCCACCGCGACCAAGCCGTTGCTGCGCTGGTAGTCGGACAGGCGCGCCTGCGCCACTTCCAGGCGCTCACGCAGTTGGCGTGAACGCTCGTCGAAGAAGTTGCTGTGCTGGCGTGCCGGCTCGACGCGCAGCTGCAGCGCGGTGTCGCTGTAGGCCTTCACGTAGGCGTTGGCCATGCGTGCGGCTTCTTCGCGATCCGGCGCGGTGTAGAAAATCCGGATCACGCCGGACTCCTTGGCCGGGCGCACTTCCAGATTCTTGCGCAGCTCTTCGGACAGCCAGGCGATGTAGTCGCCCTGCCCACCCGTGTCGGCCTGCCAGCGCTGGCGGCGCTCGTCGTTGACGTTCCCGGCCGCCGGCTTGTCCGCCAGGTGCTGGTCCGAGATCACCAGCCGAGCCACGCGCTCGCTGGCAATGATGTCCATCTGCGCGGCCATGTAGGCGTCGGCCTGGCCCGGCTGCGTGGGCGAGGTGCCCAGCGGGTCGGCCGCCTTCACATCCACCAGCAGCACCGACGTGGCGGTGTAGGCCCGGGGTTGCAGTGCCGTGACGAGGCCCACGAGCGCGATCACGCCCAGCCACACGAGCAGCACGAGCACCCAGCGGGATTTCAGGACGAGGAGCAGGCGGGCAGGGGTCATGGAGGCGGTTGACGACGAGGGTGCAGCAGAGCCACACGGGATATCGGCAGCCCCATCGATTTTCACATCTCAGGTTACCACCAGATACATTTGTAGCACTCAGGCTTGACGCCAGAGTCGCCATTAGGTCCCAGAACGACCCCGCGGCACCATCCTGCGGCCTGGGGACCCCACCCCCCTACCTCCCCCGCAGCCCCCTGGGACGGGGGCATGGCTGTGTACGCGGGCCGATTTCCGCTTCATGATCCGTTCCGTCGAGCTGATGAGCGGCATCTGTGGTTTGACAACCACTGAACAGCATGACCGTCAAGAGCGCCTTCCCGAGGAACCACCCGAAACGAAGGGAAATCCTCCCAGGTTAGGCAATACTTCACGCGTCACCCGATCAGCAACTGAATGTAACAAGCAGAGAGAAAGTGTATGAACGCGTTACCTGACGCCGCCGCTGCCCCGATGCCCGTCCAGTCCTTCGTTGCCGATGCGCGGCACTTTCGTCGCCACGTGGCGGCGGCGCGCCCAGCGTGGTCGGACCGGCTGGGCCTGTGGATGGACCAGCTCGCCGCCCTGGTGCTGCTGATCCTGCTGAGCCCGGTGATGCTGGTGGTGACGGCGCTGATCTGGCGCAGCGACGGCGCGCCGATCCTGTTCGGCCACTACCGGGTCGGCCAGCACGGCCGGCTGTTCCGCTGCCTGAAGTTCCGCTCCATGTATCGGAACAGCGAGCAGATGCTGAAGGACCTTCTGGCGCGCGACGAGGCCGCGCGCGCCGAATGGGAGCGCGACCACAAGCTGCTGAACGACCCACGCGTCACGCCGATCGGCAACTTCCTGCGCCGCACCAGCCTGGACGAGCTGCCGCAGCTGTTCAACGTGCTGCGTGGCGAGATGAGCCTGGTCGGCCCGCGCCCGATCACGGTGGCCGAGCTGCCGCGCTACGGCCGGGTGCGCTGGCACTACCTGAGCGTGCGCCCCGGCATGACCGGCCTGTGGCAGGTCAGCGGGCGCAACGACGTGAGCTACGAGGAGCGCGTCGAACTGGACCGCCGCTACGTCGAGAGCGACAGCCTTCGCATGCGCCTGTCGATCCTCTGGCGCACGGTCGACGTGGTGCTGCACGGCAGCGGCGCACGCTGAGGGAACCGACATGGACCACGCATCCGCCACCCTGGACGCGCCGGACACCCGGGACGCCGCCCTGAACGCCACCCTGGACGAGCTGCTGCGCGCACACCGCATGGACTTCGAAGGCACCACCGCCCCCGGCGAACTGGCCGAAACCGACCCGGCACCGCTGGACGACGCCCTGCTCACCAGCCCCGCTGCCACCCCGGTGGTGCGCCCCGAACGGCCCATGCCGATGAGCGGCTCGGCCGGGCGCGTGGTGCACTGCGTGGGCCGGCTGGATTCCGACGAGGCCCACGGCCTGCTGTGGCCGACGGTGCTGGCGCTGTCCGACGCGGGCGTGCGCCAGTGCGTGGTGCTGCTGCACCCGGCGGATGCCGAGCACGCCCGCCTGCTGCTGCCACGCAGCGTGCCGCTGGTGCTGGCCGCGCCCAACGGCGTGCTGCTGCGCTGGCGCCGCCTGGCGCAAGAGCGCATCGCCGCCGAGCTGCGCACCGAGCCCGTGCTGGCGGTGCACCTGCACGGCCACGCTGGCGCCTTTGCCGGGCTGCGGGCCATGGAAGACGCCGGCACGCAGGCCCCCGTGTTCTTCCACACCCCGCAGCACCCTGGCAGCGGCTGGCCCTGGCGCGTGCTGACCGATTGGGTCAGCCGCCTGGCACAGGGCCGTGCCCCGGCGGACGCCCCGCCGGCCTACCTGGTGCAGCCCGGGCGCGTCGACCCGCTGAGCACGCCCGCCCGGCTGCGCAACGAGGTGCTGGCGCAGCCGGTGGGCGACGACTTCTTCCGCGTCGCCCGCGCCGCTGGCGAGCAGCCGCTGATCGTGACCTGCGGGCGTGCCGACGACGTGGCCTTTGCCGCCGGCTACGCGCAGATCGCCGTGCTGTTGGCCGGCAGCGCGCCGTCGATGCAGTTCGCCTGGCTGGGCGATGCCGACGAGGCCGTGCAGGCCGTGCTGAAGGCGGCGCAGGTGCAGGTGCTGCCCTGCCGCGACGCCCATGAACGTGCCGACCAGCTGGCCCGCGCCTGGCTGTACGTGGCGCCGGAGGGCGATTCGCTCGACGCCCGCGGCGTGATCGAGGCGATGGCCACGGGCCTGCCCTGCGTGGCCCGCCCGGGCCCCGTCTGCGGCGAGCTGGTGATCGACCAGCTCTCGGGCTTCGTCTGCCCGCGCAACGAGGACCTGCTGCAGGGCATCGCCCGGCTGGTGGATGCGCCCCAGCTGCGCCGCAGCATGGGCCGCGCCGCCCGCGAGCGCGCGCTGCAGCGCTACAGCCGGCACCGTTTCCAGGCCTCGATGCTGCTGGCTCACGGGTTGTCGCCGGCCCATGCACCGCGCCCGGCGGCCCCGCCGCTGCTCACCGCCTATGCCTGAGCGAGCCCGCCGCGAAAAAACCAGCGCCATCTGAAACAAACCGCCACCCCCCCGGCCGACACCACGTGGCCGGGCTCGGGATGGCGTTCGGTTTTTCGCGGCGCCGCAGCAAACCGGCAAAGCAGACCGGCAAAGCAGAGCGGAAAAATAGAATCGCCGGATGACGCACCCCGCCAGCCCGACCGAACACCGCCTGCTCGCCCACCTGAACCCGGAGCAGCTCGCCGCGGTGACCCTGCCGGCCGAGCCGGCCCTGATCCTGGCCGGCGCGGGCTCGGGCAAGACCCGCGTGCTGACCACCCGCATCGCCTGGCTGTTGTCCACCGGCCAGGTCAGCCCGGGCGGGCTGATGGCGGTGACCTTCACCAACAAGGCCGCCAAGGAGATGATCACCCGCCTGGGCACGATGCTGCCCTTCAACGTGCGGGGCATGTGGATCGGCACCTTCCACGGCCTGTGCAACCGCTTCCTGCGCGCGCACTGGAAGCTGGCGAACCTGCCGCAGAGCTTCCAGATCCTCGACAGCGGCGACCAGCTCAGTGCGGTCAAGCGCATCATCAAGGCGATGAACCTGGATGAAGAACGCTTCGTCCCCAAGCAGGTGACCTGGTTCATCGCCGGCAGCAAGGAAGACGGCCTGCGCCCGCAGGACATCGAGCTGCGCGACGGCCAGACCCAGAAGCTGGTGGAGATCTACCAGGCCTACGAGGACCAGTGCCAGCGCGAAGGTGTGGTGGACTTCGGCGAACTGATGCTGCGCACCTACGAACTCATGCGCGACCATGCCGCGCTGCGCCAGCACTACCAGCAGCGCTTCCAGCACATCCTGGTCGATGAGTTCCAGGACACCAACAAGCTGCAGTACCTGTGGCTGAAGATCTTCGCCGGCCACGGCACGGACTCGCCCAGCGCCGTGCTGGCGGTGGGCGACGACGACCAGAGCATCTACGCCTTCCGCGGTGCGCAGGTGGGCAACATGGCGGACTTCGAGCGCGAGTTCCGCGTGCGCCACCTCATCAAGCTGGAGCGCAACTACCGCAGCTTCGGCAACATCCTCGACGCCGCCAATGCGCTGATCGCCCACAACAGCCGCCGCCTGGGCAAGGAGCTGCGCACCGAGGCCGGCCCGGGCGAGCCCATCCGCGTCTACGAGGCCACCAGCGACTTTGCCGACGCGCAGTGGCTGGTGGAAGAAGCCCAGCAACTGCACCGCGCCGGCACCGCGCGCTCAGAGATCGCGGTGCTCTACCGCAGCAACGCGCAGTCGCGCGTGATCGAGTCGGCGCTGTTCAATGCAGGCCTGCCCTACCGCGTCTACGGCGGGCTGCGCTTCTTCGAGCGCGCGGAAATCAAGCACGCGCTGGCCTACCTGCGCCTGGTCGAGAACCCCAACGACGACACCAGCTTCCTGCGGGTGGTGAACTTCCCGGCGCGCGGCATCGGCGCGCGCTCGGTGGAGCAGCTGCAGGACGCCGCACGCAGCAGCGCGCGCAGCCTCTATCAGAGCGTCAGCGCGGTGGGTGGCGCAGCAGGCAGCAAGCTGGCCGGCTTCGCCAAGCTGGTGGACGGCCTGCGCGAGGCCACGCGCGGGCTGACGCTGCGCGAAATCATCGAGCAGATGCTGGAGACCAGCGGGCTCATCACCTTCTACCGCACCGAGAAAGAAGGCCAGGACCGCATCGAGAACCTGGAGGAACTGGTCAACGCGGCCGAGGCCTTCGTGACGCAGGAGGGCTTTGGCAAGGACGCGGTGGCACTGCCGGTGGACGAGACCGCGCCGGGCACCATCGCCGCACCCAAGCCCGGCGAGCCGGAAGCGCCCGCACCGGTGGACCTGCTGCCCGACGCCGAGACCGGGGAGATCATGTCGCCGCTGGCGGCCTTCCTGACCCATGCCTCGCTGGAGGCCGGCGACAACCAGGCCCAGGCCGGCCAGGACGCCATCCAGCTGATGACGGTACATGCCGCCAAGGGCCTGGAGTTCGACTGCGTGTTCATCACCGGGCTGGAAGAAGGCCTGTTCCCGCACGAGAACGCGGTCACCTCCGTGAACAGCAGCGGCGCCGACGGGCTGGAGGAAGAGCGCCGGCTGATGTACGTGGCCATCACGCGGGCGCGCCAGCGGCTCTACCTGAGCTTCTGCCAGACCCGCATGCTGCACGGGCAGACGCGCTACAACATCAAGAGCCGCTTCCTGGACGAGCTGCCCGAGGGCGGGCTGAAGTGGATCACGCCGCGCCAGCAGGGCTTCGGCTCCGGCTACGCGCAGCAATACCAGCAGGCCTGGCAGCGCGGCAGCGGGCTGTCGGGCGTGGTGGGCGCCGGGCGCAACACCGGCTGGCAGCCTCCTGCAGCACCAGCGGCCCCGCCGCCGGCCTGGGCCGCGCCGGTACCGGCAGCGATGGCGCAATCGGCCGCCAAGAGCGCCGGCCACGGCCTGCGCAGCGGCCAGGGCGTGTTCCACAACAAGTTCGGCGAGGGCGTGATCCTCACGCTCGAAGGCAAGGGCGAGGACGCCCGCGCGCAGATCAACTTCGGCCGCCACGGCACCAAGTGGCTCGCGCTGAGCGTGGCCAAGCTCACGCCGATCGAGTGACGCGCCCTCCGACGCCTGGCCCCACCCCCGAGGCAGGAGTCGGCACACCCTCGCTTGCAGGCAACAACCCGGGTCGACCGGCCCGAATTGATCGATCGTAGCAATTCACTGACAAAAGACACATTACGATACATCCATGCCGATCAGTCCCGCGGACGCCTGCCGATAACCCGACAGACGCCGCCCTGAGTGGGCCCCGCCAGGGGGCCGACCGGGACGGTCGAGGTTCCTCAGACGGCAAGGCCGGATCCGGATGTATCCATGAGTCGTGTTTCGATCGTCGTCCTCAATTACAACTACGCCCGCTTTGTCGGCCTGGCGATTGAATCGGCCCTGCGCCAGACCCACCGGGACGTCGAGGTCATCGTGGTCGACAACGGCTCGACCGATGCCTCGCCCGAGGTCATCCGTCCCTACGAGTCGCGCGTGCGCCTGGTGCGCCAGCCGGTCAACATCGGCCAGGGCCAGGGCTACAACCTGGGCATCGAGGCGGCCACGGGTGAATGGATCGTCTGGCTGGATGCCGACGACCTGCTCGACGACGACTGCATCGCCACCTGCCTGAGCCTGGCCACCGAGCACACGGCCAAGGTGCAGTTCCCGATGCGCCACATCGACGGCGAGGGCGCCGCCATGGGCACCGTCACGCCCTCCGTGCGGCACTTTGGCGACGTGCGCCCCATCATCCGCCGCTTCGGCCACTACGCCGGCCCCCCGGGCAGCGGCAACCTGTACCGGCGTTCGGCCGTGGCGCCCTACTTCCCGGTCTGCCCCGCCGAGTGGCCGATCTGCACCGACACGGTCCCCTTCGTCACCGCGCCCTTCCATGGCGACGTGGTTGATACCCAACGCCCGCTGGGCTCGTACCGCCTGCACCGCAAGGCCGCCAGCAACGCACCAGGCTACCGGGGCAACTTCAGCCTCAGCATGGCCTCGGAGGTCAGCCTCAATTACGGCGCACGCGACAAGACGCTCGCCATGCTGCGGGAGAAGTCCGGCATCGACGTGCCCGGCCCCTTCCTGACGCTGCCCTCGCACGTGCGCCACCGCATCATTTCCTGGCGCTGGGCGCCGCAGGCCCATCCCTTCCCGAAGGACAGCGCCACGCAGCTCTGGCGCCTGATGCGCGACTCGCTGCGCGAGTGCCCCGGCTACAGCGCGCTGGACCGTACGCTGATGCTCGGCTGGGCCTCCGCCGTGCTCTTCCTGCCGGCGCCACTGGCCCACCGGGTGATGGAAGTGCAGCACGCCACCCCGTTCTGGGAGCTGCTGACCCACAAGGCCCGGCGCCAGACCGCCTGACCCGGCGGACGGCCGCGTTCATCCACCTCTTTCGCACGCCATGACGACCTCCCCAGGCACCACCGGCCCGAGCTGCCGCTTTTGCGGCAGCCCGCTGCGCCACACCTTCGTCGACCTCGGCATGAGCCCGCTGTGCCAGACGCACATCGCAGCACACCAGCTCAACGACATGGAGCCCTTCTTCCCGCTCCATGCCCAGGTCTGCGAGCACTGCTTCCTGGTGCAGCTGCAGGAGTTCGTCGCGCCCGAGCACATCTTCAGCGAGTACGCCTACTTCTCGTCCTATTCGTCGAGCTGGGTGGAGCACTGCCGGCGTTATGCGCACATGGCCATCGAGCGCTTCGGCCTGGGCGCTGCGCACAAGGTGATGGAGATCGCCAGCAACGACGGCTACCTGCTGCAGCACTTCGTGCAGGCCGGCATCCCGGTGCTGGGCGTGGAGCCCGCAGCCAACGTGGCCAAGGTGGCCATCGAGCGCGGCGTACCGACCACGGTGCAGTTCCTCGGCGCGGCCACCGGAGCGGCCATCGCCGCCGAACAGGGCCAGGCCGACCTGATCGCCGGCAACAACGTGCTGGCGCACGTGCCCGACATCAACGACTTCGTGCGCGGCATGCGCGCCCTGCTGGCGCCCACCGGCGTCATCACCATGGAGTTCCCGCACCTGCAGCGGCTCATCGAGGGCAACCAGTTCGACACCATCTACCACGAGCACTTCAGCTACCTGTCGTTCTCGACGGTCGAGCAGATTTTCGCGGCCCACGGCCTGGTGCTCTTCGATGTGGAAGAACTGCCCACCCATGGCGGCTCGCTGCGCATCTACGCCCGCCATGCGGCGAACGAGGCGCAGCCCCTGCGCCAGAGCGTGCAGGACCTGCGCGAGCGCGAGCTGGCGCTGGGCTACCGCAGCCTGGCGCGCTACACCGGCTTTGGCGAACAGGTGAAGGCCACCAAGCGCGCGCTGCTCACCTTCCTGATCGAGGCCCGGAACGCCGGCAAGACGGTGGTGGGCTACGGCGCCCCCGGCAAGGGCAACACCCTGCTGAACTACTGCGGCATCCGCAGCGACTTCCTGGACTTCACCACCGACGCCAATCCGTACAAGCAGGGCAAGTACACGCCGGGCACGCACATCCCGATCCTGCCGCCCACGGCCATCCGCGAGGCGAAGCCAGACTACGTGCTGATCCTGCCCTGGAACCTGCGGAACGAGATCGCCGCCGAGGCGAGCTACATCCGCGAGTGGGGCGGGCGCTTCGTGGTGCCGATCCCGACCGTGCAGGTCCTGGATGGGCCTGGGCTGAACTGAGGGCGCCCGCATGAACCGCAGCTTCTGGGCCGGCCGGCGCGTCTTCGTCACTGGCCACACCGGCTTCAAAGGCGCCTGGCTCTGCCTGCTGCTGGAGCGCCTGGGCGCCACGGTGGCCGGCTACGCGCTCGCGCCGCCCACCAACCCGAGCCTGTACGACCTGGCCGGCGCGGGTGCGCGGGTCACCAGCACCACCGCCGACCTGCGCGACCTGGGCCGGCTGACCGAGGCGATGCGCGCCTTCCAGCCCGAGGTGGTGCTGCACATGGCGGCGCAGTCCGTGGTGCTGGCCGCCTACCAGGACCCGGTCGAGAACTACAGCACCAACGTGCTCGGCACGGTGCACGTGCTGGAGGCGATCCGCACCGCGCTGGCCGGCTCGAAGCGGGAACAGCCGCTGGCGGTGGTCAACGTCACCACCGACAAGGCCTACCTGAACCAGCAGTGGCCCTGGCCCTACCGCGAGACCGACACGCTCGGCGGGCGCGACCCCTACTCCAACAGCAAGGCCTGCGCCGAGCTGGTGATGCAGAGCTACCGCGACAGCTTCTTCGCGCCCGAGCGCCTGGCCGAGCACGGCGTGGCCGTGGCCTCTGCCCGCGCCGGCAACGTGGTGGGCGGCGGGGACTGGACGCCGCACCAGCTCGTGCCGGCGGTGATCGCCGCCGCGCAGCGCGGTGAACCCGTGGCCCTGCGCAACCCCGCCGGCGTGCGCCCCTGGCAGCACGTGCTGGACTGCCTGCACGGCTACCTGGCCCTGGCCGAGCGGCTGGCCTGCGAGCCCGAGGTGGCGATCGGGCAGTGGAACTTCGGCCCCGGCGCCGACGAGGTCTACAACGTCGCCCAGGTCACCGAGCTGATCGCCCGGCACTGGCAGCTGCAGCCGGCCTGGACGCGTGCCAGCACCGAGACGCCGCGCGAGGAGCACGAGCTGCGGCTGGACTGCAGCCTGGCCGCGCGCCACCTGAAATGGCGCTGCGCGCTCGACACCCCCACCGCCTTCGACTGGGTGGCCGACTGGCACGGGCAGGTCGAGCGCGGCGCCACACCCCGCCAGGCCTGCGAGGCGCAGATCGACGCCTTCCTGGCACGCATCGGGGCCGCGGAAGGCCGCGCATGAAGTTCGTCGACCTGCCCGTCGTCGGCGCCAGGCTCGTCCAGGCCGAACCGGTCTGGGACGAGCGCGGCGCCTTCGCTCGCCTGTGGTGCCGCGACGAGTTCGCCCGCGCCGGCCTGCCGGGCGAGCTGGCTCAGACCAGCGCCAGCTTCAACACGCTCGCCGGCACGCTGCGCGGCCTGCACTTCACCTGGCCGCCCAGCGGCGAGGGCAAGCTGGTGCGCTGCGCGCGCGGGCGCCTGCACGACCTGCTGCTGGACCTGCGCCCCGATTCACCCAGCTTCGGCGTGCACTGCGCCGTCGTACTGGACGCGGATGAGCGCCACGCCGTGTGGATCCCGCCCGGCGTCGCCCACGGCTTCCAGACGCTGGTGGACGCCACCGAGGTGCACTACTCGATGAACGAGGCCTACCGGCCCGAGCTGGCCGACGGCTACCGCCACGACGACCCGGCGTTCATCCACTGGGGCCTGGCGTGGCCGCTGCCCGTGAGCTGCATCGGCGCCAAGGACCGGGAGTGGCCCGCGTTCGACGTCCAGCGGCATCGGCAGCGCTGGGCTGCGGCGCAGCAGGGGACCCGGTGATGCCGCTTGAAGCCCTGCAGCAGCCCGAGCGCGCCGCCACCGTGGCCAAGGAGGCCTTCGCGCTGATGCGCGAGCTCTTCCCGCTCGTGCGCAGCATCACCGGCGACGGCGTGCGCCGCACGCTGGACGGCATCGAGGCCTGGATCCCGCTGACCCGCCACGAGGTGCCCAGCGGCACGCCGGCCTTCGACTGGGACGTGCCCCGCGAGTGGAACGTGCGCGAGGCGCACATCACCCACGTTCCCAGCGGCCGGCGGCTGGTGGACCTGCGCGACCACAGCCTGCACCTGGTGAGCTACTCCACCCCGCTGCGCGCGCGCCTGACCCGCGCCGAGCTGGAGCCGCACCTGCATTCGCTGCCCGAGCAGCCGGATGCGATTCCCTACCGCACCAGCTACTACCGCGAGACCTGGGGGTTCTGCCTGACCCAGCGCCAGCGCGATGCACTCGCTGCGCTGGGCGAGGGGCCCTTCGACGTCGTCATCGACAGCACGCTCGCCCCCGGCCACCTGACCTACGCGGAATGCCGCGTGCCCGGCGAGCTGGAGGACGAGGCGGTGATCTACACCCACGTCTGCCACCCGGGCCTGGCCAACGACAACCTCACCGGCATCGCCGCTGCGGCCGCGCTGGCGCGCGAGCTGCTCGCCGGCCCGCCGCCGCGGCTGACCTGGCGCTTCGTCTTCGCGCCCGGCACCATCGGCGCGCTGACCTGGCTGGCCCGGCACGAGGCCGAGCTGCCGCGCATCCGCGCCGGGCTGGTGATCGGCCTGCTCGGCGATGGCGGTGCGCTGACCTACAAGCGCAGCCGCCGCGGCGACGCGCTGCCCGACCGCGCCGCCGAGCTGCTGCTGCCCGCCGCGGGCGGCCGGCTGGTCGACTTCGAGCCCTACGGCTACGACGAGCGGCAGTTCTGCTCGCCGGGCTTCGACCTGCCCTTTGGCCGCCTCACCCGCAGCCCCAACGCGGCCTACCCCGAGTACCACAGCAGCGCCGACGACCTGGACTTCATCCAGCCCGAGGCGCTGGCCGGATCGCTGCAGACGCTGGCCGCGCTGATCGGCGCGATCGACGCCAACCAGACCTGGCGCAACCTCAGCCCCAAGGGCGAACCCCGCCTGGGCAAGCGCGGCCTGTACGGCCTCACCGGCGGTGCCGGGCCGGGGCAGTTCGAGCATGCCCTGCTGTGGCTGCTCAACCAGGGCGACGGCCGGCACGACCTGATCGACGTTGCCCGGCGCTCCCGGCTGCCCCTGCCGCTGCTGGCACGCGCGGCCGCGGCGCTGGTTCAAGCCGGCCTGCTGGCGCCGGCCGACGCCCACTCCATTCAGCCAATCAACGAAGAAGGGACTTCGCCATGAAAGTCGTGCTGTTCTGCGGCGGCCTGGGCACGCGCTTGCGCGAGCACTCGGACACCATCCCCAAGCCGCTGGTCAACATCGGCGTGCGGCCCATCATCTGGCACCTGATGCGCTACTACGCGCACTTCGGCCACACCGAGTTCATCCTTGCGCTGGGCTACCGCGGCGACATGATCCGGGAGTACTTCCTGAACTACAACGAGGCGCTGTCCAACGACTTCGTGCTCAGCAACGGCGGGCGCACCGTCAGCCTCATCAAGAGCGACATCGCCGACTGGCGCATCACCTTCGTCGACACCGGCCTGCACGCCAACATCGGCCAGCGCCTGCAGCGCGTGCGCAAGTACCTGGGCGATGACGAGGAGTTCCTCGCCAACTACGCCGACGCACTGAGCGACCTGCCGCTGGACCAGCACCTGGCCGATTTCCGCCGCACCGGCGCGGTGGCCAGCTTCATGTCCGTGCCCTCGCCGCAGAGCTTCCACGCCCTGCACGGCGACGACGACGGCCTGGTGACCTCCTTCGGCCCGATGACCGACGCCGGCTTCTGGATCAACGCCGGCTTCTTCTGCCTGAAGCGCGAGATCTTCGACCACATCGAGGACGGCGACGAGCTGGTCGAACGGCCCTTCCAGCGCCTGATCGCCGAGCGCAAGCTGGGCACCTTCCGCTACCGCGGCTTCTGGCAGGCCATGGACACCTTCAAGGACAAGATCAGCTACGACCGCATGGAAGGCCGTGGCGACTGCCCCTGGATGGTCTGGCAGCAGGAGGATGGCGCCACCGAGCCCACCACCATCATCGAGACGCCCAGCCTGGTCACGCACCTGAGCGCCGTGCCCACCGCGGCGCCGCAGCCCGCGCCCTCGCACAGTCCGGCACACAGTCCGGCACACGGCCCGGCACGCAGCCCGGCACGCAGCCCGGCGCGCAAGCGCGCCTGAGCGGTCCCGGAGCCGACCATGCTGCCGCTGACCTTCGGCGCCGGGCGCCCCCCGGGCGAGCCGCTGCGCGTGCTCTGCCTGGGGGCGCACAGCGATGACATCGAGATCGGCTGCGCGGGCGCCCTGCTGCGCTGGCAGGCCGAGTACCCGGGCCTGGACGTGACCTGGGTGGTGCTCAGCGCCAGCGGCGCGCGCGCCGAGGAGGCCCGGCACAGCGCGCAGGCGCTGCTGGCCGGCGCGGCACGGCACGAGGTCATCCTGGGCGACTTCCGCGACGCGCACTTCCCGGCCGAGTTCGAGCGCCTCAAGGCCTTCTTCCAGGACCTGGGCAGGCGCCTGCAGCCCGACCTGGTGCTGACCCACCGGCTGGAAGACCGCCACCAGGACCACCGCCAGGTGGCCGAGCTGACCTGGCAGACCTGGCGCAGCCAGCTCGTGCTGGAGTACGAGATCCCCAAGTACGAGGGCGACCTCGGCCAGCCCAACGTCTACCTGCCGCTGCCCGCCGAGATCGCCGAGCGCAAGGTGCAGCACCTGCTGGCGCACTTTGGCAGCCAGCGCAGCAAGGACTGGTTCCGCGCCGAGACCTTCCGCGCGCTGATGGCGCTGCGCGGCATCGAGTGCCGCGCCGGCAGCGGCTTCGCCGAGGCCCTGCACCTGCGCAAGGCAGTGCTCTGAGCACCTTGGACGAACCCCGCCTGCCGCACCCGCAGAACACCGACACCTTGCCTGGAACAGGAACCCCGCCCATGACCGCCGCCCTGCCCGCCTCCGACCTGGCCCACCGCCTGCAGCGCCGCGCCCATGAGCTGATCCCCGGCGGCGCGCACACCTATGCCAAGGGCGACGACCAGTTCCCGGCCAACGCGCCGCCCTTCATCGTGCGAGGGCAGGGCTGCCACGCCTGGGACATCGACGGGCGCGAGTACATCGAGTACGGCATGGGCCTGCGCGCGGTGACGCTGGGCCACGCCTTTGCCCCGGTGGTGGAGGCGGTGACCCGCCAGCTGCAGCACGGCGTCAACTTCACCCGCCCCGCACCCATCGAGCAGGAGTGCGCGCAGACGCTGCTGTCCATCGTGCCCGGCGCGGAGATGGTCAAGTTCTGCAAGGACGGCTCCCACGCCGTGGACGGCGCGGTGCGCCTGGCGCGTGCCGCCACCGGGCGCGACGGCGTGGCGATCTGCTCCGACCACCCCTTCTTCTCCACCGGCGACTGGTTCATCGGCACCAGCGAGATGAACGCCGGCATCCCGGCCGCCACCCGGCGGCTGGTGCACGCCTTCCCCTACAACGACCGCGCCGCGCTGCAGGCCCTCTTTGCCGACCACCCCGGCCAGATCGCCTGCGTGGTGATGGAGGCCGCCCGCATCGACGAGCCGGACAGTGGCTACCTCCAATGGGTCAAGGACACCGTGCACGCCCACGGCGCGCTGCTGGTGTTCGACGAGATGATCACGGGCTTTCGCTGGCACCTGGGCGGCGCGCAGGCCGAGTACGGCGTCACCGCCGACCTGACCACCTACGGCAAGGCACTGGCCAACGGCTTCGCGGTCTCGGCGCTGGCCGGTCGGCGCGAGCTGATGCGCCTGGGCGGGCTGGACCATGACCGCGAGCGCGTCTTCCTGCTCTCCACCACGCACGGCGCCCAGACCCACGAGCTGGCCGCCGCGATCGCGACGATGCGCTTCTACCGCGAGAACCCGGTCATCGAGACGCTGCAGGCGCGCGGCCAGCGCCTGCGCGAGGGCGTCACCCAGGCCAGCGCCGCGCTGGGCCTGGGCCGGCAGGTGGGCGTGGTCAGCCGCGACTGCAACCTGCTCTTCTACACCCGCGACGCCCAGGGCCAGCCCAGCCAGCCGCTGCGCACGCTGTTCATGCAGGAGCTGGTGCGCCACGGCATCCTGGCGCCCTCCTTCGTGGTCAGCTGGTCCCATTCGGAGGCCGACATCGACCGCACCATCGACGCCGTGGCGCAGGCCCTGCAGGTCTACCGCCAGGCGTTGGACGCTGGCGTCGACCGCTTTCTGCAAGGCCCTGCGGTTCAGCCGGTCTTCAGGCGCTACGCGTAACATAGTGTGACTTTCTTCACGAGATGCATGGGCTGCCCATGAGCCCGGCTGGTCACATGCCCCACACCGAGCCTCCCGCTGCGGCATCTACAACGCCGGGCGCCTTGCGACTTGCACTGGTTTCCGGCGGCTCGCGCGGCCTGGGGCGGGCCCTGTGCGAACGGCTGCAGGACGAGGGCTTCCAGGTGGTGGAGTTCTCGCGCGCCGCCCCGTACCGCTACTCGGTGCGTTCCGACCTGGCCGACCCGGCGCTGGCGCGCGCCATCATCGCGGCCACGCTGATCCGCTTCGACCCGAGCACCCTCGGCGAGCTGCTGGTGATCAGCAACGCCAGCACGCTGCAGCCCATCGGCCCGGTGGAGCGGCAGCGGCCCACGGCCATCGTCGCCAACCTCAACGCCAACCTGGTCGCTCCCGTGGCCTGGCTGGGTGCGGTGCTGGCGCACTTCCAGGCCAGCCCGGCGCGCAAGGTGATCGCCCAGATCACCAGCGGCGCGGCCCGTCGCCCGCACGCCGGCCTGGCGCTCTACGGCGCGGCCAAGGCGGGCATGGAGCAGTTCCTGCGCGTGCTGGCCCACGAACAGCAGGAGCGCGAGCAGCCCTTCATCACCGTCAGCGTCGACCCCGGCGCGCTCGACACCGACATGCAGGCCGAACTGCGCGACGCCCCCGCCCAGGACCTGCCCGGCCGCGCCGACTTCGCGCAGCGCCAGCAGCTCGGCCAGCTGATGGAGGCCGAGGCCGCCGCCGCCGAGATCGTCAGCCTGCTGTGCTCGCCCCGGCTGAAGACCGGCATGCGCTACCGCGTCGGGCCGAGCGGCGACACCGCACCCGCCCCGCTGGACGAGCGCCTCGGCTGACCTGGCCACGGTCACGGCCACAGACAAGGCCACGGCCACGCCCCTGGCGCTGTGCCAGCGTGGAGCGCTCCACGGCGCTGATGCCCGGCTGGGGCGCCCTCCGGTGCCCCCTGTGGCGCCGCCGCACCTGGGGCTTTCCAGCAGCCGGGAAGATTTCCCTGTCGGGACCCGGGGCGGCTCGGTAACGTTCTGGCAACACTTGTCGAGACGTTGCCATGAAGACCCTGCTCCCCGCTGCACACGGCCAGACCCCGCACACCCTGCACACACGGCACACCCTGCAGGCCGCCGCCCTCGCCTGCTGCGCGCTCGCAGGCCAGGCGGGGGCCCAGTCCACGGCCCCTGCCGCTGCCCCGGCCGCCGAAGCGGCCCGGCCCGCGCTCGAACGGGTCGAAATCATCGGCACCACCCCCATCCCCGGCACCGGGCTGGACCGCGACAAGCTGCCCGGCAACGTCCAGCACTTCGGCGGCGCGCGCCTGCGCGAGGCCGGCGCGCAGAACCTGCCGGACCTGCTGCGCAGCCAGGTCGGCTCCGTCAGCGTGGTCGAGACCCAGGGCAACCCCTACCAGCTCGAAGTCAACTACCGCGGCTTCACCGCCAGCCCGCTGCTGGGCCAGCCGCAGGGCCTGTCGGTCTTCCTGGACGGCGTGCGGCTCAACGAGCCCTTTGGCGACGTGGTGAACTGGGACCTGGTGCCGCGCAACGCCCTGGCCAGCCTCACGGTGATGCCCGGCTCCAACCCCGTCTTCGGGCTCAACACCCTGGGTGGCGCGCTGGCGCTCACCACCAAGCGCGGCGATACCCACCCGGGCAGCGAGATCGAGCTGGGCGTCGGCTCCTTCGGGCGGCGCAGCCTGGAGCTGTCGCACGGCATGACGCTGGGCGAAGGCACCCACCTCTTCCTGGCCGGCGACGCCTACCAGGAGGACGGCTGGCGCGACCACTCGCCCTCCGATCTGCGCCACGTCTTCGTGCGCCTCGACCACCGGAGCGGCCCGCTCGACGGGTCCCTCAGCGTCATGGGCGCCGACAACGACCTGATCGGCAACGGCCTGCTGCCCGAGACGCTGCTCGCCGTCGACCGCGCCCAGATCTACACCCGCCCGGACCAGACCCGCAACCGCCTCGCCGGCCTCACCGGCCGTGTCGGCCTCGACCTCGGCGCCAGACAGCGCCTGGAAGCCCAGGCACACGCCCGCCAGCTCAAGGCCCGCACCGTCAACGGCGACCTGAACGACGAGTGGGACGGCCTGTCCACCCTGACCGGCGTCGAGAACCGCACCGCCGCCAGCCAGCGCAGCAGCGGCCTGACCCTGCAGTGGCAGCGCAGCAGCGCCGACAGCCTCGTCATCGTCGGCGCCTCCCACGACCGCAGCCGCACCCACTTCGAGCAGACCGAGGCCGAGGGCGTGCTCGACGCCAGCCGCGCCGTCACCGACCTGGAGGACGAGGAGCTCAACGCCGCCATCGCCGGGCGCTCGCGCACCAGCAGCCTCTACGCCACCGGCACCCTGCAGCTCGCCCCGGCGCTGTCGCTCACCGCCTCCGGCCGCTACAACCAGACCCGCGTCACCACCGTGGACGAGGGCCGCCTGCGCGGCCTCACCACCGCGCTGGACAGCGACCACCGTTTCCGCGCCTTCAACCCCGCCCTGGGCGCCACCTGGGCACTCAGCCCCGGCCTGACCGCCTACGGCAACGCCAGCCAGGGCAACCGTGCGCCCAGCCCCATCGAGCTGGGCTGCTCCGACCCCGACAACCCCTGCATCCTCCCCAACGCCCTGCAGGCGGACCCACCGCTCAAGCAGGTCATTGCCCGCTCGCTGGAGGCCGGCCTGCGCGGCGAGGCCCTGCCCGGCTGGCGCTGGAACGCCGGCGTGTTCAGCACCACCAACCGCGACGACATCCTCTTCATCAGCAACGGCCGCGCTGCCGGCTACTTCGCCAACTTCGGCAAAACCCGCCGCCAGGGCGTCGAACTCGGCCTGAGCGGGCGCAGCGGCGCCTTTGACGCGGCGGTGCACTACACCCGCCTGGCCGCCACCTACCGCAGCCCCGCCTGCCTGGTTTCGCAGGCCAACAGCACCGCGGGGACCAGCAGCGTGTGCACCGGCGAGGACGAGATCGAGGTGCGCAGCGGCGACCGCCTGCCCGGCCTGCCCGCGAACGTCTTCAAGCTCGACGTCGGCTGGCGCGGCCTGCCCGGCCTGCCGACCCTGCGAATGGGCGCCAACCTGCAGGCCCAGTCCGGCCTCTACGTGCGCGGCAACGAGAACAACCGCCACCAGCCCGATGGCACCGACTTCAACGGCAGCGGCCGCGTCGGCGGCTTTGCCATCCTCAACCTGCAGGCCCGCTGGCAGGTGGCCCCGGGCTGGACCGTGCTCGGCAAGGTCAACAACGTCTTCGACCGCCGCCACGCCACCGGCGGCCTGCTGGGTGAAAACGCCTTCAACGCCGCCGGCCAGCTGCAAGGGCCGGACGACTGGCGCGACGAGCAGTTCGTCGCCCCCGGTACCCCGCGCTCCTGGAGCCTGGCGCTGCAATGGCGCTTTGGGGGATGAACGTCCGCGGCTGAAGCCGCGGGCCGGGGCGACGGCGCAGCGCCTGCCCTGGCGCCATCGGGGCTACGGCGCCGCCTCGCCCCCTGACGTGCACACCCGATTGCGCCCCTCGCGCTTGGCCCGGTACAGCGCGGCATCGGCCCGTTTCAGGATCTCGCCGACGTTCGCGTCGCCCGGGCCGACCGTCGCCACGCCCACGCTGGCGGTGACGGCAATCGACACCCCGGCCTCCACCTGCACCGCCTCGGCAGCGACGGCCTGGCGCAGCCGCTCCGCCGCCACGGCGGACATGCCGGGCGCGCAGGACTCCAGCACCGCCATGAACTCCTCACCGCCCACACGCCCCACCGCATCCACCTCGCGCACCTGGGCCACCAGCTGGCCGGCCGCGGCCTTCAGCACCTCATCGCCGGCCTGGTGACCCCAGGTGTCGTTGATGTGCTTGAAATGATCGAGATCGACCGACACGACCGTGAACGGCTCGGCCAGGCGGCGCCAGCGGCCCCAGGCCCGGTCCAGCAGCTGCTCCATCGCCCGCCGGTTGAGCAGGCCCGTCAGCGCATCCCGCTGCACCAGCGTGGTGAGCCGGCGCAGCAGGCGCAGCACGATCAGGAAGAGGAACATGAAGTTGAAGCTCGCCGCCGCGGCCATCGTCATGTACACCAGCCCCAGGTTCAGCGCGCTGGGCACATGCAGCGGCACGATGGCCTGCGGCGCCACCAGCGCAATCAGCACGCGCAGCCAGTTGATCAGGCCGATCACCCCGTTGGTGGTGGCCACCACCCGGGCCACCGTGCTGCCAAACTGGTCGCGCAGCGTGCGGTGCGCGCGCCAGGTCGTGCTCAGCACCACCCAGCCCACCGCCGCGGCCACCAGGTAGCCGGGGTGGATCCAGCCCCTGGGCTGAGGCACCGGGCCCAGCCAGATCATGCCGGCCAGCGTCACCGCCACCACCACCAGCGTTTCACCGGTGCGCTCGGGCAGCCGCAGGAAGGCCAGCATGCCGCGCTGCGCGCAGATGAAGGCCAGCAGCATCGCGACATTGGCACCGATCTCCGTGAGCCAGACGTTCATGTCCGGCCGCTGGGACATCAGCGCCAGCCCCAGCGCCAGGCCCAGCGCGTACACCAGCCAATGGACAACGGCACGCCGCTCATCGCCGATCACCGCCCAGGCCAGCCCCCACATGCCGGCGTAGAGCAGCATCTGGAAGCAGGTCAGCAAGATCAAGGGGCTCATGGCGGGGCGGGAGGGGCGGGAGGGAGATCGGTCAGTGAAGCCGCATCAGGGCCGGGCGCGCCGAGGCAGCCAGGCCCTGCACCACGGCGGGACATGCCCAGTCGTGGCGGGTCCTCGCTGGCCGGACCGGGCACGGCCCGATCCCGGCGGGTGACCCTGGCGAGGTTCATTGCTCAGCGCCGGCGTTGCCCAGCGCAGCGATGACCGTGCTGTACCCCGCCTGAAGGACCACCTCGAAGGCCATGGCGTCGACCGGACGGCCGGTGAGGTAGCCCTGGATCTCGGCGCAACCCAGGTGGCGCAGCCGGGCGAGTTCCTCGGGCGTTTCCACGCCTTCGGCGATGGTCTTCAGGCCCAGGTTGTCGGCCAGGCCGATGATGGTGCTGACGATCGCATCGTCCTGTGCGCGCGTGCCGAGTCCGCGCACGAACGACTGGTCGATCTTCAGCTTGTCCACCGAGAAGCGCTGAAGGTACTTGAGCGAGGAGTAGCCGGTACCGAAGTCGTCGATCGACAGGCGCACACCAATGCCCTTGAGCGCTTCGATCGTGCCGATGGTGAACTCCGAGTCCTCCATCGCGATGCTTTCGGTGAGTTCGAGTTCCAGCATGGCAGGGTCCATGCCTGCAGCCGTGATGACCTCGTGCACGTTGGCGATCAGCATCGGGTCGCGGAACTGGATGGCGGAGAGGTTCACGGCGACCGGAACCGCCCGAAGGCCCTGCGCCTGCCATTGCACGGTCTGCTGGACGGCCTGGCGAATCACCCAGGAGCCGATCGGCGCAATCATTCCGGCTTCTTCGGCGATCGGGATGAAGCGCGCAGGAGACACGTATCCCAGCTTGGGGTGACTCCACCGCAGCAGGGCCTCCGCACCGAGCAGCCGTCCCGTGCGCGCGTCGAACTGAGGCTGGTAGTGCAGCAGCAGTTCGTCGCGCTCCAGGGCCCAGCGCAGGTCGATGGCCAGTTCCAGATCGGCCTGCACCCGCTCCTGAAGCTCGCGAGAGGCGATGCGCACCAGCCCGCGACCTTCGCGCTTGGCCTGATGGACCGCCGAATCGGCCGCCTGGCGGAGTTCCAGGTAGGTCGATCCGTTCTCCGGACACATCGCGATGCCCACACTGGCCGACAGGCTGAACTGCCTGTCCGCGATCTTCATCGGCAGTGCCAGGGTGTCCATCAGCTTCACACCCAGTGGCGCCACATCGCTGAGGTCCACGTCCGGTTGAAGCAGCAGGAAATCGTCGCCGCCCGTACGGCACAGCGTGGCGGTCGGATCGATCACCGCTTGCAGCCGGCGGCCGATTTCCCGAAGGACCTCGTCCCCCGCAGCGTGCCCCATCGTCTCGTTGATCGCGGTAAACCGGTCCACGTTGAGATGGAGAAACAGCAGGGACTTGCCTGACTGCACGGCCTCTGACAGCTTCAGCTGCGCGCGGGCAGCCAGCAGCTGCTGGTTGGGCAAACCGGTGAGCGGATCGTAGTTGACCAGCTTCTGGATGCGGGCCTCCGCGGCCTTGCGGGTGCTGGTGTCGGTGAAGATCCCCAGGTACTGGTGCACATCACCCTGCGGGCCAGTGATCACGCTGATCGAAAGCCACTCAGGGTAGACCTCCCCCGACTTCCTGCGGTTCCAGATTTCGCCTTCCCATCGGCCCGTCGCCCCGATCTGAGCCCACATCTGCGCGTAGAAAGCGGCATCGTGTCGGCCGGAACTGAGCATGGATGGCGTCTGGCCCAGAACCTCGTCTGCCTGGTACCCCGTGACCTCCGTGAACGTCCGGTTCACTGAAACGAAGCGCTTCCGGGCATCCGTGATCATGATGCCCTCCTGACTCAAATCGAAGACCTGCGTGATCAGGTGCGAGCGCTCTTGCGCCTCGCGCCTGGCCGTGACGTCCAGCCAGGCACCGTACATCGCGACAGGGTGCCCCTGTTCGTCGAATCGCATGACGGCGCTGTCGTCGATCCAGCGATGGGTGCCGTCGGCGCGTCGGATGCGGTACTCGCGGCGCAGGGTTCCTGTTTCTCTCAACACCTGCTGGCCGCGCAGGACACGATCAAGGTCCTCCGGGTGGATGCTGCGGACCCAGAGATCGGGGAGAGTCGCCCATTCCTTCACCGTATACCCGGTCAGCTGCTCGATCGTGTGACTGACGAGGTTGATCTTCCACCCATCGCCGCGCGGCCCGGTTGGCGCCAGCGCATAGATCGCCACGGGCGTGACGTCCAGGATCTGCGCCATGAAGTCGCGCTGACGCCGGGTCTGAAGCTCCAGGTCAGAGCGCCGAACCTCAGCCCAACGCGTCAACCCGTAGACGAGCAGCGCGCTTGAAAACACGTACACCAGTCCCTTGATGGACTGAAGTTCTGTCAGGTGCTGCAGGTCGGAGACGGTCGCCACCAGCGTGCGGTCGGACAGCAGGATCCACGCGATGCCGAAGGCGACATAGAGCAGCGAAATGACAGCAGCATTCATGCCATGCAGACACGGTCCGAACCAAGAAGAAAGCCGATCCTGGCTCGGCCCATTGACGACGCGACCCTCTGCCACTGCCCCATTGTGCGTCTTCTCTTCCAGGCCATCTCGCTGAACAGACAGGCCATGCCAGTGCATCTCCTTGCCACACTGGCATCAAACACCGTCTGCAAGGAGCCTGCGCGGCAGAACGGAATCCCCCCTTGCGCCTGTGCGTGGCCGTGAACCTGCGGCCTGCCTCACACCACCAGCATCACACCACCAGCACCCGCACCGGACTCGTCCACGGGCCATAGCCGCTGGGGTTGGCGCCGCGCATGCGCACCCACACGAAGCCCGGCGCCAGCCCCTCCAGCGCCACCCGCTGCACCGAGAACACCGTCTGCGCGTGCGACCAGGCCGTGCTGCCGTTGGTGCCACCGTTCGTGCTGGAGGGGTCGGTCAGCGCCGTCTGCACCTCGTAGGCCATCGCCCCCTCGGACCGACCCGCGCGCAGCTCGATGCGCCCGCCATGCTCCGTCGCCACCCCCCGCAGCTCCGCCATCGGCCCCGGCGGCACGGCGCCGCTGCCGCGGGCCGCCTCCTGGCGCAGGGTGAAGCCCGCGCTGCCCATCATCGCCAGGTTGCCATTGGCGCGGAACTCCACGTACACCGCCACCCGGCGCAGCATCTCCGTGAACACCTGCCGAGCCGCATTGCGCGCCGCGATCTTCTGCGTGTCATGCGTCAACGCCGCGTGGTACCCGTCCCGGTAGGCCTGATACGCCGCATCGAGCTGATCCCAGCCCGGCACCGCATCTCCCCAGGGCGGCGGAAACGACGCGTTGTCCTTCAACGCCGCCACCACCGCGCCGCCATAGGCCAGCAAGTCCGGGTCGCTGCGCCGCTCCGTGCCAAGAACGATCTTCGGCTGAACCATGATGATGAACCTCCACTTGGTCAAGACGCATCCCGATTGATGCAGGTCCATTCTTGGGCCGGTGGCCGGGAGGTGCAGGCAACCCGAAAGGGGGATGGGGGTGGGAATAGTTGGCGGGTGGGATCCGACTTTTGGGGGGCGACAGGCCCGACCGAGCCGGATCGTGGCCAGCCAAGGCCTCCACTAAGCGCAAAATCCTCTCAGGTTCTGCAATAAGTACGGGGAGACGGGATGGCCATTGCAAAGTGCGGCGCGAACTCCGGCAGTGAGCTCTGGGGTTGCTCAGGCTATCCAGCTTGCCACGGCACACGGGTGATCGACTGATGGCGAGTCCTGCTGTGACGCTGCCCGACGGCCTCTACGACCTACTTCTGACCGAACATCAGCGCGCCAATCTCGACGTTGGTCGGGCTGATCTGACGGCGTTCGGTGGTGAGCAGCTGGAGCTGTTGCTCGATGCGCTGTCTCGTCAGGTTTCTGGAGCTTTGGCAGATGCTCATGGTGACGAGTCCGATGCCGCCATGCGCCAGGTCGACATCGTCAACGCGCTGCTCGTCTTGCTAAGGCAACGATTTCAGGCGGTTCGACCGGAGGCTGCGGATGCGGTGGACCTCATTGCAATGCCACCACAGGTCCTTCGATCCATTGGGCGTGGCCGCCAGTTTTCCATTGCGCCGGAGCTGGGACTTGCGGTGCCTTGGCT